>Ga0213858_10000302_pt1 | contig 23837 bp, 13 predicted proteins | sample PICome_FD_160122 | JGI IMG/M metagenome (GOLD analysis project Ga0213858, IMG submission 160122) | Coastal seawater microbial communities near Pivers Island, North Carolina, United States - PICO245 | ecosystem: Environmental > Aquatic > Marine > Coastal | place: USA: North Carolina | collected... | reverse complement strand
CATCGTGGTGAACCTGGATGCAACAGGGAATGCTACCATCACTACAGGAGACATTGACAACGGTTCTTCGGATAATTGTGGGGCACCAACCCTTAGTTTAGATCGGACTTTATTTGGTTGTGCTGATGTAGGGCCAAACACGGTGACTTTGACCGCTACAGATGGTAGTGGTAATACCGACTCAACCACAGCTACAGTTACTGTAGTGGACAATATTTTGCCGACTGCGGTTTGTCAGAACATTACGATTCAACTTGATGCTACGGGTAACGCGAGTATTGTAGCGGCCGACATTGACAACGGTTCATCAGACAACTGTTCTGTGAGTTTATCGGCAGATGTGACTTCGTTTACTGCTACTGATTTAGGAGCCAATACCGTAACCCTTACGGTAACTGATCCAAGTGGCAACACAGCAGTGTGTACCGCTGTCGTAACCGTAGAGGACAGCATTGCGCCAACAGCAGTTTGTCAGGACTTTACAGTTCAGTTAGACGCTACAGGTAATGCCACCATTACTGCGGCAGACATTGATAACGGATCGAGTGACAATGACTCAGTGGCTTCACTAAGTTTAGACACCACGACCTTTACTTGTGCTGACCTTGGCGCTAACACGGTAACCTTAACGGTGACTGACCCAAGTGGCAACAGCAGCACGTGTACGGCTACTGTAACCGTAGAGGACAGCATTGCTCCTTCAGCAGTGGGTCAGGACATCGTGGTGAACCTGGATGGCTCAGGGAATGCCACCATCACTACAGGAGACATCGACAACGGTTCTTCTGATAATTGTGGTATTATGAATCAAACGTTAGACATTACTGCCTTTACTTGTGCCGATTTAGGACCAAATGCAGTGGTTTACACCGTGGAGGACAGCAGTGGCAATCAAGATGGGGTTACTGTAACAGTTACTGTAGTTGATGCCATTGATCCAACAGTAATCACACAAGACATTACGGTTCAACTCGACGCCACAGGAAACGCGACCATCGTGGCTGCCGATATCGACAATGGTACTTCAGACAACTGTAGCGTGGTTTCTTTGACTTTGGATGTGACCAGCTTTACCTGTGCTGATGTAGGCACAAACACAGTGACTTTGACCGCCGAGGATGAGAGCGGCAATACGGGATCTGCAACGGCTACGGTAACCGTTGAAGACAATATTGCGCCTAGTGTTTTGACTCAAGACATCACGGTGAATTTAGACGCCATGGGTATGGCGAGCATTACTCCAGCAGATGTTGATAATGGCTCAACCGATAACTGCGGTATTGACACTTACTCATTGGATGTCGACACTTTTGATTGTGATGATGTTGGACCAAATACAGTAACTCTGACTGTGGTAGATATCAACGGAAACTCTGCTCAAGCCTCTGCAGTGGTGACTGTGCTCGATGTGACCCCTCCGGTCATCGTTTGTGTGCCGGATGTGGTGACTATCATGGATCCAGGGGTGTGTTATGCGGAAGTCTTCTTTGCTGATGCCATCGCTTTGGATGAGTGTGGCATTGCCTCTGTCGTGCAAACGGGTGGTCCTGTTAGTGGAAGTTTGTTTACTCAAGGGGTAACCACCATTGAGTATACAGCGACGGATGTGAATGGTAACACCACCGTTTGTACATTTACAGTAACCATTCAAGACACTCAGATTCCAACCATTGCCAGCGCAGACGATATCGCGGTATCAAATGATCTTGGTGTTTGCGGTGCGTTTGTTACAGTGCCGCCACCAACCATTACCGACAACTGTTCTTTGGATCCAGCCCCTGTTGTGGAAGGACCAGTGACACCTCTTTTGGGTGGATTCCAACTGTTGAACACTCCGAGTACCGTAAGTGGATTAAGTAATTCCATCGGCGGGGACATTACCGCAGTAGTGACCTATAATGGTGACTGGAGTGCGTCATTTGAAGACTTTGATTTGCGTGGCCCAGATGGATCACAGGTGTTCTTTAGAGACAATCAAGGAGTAGATTGCCCAGGAACGGACTTTGAGGATACCTTCAGCATAAGTGAAGCTACTTGGAATGGATGGATCGCCACTTATGGCAGTGATTTGACCTTTACTTTGCTCGCTGACCCATCAGTTAACCCTGGACTATGTACCAATAATTTCTATCAATTGTCGTTCAGGTTGGGTAATGGGGCCATTTTGGTTAATGACTATAATGGAACGGCTGATGCCTCAGATGAATATCCAGTGGGAACCACAACCATCACATGGACTTTTACAGATGTTGGTGGCAATGTGGTAACCGATACTCAAGACATTACAGTAACCGATGATGAGGCCCCAGAAATGATTTGTATTGGTGAGCCTGGAACATTCAACATATTTGAAGATTTTGAAACGACCGCCTTGCCAAATGGATGGACCAATATTGCTTTGCGCGGTTCAGATTTGTGGACCTTTGGCAGCGGGGATATGTCTGGAGCTATTGGCGATTTCCCAACAAATGCAGCAATTTTTGATGATGATGCCGCTGGACCAGGGGTAGATAATGCGGTTCAATTAATTTCTCCGGCCTATAATATGACCGGTGCAGTTACCGCGACGTTATCTTTTGATTATGCTTATAATTTCTTAAGTGGTGCTGAATTTTTCTCAGCAGAAATATTTGATGGCACTGAATGGATTGAAATTTTGTTCTTGCAAGAAGATGTCAATCCGACCAATACAGGAGCCATAGATGTCTCAGCTTATGTCAATGATGCTTTCCAAGTAAGATTTACTTACGATGACGGTGGCTCAGGCTGGAAGTGGTCCGCAGGCATCGATAATTTCCAATTGGATTACGATATCCCATCGACACCACTGACTATTGCCCTTGACGCCAATGGCGAAGTCACCCTGGATGTGAGTCAGTTGCTTTTGTCTGCTACGGATAACTGTGGCCCTGTTAGCACGAGTATCGGTGGTGGTGCAGTGCCCGGTTCATTGAGCACCATCTTTGATGGTGGTAATGGAGGAGCTGATGGAGGCGCCGTTTACTTTGATGTTGCGGCTACGGCTGATCTTACTTTAGAGAGTTTGCAGATGCACATTCAAGACCCTGGAACCTTTACCGTTTCGGTTTATGCCATTGAAGGTGATACCTATGTGGGTAACGAGACCAACGCTGGTGCTTGGACCTTAGTGAGCACAGGGAGTGGTGAATCAAATACCACAGGAACCCCATCAGATGTTATCCTGGATACTGCATTGAACTTAACCAGTGGCACAACATATGCCATGGCATTAGTGCTTGATGCGACCCATAGTCATCGCTATACCAATGGCGATGGCAGCAACCAAAACTTCTCAGATTCTAATATCTCGATTAGCTTAGGGGCCGCCAGTAATGCGCCGTTTACAGGAACCGTATTCAGCCCTCGTGTATTTAACGGGACACTGAATTATTTTGTTGGAAGCCCGCCAAGCACAACAATTGATTTTGATTGTTCTAATCTTGGAGATAACCTCATTGAGGTTACGGCCACTGATTCTTCAGGTAATGTTTCGACTTGCATCTCTACAGTAGAAGTAATTGATGTGACGGATCCAATTCTCGTATGTCAAGACGCAACGGTGAGCCTAGACGAAAACGGTATGGCAGAAGTTCTTCCAGAGTATTTCATCGATACAGATGCTTCATTTGATGCATGTGGCATCACGATCACAGCAGTGGATATAACCGATGTCACTTGTGCTGATGTAGGTGTGCCAATAACAGTAACTGTTTTTGTGAGCGATGAAAGTGGGAACATTGCCTCTTGTCAAGCTACCATGACTGTGGTTGATGATATGGGACCTGTTCTTGTTGATTGTCCTGAGGATATGACGGTAGATCCAGGAGCTCTCGATTTATTCTATGAATTGCCAGATTATACCGTTGACGTTACAGCTACAGACAACTGTACTGATCCTGTTGGTGTCATTACTCAAGATCCACCCGCAGGCACGTTGTTGCCTGATGGGGTATATACCATTACTTTGTCCGCAACCGATGGTGAGGGCAATGTTGGGTCTTGTAGTTTTGAACTTACGGTAGAAAGTGTCCTAGGCATCAACAACAATCAATTGAGTGCTGGCATTCAGATTTATCCTAATCCAGCCCGCAAGGTTATGAATATTGGAAACAGCACCAACATTCAACTCGAGCGCGCGCTGATTTACGATTTAAATGGCCGACTGATTCAGACCATCGATCTTGGCGAAATGGATCGCGAGGCTAGCGTGAATGTGGCTCATCTTTCATCAGGCGTTTATCTCGTCCAATTGGAAGCCGATGGAGCAAAAGCAATTAAGCGATTGATTAAAGAATAATTAAGATTAGTTTTATTCTTTAAAAGAAAAGGCCTCTCAATTTTTGATAGGCCTTTTTGTTTAAATCACGATATTTGAGGGATAACACGAACCACTACAATGAGTGAATTTGAATTGTTTTTTGCTTTAGGCCACAAGCATGTACTGGATTTAAATGCTTACGATCACGTACTTTTTTTGGGTGCTTTGGCACTGACTTATCAGGTCAATCAATGGGGGCGTCTATTGGGTTTGGTTACTTTGTTTACCGCAGGGCATACCATCTCTATTTTGATCGCTTATTACGGTTTGTTCCAGCCGCCGGTTCAACTCGTGGAGCTATTGATCCCAATCAGCATTATGGCTGCTGCGATGAATAACATTTACCGGAGTCTCCATGTCAAATATAAAGATCACCTAGGCGTACTCTTTGCTGTGACTTTGGTGTTTGGACTGATTCATGGCTTTGGTTTTGGTCGTTACTTCAATCAAATTGCAGATCAAGCCACCTACAAAGGGTTTTTGGCCTTTGCCTTGGGGATTGAATGGGCTCAGCTCCTTGTCGTGTTGGGCATGCTCCTTTTGAGCTATTTTACCGAGCGTCTGCTCGGATTATCCCGAAAGGACTGGATCGTCTTAATGTCCGGGGTGATTATTGGTCTAACATTGCCCATGCTTCTCGAGCGTATTTAATTTAATCGTCTTATTTTAGCCAGATGCAAGATTCAGCGATGAAGCAACAGAAATACGACAAGGCCTATTTGAAAATGGCCCTGGAGTGGTCTAAATTGTCCTATTGCAAAAGACGACAGGTCGGGGCTTTAATCGTGAAGGACAAGATGATTATTAGCGATGGTTACAACGGCACCCCTACTGGCTTTGAAAATATCTGTGAGGATGAAGAAAACAACACTAAATGGTATGTCCTACACGCTGAAGCCAACGCCATCATGAAAGTGGCTTCTTCCACACAGAGCTGTCAAGGCAGCACCCTTTACATCACCATGTCCCCATGCCAGCAGTGCAGTAAACTCATTCATCAGGCAGGAATCGTGCGCGTGGTTTATCACACTCAGTACAAGGACGATTCCGGTTTATTATTCTTGAAAAAGGCGGGGATAGCCGTAGATCACCTGCCAAGTATAGATTGATCTGAGGCTTTGAGTTTTATGGTTGCTTCTTCTTGATGCGTTCTGACTGGATCAAGATTGCGATCAGCACAATGACACTGGCCGAGGCTAAAATTCCGATCAGTGCGATTTGGCTGTCTCCCTCCAAAAGATTATCGGGCTCAAGAACGGTTGCGTTATAAGCGATCAATGCCAGAGCCAGGGCAATCAGGACGTATCGAAAGTACTTCATGTTTTGTGGTAAATCAGTTAAACAATTCTTGAATGTTGGCGGTAAACAATTTCACGGCGATGGCCAACAATATGACGCCAAATACTTTTTGAATGATGCCGATGCCATTTTTACCCAAAATGTTTTGAAGTTTTGAGGATGTTTTCAGCACAACATAAATGACAATGACGTTCAGTATGATGGAGATGATGACATTTTCCAAAGCGAATTCTGCCCGCAAAGAAAGCAGGGTGGTCAATGTTCCAGGCCCGGCCAGCATGGGAAAGGCCAAAGGAAATACCGAAGCCATGTCCGGCGAGCTGCCATCGTCTTTAAATAAGGTAATCCCGAGAATCATCTCCAAGGCGATAAAGAATAAAATAAAGGAACCTGCTACGGCAAATTCATTGACATTAATGCCAATTAAGTTTAGGATTTCCTCTCCCAAAAACAAAAAAAGAATCATGACGATAGCGGCAATGATTGAAGCTTTTTCACTGTGAATGTGGCCTGCTTTTTTGCGCAAGCTGATCACAATAGGAATGTTGCCAACGATATCAATTACGGCAAAAAGCACCATGCTCGCAGTAAAGATTTCTTTAAAATTAAGGGTCATGATTTTTGTTTGGGGCAAAATTACGCAAACAAACAATCCATCGCATGATTAAGTCCGTTTAAATTGATGTTATCTTTGAGGCATGTTTCAAATCGGCAAAACTTTAGTTTCTGAGACCTTAATTGAACAGGATTTCGTCTGCAATCTGAGCGCTTGTAAAGGTGCGTGCTGCGTAGAAGGCGAGGCCGGAGCTCCATTGACTCTGGAGGAGGCCCAGTGGCTCCAGCGGAATCAGTCAAAAATTGAACCTTTTTTGCCCGAAAATGGCCGAGTTGCGCTCAAAACTCACGGAGCATTCATCAAGATTGACAGTGGCGAATACGAAACCCCGCTGGTCAACGCTCGTGAATGTGCTTACACCCACTTCGAGCCCGATGGTTCGGCGCATTGTGGTATTGAACGCGCTCATCAAGCAGGAGCAGTTGACATGAAGAAGCCCATCTCATGTCATTTGTATCCAGTTCGAGTTCGAGATTATACGGAGTTCAGTGCGGTCAATTACCACCGTTGGCCAATTTGTGATGACGCCTGTACCCTGGGTGCTGAACTCAAAGTTCCTGTTTATCGTTTTGTCAAAGACGCCCTGGTGAGAAAATTTGGCCAGGATTGGTACGATGAGTTATGCCTGGTGGCTAAAACACATTTGGATCAAAAAAAATAGCCATGAGCAGGTTCAGCTTCTCGGTTAATAACTTTTGATTTTGAGGTCAATACGGCCATTTTAACGCCCACTTATTTTTGTTAAAAAACTACGCCATTTTAGCGTAGTCATTGGGATAACCACGCGATGACCTCAAGGCTTATCACAAAACGAGCAAGAGCCATAAATAATTGTAAATCAGACAAATAAACATCTTTTTAACAAAAATCGTCTTGTCTAATTTTTTTTTTGCATGTTGAAAACTTTGTTAAAAACCCATAATTAATTTTTCTTGGGCTCGCTCATATTTTTTCCATATTTGTTAGTCCCTAGTAATCGCAAAAAAATTTAATTTTTAAAGAAGAGGACACATGAGCGCCGTTGAACCAATTTTAGCTGACAACAAAGACCGATTTGTAATATTTCCAATCAAACATCACGACATTTGGGATTGGTACAAAAAGAGTGAAGCCAGTTTTTGGACTGCAGAAGAAATTGATCTACACCAAGATCTGACCGACTGGGCAGAAAAGTTAAACGACGACGAGCGTTATTTCATCAAGCATATTTTGGCCTTCTTCGCCGCCAGTGATGGTATTGTGAATGAGAATTTGGCAGAGAACTTTGTCAATGAAGTGCAGTACAGTGAAGCCAAGTTTTTCTACGGCTTCCAAATCATGATGGAAAACATCCACAGTGAAACGTATTCTTTACTGATTGATACCTATGTAAAAGACGATAAAGAAAAGGACGTGCTTTTTAAGGCCATTGAAAATTTCCCAGCCATTAAGAAAAAAGCAGACTGGGCGTTAAAGTGGATTGAGAGTCCGAGCTTCGCTGAGCGCTTAATCGCTTTTGCTGCTGTAGAGGGAATTTTCTTCTCAGGAGCGTTTTGTTCCATTTTCTGGCTCAAAAAGCGCGGGCTCATGCCAGGTTTGACCTTTTCTAATGAATTGATCTCTCGTGATGAAGGAGTACACTGTGACTTTGCCGTGCACTTGCACAATCATCACTTGATCAATAAAGTGCCCAAAGAACGCATTCACGAAATTATTGTGGATGCGCTAAACATTGAGCGCGAATTTATCACAGAGTCCTTGCCAATCAGTTTGATTGGAATGAACGCCAAACTCATGACTCAATATCTAGAGTTTGTGACCGACCGACTTTTGGTCGAATTGGGCTGTGAAAAAGAATACAACTCCAGCAATCCGTTCGATTTCATGGACATGATTTCGCTACAAGGAAAAACAAACTTCTTTGAGAAGCGCGTTTCAGAATATCAAAAAGCTGGAGTGACTAACAAAGACAAGGAATCGAATAAGATTAGCTTCGACGCTGATTTTTAGTGAGGAGGGCGGATTCGTTTAACACGAATTCATTGAATCATCTAAGACGCAGAGCAATCCAAATAAGGAAGGACTCGGTGTCTGCATTTTTGACGAAAGTCGACAACTAACTAAATATAAAATACATCTAGCACCATGAATGTAATTAAGAGAGATGGCCACAAAGAGCCCGTGATGTTTGACAAAATCACGGCGAGAATCAAAAAACTATGCTACGGACTCAATGAGTTGGTTGACCCAGTGAAGGTCGCCATGCGTGTGATTGAAGGCCTGTACGACGGGGTAACCACCAGTGAGTTGGACAACCTGGCGGCTGAAGTGGCAGCGACCATGACGGTATCTCACCCAGATTATGCCATATTGGCGGCGCGTGTTTCGGTCTCGAACTTACACAAAAACACCAAGAAGTCCTTTTCTGAGGTAATGACTGATCTTTACGAGTACGTGAATCCACGTACGGGAAAAAAGGCGCCGTTGCTAAGCGATGAGGTCTATGAGGTTATTAAAGAAAATGCGGAGATGCTAGACTCTGCCATCATTTATAACCGTGACTTTAATTACGACTATTTTGGTTTCAAGACGCTCGAGCGCTCTTACCTGCTCAAGCTTAACGGACAGATTGTGGAGCGGCCTCAGCACATGCTGATGCGTGTTTCAGTAGGGATTCACCTGAATGATTTAGCGGCGGCCAAAGAGACCTATGAGTTAATGTCTAAAAAGTTCTTCACTCACGCTACGCCGACCCTGTTTAACAGTGGAACGCCAAAGCCTCAAATGAGTTCTTGTTTTCTGCTCACCATGAAGGATGACAGCATTGATGGCATATACGACACACTCAAGCAAACTGCAAAAATTTCACAATCTGCAGGAGGTATTGGACTAAGCATACACAACATTCGCGCTACAGGATCTTACATTTCGGGGACCAATGGCACCTCAAATGGAATCGTTCCCATGCTTCGTGTGTTTAATGACACAGCCCGATATGTCGATCAGGGTGGTGGAAAACGAAAAGGAAGTTTTGCCATTTACGTAGAACCATGGCACGCGGATATTTTTGACTTTTTGGACCTCAAAAAGAATCACGGTAAGGAGGAAATGCGAGCACGTGACCTGTTCTACGCCATGTGGATTCCAGATTTATTCATGAAGCGGGTTCAAGAGGATGGGACATGGACCTTGATGTGTCCAAACGAGTGTCCGGGATTATTTGACACCTATGGCGAGGACTTCGAGAAATTATATGAGCAATATGAAGCGGACAATAAGGGGCGTAAAACCATTAAGGCTCGTGAGCTTTGGGAAAAAATATTAGAATCTCAAATCGAGACAGGGACCCCTTACATGCTGTATAAAGATGCGGCTAACCGCAAGAGCAACCAAAAGAACCTCGGGACCATTCGCTCGTCAAACTTGTGTACAGAAATTTTGGAGTACACCTCAAAAGACGAGGTAGCAGTCTGTAATTTGGCCTCGATCGCCTTGCCGATGTTTGTTAAAAACGGGGCGTTTGATCACAAAGAACTGTTCCGAGTGACCAAGCGCGTCACAAAAAACCTCAACCGTGTGATTGATCGTAATTACTATCCGGTCATTGAGGCGCAGAACTCAAACTTCAGACACCGACCTGTTGGTCTGGGGATTCAAGGTTTGGCAGATACCTTTATCCTGCTGCGCATGCCGTTCACCAGTGACGAGGCGAAAAAATTGAATCAAGAGATTTTTGAGACCCTTTATTTTGCTGCCGTGACCGCTTCTATGGAAGAAGCCAAAGCAGACGGAGCTTATGAAACTTATAAAGGATCACCTATTTCAGAGGGCTTGTTCCAGCACAATTTATGGAACATCAAGGATGAAGAACTCAGTGGCCGTTGGGATTGGGCAAAGCTCAGAAAAGACATCAAAAAGCACGGTGTCCGTAACTCTTTGCTTGTCGCACCGATGCCTACCGCGTCGACCTCTCAAATATTAGGAAATAATGAGGCCTTTGAGCCGTATACCTCAAATATTTACACGCGTCGTGTACTTTCTGGTGAATTCATCGTGGTGAATAAGCACTTACTTGAAGACTTGGTCAAGCTGGGTCTTTGGAATGACACCCTGAAAGAGGAAATTATGCGGGCCAACGGATCTATACAGCACATTGAAGGCATCCCGCAAGATTTGAAAGAGCTCTACAAGACAGTTTGGGAATTGTCCATGAAGGACATCATCGATATGTCTCGTCATAGAGGTTACTTTATCGATCAGTCTCAATCCCTGAACCTGTTTATGGAGAACGCCAATATGGCCAAGCTGACTTCGATGCACTTTTACGCATGGCAAAGTGGCCTTAAAACTGGGATGTACTACCTCCGCACTAAGAGTGCTGTAGACGCCATCAAGTTTACCTTGAGCAATGAGACCAAAAAAGAACCCGTCGCTGCAGAAACCTCTAAGGTTGAGGCGGTCTCAGCGGCAAATGAAAAGCCACTAACTGCTGCAGAGTTAAGGGATATGTTAGCACAAGGAAGAGATGCTGCAGATAATGATGAGGATTGTTTAATGTGTGGCTCTTAAGCTCAGATTGATTTGTTCTGATATACAGGATTCATCGGTTGCTACCAGTGATTCAAAAAAACCCCCCGCAATTGCGGGGTTTTTTAAAGAGAATTTTTGTAGAGTTCAGATAATTTTAATGAGGCTTGAATCAAGTCTCTGGTTTCTAGCATGAGACTGAAATACAGAGTAGTGTTTTTTGGACTTGATTCTTCAGTCTTGGTCAATGAGACTTGGGTTTCAATTAAGTCCCCAATGAACTTAGACAGGTCATTTAAATCACTTTCAATTACATCTAACGAATGGAATTGCGAATTTTTAATCACGCCTTCCAGTGCTTTCAAAACATCCTGTAATTTCTTATTGACTTCCTGAAACTCTTTAATTTGATTAAATCTTAGAGCCTTGTGGTTGTTTCGAACATGTTTGTAGCTCTTACTGGTCAATAACTCGATCGATTGTCCAAGGTCTGTCAAATGTACGAGCAGTTCGATGTAGAATTTACTCCCTGCCATGCTATGTTCCTCCAGCCCTTTGATGAAATAGAAGAGTTCGTTTCTGATGTTTTCAATGTTCTCATTTAATTTCAAAGCACGCTTTCGACATTTTTTTAGTTCCTTTTCATTTTGCGTGGCTAATCCATTAATGAGCAATTCGTATTGCTCATGCATATTCTCGATAATTTCCGAAATACTTGGCGCGCTTTCGAGGATGATTTGTTCAATATTTTTGTTTTCAGAGGAGATTCGATTCCTGGAGGTAATATCAGCACTCGTGTTCTTGTGAAAAACGAAATTTCTCAGCAACGCCAATACGGTAATTACGAGTAAAACAATAATTCCAATAATTCCGCCAAAATAGATGACTGTGGCCATGGTTCCTGCCACGACGAAAGCAATTAGGGCGGTTAAAAACCATCCGCTGATTACGTTAATCACTCCCGCGACCCGATATACAGCGCTTTCTAATCCCCAGGCTCGATCAGCTAGGGATGTTCCCATGGCTACCATAAACGTCACGTAGGTCGTCGACAAGGGTAATTTCATCGAAGTTGCAACTGAGATCAATATTCCCGCTACGACAAGATTCACAGAGGCCCTAATCAGGTCAAAGGCAGGTTCATTAGATTTGACTTCCTCACTTTCTTGATTGAGCGGTTTGAATCTGGAATCTATACGTTCAATCATTGTGTTTGGAAGGCCTTGGGTTAAAAAGCTTCCGATTGAAACACCAGATTTGACTAAGATTCTTGCCGCCAGATTTGGCTTGAATTTTTCAATAGCCGCGCCTTGCCTTGATAAATTTATCGTTGTATCGGTGACGGTCTTTGCTTTTTTTGACAGCCACAGAGTGGCCACCATAATACCACCCGAAAAAATTAATATGAGTGATTCTGCTGGTACTTTTTGTTCCAATACAGCCATTGAAAATTGACTCGCATCTACTCCTGATGCCATCCATGCATTGAAGGAATGGTAAGCTGCCATTGGGACCCCTATGAAATTAACCAAATCGTTTCCGGCAAAGGCTAAAGCCAGTCCGAAGGTTCCGCATCCAACGATGACAACCAAAATATTTCGTTTTATCAGATGAGTGTAAACGAAAGAAAACAATATAGAGACAAGGGTAATTATGCCCAAAACAAAACCTAGATTACTTTCCAGGACATCTTTGAATTCGCCGTAATATGGTGTTCCCTTTAGCCCTTTGTACAATACAAAGTATATAATTGAGCTCAGGGCGAGTCCCCCAAAGATTACTCCGGCTATCTTCATTTTACCTTGGTACTGGAACGTAAAGATTAAGCGAGAGATCCATTGGATTATCGCGCCAATAAAAAATGCGATGAATACAGATAAGAGAATGCCAACAATGATTTCTGTTGCTTTTTCTGTATTAATGTATTGTGTCAAACTACTTATTTCACGCTCACCCTCAACCAAGATTTTCAGTAATGCCATAACTACGGCTGAACCGAGCAATTCAAAAACAATTGACACGGTTGTTGAGGTTGGCATACCCAAGGTATTGAAGAAGTCGAGCAGCAGAATATCGGTGATCATCACAGCCAAAAAGATGATCATAATCTCGTCAAAATAAAATAGGCTTGGCACGAAAATTCCCTTTCGCGCAACCTCCATCATCCCACTTGAAAATACCGCACCCAAGAATATTCCGACACTTACAATGATCATGATGCGCTTAAAAGAAATGGCTTTCGAGCCAATGGCTGAGTTCAAAAAATTAACGGCATCATTACTTACCCCGACTATTAAATCGGTAACGGCCAAAATGGCTAGGGTAATAAGAATGAAAATATACATTGTTTCCATGGCTGATCAACAGTTAGGCAATTCAAAGAGTCAGGTGGGCCTGTATACAATAGGTTGTTTCAATTAGAATCTTTATTGCGTGTCAAAAATAAGATTAAGTTTTTCAAATAATTGAGAATTACAATATTCTTTACAAGAAAAAAGGCCGCTTTTAAGGCGGCCTTAATCATGATCTAATCGGCAAAAATTAGACCTCGTGATATTAAAACACAGCCTAATTAAAGAAGTAAGTGTGGTTAAAACATCACAATATGTTTAATAAATAATTAATTATCCGAAGCAATATTGTTATAGCAAATAATTGATTATCAATGTTTTGGATTTTATATGTTAATTTAATGTTACGTAAACTTTAATTTAAAGTTAGAATTATGTAAATTAGCTTTATCAAAGCAAATAATCATGAGAACAATCGCTTTTTTAATGGTCCTATCTTTATATGGAATAGGAATCAATGCTCAGAATCAAGAGTTACAAAATTTTACAAAATCTGGTGAACAAATCGAGGCTCAGTATTTTCACTCCAACGGAAATGTGGCTCAAATTGGATCGTTTAATTTGAAAAATCAATTAGACGGCCTTTGGACCAGTTACGATGTGGCGGGAAGAAAATTGAGTCAAGGTCAATATCAGGATGGCAAAAAAATTGGTTTGTGGAGTTTTTTTCAGAACAGTAAATTAGTTCTGGTGGAATACGACGAGTCAAAAATTATCCAAGTGACGAATTTGACCATCACGGATAATCCTGTAGTAACGCGTTTTGATGACAAATAAAGTCATGAATTGATATGAAAAAAGGGCCTCAAACGAGGCCCTTTTTTTTGGCTAAATTCGGATTCACCAAATTCAGGTCCACAGGCCTGAATTTAAATTTACATTCTGCTCCATCCATCAGACCAGCTTGGCGCAGCAGCACCATTACCGGCTCCTGAGGTTGGTCCTTCAACCACAAAACTTTGGTTTGCACCGATATAATCCGTCACTTCAAATCCAGCAGCTGGATTGTCAAATTGCATTGGATTGATGCTTAAGTCACCATTCTCGATTCGAACCGCAGCTTCTGCATCAGTATCCTTTACTTTAACCCCGAGGTCAATACCATCGGTGTAGAAGTTGGTGATGGTGAATGATCCACCACCTTCTTTGAAGTAAAGCGCACCTTCTGTAACCGGCCCCACTACAGTAATATTACTCAAGGTGGTTGTTGTTACAGGTTGAGCGTTACCGTCGTCCCCGTTATTTGATCCTTCTATACCGGCTTTAGCCCCATCTTTGATGTACCAGAAAGAACCATTTCCGTTCCAGCCGTCGGCAAAGTCGATTGAATCGTCACCACTTCCGGTAGACACTAGGTAGTCTCCAGATACAGTTCCACCAAAGAATTCAATCCCGTCGTCACCTCCTTGGTAAGACTGGACATACTCAAAGGTGGTTCCGGCACCAACACCGAAAAGTGAGACACCGTTGAATTCTTTATCGTTTGAGAATGTTGCTCCAGTATACTCGACACGCAGGTAACGAATAGAACCAGAGTTGTCATTTGAATTGCTTCCTCCGTAGGTCAAATCTGCAACTTCAGAAGTCACATTTGAACCTTTATTGGTTGGGGCATCGCCACAAACAACAAGTCCTCCCCAGTCTCCAGGAGCAGGACTAGAGGCACCTGAAGTCATTACAACAGGATTAGAGGCTGTTCCTTCGATGAAGATTTGTCCCCCGCGAGCAACTGCAATATAAGATGCAGTTCCTCCAGTTGCACGAATTGTAGTGCCAGCGGGAATAGTTAATGAAGCACCGCTTTGTACAACAAATGCACTGGTTAATTGATAATCAATAGTAGCATCTAAAGTAACGTCTCCGGTCACTTCACCAGCAAGATTTTCAGATCCTGAAGGGCCACTGTTGTCTAGACCAACGGTCCAACCTGCGGCCCATAAAGGTGATGAGGCTCCACTACCAGCACCAGTGTTCACCCCTTGGGTGTAGAATGATTGATTCGCCCCGGTATAATCGGTAATTTCAAGTTCAGCTGGGGCATCTGCGAACTGAATATTATTAATCACAAGTGCACCTGCTTCGATTCGTGCTGCAGCCTCTGCGTCAGTATCTTTTACTTTAACACCTAGATCAACGTTACTGGTGTAGAAGTTGTTAATGGTAAAGTTTCCACCACCTTCTTTGAAGTAAAGTGCCCCTTCTGTAACAGGTCCAACAACAGTAATGTTGGTTAGGGTAGTCGTGGTAACAGGCTGGGCGTTGCCGTCGTCCCCGTTATTTGATCCCTCGATCCCTGCTTTAGCACCATCGGCGATATACCAGTCGGTACCATTTCCTTGCCATCCATCGGCAAAGTCGATTGAATCGTCACCACTTCCTATAGACACTAGGTTATCTCCATCTACAGTTCCGCCAAAGAACTCAATCCCGTCGTCACCTCCCTGGTAAGACTGGACATACTCAAAGGTGGTTCCGGCACCAACACCGAAAAGTGAAACACCGTTGAATTCTTTATCGTTTGAGAATGTTGCTCCAGTATACTCGACACGCAGGTAACGAATAGAACCAGAGTTGTCATTTGAATTGCTTCCTCCGTAGGTCAAATCTGCAACTTCAGAAGTCACATTTGAACCTTTATTGGTTGGGGCATCGCCACAAACAACAAGTCCTCCCCAGTCTCCAGGAGCAGGGCTCGCTGAACCAGAGGTCATGACTACAGGTGCTGAGGAAGTACCGTTTATAAAAATTTGTGCTCCGCGTTCTACAGCGATGTAAGCAGATGTTCCCCCAGTAGCCGATATAGTGGTTCCTGCAGGAATCGTAAGTGAAGCTCCTGAACGAACAACATAGGCTCCAGCAAGCTCATATCCGATGGCGGAATCAAGAGTAACATCAGTGGTGACGTCACCCTCCAAAATGTTGTTTACAGCACAAGGGGCACAGGCAGAGCCACCGCAGTCAACTCCGGTTTCGTCGCCGTTTTGTATGCCGTCATCACAAGTCGCGGCAACGGGATCTGGGGTGTTGCTATCATCTTTGCTACAAGAGTAAGCTACGGCCAAAAGAGCCACACCCAAACTTAATTTTAAAATAGATCGTTTCATTTTGTTTTGATTTTAATTAATAACTGTTTGAATTGATTGATGAGTATTTAAAAAATATAGTTGAGAGAAATTTTCAAATCATAACCCCGTTTGAAGGACAGAACCGTAGTAGCTGTTTCTTGAATACGATCACGGATTGGATTGACATCTCCGTCAACGGCCTCCTGGAATCGTTCAATACTCGGGTTTAATAGGTTTTTTGCTGAAATACCGACACTGAGTTGTTTGGTAAATTGTGCGCGGGCCACAAAGTCCAATGTCGGCACGCCTTTTTCGACAATATTTCCTTTACCAAAATTCCCTAAGGCAAAGATGCGGTCGGAGAAATAGTTTCCTGCCAGGGTCAACAGTATACTCCGGTGTTCATTAAAGTCTTTGTAAAAACTTATGTCCGCATTGGCTACCAAATCAGAGGCCCCGGTAATTCCTGTTGAAGAATAAGTCGGGTCAAAACTAAGTCCAGACTCTTGAAAAACTTTATCTCCACTCAGGGTTTGTTTCGTCTTCATGTAAGCTAAATTTACCCCAGCGGTGAGCTTTTGCTTATTGGTAAAATCAGCATATTCTGATTCACGACTCATTAGGACTTTACGCGATTCAAGCTCGAGGCCCAAAGCGGTGGCTTGATCTCCAGTATTGGCCCAACTAATATCGTTGGCTGCAGATTGAATGGTCACTGTATTTATGGGGTTCTGAATTAGCTTTCCAAAAAAGCCCACAGACAATAGTTCTGAGTCAGAAGGGAACAGTTCCCACTTGGCATCGAAATTATAGTTCGTCGAAGCGGTCAAAAAGGGATTTCCGAAATAATCCTGGTTTACCTCTTGGAACAAAAATGGGGCCCGCTCTTTGTATTGGGGCAGCGTATAGGTCTTGCTGGCAGCAAACTTGAGGTTTTGATCATCGGAGAGGCTGTACTTCATCGAGAGCGCTGGCAGCAGTTGGAATACATCTAAACTGTTGCTGTCTCCATCTGGATCAAGTGAAGTTGACCAAGCGATGTCTTGGTTAATTTGTTCCCCACGCAAGCCAACAACCATGGTAAGCTGTGGATTAAGCGAATAAGTAAAGTTGGCATATCCAGCCAAAATACTTTGGGTTCCGCCGTAGGTTTGTGGGTCCAAAGCATTGGTTACATCCGCACTTCCTCTAAAGGTTTCCATTCTGAATAAACCAGCATTGAGGTTATCCTGATTAAAGTAGGCATCTACATCGTAGATGTTTTCGACAATTGGCTGAACAATTCCCGCACCGCGAAGGATTCGGAAGTTAAATTGAGTGGCAGAAAAATCTACCTCTTTATTGCGTGAACTGAATCCCAAATCGAGTTTGCCGTCAAATTCGTCCTCAGTATTTTTGAATAACTTAATGGATGTTTCAAAAGCACTGGCAATTTCTTCTTCGTAGAGGTCAGCGTAAAAACGGTGGTTACTTGAAGCTGCAGAGACAAACTCAAAAGATTTAGGCCCGTCTGGCTCATCTAAATCTTGAGGCACCAAGGTGACTTGTCGACGATTCGGCTCGGCACTTTGCAAGAAACTGTAAGATCCCGAGGCGCGAATCTCAATACGCTCATTGATTTCAAAATCTGCATGCAGTTGATTGATGATGAGGTCTGTGCGTGTAAAGACCCCACGCTGAATAAATCCTCCACCTTGTGATGCATCATCGTCTTTATCGATGACACCATAGTTTTCTAACTGCTGTTCGTTCGAGGTATTCAAAAATAACCCGCTGTAATTAAGATTTAAATTTTTGTGTTTGATCCCGACATCACCCATCAGGGTTGTATTGGTACTGTATTGATAATTGACATAGTCAAAATCCGCATTGGGGATGCCGCTAACCTCGACACCGCCACGTGAAACACCTTCACGATATTGAAATTGATTGCTGTGCGCCCCAATACCAAAAACCGTGAGTTTAGTATCGTCGCCGAGCTGAAAACTATCTCCACCTTGAAGGGTCAAGCCCAAGTTGGCGGGCGCTTCGGCCGAACGGCGATCCCAGCTCGTCTCAAAGTTGTAATTGTTAAGTGGGAAAGCGGGGTAATTGATGTCATAAAACCCATAGTTGTCTGGTCCATCAGTACGAAAAAATTCATCTTGACTTTGGGTCAGGGTATTGATGCCAGAATTTACACTGACTGAAATAATGCCATCAGACATGCTATTTTTCGAATCAATATTGATGTTTGCTCCGGCAAAATCGGCGTATTGATTTGGATTGAATGTTTTGTCAATACCAATGTTCTCAACGATATTGGTGTTAAAGATCCCCAGGTTGATGTTTTTACGCGCTGGGTCATCTGAAGGAAGTGGCAGGCCATTAAAGGTGGTGACATTGTAACGATCGCCTAGTCCCCGTACAAAGACCGTCCCTGAACCTTCTTGTTTTGAAATCCCAGTGACTTTAGACACAGCGGTGGCGGCATCACCGACTCCTTTTCTAGAGAGCTCTTGGGCACCGATGGCGGTTTTTTGTGTCACTGCATTTTTTTGCTGAAGAAGCAGGGCGACTTCACTTTCCTTTCGTACTGTAGTAGTAATAACCACTTCTTCCAAAGTGGCCGCGCTTGCACCCATGGGAACATTAACCGTAGTTACCTTGTCTTGCTCTACCGTAATGTTGTCTATTTCTACGGTTTCGTAACCCACAAAACTGTAAATGATGGTGTAGGTGCCAACAGGCAGATCTTCGAGCGCGTAGAGCCCATCAAAGTCTGAGGTTGTTCCTGTATTTTGCCCTTTGATAATGACATTGGCAAAGGCCAATGGCTCGTTGTTGAATTCTTTATCGGTCAACAAACCGACTATGGATCCTGTTGTTTGCCCAACAGCAGCCAAAGACATTACACTAAATAATGCCGTTAATAAAAATTTTCTCATGATGTGTTTTAAATACTCGATGCAAAGATGACCCCTGAATGTAACCTCGAGGTTATGGGCAAATTATGATTGTATGACATAAAGGTTACCTGAATGTTATGCCGCTTTGGCCATTTCGAATTTGGTCCAAAAGACCTATCTTGCTCAGAGTAATATTCAAAAGCAAAAAACAGACTCATGATGACTTGGGAACAGTTGATGTCACTCAAAAGACAGGGCGATCAGCACAAGAGATTGCGCAGCGAACAAGACGAAACTCGATTGGGGTTTGAGGTGGATTACGACCGCATTATTTTCTCTTCTCATTTTAGAAGTTTACAAGACAAGACTCAGGTCATTCCGCTGTCCAAAAATTCCTTTGTGCACACCAGACTCACCCACAGTTTGGAGGTTTCTGTTGTGGGGCGTTCTCTGGGGAGAACCGTGGGGCGAGCCATCTTAAACAAGCACCCACACTTATCGTCGATCCACGGTTTTCAGGCCAACGATTTTGGTGCCGTTGTAGCCGCCGCTGCTCTAGCCCACGACATTGGCAACCCGCCATTTGGCCACAGTGGAGAAAAGGCCATTGGTGATTTTTTTAAATCAGGTTCGGGCCAAAATTATCAAAAGGACATGACCCCTCAGGAGCATCAGGATTTATGCGATTTTGAGGGCAATGCCAACGGATTTAAGATGATGACAGAGTCCAGAAACGGGGTTATTGGTGGCCTTCGGTTGTCGTATGCGACCTTGGGTGCCTTCATGAAATATCCCAAGGGCTCTTTGCCCAAAAGCCCGAGTAAGCATTGTGCTGATAAAAAGTATGGTTACTTTAATGACGACCGCGATTTTTTTGAAGAGGTTGCCACCGAATTGGGACTCAAGCATCTAGGGTCTGGACGTTATACCCGTCACCCTTTGGCGTATTTAGTTGAAGCAGCAGACGACATTTGCTACACCATTATCGATTTTGAAGACGGGATCAATTTAGGTTGGATTTCGGAAGAAGTCGCCCTAGAATTTTTGGTGCGTTTGGTCAAGGACAACATCCAAACTGAAAAGTACAGCAAGTTGAACAAGGAAAAGGATCGTTTGGCTTATTTAAGATCGCTGGCCATAAGTAGGTTGATTCAAGAAGCATGCGATATCTTCCTGCAAAACGAAACTCGACTGCTCAATGGTGAAATGGAATCTACGGTCTTAGCGCAATGCCAATTTAAAGCGCAAATCGATGATATTTTAAAAGTGAGTAAGGAAAAAATCTACCAGCACCCTGAGGTGTTGCGAAAAGAGATTGCCGGACATAAAATGCTAACGGACATTTTGTCGGCCTATACTCATGCGGCTTTGAACATCAAACAGGGAACTCCTCGATTTTTTGACCGGCTCTTAATTCAGGAAGCCGGCCTTGAAATATCCCCTCAAAATAGCGTTTATCAGGTGCTTATGGCGGTGAGCTATTTTGTCTCTCAACTCACAGACAGCAATGCCCTATCCCTAAGCGGTCGATTAAATGGTAAAGTTATGTGAAATTAATCGGGCAAAAAGGGGATTTCACCCGCAAAAGTGTATCTTAGGCTTTCGATAAAAAACCAAGTATGAAAAAACTATTATTTTTTATGTTAGGGGGCTTAATGAGCATCAATGCGATTCAAGCCCAAGACGACTTAATCGTCATTAAGGATTACTTAAACGCACAGAGAAACGCTTTAAATTTGACTCAAGAGGACATCAATGATCCCGTCTTGAAATCATCGAGTTTTTCTAAAAGCATGCGTGTTCAAGTGGCTTATGTCAATCAATCCTTACAGGGCATTGAGGTTCACAACTCAACCTCGCGATTTGCCATCAAGGATCAGCAGGTTTATTCTACGCGATTAGGATTCGTCAGTGATCTGGGTTCAAAAGTTAACACAACTTCGCCTTCGATCAGCGCTGAAACTGCAGTTAGAAAAGCGGCTCAATCCTTTGGATTGACTCCTGCCAGTATTGAAGTATTGTCAGCTCAAGGCCATGACTATCTCATCAGTGCGGCTGAATTATCTCAAAACGACATACCGGTGAGTTTGGTCTTTCAAAAAGTGACCGATGAGCAGTATCGACTGGCTTGGGACCTTAGCATTTATCTCCTTGATTCTACCCACTATTACAGTGTCAGAATCGATGCCCAAAACGGCAGTGTGTTAGAAACGCATGATTGGGTATTGCACTGTGACTTTGGTCAAGGAAATCACCAACACAATACAGCTGAGAGCGTATTGTTTAATGCTGAAGCTACCTCAATGGCTCCCGTTGGAGGGGCCTCTGGATATCGCGTATTCCCGATTCCGTATAGCAGTCCACTCGATGGGTCGGATGAATTTGTTTTCGATATTGATGCCGTCGATCCAGCGTCATCACCATTTGGATGGCACGATACCGATGGTGTTGTTGGGGCTGAATATACTTACACGCGAGGCAATAACGTCTACGCTCAGGAAGACATCAATGGAAATAACGGAACGGGCGCTTCACCAGAAGGAGGAGCCGGTCTGACCTTTGATTTTCCGTATAACCTACCCCAAGATCCCGCGAATTTTACGGATGCAGCAACTGTGAATTTATTTTATTGGAATAATCTCATCCATGATTTTACATACCAATACGGTTTCGACGAGGAAAGTGGGAATTTTCAAGAGAATAATTATGGCAATCCTGGCAACGGTTCGGATTCTGTTAATGCTGATGCCCAAGACGGTTCTGGAACAAATAACGCGAATTTTGCGACGCCACCAGATGGTGGTAATCCGCGAATGCAAATGTTCATTTGGACCACCAGTTCAGGTCCGATCAACCTGTTGACCATTAACAATGGCCCGCTGGCTGGCGTATATCCAGGAGTCCCTGCGAACTTCGGTGGCGCTTTGCCCATTCCGCCATTGACTGAGGACCTTGTTGCTGTCGAAGACGACAATTCTGGTGGAACCTCAACCGACCCACAAGATGCCTGTGACCCGATTACCAATGGTCCATCCCTTGACGGTAAAATTGTGGTGATCCGTCGTGGAGAATGTGAGTTTGGCTTTAAGGCTTTAGCGGCACAAAATGAAGGAGCCGTGGCAGTCATTATGGTAAATAATGTACCCGGTGATCCTGTTATTATGGCACCAGGAGCGGTTGGCGCTCAAGTCACGATTCCATTGTTTATGGTCACTGATGTCATTGGCGAGCCCATCATGGAGGAACTCCTTGCGGGGAACCCTGTGAATGGGACCATCGATGGTGGCGCAGTACCACCAGCTACCGACGGGGACTTAGATAACGAAATCATCGCACACGAATACGCTCATGGTATTTCGAATCGCTTGACAGGTGGTCCTGTTAATGTGAGCTGTTTGAATAACGCTGAGCAAATGGGTGAGGGATGGAGTGATTATCTAGGACTCATCATGACCATGCAAGCAGGGGACCAAAGAGGGGATGTTCGCGGACTTGCAGCATATGCTTCTGGTAACCCAAATGGCATTCGTGAGGCGCCTTATAGTACTGATTTTTCAATTAATGATTACACTTACCAGGATACCAATAACAATGTATCACAACCCCATGGGATTGGATTTGTTTGGGCCACTGCATTGTGGGAGATGACTTGGGATTTGATTGATCTATATGGATTTGACTCAGATTTAGTTTATGGATCTGGGGGGAATAACATCGCCTTTCAATTGGTGATGGACGGCATGAAGTTGCAAGATTGTGGCCCTGGTTTCATCGACGGTCGTGATGCCATTATCGAAGCAGATGAGTTGATCTATGGAGGTCTACACCGTTGTTTGATTTGGGAAGCATTTGCCCGTCGAGGTATTGGTTTTAGCGCTTCGCAAGGAAGCCCGGCCTCGCGTTCAGATCAAGTTGAGGCCTTTGATATCCCTGCAGATTGTAATCTATCTACAGGCGATAACAATTACGACAACAACTTTAGCATCTATCCGAATCCAAATTATGGAGCGATTAACATCCACTCGAAAATTGATGTCGGCAGTGCGAAAATATCCATTATGGACATAAATGGTCGTACTGTATGGTCACAAACTCTAGAATTGGGCAACCAAACACAAATCGATGCTAGCTTATTGAGTAGTGGCATTTATTTGGTGCGCATTCAAGGGAATAATTACAGTCATACCAGTAAGCTGATCATGCGTTAAGCCAGCAACTGTTCTGTGATTTAAAAAAGTGCGCCACTCTGGCGCACTTTTTTTTATAAACGATCGACCTCTTAAGCCCTGGAAAATCTTTACGACCATCCAATGATCGAATAAATTGATAACCACCCTTTGGTGGCTGCCCACATTAGTCTAATCAAGCTGAGATTGAGTGCAATGATCCCTTAGCACAGGTTTTCTAAAGTACTGAGTATGTCTTCAACACTCAATCCGCAAAGGGCGTAAAGTTCTTCTGGCTTGCCATGAGGCACAAATTGATCTGGGATGCCCAGTCGTCTTAATTTAAGGTCGTATTGATGACTGGTGAGAAATTCTGCTATGGCACTGCCCAGGCCACCATTTAAACAGCCGTCCTCCACAGTGACGATGGCCTTATGGGTGCGACAAATTTCGTGCAATAGCTTCTGGTCGAGAGGCTTTAAAAATTGCATGTCAATATGGCTCACTGCCGACGGGTGCTCCAAGCGCTCAATGGCCAAACTAACCTGGTCAGCGATGGTGCCGATGCTCAAAACAGCGACTTTTTCACCGCGCTTTAGGGTTTCTG
>Ga0213858_10000301_pt1 | contig 23869 bp, 29 predicted proteins | sample PICome_FD_160122 | JGI IMG/M metagenome (GOLD analysis project Ga0213858, IMG submission 160122) | Coastal seawater microbial communities near Pivers Island, North Carolina, United States - PICO245 | ecosystem: Environmental > Aquatic > Marine > Coastal | place: USA: North Carolina | collected... | reverse complement strand
CACTTTCGTAATACCAGCCCGGTAGAGGGCGTTGTATGCGCGGATCGGCAGCTGCAGGTGGTCAATGGGCAGGTCCTGAATTTTCTCGTCGGACCCGTCGGGGTCGATCGAGTTGGCGAACCGGCGGATCGCCTCCCTGCTGAGGGGCTCGCAGCCCTTGTGCTCCCAGAGCATGACGCCGCGGCCCAGGTCCTCGCGGATGAGGTGGGCGACGTAGGAGAAGTGGGCCTCGGTGAGGTTGTCGAACATCAGGCCTCCAGTTGCTCTGCGATCAAGTCTTTGATCTGGCGCTTGCTCACGGCCCAATGGCCGATCCCTCCAATCTCGCAGTAGTAGCGATCACGGGACTGGCCAGGCCCAAAGAAAGTGACGATCTCGCCGTTGTCGCTGACAAAGATTCCGCGGTAGGTGAAGTCCATCCGATCAGGCCTCCATCAGGGCGCGAAGGGCGGACTTGACCTCGGCGGACTTGTAAGCCTTAGCAGCCTCGGCCAGGTTCTTGAACTGACGGCCGCGGGGCATGGAGCGAAGGCCCTTGGACTGGATGTAGATGCTGACGGCGCCCCAGCCGTGAAAGGCAACGCCGACGTCGGTGCCCTTCTCAGTGGTGACGGTGAAGAAGGTCTCGGTCTCTTGGGTAATCAGGTTCATTGGGGTGGTTGTGAACTGAGCTAAGTATTGCCTGTTTTGGTGGGCTGGTTGTGGGGATTGTGCAGCTTTTACAGTTGGCACAATCCCGCGGGCCTGGCCCTCAGTCGCTCACGGGAACCGCAATGGCGCGAGCCTTGGCGTAAAACCGGCCGGTCGGAATCCAGACACCTTTCTGCATGTCCCATAGCCGAAACTCTTGGCCTTCCTTGCGGGCGGCGTACTCTGAAAGCTCGGCTAGGTTCTTCTCTGCCAGGTCAGGCCGGCCGGTCCACCGGGGGTTGCTGTTCACCACCTCGCCGTCGCTGTAGGTGGTTTCGACGTAGACGGCATGGGTGTAGGTGCGACTGGTCTTACGGGTGAAGACCTGGCCGTTCTCAGCGATAGCAGTCAGTTTGCGTGCAGGGGTGGTCATGGGGTGGTTGTCTGAACTGAGACCAGTATTGCTCCTGGATGGTGCCCTTGTTGTGGGGATTGTGCAGCTTCTGCAGTTGGCACAAAAAAAGGGGCCGGAGCCCCTCGGTTCAGTTGGCCTGCGCCCAGGCCATGGCTTCGCGGATCTTGGTGGGGCCGAAGCTCTTGAACTCCAGCTCGGCGGTGGTGGCCTCCCAGACCCAGTTGCCGCGGCGGGTGGGCTTGGCTTCGACCATGGCGAGGTCGGGGCCGAAGAAGCCGTGGGCGGCTTCGGAGTGCTCCCAGCCCTCGGGGAGGCCGGTAGCGATGGTGGCGTTGATGACGGCGAGAGGGCTGAGCATCGGGGTGATTGCCTGAACTGACCCAAGTATTGCCCCGAAATGGTGGGCTCGTTGTGGGTATTAGATCAGTTCCTGGATCGTCACAAGAGCACCCGGTCGTTCGTCCCGCTCGCAGTACCGCTGACTGGCGTGCAGCTCCACCACTAGGCAGTCCTCGGCCAGGGCCGACCCAGTCAATCCATCGAGGAGCGACCTACAGCACTTGTCAATGTCATTGCGTTTCACGGTGTAGTGCAAACGTGCTGATGGACGCAATTTGCCACTGGCGGCATAGTGCCCCTCAGGCCGTCGAAATCGAAACTCGACGTCCACTCGGCAAGCGCTCTCGATCAGAGCCGTTGTTGCTGCTAACGCCTCCGATCTGACAGCGTCCCGCCAAGGCGCCACACGCTCGGATGCTTCGCGCATCCCAAAACGGGTTCTGACCTTCGAGCCTTGCGGAGCCGGTTCGATTCCGTCGATCCGAATTTCGATCATAAAAAAGCCGGCTTGGTAAGAGCCGGCCTACCCACTGCCAATGAGCGTGCGACTGCTCACTGAGAATCTAAGCCATGTCTTTCGTCCCGCAAGGCGTGCCCTTCACGGCACTGCCGACAGCAATCCGAGGCACCCTTCAGCCAAACCAACTGGCGGTCCTTTGGGTTATCCAAACCTTCGCCGGTTCCAATGCTGACTGCTGGCCCTCGATCAAAACCATCGCTGACGGTGCGTGTGTTTCTGTCCGCACTGCTCGGGCTGTTGTTGGGCAGTTGGAATCCATGGGGCTACTCCAACGCGAAGCACGCCGAAACGAGAGAGGTGATTGCTGCACGAACCTCTACCGAGTCACCGTCAATCACCTGGCCAATGTCGCTCCCCCGCCCTTAGACCCCCCGGCAGCGTCTGCCGTACCCCCCGGCACGAAATGCAGTACCCCTAGGCAGGAGATGCCGGACCCCCCGGCAGGAGATGCCGCCGAATTAAATACAAGAGAACTAAATACAGAAGAACTAAAAACAGCCTTAAAAGCTGCAAAAGGCCAAAAGCGCCAAAAATCCGACTACTCCGAAGGCTTCCTGGCCTTTTGGCAGCAGTACAGAAAAATTCCTTGCAGAGCCTCAAGCCAGTCCAAGCCCAAGGCATGGGCCGAGTACAAAAAGCTGCCACGCGCCACCCAGGAGCGCCTGCAAGACGCCCTAACCCGCTCGCTTAAGGATCGGGCCAGGATTGAACGCGCAGGCGGCTTCGCGGCTAACTACCCCGAGTGCTTCCGCTGGCTGCGCGATGGACGCTTCGAGGACTTCCTAGAAACTGCCACAACACCATCAGCCAAGCCCGTTGCCCTCGCCCATCCTGGCGCCCAGGAAGGCGACCCCTTCTAGCCCCCACCCCTGGCTCAATGACTTACGCCCACAAGCGGTCCCGCATGGACCGCGACCTGACCTTCTACGCCCCGAAGGTCGCCTGCTTTGCCTGTTACGACTCCGGCATCGTCTCCAACGGCGATGGCCTCCTGAATCACTACCTGCCGGATTACGACGCCACCCTTAACCCTGACGGCACCATCCGCCGCCATGGTGGCTCCGACCTTGCGATCGTCTGCCATTGCGTCGCTTCCTACGAGTCACAGGACCACGAATCACAAACGACCCGCGCTGGGTTCCGTGATTCCTCTGGAGTTCGCTCTACCGACGTCGCCGGTCAGTCCCAGCCCATCGGCATTGAACTCGATAAGGACGTCGTCCGAGACATCCACCGCCGCAGGCGCGACAACTGGCAGGCCACCGTCAACGACATCAATGCCTTAAGGCAGCAAGTCCGAGCCGGTCTCAAACCGCAACTCCCTTCGTACATTGCAGACGTCAAGCAGCAGCTCCAGGCCCTGGGCGACCTGCTTCCATCCCTCGATGCCAATGATTGACATTTCCATTAGGCAGGCCCCTGTCATCTCGCACCTCACTTGCCTCGTCGATGAAACCAAGGCCGTTGCGTCCGCTGTCCTCGATAACGCCGTCGAAGAATCCCGCCCGATTCCTAGGGATGCTTACCAGTCCCTTTGCACACAAATGGAAGAGATCAAAACAATCCTTCGCTTCGCGTCCCATGGGTAGGGTCACAATCTCTCTCGACAATCAAGAGATCGCCGCCTTCCGTGACATCGCAGAAGCCGAAGGCAAGCACCTAGCAGCCGTCATCGTCGAGCACCTGCAGCCCGCCAACATGCGGCCCACCACTGCTCAGTTCTATACGGCCGCGGCAAGCGTCCATCAAAACTTCAAAGGCTGGCTCTCCAAAGATCAGTCCGTTGAAATAACAGCAATCGCCCTTCGCTCCCTGCACGAAGCTACGCGCTCCTGTTAATCTCAGCCCATGGCTGGCAAATCAACCAATATCGAAATAGACGAGCGGATAAATACCGTTTACAAACTCCTTTTAGAAGGCAACAGTAGAACCCAAATTCTTCAATACGGCGCGGACGCCTGGGGCATCAGCACCCGCCAAATCGAGGAATACATCAAGCGGGCACGCGATCACCAGCGCCTAGACGCCGAGCTAGAGCGCCCAGAGTGGCTCCATGAGTCCCTGTCGGCTCTCAAGGACATCCAGCGCAAGGCCACCAACCGCAACCAATACAGCACCGCCCTGAAGGCCATTGAACTCCAGGCCCGTCTGCTCCGCTTTGAGATGTCATGAGCCTCGTTGACGACATCTGCGAGGCCGTACCCCTCACGCAGTTCGCCACGCCTCCCTCAGCTCAAGACACCGACGAGATCCTGGAGCGCATCAAGGCCGACCTACACCCAGGCCAGCTCGCCTTTGTCGAAGACACCTCTACCCAGATCCTCGGCCTCACTGCTGGCTATGGCGCAGGGAAGACCGTGGCGCTTGCCGCCAAGTCCTGCAGCCTCGCAATCCTGAACCAGGGCTACACCGGCATCGTCATGGAGCCCACCTACCCGATGATTCGGGACATCTGGAAGGCCACCTTCGATAAGTTCCTGGAGCAATACGGCATCCCATACACCTACCGGACCAGTCCGCTTCCTGAATACGAGCTGCACCTGAGCAAGCCGACACGCATCCTGTGCCGCTCAATTAAGAACGGCGCCTTCACCGCAGTCGGCGTCAATGCCGCCTGGGCCTGTTTCGACGAGATCGACATCCTTCGCCTAGTGGACGCCCAGAGCGCCTTCGAGAAAATCCTGGGCCGCCTTCGTGAGGGCAACGTTCGGCAGTTCGCCGTGGCCAGCACGCCAGAGGGCTTTCGCTGGTTGTTCCAGCAGTTCGGCAAACCCGAGATGCAAGAACGCGACGATCGCCGGCTCATCAAGATGCGGACCTGCGACAACCCACATTTGCCGCCTGACTTCATCGAGCGCTTACAGGAGAACTACGACTCGGCCAGCCTTGCGGCCTACCTGAACGGCGACTTCGTCCTGCTCAACAGCACCCAGGTCTATGACCGCTTCGACAGGGCCAAGCACGTTATCCCGGCACCCCCCGTCAACCTTGACGCCGAGCCTCGCCACTGGGGTATTGACTTCAACATCGGGAATTGCAACGCCGTCTGCGGCGTGCGCCTGGGCAACACCTTCCTGATTATCGACGAGGTGAAGGCTCATGACACTGACGCCCTGGCCGCGGCAATCAAGCAAAGATGCGCCCATGTGACCGCTCCTGTCTATGTCTACCCCGACGCCTCAGGTGCCAACCGGAGTACCAATGCAGCTCGCACCGACATCGAGCTTCTCCAGATGGCTGGGCTCTCTGTGGTCGCTGGCAAGTCGAACCCTCTCGTTCGTGATCGCGTCGCTGCTGTTCAGGCTTTGCTGGAGAACGGCAAGGGCGAGGTGAGATTGCAGCTGCTGGCCAAATGCCACCGGATGATTGAGTGCCTGGAATTGCAGAGCTATTCAGAGCGCAATCCAGAGGAACCAGACAAAGAAGCCGGCTACGATCACTTGAACGACTGCCTCGGTTACGCCGTGTGGGCATTGTTCAATCCTTTGCACGTTCGAGCAGGGCGTGGCACTGGGATTCGTGTCTATTAACATCGACCTATCAGGCGAGGCGAAGCAGTGTATTCATCCGGTATTGGTGGCTCTAACCGATCCGCCCTTGTTGCCGGAGTTGCCGACCCAAATGGTGCATGGGTTGCGCAGGAGCCGCATTGGGGTCTGCTCGATGCACTCCTAGGTGGCACCTATGCCATGCGCAAAGGTCACCGAAAGTTTTTGCCGCAATATCCCAGAGAAGATGATCTCAGCTATGACAACAGGCTGAAAATCAGCTGCCTTAGTCCGTACCTGGCCAGGATCGAGAAGATGTTGGCGGGGATGTTGACCCGCAAGCCAGTTCGGCTGACTGACGTGAGTGACGTCATCACCGAGCAGCTGTTTGACGTTGACTTGATGGGGAACGACATCACGCTGTTCCTGAACCAAGCCACGAGGGAGTGTTTGCGCTATGGCCACGTTGGTGTCCTGGTGGATGCAGCAACTGATGGGAACGGGCGGCCATATTGGGCCATCTACAACCCTAAGTCGATCCTGGGCTTCCGCAGCGAGATCAAGGACGGCCAGCAGAAGCTGACCCAGTTGCGCCTTAAGGAGACAATCGTTGAGCCTGAGGGGGACTACGGCGAGCAAATGGTTGAGCAGGTCCGTGTTTTGTACCCTGGCCGCTACGAGATTCACCGCAAGAGCAAAGACGGCGAATACGAGCTGTTTGACGAGGGCACGACGAGCGTCCGCGAGATTCCATTTGCGGTGGCCTACTCAAACCGGGTAAACCTGATGGAGTCGCGGCCGCCGATGGCCGACATTGCAGAGCTAAACCTGAAGCACTACCAGGCCAGCTCAGATTTAAGCAACCAGCTGAGAATCTCGGCGGTGCCGTTCTTGGCGATCTACGGGATGCCCCCGAGCGCTGAAGAAATCACGGCTGGCCCGTCGGAGGCGATGAGCCTGCCCACCGAGTCACGGGTGGAGTTCGTCGAGCCTTCGGGCAATAGCTACGAGGCCCAGTTCAAGCACCTAGACCGGATCGCGCACGAGATCAACACCCTCGCGCTGGCCAGCGTCATGGGCCAGAAGCTGACGGCAGAGACGGCAGAGGCCAAGCGGATTGACCGCAGCCAAGGCGACAGCACGATGATGCTGGTGGCGCAGCAGATGCAGGACCTTCTGGACAACTGCCTGCGGTTTCATGCGGAATACCTAGGCGAAAGGAACCCAGGGAACGCCTATGTAAACCGCGATTTCCTCGGCCAACGTCTACAGCCTCAGGAGATTACCGCTCTACTGCAGCTGTATACCGCGGGCACAATTACGCAAAAAACCCTGTTGGAAGAACTCAGCAAGGGCGAGGTGCTCGATGATCTGGACGTTGAGGAAGAGCTGGAGGCGACTGAGATGGGCGGTCTATCAGGCACGCAGGAGCCACCGCTTGAAGAAGACGAGCCAGAAGAGGGTGACGACGAAGAGGACGCCGTAGAGCCCGAGGACGCCGCAGATGTGGAAGAGGAATAAGGGCGACGAGAGGCGGCAGGAGCTGACCGTTTTCAAGGGGCCTCTACTCGGGAAGTATTTAGCGATTGTCCGTGCTAGTTGGCGAGGCAACCATGGCAAAGCGGCCCAGGTGCAAGAGGTTGTCATCAAGGACCGCTTCGACGATGTGTTGAACGGAGCCAAGTTCAGTGAAGTCGTCAGCGGGTTCCTGCAGTCAGATGCTGACGTGTCGGTCTATATCGACTGCGAGCCGGCAGAGCTGGGGCTAGAGGACAAATGACCAGCACCCCGATTGCTCAGCAGCGTGCGTTCCTGGAGGGCAGCAAGGTAGCGGGCGGCGTCGCTGGGATCCCGACCTCTTACTACCGCAAGGCGCTAGATCTAAACCGCTTTAGCAATACGGTGGCGAACAAGCTGCTGGAGTCTTACCGGCGGCAGATCGTGAAGGCAGTGCGCGAGCTAGAGCGCATTGACCGGATGCCGAGCAGCCAGCGGCCAGAGTTCAAGGCGGCGCGGATGCGGGCGCTGATCAAGCAGAACCTGGACTCGATGCGAAGCTGGTCCAAGCAGAGCACCGAGGAGCTGATCAAGCAGCTTGACGGGCTGGCGGACGTTGAGGTGTCGTTTGCGCAAAACGAGCTGGCCAAGGTGTTGCCTGCTCAGATGCGGACGTCGGTGCGAAGCGTCGAAGTTACGGAGTCGTTCGCTAAGGCCTTAGTTGAGGCCGACCCGCTTGATGTTGGCAGCAACCTGCTGAAGCAGAACATCGACGAGGCCGTGAAAGGCCCAGGTGCATTACTGAAGCTGACGGCCAGGCAAGGCGCGATCATTCGGATGCCGAACGGCAAAAGCATCGCCAAGTCGTTTCGCGGACTTGCTGAAAGCCAGGGCGAGCTGTTTTCGCGCACGGTGTTGGATGGCCTACTGACAGGTGAGAGCACTGCGTCCATCGCTCGATCCTTATATGGCGAGCTTGGTTTCTCAACTGAAGCGCTGACGCCTCGGCAGATCGCGCTAGCTCAAAAGGGCAACGCCTGGAAGATGGCAAAGCATCAGGTGCGCACCCTTGTGCAGACGTCTGTCAATGCGACGTCCAACGCGGCCTCGATGCAGGTGTTTAAGGCGAACCCTGACATCACAAAGCAATATCGCTGGGTGGCGACGCTGGATAGCAGGACGACCCCGATCTGCCGCAACCTTGATCAGAACGTATACGAGTACGGCAAGGGGCCGACGCCTGCGAATCCACCGCATTTCCGCTGTAGGTCTACGACCGTGCCGGTGGTTGATTGGGAGGGGCTTGGCATTGACCCTCCGCCCAATGAGCAGGGGTACAGGCCAACCAAGGAATCGAAGCCGAGCAGTGCTAAGCCAGATGGCGGGCGCGTGCCAGTGGACACCAGCGCCGCGTCTCACATTTATGGGTTGAGGGCGAATACCAAGTCAGGCGGCAAGTCCAGGTTTGAGCCAAGCGCGGCCCAGGCGCGGATGCTGGGAGGTGGCAAAGACACGCCTGGGTCCAGGCAAAAGGCGCGTTATTTCAACCGGCTGGCGGACCGCTACGGCCCAGATGGGGCGATGCAGCGGTTCATGAGGGAGGACGGCAGCGAGGTCAGCCTGAAGCAGCTGCAGTCCCGCTATGGCGACCCGGCCAAGATCACGGCGGCAAAGGCAAAGGCCAAACCCAAGCCCAAACCGAAGCCAAAGACGAAGCCCAAGCCAGCGTCCGCTGCTGCTTCGACGCAGCCTAAGCGCAAGCCAAAGGCGCCACTCTCAACAGAGGCTCAGCGAGAGGTCATTGATCGCCAGATCAAGCGCATTGAAGAGAAGCCTCCATGGACCAGGGAGTATTTGCTGGCCAACAATTCCAAATTCAAAAAGCTGCAGGCTGAGATTTCTGATCTTGAGGGCCAGTACAAAAAGACAAAGGATCGCAGCATCCTGGATCGGCTTGATGTCCTGGAAGAAAACAGCGATGACATCCAGTTCGCGGCTAAGAAGCGATACCGCAAGCTGATTGAGCGGCGGGGCTACCTACGCAAAAAGATTGCAGACGAAGAGGCCCGATTCGCGGCAGAAAGGACTGCTGCGGCACAGGCCAAGGCGGCCAAGGCGGCTAAAAGCTACCAGCCCAAGAGCGTTGGGAGCGTTGCCGGCCTTGTTGACAAACACGTCCCGATTGCGAGCAGTACCCAAAAAGCTGGCCTGTCGCCCAAAGACCTTGAAAAGGCCCTGTCGGATCTTGCCGAGCTACCAGGAGAGGCCGGAACCAACGCTAAGGCGATGATTGAGTTTCTCGAAAGGAGCGACTCGACTCTGCTGATGACCGGAAAGATGACACCGGCCGAGCGATACGAGATCTTCACGAAGAACGCCACCTTCAGGCGGACCGTTCTTGAAAGGAGATCAGGCCAGGGAGCAGACATTGTTGGCCATGCCATTAGGAAGAAGCTCGACGGCGAGCAAATCCCTGATCTGTATGAGCAGAGAATTGATCAGTTCCTGAAACGGTTCATGACTCCTCCGCCGAATGCGAACGGTCAGGCGTTCAAAGGGTTTAATTTCATCAGTGTCAAGGACGGCAACAAGCTCAACGGCGGCGCATTTGACGCCAAGGCTTTACGGCAGCGAGTCAAAGACAAGTTGGCGCTAGTAGAAAAGGGAGACGAGCCCTGGAGCTTCAGCTCTATGCCCGGCAGGGCGACCATCCTGGACGCTCCAGCAAGAGACGCTGAGTCAGTGATGTCAACTCTGATCCACGAGGTTGGCCACGTCGTTCAGTTCATGGACGAAACCAGAAATGACAGGCTTGGCATACGACTCAGGGCCAAGCGAAAATTGACCCAATACAGTGGCACTAATGATCGAGAGGCCTTCGCTGAAGGTTTCGTGGCCTTTGTCTTGCAGCCCGAAAAGCTGAAGGAGATGCGGCCAGAGCTTTACGACCGCATCCGCAGAAGCCTGTATGAGTTTTTAGCCAAATGAAGATGACCCCTAACCTGAGCCAGGCGCTAGAGCTTGCAAAAACAGACCGATTCTCCGGCGTTCGTCTTCGGGCGCTGAAGGCTTTGCACGACGAGGCCAGCGCAGAAGAGAAGCCTTACATAGGCGAGCTGTTTGAAGTATTAGCAAGCCTTGCTGAAACGCCGGAGCATTTAGAGGTTTTGTCTGCTATTAGCGAGTGAACTAACCTGGAATTGCTGTTCGGGCTTAGTCCCATGCAACTGCATAGCAAGTTCAAGCTTTCCATGGCTGGTCAGCAGCCAGCTGAAGAGGCACCGGCCTGCCCTCCTAAAAAGCCCGCGGCCAAGAAAAAGCCCGCTAAAAAGGAAGCAGCAACCGAGGCTGAGTGATGCCTAAGGGACCTGGAACCTACGGCTCGAAGGTGGGCCGGCCTCCCAAGAAAAAGAAAAAGGGGGGCAAGAAAAAGTGAGGGTAGGTCAGCGAGTGAGCTGGACTTACGGGGGAAAGGCCACCTCCGGCAAGATCGTCAGCCTGAAGGGCGAAGGCCTGCACACTGTCAAGGGGCCCTCTGGTGGGACCGTCAAACGACGCGGGACTAAGGACAACCCGGTGTATCTGATCAAATCAGACAGCACTGGCAACTCAGTCCTTAAGACGCGCTCTGATTTGCGCCCAGCCAGGTCTTAATGGGCCAGGCCGGGCGTCTGGACTTTTTTCTAATACAATCGGGCGGCAATTAACCTTACGGGTTATTCATGTCCGACGAACAACTGCAAGAGGCTACGCCGACAGCAGAGATAACCTATGGCGAACTTGATGCGCTGAAAAACAGCGTTGAGGCGCTAGAGCGAAAGAATCACGAGCTGATTGGCAAGCTGAAAAAGGCCAAGTCTGTCCCCGACAATGTGGACGTGCAGGCCTTGCTGGACTTCAAGGCAAAGGCGGAGCAGGCTGAGCTGGAGTCCCAGGGCAAGTACACCGAGGCCCGGCAGGCGATGGAACAGCAGTTCCGTGATGCCGCGGCCGAAAAAGATAAGCGGATCAGCGAACTCGAAAGCCGCGTGCGCGAGCTTGAGCTGATCGCACCTGCAACCGCGGCCCTCGCTGACGTCGTCCATGACCCCAGCATGTTGTTTAAGGCTGGCCTGTTGGACGTCAACAAGCTCGACCGGGACGACAACGGCCAGGTGGTCTACAAGGACGGCTATGAGCGCACGTCGCTGTCTGACTACGCTCGTCGGCTGCCTGACTACATGCAGAAGGCGCCCAAGCCCCAAGGAAGTGGTGCCCCTGCAGCTCGCAGCATGGGTTCCGAGGGCGGCTTTGATGAGGAACTGCTGCGCCGTATGACGACTGGCGGCCACAACCGCGGGGTCAATATGTCCGTGGTCATGGAGGCCTACCGGCTGTACCCAGACACCTGGCAGAAGTACAAAGCGGAAGCGGAGCGACGTTTACGCGACCGTTAATATGAAGCAACTGGTAAGGCTACGCCGCGCCAAACGGGTTACGCCCAAGCCCTGAAACATTTCACTGGAGATTATGGCCACCCTTCGGTCGGACTTAATCATCCCGGAAATTTTCAGCCCCTACGTCATTGAAGAATCGACCCGTTCTGACGCATTTCTGCAGTCAGGCGTGGTCCAGCCAATGGCCGAGCTGAATACCTCTGGCGATGGTTCTGGCGATTTCGTCAGCGTCCCTTTCTACAAAGCCAACCTTTCTGGCGACTTCGAGGTGCTGACTGACAGCACTTCCTTGACCCCCGGCAAGATCGAGGCAGACCGCCAGATTGGCGTGCTGCTGCGGAGAGGCCGGGCCTTTGAGGCGCGGGATCTCGCCGCGCTTGCATCCGGTTCGGACCCCATGGCCGCCATTGGTCAGAAAATGGCCCGTTACGTCAACCACCAGAAGCAGAAGGATCTTCTGTCCTGCCTGGGCGGCGTGTTTGGTTCCGTCAACAGCACCAGCGCCAGCGCAGCCTTCTTCGGTCTCACCCTCGACGGTGGTTCCGGCGACACCCCCACCGGCCTGAACCCGAGCCACGTTGCTCGCGCTAAGAACCTGCTGGGCGACCAAGGCGACAAGCTGACCGCCGTCGTGATGCACTCTGCGGTGTATTACTCGTTGGTCGAGCGCCGCGCTGTTGATTTCGTCCTGGCAACTGATGCCAACGGCGGATCTGCAACTGCTTCTGGCGGTTCGATGTCTGAAGCCTTCACTGGCTCCGGCACCGTGCCCACGTTCCTCGGCCTCCGAGTGATCGTTTCGGATGACGTGCAGACTGCAGGTTCCGGTTCCTCTACGGAATACGCAACCTATTTCTTCACCCAGGGCGCAATCGGTTCTTCCGAGAACACTGCTCTGACCACTGAGACCGACAGGGACATCCTGGCTCTCAGCGATGCAATGGCCATTTCTCTTGGGTATTGCTACCACCCGATTGGTTCCAAGTGGGGCGTGACTACTGTCAACCCGACTCGCAGCCAACTGGAAACCGTTGGTAACTGGTCCAAGGTTTACGAGACCAAGAACATTGGTATCGTCCGGGCCACGGTTACTTCTACTCTTGACTGACGGAGGTAACTAACTAATGGCATCTGTTTTTGAAGCAACCGCAGGTCTGGCTATCGGCTACACCTCCGGTTCGTCGGTGACTCAATCAACCGACAAAAGCACGGGGGTGACGATCAACGCCGCCTCTGGCGCGATCACCCTGAACGATGCAGCCCTGGCAGCAGGCGCTGAGGTTTCGTTCACTGTCACCAACGACAAGGTGACTGCCTCCGATGTGGTTCTTGTGAACCACGCCTCGGCTGGCACTGCCGGCGCCTACTTGGTGCAGGCCAACAGCTTGGCTGCTGGATCCTTTGCGATCACCGTTGCCAACCTGTCTGGTTCTTCGGCATCTGAGGCAATCGTCCTCAACTTCGTCGTGATCAAGGGCGCTACGTCCTGATGGCGATATTCGCTTTCCGGCGAATGAGGGAACAGGTGGCCGCTGCTTTGGCGGTGGCCCCGCCTCCCCCTCCTGCTAAGACCAAGGCAAAGACCACAACCCGCAAGTCCAATGGCAGTAACAATCGACGCAACAGCGGGCGGAGCGAGCGCGAACAGCTACATCACGCTGGCGGAAGCTGACGCCTACGTCGAAGCCATGGTGCTTGGCACCGATGCGGCCCATTGGGACAGCGGCAACGAGGACAGCCGCAACCGAGCGCTGACTGCAGCGACGCAGCGCCTGGACCGTGAAAGATTTCTAGGGGCAAAGGCGACCGACACGCAGGCCCTGGAGTGGCCGCGCACTGGCGTCCGCAAGCCTTCGACCTATATCAACACCTACGCCACGGGCTTCCCGATCCGAATCTCCGGTGACTTCTTTACTGACACCGAGATTCCGTCGCAGATCAAGCACGCGCAAATTGTTCTTGCGGTCTATCTGCACAACAACAAGGACGGCCTACAGCTTGGCGGCCTTGAAGACTTCAAGAGCGTGCAGGTGGGCAATATCAACGTGATCCCCGACAAGACTGGAGCCGTGGGAGCTGACCGCGTGCCGCCCATGTTTGAAAGGTATCTGCACAGCCTTAGAATCAGCGGACCAGGAAACATCGCCGTCAAACGGAGCTGATCAATGGGGATTCCTTTTGGCGTTAGCGGTGAAGTGATCACCGACACGGCCGCACATACAGGCCGATTTGGCGCGATCTACTTCAAAGAGGAAACGGTGATCAGCGCAATCACTGCCGACAGCTATACCGGCAATAGCCTGGCCAGTGAGACCTTCCCAGCCGATTCGATGATCTACGGCCTGTTCACCAGTATCACGCTGACCAGCGGCGCCGCTATTGCCTACAGGGCCTGATGGCACTCGGAGACATCCTGCAGAAGAAGCTGGCCCCGATTATCGGCGGGTCAGTTTTTGGCGGTGATGTGACCGTCCGAATCCTGACCGCGGGGTCTTACAACACCACAACGGGCGAGATTGCAGAGAGTGCGTCGGACACTGCCATTAAAGGCATCGTCTCAGACGTGACCTTAAAAGAAGCCAACGAACTGGTCCAAGCGGGCGACAAAAACCTCAAGATTTCTGCGGCTGACGTAGCGGCTGCACCTGGCACCAAGGATCAGGTGGTGATTAGCAGCGTCGTCTACCAGATTGTTCAGGTTGAAACGACAGAGCTAAACGGAGTAGACATCGTCTACGACTTGGTGCTGAGGGCGTAGGCATGGCTAGGCAGGTCCCAGTAGGCGAGATCCCAGACGACGTGAGGGAGAGCTTGCGAATTTTGGTAGCCGCCAGCGTTTTGGAAGCTTACGCAAGAATCAAGACGGCAACGCCAGTAGACACCGATCGCCTGCGGAGTTCTTGGCAGGTTGAGCTGCCGCAGAAGGGCGCGCGCAAGCTGGAGGGGCAGATCACGACCAACGTCGAGTATGCCGAGCCGGTTGTCTATGGAACGTCGTTGCCTCCCTCCTGGGGCGGTGAGTACAAGACCCTCCAGGGCACAAAACCGGGTTACCCCGACCTGATTGCCAAAGAACTTGAGGGCTGGTCCCAGGAGCGCTGGCAGGCAATCCTGAGGAGGTCTAGGTAATGGCAGCAGCAGACCTCAACGAAATCAGGGCCACGATCGAGGCTCGGATCACCACTGAGCTGAACAAGGCGCCCAAGATTCCGGTCATGTTCCACAACATGGCCTACAAGCCAACCGCAAATAGCTCCTGGGTGCAGTGCTTGACCACCTTCGGGGCCAGCGAATATCTCAGCCAAGGGCTCACCACTAACTCACGCAACCGCGTTGTGGGCGTCGTTGTGTTCAACATCTTCACGGCCAAAGGCCGCGGCCCTGGGTCTAATTACAAGATTGGTAAACGAATCCGAGACCTTTACAATAGGGTCATCGTGTCGGGGGTTTTCTTCGACGCTCCAGTCGGTCCAGAGGCACTGGCTACACCAGCTCCCGAGGGCTACTTCCAATCTCAGGTCCGTGTGACCTTTGAAACCATCGAGGAACTCTGACCCATGGCCACCCTTCGAGGCGAGCAAGGCGCTGTTCAATTTGACGCCACCGGCTCCAGCAATGCAACCATCGTCGGCACCCGCAGCTGGACGCTGACCATTACCAAGGAAACCTTAGACACCAGCAAGCACGGAGACACCTTCCGCAGCTTTGTTGGAAGCATGGTTTCTGGCTCTGGCACTGTTGAGCTGGTGTACGACCCTGACGCCACTGGCCAGTCGGGCTTCCTTGAGGACGTGGTCACCACTGCAGACACTGCAGACGCCACCTTCGAGCTGTTCACTACCGGCACCAGTTCAGGCACTGATTCGGTCAGCTTTGCTGGCATCATCACCGACATGGAAATTACTTCCACCGTTGGTGAGTTGGTGATTGTGAGCGCTAGCTTCGTGACCAGCGGCACCATCACTTCAAACCTGGAGTGATAGGGGTATAGTTTGGGCGTCAAAGTTGGCGCCTAAATGCCTGCATCAAATCGAACTGTTGACCTGCTGGTTGGGGCGTTTGACCTCAACCAGAGGCGCAAGTTTCAGCTGAAAAACGCGCAAGGCCAGAAGATCGTCGATCTGTACTTCGCGCCAATCACTCGCGCTGACCGTAAGAAGGCGGCCCAGTTGGCTGGCAGCGAAGAGGCCCTGGACATTTCCACCCAGATGCTTTGCCAGAAGGCAGAGCTAGAAGACGGCACAAAGGCGTTCGCGCCTGCGGATGCAGCAAAGCTTCAGCGTCAACTGCCCGAGTCAGTGCTGAACGACCTAGAGCTGTTCCTCTTTGGCATCAGCGAAGAAGCGGACCTTGAAGATGCAAAAAACGACTGAAGCAGGACGGATGGACTCGCTTTGAGTTCTTCCTAGCCTGCGAGTTGGGGATGACTGTGAGCAGGCTTCGGTCTGAACTTACAGACGCCGAGCTGGTCTACTTTGCTGCGCATTTTGAGCTGAAGGCAGAAGAAGAAGAGCGGGCAATGGATCGCGCAAAACAGCGTCGGCGGTAGAGTTAGGGGACTGCATGTTGTCCTGTGGCCGAGTCAGTCCTTAGGTTTAGGGTTGAGACGGCTGACGCCAACGCGAAGATCGCGCACCTGACCAAGAAGGTGCAAGGTCTAGAGGTTGCGGTCCTCAAGGCAGGCGGCACAACACAAACTGCGGCCACAGGTATGCGGGCCATGGGCAAAGGCGCCCAGGCCGCGGCTGTTGGCGCCAGAGGATTAGGAACTGCGGTCAACGCGGCCCTAGGTCCTATTGGCCTGCTGTTGTCTGCAGCGGGAGCCCTTACGCAGGCGTTTGGCGTACTGGCAAAGCAGGACTTTGCAGAGGCCAAGGTTCGCACCCTTGGGGTCAACAGTGAAGAGCTGACAAAGCGACTAAAAGGCGTCAGCCGTGAGTTGAACGGCCAAGCGAGCGTCACAGAGCTGACGGCGGCCGCTTACGACGTCGCATCAGCAGGCTTTGCCAACGCAGCTGACAACGCCAGGATCTTGCAGGCGGCTAGCCAGGGCGCAACTGGTGGCTTCTCTGACATCAACACTGTCGCCGACGCGGCCACCTCTGTCTTGAATGCCTACGGCAAGACAGCCGACGAAGTCAGCGCAGTTGTCGATGGGTTTATTCAGACCCAGAACGACGGCAAGATCATCATTGGCCAATATGCGGCCAACATCGCCAAGGTGTCGCCAGTTGCGGCCGCCCTGGGCGTTGAGCTGGCCGAGGTGAACGCGGCGGTGGCGCAAATCACCGCAGCGGGCACCAACGCAGAGGTGACCTTCACTGGCTTAAAAACGGCCTTGGCCCAGGTCGCTGCAGGCAAGGTTGGGCAGGAGTTCAAAAAGTTCGGCATTGAGATCAACGCTTCGACCATCAGGAGCGAAGGCCTTGCCGGCACTTTGGAGAAGATCAAGAAGTCGGGCGCTGATGCCGGCACGGTGATCAAGGCGTTTGGCACTGAGGCTGGCCCTGCAATCTTGGCCTTGCTGGAGGACACCGAGAAGTTCAACAAGCTTTTGGAAAATCAAAGGCAGGCGCAGGGGGCGGCCGCGAAAGCTGCCTTTGAGGCAAGCGACACGATCAACGGATCTCTGAACAGGTTGCGCGTTGCTTTTGAAAACTTGTTTGCAGATGGCAGCGAACTGGGCGATCTGCTGAAGCTGATTTTCAAGGCTGCGGCCGTGACGGTCGAAGTGTTTGGCGTCACGATCAACAACCTGCTGGCACCGTTTAGGGCTATTGGTGCGGCGGTCAATCAGGTTGGCGAGGCGATCGGAGAAGCTCTGGGCATGAAAGGCGTGAACATCGCCTTCGAAATGCAAGAGGCCTACAAGGGCGTCCTAGACGTCTTTACGCAGGTCAGCGATTTCATCGTTGGCCTTGGCGTCAGGTTCGGAGATTTTCTTGGCGGGATTGTTACCGGGACAAACGAGACCGCAAACAAGATCAAGGACAACTTGATCGGCGGCTTTAAGGACGCTTTTGACGGCATCAAAACCGCGATGCAGAACTTCTACAACGGCCTTCCTGGCTGGGCGAAGTTTCTGATTGAGGGAGCCGCAAAGGCTGCTGGCATCGTTGGCGGCCTTGTGCAGACCGCTATGGGTGGCGTTCAGCAGGTCGCGCAAAACGTCATTGGGGCGGCCGCACCGCTAGTTACTGGAGCAGGTGGCGCAATTCAGCAGTTTGCCCAAACGACCATCGCTGCAGGTCAAGGATTTAAGGCAGAGGAAAGGTTAAGGACCGCCAACGCTCAGCAGCAGCAAGCTGCGAACGGGATCGTTCCAACCGGCGGCGGACTTGGCGGACAATTCCAAATGCCAGGTTTTTCCGGGTCAGGCATGGACCCTACCGTCTCGGCTGATGAGGCTTTTGCCAAGCAGGTTGAGAAGCTTGCTGAAGGCAACATGCTCCTGGAGGCAAGGCTTGAAGGCAACGAGAGAGAAGAGCAGCAGCGCCAAGCAATCGCAAACATCATCGAGCGGTCGGGCTTCATTGATAAAGAGCGGATCGACGATGCCAAGCGAACCCTGCAGGCAATTTTTGATCAGACAAATGCCCTAGAGGAGCAGGGCAAGGCACAGGACGAGTTAGACAAAAAGCAGAAGAAGGCCGGCGAAAGGATGCAGGCCCTCTACGCCGACATCGGCACGACCATCAAGGACAGCGTGGTGGATGGCATCACGGGCGCGATCCAAGGCACGAAGAAGCTCAAGGACGTGGCCATGGACTTGATGAATAAGCTATTGAGCAAGCTGATCGACTTTGCCGTTAATGCAGCACTGTTTGGCCTGGGCGGCATGGGCAGCGGTGGCGGCCTGCTGGGCGGCCTGTTTAAGTTTCCCGCGAAAGCAATGGGCGGCCCGGTGTCAGGCGGCTCTACTTACATGGTGGGCGAGCGGGGCCCTGAGCTGTTTACGCCTAACCGAAGCGGCACAATCATCCCCAACCACGCTCTGACTGGGAACTCAAATATCACCGTGAATGTGGACGCAACTGGCTCCAGCGTCGAAGGTAACGCCGAGGATTCCAAGCGATTGGGCGAGGCGATTGGCATCGCAATCCGAACCGAATTGATCAAGCAAAAACGCCCAGGAGGTCTTCTTAGCTGATGGCTACGTTCCCAAGCATCACCCCGAGCTATGGGGCTCAAAAGTCAAGCAAGCCAAGGTTCACCACCGTGGAGTTTGGTGATGGCTTTACCCAGCGGCTGACCTATGGCATCCCCAGCCAGATGAACCCCAAAGAGTGGGGTTTGAGCTGGAACAACATCAGCGAAGCCGACGCCGACACCATTGAGACATTCCTCGACGCCAGGGCCGAAGACTGCGCGAGCTTTGACTGGAGCCCGCTAGACGAGACGGACAGCTACAAGTGGATTTGTCCAGAGTGGAGCAAGTCGATCAGCTACAACGGCAGGGCCACCATCGTGGCGACCTTCCGCCAGGTGTTTGAGCCCTAATGGCAGTACCCACCTCAGAGCTGCAGAAGGTCAACCCGAGCAGCATCATTGAGCTGTTTGAACTTGAGCTGTCCGAAGCCCTGCATGGCGCGGACTTCACCTACAGGTTCCACTCTGGGGTCAACCCCTACAACAGCAACGGCAACATCATTTGGGCGGGGAACACCTACACCCGTTATCCCATTGAGGCTGAGGGGTTTGAGTACAACGCAGACAGCGGTCAGCTGCCCCGGCCGATCCTTCGCGTCTCAAACATTCTGGGCACGATGACGGCAGTCCTAATTAGCGCAAACGCAACCACTGCGGGCAACGACTTGACCAGCGCCAAGGTGACCAGGATCCGCACGCTGCTGCGCTACATCGACGACGACAATTTCCCAGACGAGGACAGCAACCCTTTTGGGACGGCCAGCAGCACAACCAAGTTTCCAGACGAGATCTACTACATCAGCCGCAAAGTCACAGAGAACCGAGACCTTGTTGAGTTTGAGCTGGCTGCATCATTTGACTTGTCAGGCATCAAGGCGCCCAAACGCCAGTGCAATCAAAACCTTTGTCCGTGGATCTACAAGGGAGCAGAGTGCGGCTACGACGGCAGCGCCTATTTCGATGAAAACGACAAGGCGATCACGTCGGCCACAGATGACAAATGCGGCAAACGGCTGAGCAGTTGTCAGGCGCGGTTTGGCGAGGCCAACGCACTACCCTTTGGGGGCTTTCCTGGCATTGGTGCTTTTAGGTGATGAACGCCACGTCTAGAGCCAAGGCACTGGCTCATGCGAAGCAGGAGGACCCGAGAGAGGCTTGCGGTTTACTCGTCATCGTCAAAGGCCGCGAGAGGTATTGGCCATGTAAAAACCTGGCTGATGAAAACGATTTCTTTGTCCTCGATCCAGTCGATTACGCCGCCGCGGAAGACCAGGGTGAAGTCGTGGCAGTCGTCCATAGCCATCCAATCTCAAAACCGGAGCCCAGCGATGCTGACAAGGTAGCTTGCGAAAAATCGGAGCTTCCTTGGTTTATCGTCAACCCCAAGACAGAGGAGTGGGGCCAGCTTGAGCCAACTGGCTACAAGGCGCCGCTGATTGGCCGCCAGTGGGTCTGGGGCGTGAGCGATTGTTGGACGCTGGTTCGGGATTGGTACGCCGAGCAGGGCCTTCAGCTGAGGGACTGGGATCGGCCGGTCTCGATTGATGCGTTCAACGCTGCGCCGATGTTTGACGAGTGCTGGAAAGAGATTGGCTTTAGGCAAGTGGATGTTGAGGACATGCAGAAGGGCGACGCCTTGCTAATGGCGATCGAGTCCAACAAGCTGAACCACGTTGGCGTTTACGTTGGCGATGGCTACCTGTTGCATCACCTGAGGGGCAGGCTGTCTAGCCGGGACATCCTGGGAGATTCTTCTGGATGGCTTCTACAATGCACGGGCAAGGTGCTTCGGTGCGATGCGTGAAATCAAGCTATATGGCCCCCTAGCAAGATTTGTAGGCCAACGAAAATTTTTGGCAGAGGTCAGCAGCGCTGGCGAGGCGATCAGGATGCTGGTCGCGAACTTCCCAGGCCTTGAGCAGCACATGGCCGGGTGGAATTACAGGGTTGTGGTGGACAACTACGACGCAGATCTAGATGAGGTGAACAACCCAGTCGCGGAGACAATCCAAATTATTCCTGTAGTTGCAGGCTCATTCTGGAAGACGTTTGGAAAGATTCTCGCCGGGATTGCCTTGGTTGCGGTGGCAATCATTAACCCGTTTGGCGCCGCGGCGATTGGAACCTTTGGACTCACCTCTGGTTTGACTGTGTCCACCCTTGTGGGTGTGATTGGTGCAAGCTTGATTCTTGGCGGTGTTTCGCAAATGCTGAGCCCTACGCCACAGGTGGGCTTGCTTGGCCCGGCAACTGGGTTCACGCCGCCCAAATCCTCTGAGGGTTCAGCCCTAGATCCGCAAGGCCAGGACTCCTACAGCTTCAGCGGGATTCAAAACACCTCGAAGGCCGCGACGCCGGTCCCCGTGGTCTTTGGGGAGACAATCGTCGGGTCAGTCACGATTTCTGCAGGCATCGACGTAGACAACAAATGAGCAAGCCTGACAAGAAAAAGCCACAAATCATTGGCGCTAAAGGCGGCACCACGGTCGTCCAGCAGCAGATCGTTCAGCAGGTAAGCGCTCCGCCTCCTGCAAGGACGCCGACGAGAACAGCTGACAATCTCAGCTCAACTGCTTTTGGTAACATCCTCGATCTAATTAGCGAGGGCGAGATTGAGGGGTTTCCTTCTGCACGGGATTACACCCGCGGAAGCGACAACTACAACAAGGCACTTCTCAAAGACGTGTTTTTGGCAGACACGCCGATTCTGCGCTCAGGGGCGGATGTCACAGACCTGCAATCAAGCGATTACAACTTTCAGGGAGTCACCGTTACCCCAAGGTATGGCACAAACTTCCAGGCATACGTTCCAGGTTTCGAGGCGACAGAGGACGTTAAGCAAGTCAACACTGCGCTTGAACAGGGGGACGGAATTACTCGGCAAATCACTGACACGAACGTAGACGCGGTCAGGGTCAGCATCGCGGTGCCTCGACTGGAGCGGGCCACAAACGAGGGCGATGTTCTTGGCACTAGCGTCACGATTGCAATTGAGCTTCAGTACAACGGCGGCGGTTTTACCGAAGTCAAGAGAGACACAATTAGCGGCAGAACAGTTGATAAGTATGAGCGGGACTATGTTGTCGAGCTTGACGGTGCATTTCCTGTTGACGTAAGGGTTAAGAGAATCTCAGGCGACACAACAGATCAGAATGTCAACCCGACGCAATTCACAACTTACACCGAGCTGATTTATCAAAAGCTGCGCTATCCAAACAGCGCCTTGGTCGGTCTTCGCTTTCAAGCGGAGCAATTTAGCAGCATACCCAGCAGGGCCTACCGAATCCGCGGCATCAAGATCAAGATCCCAGACAACGCCACTGTGGACCAGGACACGGGGCGGTTAATTTACAGCGGGACTTGGACTGGCACCTTTGGCGCAGCGCAATGGTGCACCTGTCCGGCTTGGATCCTATACGCACTTTGCACTTCAACTCGCTTCGGTTTTGGTGACCACATCAGCGAGGCGCAGCTCTCGAAGTTCGATTTTTATTCCGCCAGTGTTTATGCGAACGAGCTTGTTGATGCGGGGCTGGGCGATGGCACAAAAGAGGCCCGGTTCAGCTGCAATGCTCTGATTCAAAACCGCTACGAGGCATATAAGCTCATCAACGATTTGTGCAGCGTCATGCGTTGTCAGCCGTTTTGGGCTGCAGGCGCCTTGACCTTGAGCCAGGACAAGCCGACCGACGTCACCTACGTTTTCAACCGATCAAACGTCATCGAGCCTGGGTTTAGCTACACGGGCTCAGACGTCAAAACCCGCCACTCTGCGGCCGTTGTCAGTTACCTCAATCTCGAAACAAGGCAGCAGGAATTTGAGGTTGTAGAAGACCGGGACGCCATCGCCAAATATGGATGGGTCCCGACTGAGGTCAAGGCGTTTGCCTGCACTTCTAGGGGCCAAGCAAACAGGCTCGGACAGTGGATATTGTTCACCGAGCAAAACTCCACCGAAGTAGTGACGTTCAGTGCCTCACTGGACGCCGGCACGCTTGTACGCCCAGGCAGTGTGATCGAAATTCAGGACCCTGCACGCGCAGGCGTGCGGAATGGAGGCCGCATTACTGCATCAGGCGCAAACACAATCAACGTTGACGACGCGACCGGACTGCCAAGCGACGACGCAACCCTAAGCGTCATTTTGCCTGATGGTTCAGTTGAAACAAAGAACATTATCAGCAGGACCGGCACGCTAATCACTGTTGACGAAAACTGGTCAACCCAACCCCAGGCAAATTCTGTGTGGGTTGTCCAAACAGACGACATCCAGGCCCAAGCGTTTCGCGTTCTTGCTGTCAAAGAAAAAGACGAGCACATCTATGAGTTCGCAGCGCTCGCCTATAACTCGACTGCCTACGACCACGTCGAGAGGGGCTACAAGCTATCGACGCGGACCATAACGACTCTCAACGCAATCCCCTCGCCACCAGAAAACCCGCAGGCATCTGAAAAGTTCTACGCGGCTAACGACAAGGCAAAGGTAAAAATTGTCGTCAGCTGGCAGGCGATTAAAGGCGTCCCCCAATACAAGGTCCGCTACAGGGCCGACAACGACAACTGGGAGACCCAGATCGTCACAAAGCCGGACGCCGAGATTCTTGATACCAGGGCGGGCGCATACACCATCGAGGTCTACAGCATCAACTCACTTGGCAGGCAGTCGAGTGACTTTGCGAGCCTGACGTTTAACGCGATTGGCAAAACCGCTATTCCTGCAGACGTACAAGGTCTGACGTTTGAGGCGACTAGCGACAAGGAAGGAACGCTGAGCTGGACGGAATCAACTGACCTTGACGTGATTCATGGCGGCAAGGTTTACATCCGTCACTCTGGTAAAACTGACGGCACTGGCAGCTGGAGCAACAGCGTTGACCTGATCAACGGCATTGCTGGTTCGTCCACTAGCGCCAAGATCCCGTTGGTGGACGGGGAAGTGCTGGTCAAGTTTGCCGATGACGGTGGCAGGCTTAGCGCCAATGAAACCAGCTTGATCATTCTGTTGCCAGAAACGCGCAACAAACTGCTGTTGCTATCACGACTAGAGAGTCAGGATTCGCCTCCGTTCCAAGGGATAGACACCAACACGTTCTACAGCGATGAGTTCGACGCTTTGACGCTGCAAAGCACTGAGCGAATCGACGATAAAACCGAAGACATCAATTTGTGGGGGTTGATTGACTCTCTTGGCGATACTGAAGCAAGCGGTGAATACGTTTTTGCCAGCACGTTAGATCTTGAAAGCGTGTTTTCGCTTGACCTTAAGCGTCGGTTTGTGACTCGCGCGATTTACCCCGACGATTTGATCGACGACAAAACCGCTCTTATCAACGCATGGCCTTCGTTTGACGGTGACGTTGCTGACAAGGTTAATGCCAAGCTTTACCTGCGAAAG
>Ga0213858_10000299_pt1 | contig 23915 bp, 31 predicted proteins | sample PICome_FD_160122 | JGI IMG/M metagenome (GOLD analysis project Ga0213858, IMG submission 160122) | Coastal seawater microbial communities near Pivers Island, North Carolina, United States - PICO245 | ecosystem: Environmental > Aquatic > Marine > Coastal | place: USA: North Carolina | collected... | reverse complement strand
TTTGACTAGTTCATTTGCTATGCCGAATGGTGATAATGTGGCTACCCAGGGATTTCTAAGAGATACTGCAAAAATTGCATCTATATTAAGAACAGGATCAGGTGGATCTCCAGGTACTCATTCAGGTACTGCTTTAACTAATGCAGCTATCTCAAATTATTTTACGATTACACAATACAATTCAGTGATCCATATTAGGCCTACTGATAACAATGCTAATTTTACGATCACTACATCTGATGGTGCTGGTGATAGCGCAATGTATGTCATTAAAGATTCTATAAATGATTTTACTGATCTACCTTACTATGCACCTATTGGTACCATAATGAAAATTACTGGTGATGAAGGACAGGTAACAACTGATTACTATGTAAAATTTCAAGGTACTGGTACATGGTTAGAATGTGCTGCGCCTGGAATTAAAACAACTATAGATCCAGCTACAATGCCTCATAAATTAGTTAGGCAAACTAATAACACATTTATATTTGAAGAGTGCGAATGGACTGAAAGAGTTTGTGGAGATGATAATACAAATCCGGAACCTTCATTTATAGGATTCAATATTAATAACATTACATTTCATAAAAACAGATTATGTTTATTAGCTGATGAAAATATTATTATGAGTGAGGCTGGTGGATACTTTAATTTCTTTAGTCAAACTGTAGCAGCAGTCTTAGATACAGATTGTATTGATCTTGCAGCTACATCAAATGAAGTATCAGTATTAAAACATGCAATACCATTTAATGAAGAATTAATATTATTTAGTGATTTAGCACAATTTAAAGTTGATAGTGGAACTAATTCATTATCACCGGCTGATGCAGCTATAACACTTACTACTAGGTTTGAAAATAAATCTAGTGTTACACCTGTTGGTGCTGGTAACTATTTATATTTTGCACAGTCCAGGGGAGATAAGATCTCACTAAGAGAATATTATGTTCAACCTGATACTACTAACTACGATTCTATTGATGTGACTGTTGGTGTACCAAGTTTAATTAGTAGTAACTGTTATTCAGTTATAAGTAATACTATTGAAAATACATTACTAGCATTAGTAGATGATGGTACTGATTTAAACACTGCACCATATTCTGCTGGATCTAATGTTAATCCTACACTTGCAAATAGATTATATATTTATAAATATTTTTGGAATGGAAATGAAAAAGTACAATCAGCCTGGTCATACTGGGAGTTTCCAAATGTGCAAATTGTAGGTGCATTTTCAAATGAATCTAATGTCTACATTATTGCTAATGAAAGACAACAAGCTAATTTATATAAAATTGATTTAAGAAATTTAGAAGATAGCAATCTAGATATGAATATATATTTAGATCAAAGAGTTAAACTTACAGGATCGTATGATTCAGTTACAGGCCTTACAACATTTACAATGCCTTACACAGTTAAAGCTGGATTACAATGTATTAATGCTACTTCAGGATCTGATCTAGTTATAAATTCACAATCAGGAACTACTGTAACTGTTGAAGGTAATATAGCTAGTGCATATTTTGGATTTTCATTTACAAGTTTATACACTTTATCTACTCAATATTTAAGAGAACCTGGAAAGACTGGTGGCCTAGCCGCTATTACTTCAGGAAGATTACAAGTAAGAACTATGAGTTTTGATTATGCTAACACTGGATTCTTTCAAGTAGTTGTAGATCATGATAATAGAACATCTAAAACATATACCTTTAATGGTTACATTATTGATAGCTCAACATCTTTAATAGACCAACCAGTATTAAATACCGGTACATTTAGAATACCGATCCAGGCACAAAATACACAACATTCTGTAACTGTAAAATCATCTTCTTATTTACCGGCAAATATTGTATCTGCTGAAATGGAAGGATTTTATTATAGGAGATCTAATCGTGCATAACCATTATAAAGTTAGACAAGCCGAAATCACTGATGCAGTTAAATTATCAAAAGATTTAAAACCTATAGATGAATTAGAAATTAAATATTCACATGATGATACACCGATAGATGCATTACTAAGTTGTTTTTCACAAAAGGATGCAGATAATTATTCTATAGTATCTCCAAATGGAACTATCTATGGAATGTTTGGAGTTAATGCAGATCCTGAATTAGAAGGTTTCGGGGTTGTATGGTTATTGTCATCAGCTAAATTACAAAAATTTCCTATATCATTTTTCAAAGATTCAGTTAAATGGATTGAGAAGTTACATAAAAATTATGATCATATTTATAATTTTGTGTATGAAAAAAATTGGCAATCATTAAAGTGGTTGCAAATATGTGGGTTTAAACCACTAGCTACAAAAAACATAGGAAGATATAACAAACCATTTATTTTAATTATGAGGTCAAAAGAAAAATAATGTGTGAACCCACAACTATAGCAATAGCATCATTTGGTTTAAGTGTGTTACAACAACAACAACAATACCAGGCTCAAAAAGATCAAGCAGCAGCACAAGAACTTAAAAATAAAGAGGCTAGAAAATCTGCAAATAGAGCATACCTAGCTGATTTAAGTGAACTAGATAGAATCAAAGAAAATGAATTAAGAGATGCTGCTAAAGAAAAAGAAGGTAAATCATTAGAATTACTCAAAGCACAAGATAAAGGATTACTTAAAGGATTAGAAAGTGGTAATCAAAATGTTGAGGCATTACTAAGAGATATAGGTTTTGATTATCAACCTACATTTAGCATGTTAAGTGATAAACAAGAAGATGCCAACATATCTAATATCTTCGCCCAAGATGATGCATATGCAGCTATGAGAAGATCTTATAGTAAATTACCGGATGTATTTCAACCTAGTAAAGCTGGTTTACTAATTGGTATAGGCTCATCAGCAGTTGGTAGTTATTCTAATTTAGTATCAGGTAAGTATGGTAAATCCTCATCAAGTGATCTACCTACTGAAACAGAAAAATATAATAGAACTACTTATGGAATGAGTGTTGAATCACAAAGAGCATTGCGAGGTAATTATTAATGGCATTTCAAAAAGGATTCTTCGGAGTAGGTATTGCTGGTCAAGATACTGGCAGTAAACAATTAGTATCAGCATTAGGAAGTTTAAATAAAAATTTACAAAAGTATGGTGAATATGTAGGTACTGAGTTAGATAAAAAAGTAAAAGCAGAGGCCGAACAAGCTGCAAGAATTGATAATTTTAAATCTTATCAAGATGCAGTAGATAGTGGTGAAATAGAAAAAACTAAATCAGATTTTTACATTGCAGCCTACGATAATATAAAAGGGAAAACTGCTGGTATTGAATACAATACTAAAAAAAGAATAGCATTTGAAACTTGGTTTGCTGATATGACTAACAGTGATGATGATGATGTAGATGGTCAACAATATATGAAATGGTCAGAACAGTATGATAGAGATTATATGAATCAAATGGGTGAGTATTCTACTCATTTTCATAAAGGTTTTGATCCATTTGTTGCAATGTCATCACAACAATTAAGTAGTAAATATGCAAGTGCTAATGCAACTCGATTGAAAGAGAAAGGTAAATTAAATTTACAACTTATAGTTGAAGATACAATATCTAAAAATCCAAATGATTTAGCTACAGTACAAGCATATTTAAATGAATTAGATTTACAATCCAATGAATTTAGATTTGTAGGAAGAAATGATTTTAATAAAACTGTAGTTCAAGCTGCTGAAAATGTTATATCAACATTAGCAGTTAAGGGTAGTGTGGATTCAGATTATGAATTAGCAGAAGAAATTATGTTAATGATAAAAGATTTCAAAAGGCCTAATGGATCAAGATTGTTAGCTGGTAAAGATATAGAGGCATGGAATAAAAAAATAGATAAATTAAAAGCTGAAAAAATATTACATGAAAAAGATCTAACAAGGCTAACACAAGATGCAGCAGTATCAGAATATGTAAATGATAAAATTAAACTTGCAGAAAGAAAATTTGCAGATCCATTAGAAAACGATCCTGAAAGCCTAGAAGGTAGAGAAAAATTTAATAAATTAATGATTGAATACAATAGTAAGTGGACTTCATTTTTAAGAGAAAATAAAAATTTACCACCTGATCAAAAGATAATGATGTCAGATATTTTAATAGATGATTTAGTTGCTAAATATAAAGAGGCAGATATTAATAAAATTTATAATTATACAAAAGGAAGTAGATTTAATATTTTAGGAAGAATGAAACTCATTGGTGATAGTTATGTGCAATTATCTCAAAATGAAACTGTACCTGGCGATACAGTTATTAATTCAAATACTTTAGTTGATCCAGTTATTGCATCTTTATTAAGACAAACTGGAAGAGGTAAAACATCTGCTGATGGTAAAAAATTTACATTTACAATAGATGAATTAGGTGAATTATATGATGAATATGAGGCATGGAAAGGAACTTTGAATGAGTAGATTAAATAGAATACAAAAAAATAATGCTGAAATAGAAGATCAGAAACAAGCTATAGGCTCATACCAAAATGGATTAGAAAATGAATTAAATGAAGATAGTCCAGGCTGGACTGATTACACCTTAGATGGTGTACTTAGCGCAGCACTAGAAGGCCCAGCATTAGCTATAGATGAATTTGATAGATTTGCACAAAAACATTTATTAACTACAGGTTACTTACAAATACAAAATGAAAAAGGAGAATTTGATTTAGATATTATAACACCATCAGAAGTTAAAGAAGGTGATTATAAAATGCTAGAGCAAAGAAGATTCCCACAAATTTATAAACCTCAAACAGAAGTAGGAGAAGTTACTGCACCAATAGGTCAGTTTATTACAGGATTTATAGGCCCTAATAAATTTTTAAAAGGTAAAGGCCTAGGTGGTACATTAGGTAAAACTACACTTAGAGGAATGACTGCTGGTGCGATTGCAGATTTTACAGTGTTTAATCCTCATGAAGGAAATTTATCTAATGTATTAGAAGAGTTCAATTCACCTATACTTAATAACACTGTTACCCAATATTTATCAATAGATGAAGATGATAGTGATTTAGAGGCTAGAATGAAACTAATGCTAGAAGGTGTAGTTTTAGGTGGTGTAGGTAGTATGGTTGCTTATCCTTTATTCGTAGGTATACGAGCTATTAAAAAATCAAGACAAGCTAAAAAGGCTACTGTTGAAGAAAAAGAAAGAATTATTAAAGAAGAAGGTGGAGATATAATTTTAGATATTGTTAGAGGAACTAGAAGTAAAAAGACTAGAAGAAAAATGGCTGAGATTAATAGAGATATTAATCCTGATATAGCTGAAAATATTAAGATAACAAAAGAAACTAAACATGGTGATTTAGAAACTTTGTTTGAACAATTATTTAACACTGCATCATTTTCAACTAAAGGCGCACTAAGATCTATAGATGATGTCATACAGTTATTTACTAAAGAAGAATTAGGCTTTATGAAAGATGGAGTATTAACTGATAAAGCAGCCAAAGGTTTAGCACAAGCATTAGGTGAAAATCCTGAAAGTGTTATTAAAGGTATGAGTAAAACTACTGATGAGGCTATGACAATGCCTATTAAAGTATTAGCTGCAAAAGCAATACTGCAAAGACTAGGTTTACAAATAGAAAGATTATCAGTTATTCATAATAACAAATTCAACAAACAAGGAATTAGAAGTGGTGCTGAGTTCGAGCAGTCAGCAAAAAATATAAATAAAACTGCAATGATAATTAGGCAAGTGTCCATGCATCTAAAATTACAAATCAAGAGTGCTGCACAAACTACTCAAAAAGGTAATGTTGAAATGGCTGCTAGTGATTCTAAAATTATTGATATAGATAAATTAGAAAAGAATTTAGATTTGTTAGAAGGAGATTCTAGCGCATTAGCTAAAGCAATAGCAGAATCAAAAGATATTAATGAAGTATTAGAGCAAGTACATAAAGGAAAAGCATTAAGAGCATTTCAGTCTTTATATATAAATTCATTACTATCATCACACTGGACACAAGCAGTAAACTTAGTATCTAATGCATACCAAGCAATAGGCCAACCGGCTGCTAGAATTGTAGGTGGTGTAGTTACAGGTAATGCAGAGGCGAGGCGACATGGCTTTGCTCAATTTGCTGGTATGTATCACAATGCTAGTGGTATGTGGGAAGCTATATGGAGAGCCGCAAGATCAGGTGATCCAGTATTAGATACTAAAATACAAACACAAGATTATTTAGAAAGAGGTGCAAACAAAGCAGCTCCTATTAGTGGAGATGCATTTGATTTAACAGGCGCACCAGCAACAGTTGCTGATTGGTTTGGCCATTTAACTCAATTACCAAGTAGAGCCTTAGTAACTGGAGATGAATTTTTCAAACAACTAAATTATAGAGGTGCAGTTTATGCACAAGCAATGGATTTAGTTTTAAAAAGAAATATAGATCCAAAATCTAAACAAGGTAAAAAATTATTTAAAGAAATACTAGCTAATGCATTTGATGCAAATGGTAGGGCTAATGTAGATACAGGTGCCGGTAATTTTAAATCACTATATAAAGATGCTCTATACACTGCTAGAGAAAATACATTTCAATTAGAATTAAAAGGTAATGATGTAAGGTTCGCACACCGACTTCCTTTGATTGGTCAGTTGTTTGATCCTAAAGGTAAAAGTTGGGGAGAAACAATTGAAACTGTAATAAACACATATCCAGGCCTAAGATTTATAATACCTTTTATTAGAACTCCTACTAACTTATGGCGACAAGCAGTTGAGTATACACCAGGTTTAGGTATGTATACAAACAGGATGCAAAAACTTTATTACTCAGGGCCACAAGGTAGAGCAGATGTTATAGGTAGACAAGTAATTGGTGCCGGTATGATCTTAACAGGCTGGATAAATACCAAGTCATATGAAGAAGTAACCTTACCTGATGGTAAAGTTGTTCAGTTACCTAAAATGACTGGTAGAGGCCCTAGTGATTATAGAACTAGAAAAATATGGAAATCATTTGGTTGGCAAGAATATTCAATCTTAGTTAAAAAATCTGATGGTACATTCTATTACCAGCAATACAACAGAATGGATCCTAGATTCTTTCATTGGGGAATAATGGCTGATTTATCAGAGGCACAAAATTATCATCCTAATGCAGATTTTGCTGATATGGTTGGAAATTTATTAGTATCTGTAATGAAAAATGTAGGCGATAAATCTTACACTAAAGGTATTGGAGATGTAATTAAGTTACTAGAAGATCCTGATGAAAATAAAGTTTCTAAATTCTTTGGTAAACAAGTATCTAACTTTGCACCTTATAATACATTCCGCAAAAACTTTGATCTAGAGGCAAAAGATTTTAGATCATTTTCTGATCGTATGTTAGATGCTCTTTATATGGGAGATGAATTAGAACCTCAAAGAGATGTTTTTGGTAAACCCATTACAAGAGCCGGAACAACTGTTTATACAAACGATAATGGACTTAGTAGCCTTATACAAGGCCCATTATTAATAGGTAGAAAAAGTGAGTTACACATGGACTGGTGGAAAGCTCAAATTATGGCTTTGACTGTAGATGGTAATTTAAACCTAACTCCACCAAAACAATACATAAAAAGAAAACAAATTGATTTAGCAGAATTTAAAAATGATAAAGGTCAAACCGCTTTAGATTTTTGGAGAGAGAAAATGGGTACCATTAAAATTAATGGTAGAACTTTAGAAGAGGCTATAAAAAGAAAAGTAGAAAGTAGAACTTTTGAAAAAGCTAAAACTGGGGATGAAAATTTTGAAGGTAAAAAAGAATTTATGATAGAGCAAATCTATAATAGATATAAAGAAAAAGCATTTAACTTAACTAAAAAATCATATCCTGATTTAAAAGATGCAATTAGAGAAGTAGATAAAAACAGAAGATCTAACAGAAGATCAGGTGTAGATCAGGAAACAATCACAGGCGCACCAGGCAGCACTACAGAAAGATTAATCATGTACTAGAAGTGCATGTTTAGATAATAAATCAACACAATGGAGATCATAAAATAAGCAATGGCTAACTCATTCGTACAATACACTGGAGATGGTAATACTACTGCTTTCAGTATTACATTCGACTTTATTGATGCAAGTCACTTAACTTGCACAGTAAATGGTGTAAGTACACCATATACATTATCATCCGGAAATACAGTAGCTACATTAGCATCTGCTCCAGCAAATGGCGCAGCTATAGAATTTAGAAGAACTTCTAGTCAAACTACTAGACTTACAGATTATGTAGCTGGATCAGTATTAAAAGAATCTGATCTTGATACAGATAGTAAACAAGGATTCTTTATGTCACAAGAGGCTATTGATACTGCAGCTAATACGATTCAACAGGATCCAGCAAACTTTCAATGGACTGCAGCTAACAAACGAATTACTAATGTTACTGATCCAACATCAGCACAAGATGCAGTAACTAAAAATTATTTAGAAGGAACTTGGCTATCAACAAGTGATAAAGCAAATATAAATACTACTGCTGGTATAGCTAGTTCGATTTCAACAGTAGCCGCTAATACTACAAATATAAATACTGTGGCTGGTAATGATTCAAACATTAGCACTGTAGCTGGTAATAATGCGAATGTTACAACAGTAGCCGGGGTATCTTCAGATGTTTCTACAGTCGCTGGGATCTCTGCAAATGTTACAACTGCAGCTAATAATGATTCAAATATATCAACTGTGGCCGGATCAATATCAAGTGTAAATACAGTAGCTACAAATATTAATGATGTAGTAACAGTAGCAAATGATCTTAATGAGGCTATATCAGAAATAGAAACTGCAGCAAATGATCTAAATGAAACTACATCTGATATTGAAACAGTTTCAAATAACATAACCAATGTAAATAATGTAGGTAGTAACATTGCTAATGTTAATGCAGTAGCTGGTGAAATACTTTATATAGATGACTTAGGATCAATTACTGAATCAGTAAGCACAGGATCAGGGAATGATATTAATACAGTTGCTGGATCTATTACAAATGTAAACACTGTTGCTAGTAACATATCAAATGTAAATACAGTTGCTGGAATAGATGCAAATGTTACAACAGTAGCTGCTATATCCAGTGATGTAACTTCAGTAGCTGGTATATCAAGTAATATAACTTCAGATTTTGTATCTGATGTAAATACTTTAGCAACTTCAGATATCATTGCAGATTTAAATACTTTAGCTACTGCAGATATAGTTTCTGATCTAAATACCCTAGCAACAACTTCAAATGTAAACAACATGAACACATTAAGTGCTAGTGGTGTTGTTGGAAATATTGCAACAGTAAGTGGAGATATTGCAAATGTAAATACTGTTGCTGGTATATCATCTGATGTGTCTACAGTATCAACTAATAATTCTAATATAACTGCAGTTGCTGGAAATGCAACTAATATAAATGCAGTTGCTGGTAACTCTACAAATATAAATAGTGTTGCTGGCAATTCTACAAACATAAATGCAGTTGCTGGAAACGAAACAAACATTAATGCAGTAAACAGTAATGCATCTAATATAAATACTGTGGCTAGTAATAATTCAAATATTACAACAGTTGCATCTAATATTTCAGGTGTTAATAGTTTTGCTGATAGATATAGAGTTGGTGCATCTGATCCTACAACAAGTTTGGATGAAGGTGATCTAGCATATAACAGTACAGATAATGCATTGAAATATTATAATGGAACTTCCTGGGCTAGTATAACTGCTGGACTTACAGATATAGTAGGTGATGTTACACCACAACTAGGCGGTGATTTAGATCTCAATGGTAATAACATCACAGGATCAGGAAACATTCCAGCAGCTAATCTTACCGGTACATTACCGGCAATAGATGGATCTAATCTAACAGGTATTTCAACTGATTTAGTTGGTGATACAACACCACAATTAGGCGGTGCATTAGATGGACAAAATAATAACTTAAATAACATTGGAACTATTGATGGTACTAACCTTCAATTGGACTTTGGCGGATTAACATAACGAGGTAACTTATGGCAAAACTACTACAACACAGAGGTGGCACTGCTACCGAACATAGTTCCTTCACTGGTAGTGCCAGGGAAGTTACTGTAGATACAACAAACAATACTTTACGAGTACATGATGGATCAACTGCTGGTGGTACAAGACTAGCTAAATATTCTGAAATAGATTTAGTTAATGATACAACACCACAATTAGGTGGTAATTTAGATTTAAATTCTAATGATATAACTGGTACAGGCAATATCGGAACAACAGGAAATGCATACATCACAGGTAATGTTGGAAGAGATTCAACAGATTATATAAGTTGGTCAGATAATGCTCATATGAATATACATATAAATAATAGCAATGAATTTAGGTTTGAGGCAGATGGAGACTTTCATGCTGATGGAGATGTTATTGCTTTCTCAACTACAGTATCAGATGTTGCATTAAAATCTGATATACAAATGATTCCTAATGCACTAGATAAGATTGATGAAGTCAGGGGTGTTACATTTACAAGACACAATGGACAGAAGTCTGCTGGAATCATTGCACAGGAATTAGAAAAAGTTTTACCAGAGGCAGTAAGAGAAAAAGAACTAGCACTTGTAGATGGTAAAAAATATAAAACAGTAGAGTATGATGCTATACATGGATTATTAATCAACTGTATTAAGGAACTTAAAGAGGAAATTAAGGAGTTAAAGAATGGCTTTACAAAGTAGTGGTCAAATAAAACTAAGTGAAATAGCTACTGAGTTTGGTGGCTCTGCACCTCATAGTTTATCTGAATACTATGGAGTTGCTAGCGGTGTACCAGCTAGTGGTCAAATAAAATTAGGAGCAGATTTTTATGGTACATCAAACATTGTAATAGTAGCTGCTGGTAGTATGACTGCTGGCACAGTAACAGAGGCTAAAAATAGCTCATACAGTGCAAGATATACAGGTAGAGATAACAATACTGCATATGGTAATTCTAGTATAGGTTCTATGTCATTAAGTACAAATACAATACAAATGACAGGATTGTTTGACCAAGAAGAAATTGGCTCACCTAGTCCTGGCCCACAAAAAATGCTGTGTGTTGAAGTGTCGTCAGTACAGTCAGCACAAGAAATAGCAGACTTTTGGTATATAAAAATAGGCAACACTTATTTAAGCAGAAGAAAAGGAGATTTATTATTTAATGAGGGTGGTAGTTTATCGGGAACAGGCGGCAGTAATGCGAACCTGACAGGTTCAACTGGTTTCCATTGGGGAAGTAAAACAAACTATAACTTTGGTTTTGTTAGTGGCTCAACCTACTCATTTGAAATGGCAGAAATGAGAGATGATGATGTATGGTTAGATACAACACTTACAGTAGACCATTGGTTTGATCAGGGTAATGTCAATAAAGCTGGTGGAATAAATTTTAGAGGTTATTCATCAAGTAGTAATAAAGGAAGTCTTGGAAGTTCAACATGTACCAACCCTGATGATTTTGCTAGTAATACTTGTACTCTTACTGAATTTAAAATATCACAAATAACAGGAGATGAACTATCACCACCTAACAATAGTGTTAATATTGCTTTTAGTGGAGCGCCATTACAGGGAATAAGAGGTATTCTTCTTACTAAATCTAATAATAGTAAAATGTTTTATCCTGTTGGGCAAAATGCATCAAGTTCTAATGTAAGAGATGGAGCATCTCTTATTATTGACCAAAATGTAGGACTTTGGAATTTTTTCAGTACAGACAACCAACAAATTAATTTAAAGGTATATTAATATGGCAATAACATTTGAAAGAGCAGATACAATAGATGATGCAACATTTGATATTTTGTTTTCAACATCACTAGATGACATTAAATCAGGAACACTTAATTATCCTAATGATTTAACTACAGATGATGAAATTAAAACATGGGCTAGAGAACATTTTAATTTTGAATCTAACACAAGACATGGAATTTTAGTTAAAAAAGATAATACTCCAATTAATTGGATAGTAGGAAATAATAATCCAAGCGATACTTTTGTATGGAACGTTGTTTTAAATGGCACAATTAATGGAAGTAAAGCTGTGTTTTATACATCAGAATGGCACACAAATCACAAAGCATATCAACAATCAATAGGTGTATCTAAGTATAGAATACCTTGCATTAAAGATAGTCGAGTAGATAATTATTTTACACAAGCACAAGCTGATGGTGTAATGCTCGGCACCTACACAAGAAATGCTGTAACATATGATGGAACAGAAACAGGTCAGATACAACATTGTTGGGAATTTTAATGTGTTACTTAGTATCTTATATATTACTTACTTTGGATTAGCATTATATTCTTTTGTAGCACTATCTTGGCTACAACTTTTATACACTTACATACTCTTTTACTTTTTATTAGAATTTACTATGAGTTTGTTTATTCATAGATGGGCTACACACAATCTATGGAATCCACCTGTATGGTTTCAAAACATAATGAGTGTAATATCTATGACTGCATTAATAGGCACACCAATATCATATAGTGCATGGCACAGAAACCACCACAGATATGCAGATACTGTTTCGGATCCACACAGTCCAAAGCATAGCTCATGGTTATATATTATATTTAGAACACACGAACAAGATTACGATTTATCTTTATGTGGAGATAGGTTAAGAAATAAATGGCAACTATTTTTAACTAAACATGAAACAGTTTTAGCATATACGTTTAACTTTATTCTTTTTTTAGTTTTGCCATTTGATATGTTTTTGATGTGGGCAACAGCAGTAGCTATGACAACCTTTTGGGTTATGACAGTTACAGGCATTATGTGTCATTTAGGTAAAGTTAGAGATGTTCCTTATATGTATCCTGTTGCATTTTCAGAATCATTTCATGTACAACACCATATTAAACCTAAACTAAAACATTGTAAATTTGATCCCTGGGTTTGGATTATAACTAAATTGAGGTGGATATGAATCATGCAAGAGGTGTGCAATTACTAGCATTAATAAATCATATTATAGCAATAGCTGGATGTATTTATTTTCCTGAATATATTGTTTATGGATTAGTGGCCTGGGGATTAGTAAATATATTTTCAACTAATATTGCTATCCACAGATTTATGTCTCATAGATCTTTTAGTACAACACCAATTAAAACTAAGATCTTAAAATATCTTACAGTTATATCAGCATTTGGAAGTCCATTATCCTGGACTGCAATGCATAGGTATCATCATATGTATAGCGGTAGTGATAAAGATAATGAATCACCTGATCGTATAGGATACATAAGAGCCTGGCTCACACTATATGATCCAATTAAAGTACCTAAAACTATGGTAAAAGATATTTTAAAAGATAAAGATTATATGTTTATTACTAAACATTATTGGATCTTATTATTCACCTGGATCATAACTTTATATGCTATTGATCCAATGTTAGGGATCTTTGGATTCTCATTTCCAGCAGCATGTATTTACCAGGCGGCTGGTGCATTTGGTGTAATACCACATTGTAAATATTTTGGATATATAGTTATTGAACCAAATAAAGATTGCACCGCAGTCAATTCACCATTAACCAGTTTAATTAGCTGGGGTGAAGGTTGGCATAACTATCACCATACAATATCTAAAGATCATAGGCATGGCCATAAGTGGTGGGAAATAGATCCACCAGCATTTTTCATTGAACAATTATTTTTAACCGGAGATCACAAACATGATGTATAAAAAACCAAAAAGCAAACCAGCTAAAAAGAAAAAGAAATGATTACACCGGAACAACTAGCAGATCGACTGGATAAGTTAGAGGCTAAAATAGATAACTTGCAGAATACAGTAAACCGAGGTAAAGGTGCAGTATCCTTACTGGCCTGGCTTGGTGGTATAGCTGCAATCATTTATGGATACTTTGGAAAATGACTTGGGAAATGATCAACTTATTTGGTAGTGCCGGACTTGGTGCCATAATGCAAATTATGGGTGCTAAAGCAAATGCACAAGCAGAGATGATGAAACAACTTACTGCTAACCATAAACTAGAAGAAGAGAGTAGAGATAAAGTTAGGAATAATACAAATTCCTTCTTTATGATGACAAGAAGAATTATAGTTTTGAGTTGCATATTCTCGATCATAATAGTTCCTACACTAGCACCATTGATATCTGATGTTCCGATTTATATTCAAACTGAGGTAACTACCGGATCCGATTGGCTGATCTTTGATACCAGGAACACATCATATACCTGGCAACAAGTAGAAGGCATAGCGATCTTAGATTGGCATAAGAATATAATACTATCTATTGTTTCTATGTATGTAGGATCATCTATTGCAAAGGCTAAGTAATGAAATATTTAAAATGTTTATTACTTTTAATCTTAATGATTATATTTTTAGGCCTAGAGCAAACTATATTAGCTGATGTAACTTCATCTAATAATACATCAAGCAATACAAGTACCAGTGGAAATAATACAAGTATTGTAGGTTACGAGCAGCAGTCTACAACTAATTATAATTCAGGTTCAAATCCTGTAACTAATTCCACTACAAATTCTACAACCAACAATCACAATAATAATAAAACACCGGCTGCACCGGCCAATGCACCCTCAACTCAGATCTATTCATCTCAAAGTTGTACGATTGCATATAGCGGTGCATTAAGTACAGTGACTTTTGGGATCGCTGGTTCATCCTATTATCATGATTCTTATTGTGAAAGGCGCTTACTAGCAACTACCCTGGATAAAATGGGTTTACGAATTGGTGCGCTATCACTGTTATGCCAGGATCCAAATGTTCGTAGAGCCTTATATGATGCTGCGAGTTACTGTCCAATTAATGGAAAGATAGGTAAAGAGGCTAAAGCAGAATGGGATAAATTAAATGCTGATGTTACAGATCAAGTAGATCAGTATCGAATTTATAAAGAAAGTTTAAAGAATGATTAAAAGATTTTTATTAGCATGTATTTTTTCCACTCCTTATTTGGTACATGCTGAGAGTTTGACTACTAACAACCTATTGCTAAATGGAAATTTTGAATCAGGTAATTTGAATCATTGGACTACAGAAGGAGATGTAGCAGTATTCAATGATTGTTGTAGTTTAAACAATTCAACTAAAGATGTGGAGATCGGTAAGTCAGGATCATTATCACAATCATTTTCCCTCATAAGCGATAACATAACTCAACCTATGTTAGATAATAATCCTTCTACATTGATCTCCACATTCAATGTACAAAATGGTGAATGTCAACTTTCAGGTTGTTGGGCTGGATCAGGCCGAGGCGGCTATGATAGTTTCACTGTTCGATTACAATTTAGAGATAGTGATAATAATGTCCTGGCCACTGCAAGTAATACTAGAACAGATCCAACTCCGATCCTGGGATCTACTTTCACTGATCAATTAATTTACAGTGGTACTGGTGCAAGTATCGGTAACATAAAACTAAGTGGTTATGATGCTGCACAGGAAAGTGGATATGGGGGAGTTAATTTTGATGATATCGAAGTTGTCTTAAATTATAACAATGAATATGTTACTGAAGTCCAGGCCGCAGCTATAACTGAAAGTGTAGAAGAATTAAACCAGGTACTTGAATCATTTGAAGAAGTTATTCCTACTGAAATTATTACTGAAGAAATACAAATACAAGAGGTTGAAGAATTAGCAGTTGAAATCACAGAGGAAAACTTTATTGAAGTAAATGTAGAAGAAGAAGAAATTATTCTCGCAGTAATAAACACTGAATCTAATGTAGAGGTAAATAATGCAGAAAACATTGAAACTGAAAGCAGAGTTGAAAACCAAGAGATTACAGAAACAGAATCAGCAGAAAGTATTATCGAATCAATGTCAAGTGATCAGGAAAGTATCGAGAGTTCCGAAAATGAAAACGACAATAGGGATACTGAAGTTGCAATAACTATAGATGATATAGCAGATAAAGTTGCATCTAAGATTCAAGATGTAGATAAAAGAATAGCAGTTACACAAATGATCGTAGCTAAGATCATGATGGGTAAAAACAATAATGCTATAACAAGTTACTCACAGTTTGGTAATGAGATCTTTGAGAATCAATTAGAGATCCCTCAGATGTCATTAACAAATGCATATACCAGGGAACTGGAAAAAGATGATCGTGTAATATCATCACCGGTATTTTATCAATACCAGCAAAAAGTAGACCAGGCCAATGCAGATCTAATTAAAGCAAAAGAACATTTAAGAAATATACGAGGTTATTAATTTATGGATTTTAAAGATATAAAAACATGGGGAGTATTACTCTCAATCGTAATTGCAATAGGTGGCGGCTTTTCTAAGTTCGGCTCAATGTCTACAAGATTAGATTCTATTGAGGCTAAAAAAACAGTTGATATAAAACCACTCGAAACTCAGATCCAAATTAATAATGCTGAGATTAAAGTATTACAAACACAAGTTAGACAATTAGAGTTAGAAAACAGTAATCCACTAGGGAGATAATTATGCCAAGTAAACCTGGACTTTATGCAAATATAAATAAAAGAAAAAAAGCTGGAACTTCAAGATCTAAAAAGAAATCTACAATTACACCTAAAGCATATGCAAATATGAAAGCTGGATTTCCTAAAAAGAAAAAGAAATGATAGATCCTAAAGAAGATTCCTTATCACAATTTGCAGACTGGTATCTTAACTCAGGCGACATTAAAAGAATTTATGCACCATACAATGATCCTCTATTATTTATAGAAGGTGTTAGCGGTGTTGTCTTATATAGAAGAGATAACTTCCAGGTAGAATTATTTATCTGTGAACCTAATGTAACTATACCGGTTCATACACATCCTAATGTAGATAGTTATGAATTATTTTTATATGGAATGGAATTTACACACAATGGTAAATATGCAATAGATCATGAGCAATCCTTAGAAGAGTATGAAGGTATGCCTAAATATGCATACACAACAATTCGAGTAAGGCCTAATGATCCTCATGGTGCATTATCATCTAAAAATGGTGGATCCTTTTTATCAATACAACATTGGTTAAATGGTGAGCCACCAACCCATGTTAGTTCAGATTGGGATGGTAAAATTTTTATGGGTGAGAGCCATAAAAAACAAACAGGATTATGAGATCAATATTGATACTAGGTTTAATATTTATATCTGCATGTTCAAGACATTCAGTAACAATCGGAGAGTTTACAGTTTATGGAAGTAACGAACAAGAAATCCCAGCACCAACAAGATCTAACAACTAAAGAAAGAGCAGATCAAATAGTAGACATGTTAATTAAACAGGCGCATGCCAGGCTACAATCACCGGATCCGCTATCAGCTAGTGAAATGAAGGTGTGTTTGGATATATGTAAGACCTATTCATCAGGAATAATGGCCGATCCGAACCTAGACCTCTTAGAAGGCCTTCCATTTGAGCATGATGGCACTTAAATTATTTGGGTACCCTAGGTATACCAACAGTCATTTAAAAGCGATTACGAGGCTCTGAGAAGGTGAAAAAATTAAAAACACCAACAAAATTAAAAATTTTTAAGAATTTTCTCTATCTTGCATGGAAACATCTCCAATTACCGGATCCAACTCCAATGCAATACGATATAGCAGATTATCTTCAACATGGACCAAAAAGAATTTGCATCCAGGCATTTAGGGGTGCTGGTAAATCTTGGATCACATCTGCATTTACAGTATGGAATTGGTTAATGGATCCTCAGAAAAACATTTTAGTTGTATCTGCTAGTAAAACTAGAGCAGATGATTTCAGTACATTTACTCAAAGACTGATTCATGAGTTACCAATATGTGAACATTTGAAACCTAAAGATAATCAAAGACAATCTAAAGTCTCATTTGATGTCGGACCAGCTAGAGCATCTCATGCACCTAGTTGTAAATCCATGGGTATCACTGGTCAGCTAACAGGTTCGAGAGCCGATCTCATTATTGCTGATGATGTTGAATCAGCTAACAACTCACAAACACAACTAATGAGAGATAGATTAGGTGAAACTGTAAAAGAATTTGATTCAATTATAAAACCTGAAGTAGGTAGAATTGTATTTTTAGGCACACCACAAACTGAAATGTCTTTATATAATGATTTAGAAGAAAGAGGATTTAAAACTCAAATATGGTCAGCAAGATATCCTGATGAAAAAGGGTTAACACAATATGGCCATAAACTAGCAGCATCACTTATAGAAAATGCTAACAATTTAAAAGCTGGTGATCCTGTAGATCCACAAAGATTTGACAATGAAGATCTTATGGAACGTGAGGCCTCTTATGGTCGATCAGGATTCGCACTACAGTTTATGTTAGACACCTCATTATCTGATGTAAATATGTACCCATTGAAACTAAATGATCTCATGGTTATGTCAGGGATTGATTCCTGGGATGAGGCTCCAGGGAAAGTACAGTGGGCTAGTGGGATTGAACAGATCAAAGCATTAGATCCTGAGTTACCTAATGTCGGCCTTAAAGGTGATTATTTTGTAGCACCTATGCATTTCAGTAGTGAATATTATCCATTCGAGGGGGCTGTTATGGCAGTCGATCCAGCCGGAAGAGGTAAGGATAGAACTGCTTATGCAATCGTTAAGATGTTAAATGGAATCTTATATTTAACAGATATTGGATCATTTGATGGTGGCTATGATGAAAAGACATTAGCTGATTTAGCATTAGCTGCAAAGGCCCAAGATGTCAAAGAGATAGTCGTAGAGAGTAACTTTGGTGATGGTATGTTTAATAGGCTATTAGAGCCAATATTAAGCAGATTATACCCTGTTACATTATCTGAGGTAAGATCATCAGTCCAAAAAGAAAAGCGGATTATAGACACTCTAGAGCCTGTAATGAACCAGCATAGACTGGTAGTAAATCAGGAACTTATTAAGCAAGACTTTGAATTAGAAAAAGATCATCAATTATTTTATCAGATGTCTAGAATTACCAGGGTTAAAGGGTGTTTAAGACATGATGACTTAATAGATGTATTAGCTATGGCAGTTCAAGTATGGAATGAGGCTATAGGTAGAGATGTGGATGAGGCATTAGTTAGTGCTAAAGAAGAGAGATTAAAAGAAGAACTGGATAGATTCTTAGATCATACAATTGGTCGTAAGACTAGAAACAATTGGATTAACTAATTCCTAATATCAAAAAGTAGACACTTGATACCTACTAAATCTAATAGGTACCTGTTTAGGTAATCAAGGGTGGGTGAGATATTAGTCATAACTATTAGTATAACTATAGGTAACTATAGGTAACTAGTAGAGAACCATGGGTGTATCTTAGATATCTTACCACCACCTAGTCCTCTCTGAGTATCTAGGGTACACCTAATATAACTAAAGGAATAAGATGACTACAACACTACTCATACTGATATGTACTATAGTAATAGCTATACACTACTATCCAGGAATACTACATAAGATAAAGACTATTTATCTTAAACCTGAGATTAGTTGGTTTGAGTTTGTTATGTTAGTGATCTTAGGGTATCTATTAGCATCTTTATGTCATGGGTAAAGCTGTATTCCCTGAGTATGTGACCATTGGTTACACCAAGATACATTTGGTACTAATGGATCCAATAATGGCCAAAGAGGTTGGTGAGCAACAGGGTTGTTATATTGGTTCAGTACCATACAGAATATATCTTGATAGAGATATTATAAATGCTGGTGGAGTAGATGCAGCTAATCTAGTGATCCATGAAATACTACACCATATATATTCTATATCTGAATGTGATGATAAAACTTCTGAAGAGATCTTAGTCAATACATTAGCTAATGGCATAGCAGAATTACTATACAGATCTGAGCTATCTAAGTGGCTCAAACAACAACCAAATATTTAGTAAAAAAATATGAATGGGTTATCGACATGCCCCGGGGCAATCTCCCCCTCTTCGATTTTTGGGGAGTGTAGGGCAATATTTTTGACACTGAGCAAGGTACATAAAACCGCTACAGGCCAACGTTTAAGCCAAATTACAAGGGATTTCATATCAATTGCTAATGTTTATGCGGGTTCCAGCAGATTTATTATTTTTTGGCGCTTGTCTTATCGTGGGTGTTTCTGTTTTTTTCTAGACAGTTACATTTCATTGATGGTATAAATGTATCCATAAGTGTAATTGATACACTTAACAACGACATTTATGGAGTAACTAAAATATGTCAATAACAACATTAGAAACACTTAGGAAGATTAAGTATAAACAACTTCAAAACAATCAATTGGTAGTGTCATATCCTAATGGAGATGAGGCCTTCTATAGCTATGGGAGACTAATAGCACTGAAGGAATCAGAGCCAAGATATATGGATACATTCGGAGACAGTCCAATCTGTAGAACTTATCTAAATGTTAATGCCTGGGATTATTCAAGAACTACCGGGAAGTATAGAAATATATTTTTAAATGAAACCAAGAGGGAGACAGAAAAGAAAATTAAATCAGGCGCTTATATCCTGAAGGATTTGGACTAATGGAAATCTTACAGGGTTGCGGATGTTTCTATGATGGGGCCAAAGATTGTGGATTGAAGAATGCACAATATATTGGCGGTGCATTAAATGAAACATGGGAATGTTCAGTTTGTGGTTGCACATTCAAAGTGCCAACAGAACTTGAATATATAAATGGTGAGATAGACTGCGACACTATCCAAAGGCATTGGGATGAAGGTGAAACAATAGTTTCAACTAATCACCAATATCAAATTAATTTTAATGGGAGTAACTAAAATGAGTACAGAAAATATTAAATGGTGGGAATGTGAATTTATTGATTCATCCCAATTTGATGGGAATGGAGAATGTGAAGAGTATTACAAACACAAACCAACCGGCAGAACTTTTACACTAACTTTAAGTTTAGATACTGCAAGAGAGAATCCGGTTTCCTGGGAAGAATACAAAGAAGAGGGGGAAGAATGATGACATTAACAACACTTTTAATTTTTGGATTAATTGATAATGGTGTCTTAATCCTGGCCTTTTATTTCACATACTTAAATTTAGAAATTCTTATTGAAAGAAAATTAAATTTAAAAGTAAGTGCATTCTTATTGGGTGTTTATAGTGCTGGTATATCAAATACCATTTCTGATGCGCTTGGGTTTCTATTACAGGCTGAATTTGTAGCCGGTGTAATAGTTGGCCTGGGTTGTCTGATTGCTATGGCATTAATTCCAGTACTTGAATATTTCAAGAATAAGAAGGAAAAAAAGGAGCAAGAAAAGTCTAATATTTGGGATTATCAATAGTTCAAATATTGCACAATCTCACGATCAAAATGAAACCGCTACAGATACCGAAAATATTGGCCTGTAGCGGTTCACACAAAAAACACAAAATAAAAAATGGAGTAACAAAAATGAACACACAAAAACAAATAGAACACCATTACAAATATTATTACATTGTAGATGTTTGGAATGGTGAAGGGTATTCAGATAGCAAAGCCTATTTAATTAAAATAGAAAAATCTAATGCTATAGATGAATACATTACATTATTAAATTATATGAAATCTTTAACAGTTCAAAACATTGCTGAAGACTGGGTAGAATTAAAAAATTCAATTAGTTTTTATTATGGAGATGCTGATACATTTGATTCAGACAATGATTGTTGTGAAGATGCCGGATGTGTAACCGCTTATGAATGGGATTCATTAAGTGATAAACAACAATTAATGATTGCGCCTTCAGTCTGCCATCATGAATTTGATGATAAATGGGAATATGATTTTCTTGGACTAGCTGAAGAATGTATTGATGAAGATTATGAAGATTCAAACTCAGAAGAGATTTTTGAGGATATGCACACTCATTATAGTTTTGAAGATGCTGAATTTATATTATTTAATTTAAAAGATGTAAGACTTCAAGATGCTGAATTAATAGGGGGTGCTAAATGAGGATTATCATTAAAAGTTATAGAGAAGATATTTTTGAATTATCTGAAGATAAAGTTGAAGAATTAATGAAAGAAGAAAAATGTGAAGACAGTTTTAATGTGTTTGATAATTTTTCTGATTTTGAAATCTGTGAATACTTCCAAGTGAATGGTAAACATATTGAAACTGTTGATAGTGGATATGATACAAACAATCCATTCAAATGGATTAATGTTACAGATGAACTAGAAGATGATGAAGGCGGTGCTAAATGATTGCTGACTACATTGTTTTTATTGTCTTAATGCATGTTATTTATTTGATATTTAGCCAGTAAAAAACGACAACCTTATAAAAGGCCCTAGGATTCACATTTTAGGGCCTTTTTTTATGCCTGATGATACATGATACACCAATGAATTAATTACACTGATTATGGCCATTCTAAAGCCATAAAAAGGATATATTTTTTATATATCAATAATACCTATTTTAAACCCATAAAAACCAGCCGAAACCAGGGGCCAAGATTGGCGCATCATCAGAAATTATTTTTAAATTAATTTTCAGCCCTGGATTTTTCAAAATTTCATAAAAACATTATACGAACATGAAAATTTTTGATTTTTTTAAACTTTTCCAGGGCCAGTTATCGTGTTCAGAGCAACAAATATCGTGTTCATAGCATGATGGGTACCTTTTTTATACATGTAGGTACACCTATAGATACACAAATCTAAATGGAGTAAACATTTATGAGTAAAATAGATAAGTATTATGAGCAATGGATAGTTGATGATAGCTATTCAGATATTAATGTAACTAAGATTGATAGATATGGTGATCGTGTTGATAATATTGCAAGGCCCGATCAATTAGAACTACGACTAACAAGTTTATGTTCTGTTATATTCGAACCTAATGATCAAAAGTTATTTGAAATATCAGGTGTTAATACAGAAGAGGCAATATCAAATGCGCAACGAACAGTAGCAGATTTGATAACTGATTGGGATTCTTTAGATAAGAATACACAAGATAAATCTAATCCATACATGAAACATTTGATTTCAATGTTGAAATGTAAAGATGCAATAAAATATAAAGTAGATTAATGAAAGATATACAGGAAAGAATAGATTGTAATAGTGTTAATGATTTGGAATCAGATAGACAGAACATGATCGAATTTCTAACCAATTCATGCAGCAAAGCTGAGCTTATCGTGATGAGAGATCATTATGAAAAATTAATAGATCATAAGATACTCAAATTAGAATCTTCATTATGGCTAATACTAATTTATAAAGTCTTATATCAAAAAGAAAAATCAAGTAACAAAGTAATCAATGGTTGATATTTTAAAGATGAATGGATTTGATGATGCCATCATTGGTGTTCAAGAAAACATTCAACCTAAAATAGTTTATGACTTATGGAAAATGGTAGAAATATTAAATGAAGAGGGCATGTCTACAGAAGATGCGCTTGATCATATAAGTTATAACATCACATCTACATATGTAGGTGAGACTACACCAATCATAGTAGATACCAAGAAAACTTTAGAAGATATCGTGTCTATATAAGTTTATAGCATCCTCATGTTATATAGGCTTATAGGTACCTAGCCCTGGTGCCTATAAGTTTTTTCAAATCAAAGGGTTTACAAACAAAACACTAACTGTTAGTGTAAATAATACTAGCTGTTAGTGTAATTAATACATTAAAAGGAGTAATCAACATGCAAAATAAAAAGATGAACAGTAAGACTATGGATCATGTAAATGAAACCATACAAAACAGTATCAAACATAAAGATTGCAAGGAAAATATAAGAAATAATTTACAAAACATTATTAAACACTTAAAGGAATTACACGAAGTTATGGTGCTGAGAGATTCACTTCAGGCCAAAGT
>Ga0213858_10000298_pt1 | contig 23926 bp, 20 predicted proteins | sample PICome_FD_160122 | JGI IMG/M metagenome (GOLD analysis project Ga0213858, IMG submission 160122) | Coastal seawater microbial communities near Pivers Island, North Carolina, United States - PICO245 | ecosystem: Environmental > Aquatic > Marine > Coastal | place: USA: North Carolina | collected... | reverse complement strand
TGTTCTCTGAGATAGATCTCCCTGAATCGATCTATCGGAACGATACGGGTTTTGCTTTGTTGCAGCGTGAGGCCATGATTCTCTATCAGTACTCTTGCGATGAGTGCCAAGAATCGATACGCTTCCGCTTCAGACTTGCAAAAGAAGCGAAAGTCATCAGAAAAGCGAACGTAACGGGCGCCTTCAGATAGTAACAACTGGTCAATGTCAGCAATCGTAGCTTCGGCGATGAGGCGAGATGCTGCTGAACCCACTGGGATTCCATACGAGTAGGATCCCGCCCAGTGACCAAGCAGTCGCTTTAGAGCTACTGCATGCATGTGCCCAATACCAAGTGCACTGTCGAGAGCATTGTCAATCCGATGAGTGTAGAGCCTTGGGAAAAAATCTGCTATATCCGCAATTACTGCATGCGTCGGCTCTTCATATTCGCAAATCCGGCGCGACTCTTCTTGAAATGATTGATACGTAAACTGATCAGAAAACATTTTGCCATCAGGCTTTGGCTCAAAACGATATGAATGAACAATGTTGTCTTCAGCCGGCACCCTCGCTGATTCTAGATTGCCGCCTATCTCGTGAATTAGAGCGGTGAAGACTAGTGTATCTAGAGGATCTAGTTGAGTAGAAATCCTGAATCCGAACCTGTGCTTAGGCGCTAGACAGCGCCGGTAAGGTCTTACATTCCATGCAAGTATGTCGACACTTCGGATCCAGGCCTTAACCTCCTGCCAGTCATGCTTTATGGCGTCAAACTCAAAAGCTTCTGGGAATATGTCAGTGTCTCCATAGTTCAGAATATGCACTAGTGCCCAGTCAAGAGAGCGCTCAGTAAGAGTCAAAGGCATCAGCTTTGTTCCAGTCTGAAAGAAGACTAGCCTCTAGGCTTCAGTGGTCAACCCAACTATTAATTGGCATGTTCCGATAACCACTCTCGAGCACGCCCCCTATCTGCGAACCACGGAGTCTTTGCGGCCTGTCGCAGCTCAGATCGCTTTGATGGCATCACTTCCGCAGAATCCTGCTTCGACCGTAGCCATGGTTCACGGGTCCGAGAACCAACAGTTCAGCGCAATCCATAGAGATGGCCTGTGTGAACCGCCACTGCCCCTCACCGCGATGCCAACCCCCGCAACCACTGCCAGTCACTGACCTGTAGTTCAGAGCTGCTCGCCAACTCTTTTAAGCGTTCTGTGTCAGGAGCACCGGATCGCGTAGGTTGATCGCCCCCTGCGGCACAAGGCCTCGCATCTCCAGCAGAAATCAGTTGTCAGCCTCAGTGCGCAAGGGTGAGCTGCTGCTGAAGACCATGCGCTCCCTCAAAGAGGTTCCAGAGCAACAGCAACCGTTCAGGGAGCCAAGAACGATCAGCCCCCCACGGCCCCTGGCGGCCGATGGTTAGAAGAGGTGCCATGACTCAGTTCGAGCGCAACCAGCTCCGCGCCAAGCTCCACCGCCTGGAGCTGGATGAGCGCTTCATTGCGCGCTACCTCGCCAAGCTCGATCGCAATGGCGAGTGTTATGCGATCGCCTGCCGCACGATCGATCGCTGGCAGAAGCCGGATCCCTCCGCCACCGTGCTGCAGGCACTGATCTGTGGCTTGCTTGCTGCTGCTGCTGGCGCCTGGCTGGCCCTGGTGGGTTAGGGAGCTGCTCTTGAGCTCCAGGCCTGAAAGGTGACGGTGGCGGTGGAGCGGGCCATGGGAGGAAGTGAGGCAGGGGTTCAGAGAAGGCAAAGAGCTGTCAGACAGCTGTCAACTTGATTTCTGCAGATCTGGAGGCGTGAGCTGATGGCCACGCTCACCCTGCGCAACGTGCCCGACGACCTGGTGGAGCGCCTGAAAGAGCGCGCCAAACGTCACCGCCGCAGCCTCAATAACGAAACGATCGCCGCCCTGGAGTTGGCGGACGCGGCCGTCGTGCCAGCCGCCGTCGATCACTAGGCGGCTTTGGCACGGATCCGCGAGATTCAGGCCCGCTTCCCGGGGGCTGCCCGCGCCGCGCAGCTCGACCAACGCACCCCAGAGGAGATTCAGGCTGAACTTGACCACTTCGCTGAGCTGCGCAGTCATTTCAAAGGACCGCCGCTGACCAGCGAGGAGATCATTGCGGCGATCGGTCGAGATAGCCATCCAGGTGAGCTCGAACCCGTGGCCCTCGTGCAGAGGCCGCAGCCTTGACCGTTAGCTGCAATGCCCGTTGCTGACCTTCGATCGCAAGCTGCTGGAGCTGTTTCCGGTTGTGGCGGTAAAGCCAGGTTCATAGGACTGGTGCTGGTAGTAGTCCAAATAGACCGATCACATCCACGGCCGGAGCGGGTTCGCTCTTGAAGCGCATCCGGAAGGTTTCCTTGCTGCTGCCGCTGGTGCCTGGCTGGCTCTGGGCGCCGTGGGGCTTCTGGCTGGGTTCGGTGGCATCAGGATTGGATCCAGGGCGGGCAAACCGGCAAGACAGGTCGACGTCATTCCAGCCGGTGCGTTCTGTTGCTTGTGAGTGAATCGAGGCTGAACGAATGCAGGTTTTGCATGATTTTTCTCTGGTATGCCGACTTCAACAGCCAGTGCCTCAGGGTGGGGTGGGATTGACGTGGTGCGGATGCCATTGACGATGCAGCTGGTTCTCTTCCCCTACAGCTCCGGCAGCTCTTGCCTGACAAACGACTGATCAGAGGACGACGCCATGGGATTCCGGTTTCGCCGCTCCGCCCGTCTGGGCCCGCTGCGGTTTCATTTCTCCAAGAACGGCCTGAGTTCGATCTCCGTGGGTGGCCGGGGTGCCTCGTTCAATGTGCCGGTGAATCGCCGAGGAGGAGCGCGCAGCACGGTGGGCCTGCCGGGCACGGGGGCTTGCCCAACAGCCGCCGCCTCAAACCCGGCCAGCTGCAGCTGCTCAAACAGGAATGCCTGCAGATCCTGCACCAGGAGCTCTACGAGGCCTGAACCCGGCTCTGCGCAGCTCAGCCCGCTGGCTGGGTGTTCCGTGCCCTCATGAAAAGGCGAACAATCAGAAGACATACCGAACCCCGACCCGAATCCTGCTGTTTCTGGCTAAGCGAATTCAAGAAGACACCTTGATTGTGGGTTCGCCCCGGATGAGGCGGCAGGGCGCCGGCATCGGCCCTCCACTGCCTGCAGTGGAACCCCTCACCCACCCCCATGGACATCCGCCCGCATGCCTTCGTGGTGATGCCCTTCGGCACCAAGACCGACGCCGCCGGCCAGGAGATCCAGTTCAACGAGGTGTACAAGCGCCTGATCCGGCCAGCCCTAGAGAAAGCGGGTCTCAAGGCCTTTCGCGCCGATGAGGAGCATGGCGCCGGCGACATCCGCGCCGACATGTTCCAGGAGCTGCTGCTGGCCGATCTGGTGCTCGCCGACATCAGCATCGACAACCCCAATGTGTGGTACGAGCTGGGCGTGCGCCATGCCCTGCGCAGCCGCGGGGTGGTGCTGATCAGCGGCGGCCGCACCCCCAAGGCCTTCGACATCTACACCGACCGCAAGCTGCGCTATTCCCTCGCCAACGGTGTGCCCGACCCCGCCCACGTCAAGGACGATCTCAACGCCCTTGTGGCGATGCTCACCAGCACGATGCAGAGCTGGCGTGGCCGCACCGTGAGCCCGGTGTACACCCTGCTGCCCAATCTGGAGGAGCCGCAGTGGAAGAAGCTGCGCGTGGGCGGTGTGTGCGAGTACTGGGAGAGCTTCGACAGCTGGAAGCGGCGCCTGGAGCAGGCCCGCCGCCTCGATCTGCTCGGCGACATGCTCGTGCTGGCCGACGAGGCGCCCGTGGCGGCCCTGCGCGGTGAGGGCCTGCTGGCCGCCGGCAAGGCCCTGCGCAAGGCCGACCGTTTCGCCCTCGCTCTCGACACCCTGGAGCGAGGGCGGCCGATCGTGGCCGCGGACCCCGAGCTCCAGGCCGACCTCCTGCGCGAGCAGGGCATCTGTCTGGAGCGGCTCGCAACGCTCCCCCCCGGCGATGAGCGTTGGGAGTTCACCTACACCCTCGATCGGGCGCGCGACCACTACCGCCAACTCCTCAACGATCTGCCCAGCGATCCCAAGATCGCCAAAACCCTTGGTCTGGTGGCCCGGGTGGACAAGCAGGCGTGGATCGCCCTCTGGCGCAACGACTCCACTCCCCCCGAGCAACGCCGGCAGCGCGCCATCGAAGAAAAGGCCCTGCTGCAGGTGGCCATCGATGGCTATCTGAGCGGCTTTGAGGTCGATCCGGGCAACTTCTACGACGGCATCAATGCCCTCACGCTCCTGCATTTGCAGGTGCACCTGGGCCTGCGGCCCGCCACCGATCCTTTGCTGGTGATGCTGGCCGGCGCGGCTCGTTTCGCGGCTGAGGCCGGCTGCAAGCGGCGGGACGAGGATCCCTTCTTCGCCTTCGCCACCCTCGCCGACCTGGAGGTGCTCACCGGCAGCGCCGAGAGTGCTACAGAGGCCTACCGGGCCGCCTGCGCCCGCCACGACTCCAACCGCTTCGCCCTGCGCAGCTGCCGTGATCAGCTGCAGCTGCTGGCCGATCTGGGCTTCCGCGCCGAGGTGGTCGAGCCCGCCATCGCCACCCTCAACCAGGTGCTGCAACGCCTTGAGCCCGGCCGCGAGGGCAGCGCCGATACCTGGAAGCCCGACCAGGTGCTGTTGTTCAGCGGTCACCGCATGGACGAACCTGGCCGCGAGCCCCCGCGCTTCCCACCGGCCCATGAGGACGATGCCGCCCGCCGCAAGCCGCGGCTGCAGTTCCGCGAGCTGCCCGAGGCTCTCGGGCCCACGCCGGAGCTGAACGTGAATCCGTTCGAGCGCTGCAACCTCTGGGAGCTCTACTCAGCCCTGGCCTGTGGCATCACCAAACTGCGCTTCATCACCCTCTGGGATGGCAGCAGTGGCGGTGATGGTCCCGGTGGCACCGCCCACCTGCTGCGCCAGGTGAAGCGCCGCACTGGCCGCGTGGAGTGGATCGACACCCGCACCCTCAAGGCGGACGGGGCCGCTCACGAAGCCCTCAGCACTTCGCCAGGCAGTTGAGCAGGTCCTTGGAATCCATCAGATGAGATGCCTTGCTATCGATCTGTCTTGATGCGTAATTGCTGAAGGAGACTATTCAGGCCGATCAGCAGCACAACAAGCGAACTGCGAAAAACTCCTGAGAGAAGGCTTGCCAGCTTCCTGTACAGGCTCAGCCGCTGAAATGCTTGGAGTATGGCCTTCATGGGGTGAACCCATCAGCGGCAGGTTTTGTATAAAGCCTAGAAGTACATTGCAGCGGGCTGAGTGTGGCTATCGCGAACAGCTCCGGCGCTCGGGGCACCCTGGGTTCAGGGGTCTGGCTTGCTGGGTGCGCTGGCGCCAGCAGTTGCCGGTGGCTGGCTGGCAGTACTGCTCCATTGTTCAACCTCCTCGCCGAGCAGGCCTTCCACCCGCTCAACGAACAATGTGAATGCCGCCTCGGCCGGATCGCTCTGGGCGGCCTGTTTCCGGTAGGGGCCGCTGGCGGTGGCATAGAGGATCTTTTCGCGCTTCAGCTCCTCCTTGATCCGCCGGTAACGAATCCAGTTGTTCTGGTGGTCGAACACCGTTTCCCAGGCTGCTGAAAGGCTGATCAATACCCCGAAGCCACTCAGCAACCAGGCTCCATGGGGGATCGCTTCGGCATAGACCCCACCTGCACTCACCAGAATCCCCAGGGATATCTGCATCAGCCGCAAGATCTGATAGCGCGATTTGTTGCCCGCAGACTTTTTGCCGTACCAAGCAAGCTGCTGCTCAACGCGTTCCTGGAGGTACTCCTGCGGGCCCATGGGGGAAATGGTCATGGCAGGGAGTTCAACAGGCGAATTGGGAGATAGCTTATCGCTGATGGGTTCGCTGGGATCAGCCAGCGTCAACTCTCGCCCTGGATACACTTCTCACCCTTTGTTCCAACTCAGTCTGGCTTTGACAGGGAATGCTTCTGTCAGCATTTGCGCAGTATCGAGTGTGTTCTGCTGGGGCGCGTGGGGATTATTAAGTCTTTTAGTATAATCTGACGCTACTTGCCACTGTGAGTGAGTCTAGTCAGTGAAGGGGAATCGCTGCATGAAGCAAGGCCTCCAGAGCCAGCAGTTAAGCCACAGATTAGTCGTTTCTTTATTTTCCAGGTTCATTCTTTCTTTGGTTTGTCCCTGTTCCTCTGGCTGTTGATAGTCAAGGCTGTTGATGACCGTTTGGCTATCTGATCTCCAACGCAGCATGGCCAGGCTCCAACACAACCACGATCCCATCGGCCACTTGCTGGCCCACCTTTTCTGTCTTTGCCATGTCCTCCGTTGATTCCTTGCTGTTGCAGTTGCCGGAGCAGGGCATCAACGTCCTGGATCCTGGTAGCCACCTCCCCCTGCTGGCGGACCTGCAGGGCAACATCATCAAGAGCCATGGCCGTGATTATTCCGTGCTTCTTTTCCTGCGCTGGCGTCCCGAGCAGGTCGAGGCCGCACGCGCCTGGATTGCCTCGTTTGCCAGCCGCTGGATCACCTCCGCGCTGCAGCAGTTTGAGGAGTCCAGGCGTTACCGCGAATTTGGTGAGCCTGGATCGGTTTTTGGATCGTTCTTTCTGAGCCGGATCGGCTACGAAGCCCTTGGCTTCAGTGGTGCCTCCATTCCCGGGGACCAGCCCTTCCGCATGGGTATGCGCCATGACGAACTGGCGCGCAGCCTCGGTGATCCAGCGGTGTGCAGCTGGGAGACGGGCTACAAAGAGCCCTGCCATGCGTTGCTGCAGCTAGCAGACGATGATCTCGTGCGGCTTCTGCAGACCACCAACCTGATCTGCCAGGACCTGCGGGGTTGCGCTGAGATCATGCACCGTGAGGATGGCTTCACGCTGCGCAACGAGAAGGGCCAGACCATCGAGCATTTCGGCTATCGCGATGGGATCAGTCAGCCTCTGTTTGCCAGTAGCGATCTCCAAAAGCTCCGTGAGGCTGGCGTGTCCTTTGATCGCTGGGATCCCAGGGCTCCGCTCAGCCTGGTGCTGGTCAAGGACCCCAACGGACGCGACACCTACAGCTACGGCAGCTATCTGGTGTTGCGCAAGCTGGAGCAGAACGTGCGGCGCTTCAACGAAGACGTGCGCCAGCTGGCTGAGACCCTGGCTATCGCCCCGGACCAGGCCGGAGCGCTGGCGATCGGCCGATTTCAGGACGGCACCCCCGTAGCGGCCTCGGACATGCCAGGCCTGCCCGGGGACAACAACTTCGATTACAGCGACGACGCCATCGGCAGCCGCTGCCCCTTTCATGCCCATGTGCGCAAGACCAACCCTCGCGGCGAAAGTGCAAGGGCCATGGGCTTGAGCGCTGATGAGGAACGCAATCACCGCATCGTGCGCAGAGCCATGAGCTACGGAACCAACCGGGCGGGTGAGGAGCCGGAAACGGGCTCTGGCCTTCTCTTTCTCTGCTACCAGGCCAATATTGAGAACCAGTTCAACTTTATTCAGTCTCGTTGGTCTAATGCAGCTAACTTTCTGAATGTGGGAACCGGACCTGACCCACTCATCGGGCAGCCGGCAGGAACCCAGCAATGGCCCACGCAATGGGGCGAACGCCAGAGCAAGAGCTATGGCTTCAATCTCTGGGTCACGCTCAAGGGGGGTGACTACTTCTTCGCTCCCAGCATCAGCTCACTTCTCGGGCTGGCTCCATGAGGCCATCAGCACCCACTTCCACTTCCTCAGCCGTCGCCTTTGGCCGGGATGTGTGCCGCCACGTCCAGCTCTGTGATGGCCGCGAATGGCTGGTGACCAATGGCCTGGGCAGCTATGCCAGTGGCAGCGTCAGCGGCGCCCTCACCCGCAGCTACCACGGGTTGCTCGTGGCGGCGATCGCACCACCTGGTGATCGCCGTCTGCTCCTCAGTCACCTTGACGAATCGATTGAGCAGAACGGCAGCGTGCGTCTGGAGCTGTCCAGCAACATCTGGCAGGGCGGGGGCCACGATCCTGATGCGGCCCGCTGGCTCGAGGCCTTCGCGTTGGTGGAGGGCCTGCCGTGCTGGCTGTTCAGCCGCGACGACCTGCAGGTGGAGCGGCGTCTGTGGATGGAGCAGGGGGCCAACATCACTTACGTGAGCTATCGAGTGGTGCGGGCCGAGGCCCCCGTCACCCTGCGCATCCGCGCTCTGGTGAACCAGCGCAGTTTTCATGGGGGTGATCGTCCCGCTGATCTGCGGGCGGACGAGGTGGCTGGTGGCGTGCTGGTTCGGCGCTACGACGGTGACCCCTCTGCCCTCGAACTGCTTGCCTGGCCGCAGGTGCAGGCCGTAACCAGCGACCTGGTGATCCAGACCGGCGGCGTGGTGTATGAGCGCTACCTGCTGCCGCGGGAACTGGAGCGGGGTCTCGGCTCCAGCGACAGCCATCTGCAGGCCATGGAGCTGCGGCTCACCCTGGCGCCGGGCGACCAGTTCACCCTGCGGGCCCGCTGCCTCAGCCCGGAGCGCAGCGACAGTAATCAGCACACAGCCGATGGTGAGGCGGCTTGGGAGAGGCGCCTGCAGCATCAGCGCGGGTTGCTCAGCCAGTGGCGCAGCGGTCCCGGCGGGGCTGTGGCACCAGCGCCGGCCTGGATCGGCCAGCTGGTGCTGGCGGCGGATCAGTTTCTCGTGCGTCGCCTGGCCCCGGCCGGCACGGCCGTCGTTGGCCCCACCACCACGGTGATCGCCGGCTACCACTGGTTTCAAGACTGGGGCCGCGACACCTTGCTCAGCCTGCCGGGGCTCACGATCAGCACCGGCAGGCTGGCGATCGCCCGCGACCTGCTGCTGGCCTTTGCCGCCGCCTTCGACCGCGGCATGCTGCCCAACCGCTTTCCCGAACTGGGGCGGCCCCTGGGGGAGGAGGACTTCAACACCGTTGATGCCGCCCTCTGGTATTTCGAGGCCCTGCGGCAGTACGTGGCGGCCAGCGAGGACCTGGCCCTGGTGGAGCAGCTGCACGAGGGCCTGGTGGCTGTGCTGGAGCACCACATCAACGGCACCCGCTACAACATCGGCCTCGATCCCGACGACGGGCTGCTGGCCTGTGGGGCCAGCGGCGTGCAGCTCACCTGGATGGATGCGATCGCCGGCGGGCGGGTGATTACCCCCCGCCGCGGCAAGCCGGTGGAGATCAATGCCCTCTGGCTCAACGCCCTGGCCACGATGGCCCTGCTGAGCGGCCGGATCGGCCAACCGGCGGAACGCTGGCACACCCTCACCGAGCGGGTGCGCAGCAGCTTCCAGCGCTTCTGGAATCCAGCGCTGGGCTGCTGCTTCGATGTGATCGACGGCTACGCCGAACAGCCCGGCGACCCCCGCCGTCACGACGCCAGCATCCGCCCTAACCAGATCCTCGCCGTCTCCCTGCCGGAGAGCGGGCTCAGTCCAGAGCAGCAGCGGGGCGTGGTGAGCGTGTGCGCCCGCGAGCTGCTCTGCTCCCATGGCCTGCGCAGCCTCAGCCCAGAGGATCCGGCCTACGCCGGCCACTACGGCGGTGGGCCCAGCGAAAGGGACAGCCGTTACCACCAGGGCACGGTGTGGGGCTGGCTGCTGGGGCCCTTTGCTCTGGCCCACTGGCGCTGCCACCGCAACCGCGACCAGGCGCTGGGCGTGCTGGAACCGATGGCCCACCACCTGCTGGACGCCGGCCTGGGCACGATCAGCGAAATCTTCGACGGCGACGCTCCCCACGCTCCCGATGGCTGCATCGCCCAGGCCTGGTCGGTGGCCGAAGTGCTGCGCAGCTGGCAACAGATCGCCAGCAAGCCCCCCGACAGCGCCTGAGCCAGCCCCATCGCCCAGCCCACCAGCGACGACCCCCTCCGTTCTGCGATCGATCAGCATGACCCCGACAACCCCCCAGCTCTCGCCCCTCGAGCAGAAGCTCAGCCAAACCGCCGAACGCCTGCGGCTGCTCGACAACGCTGAGCGCCGCCAGTACTGGCAACGCTGGGGGCCCTATCTCAGCGACCGGCAGTGGGGCACGGTACGGGAGGACTACAGCGCCAATGGCACAGCCTGGGAAGACTTTCCCCACGATCAGGCCCGCTCAAGGGCCTACCGCTGGGGTGAAGACGGCATTCTCGGGATCAGCGACAGCAGCCAGCAACTGTGTTTTGCGCTGGCTATCTGGAACGGACGGGATCCAATCCTCAAGGAGCGCTATTTCGGACTAACAGGCAACCAGGGCAATCATGGCGAAGACGTGAAGGAATACTATTTCTATCTAGACAGTACCCCCACGCATTCATACATGCGTGGCCTCTACAAATACCCGATGGAGGCCTACCCCTATCAAGACCTTGTCGAAGAAAACCAGCGGCGCGGTCGCGGGGGATTTGAGTATGAGCTGCTCGATACCGGCGTGTTTGAGGGTGGTCACTACTACGACGTGGAGATCGAATATGCCAAAGCGGGCCCTGAAGACATTGCTATTCGCATCCACATCAGCAACCGTTCCCCCAGTCGCGAAGGAACGCTTCACCTGCTGCCCACCCTCTGGTTCCGCAACATCTGGTCGTGGAAACGTGATGCCGGCCCAAGACCCCATCTGCGCTGGCAGCGGGAGGTGAGCGGACGCAGCCAGATCCGAGCGGAGTTCCGTAACCAGAGCCAGATTGATGCCTGGGGGTTTCAACCGGCATACACCCTGGTCGCCGACCCAGCGGAAACCGTTCTTGTCACCGACAATGACACCAACCTGGAGCGTTTTCAGTGGGGGCAAAACCCATCACCCTACGTGAAGGATGCCTTCCACAGATACCTGATTCAGCAAAGTGATCACGCCATCAATCCCGATGGCACCGGCACCAAGGCAGCTCCTCACTACAAGCTCACGCTTCAGCCAGGCGAGACCCGCACCGTGCGCCTACGCCTACGTGGCCATGGCCTCGACGAGATTCCCTTCAGCTCGGCGGATCCCATCGGAGATGAGCTGGATCACTGGATGGCCCAGCGCCTGGAGGAAGCCGACGACTTCTATGCCAGTATCACGCCGCTGGAATTTCTCAACGAAGATCAACGTTCGATCCAGCGCCAGGCTTTTGCCGGCATGCTCTGGAGCAAGCAGTTTTACCATTTGATTATCAAAGATTGGCTGCATGGTGATGATGCGCAGCCGCCGCCGCCGCCCCAACGCAAGCAGGGTCGCAATAGCGCCTGGATTCATCTCTACAATGAAGACATTGTTTCGATGCCAGATAAATGGGAGTATCCCTGGTACGCCGCCTGGGATCTCGCCTTCCATACGATTCCGCTGGCACTGATCGACCCCGACTTTGCCAAGAAGCAACTGCAGCTGTTTGCGCGCGAGTGGTTCATGCACCCCAATGGCCAGCTGCCCGCCTACGAGTGGAACTTTGAGGATGTCAATCCACCCGTGCATGCCTGGGCCAGCTACCGCGTGTATCAGATCGAGAAGCGCAAGTATGGCCAAGGTGATGTTGCCTTTCTCGAAGAGATCTTCAGCAAGATGACGATCTACTTCACCTGGTGGGTGAACCGCAAAGGCATTGATGGCGACAATCTATTCAGCGGTGGCTTTCTAGGGTTGGATAACATCGCCATCTTTGATCGCAGTAATTTCAATGTCTGCAATGATCGGGGCGAATGCGCCCAGATCATTCAGTCGGATGGCTCGAGCTGGATGGCGATGTTCTGCCTCAACATGCTCAAGATCGCCAGTGAATTAGCCAAGGTCTGCGACGACGAAGAACGCCGCAGGTCATACGACAATATGGCCTCGAAGTTTCTGCAGCACTTTTTGCTGATTGCCGATGCCATCAATCTGATTGATGAGAAGGCTGGTGGTGATGCCAAGATCTTTGACGAGGATGACCAGTTCTATTACGACATTCTCAAGTGTCCGGCCGGTGTTGTGGAAGGCGACGGCCGCCCCCAGAGCTTCAGCATGAAGGTGCGCTCACTGGTGGGCCTGATTCCGATCTTTGCGGTTGAGGCGATCCCCAAAGACCTGCTGGAAAACGCGCTTTCCGGAGATTTTGGCAAACGGCTCACCTGGTTTTCTGAGCATACATCTTTAACGAGTCAGCCCTATGTTTACGCCGATCGTGAAGGGCTTACCGGTCGTTTCAAGGGAGGCCTGCTGCTTTCTCTGGTGAACCAAGATCGTCTACGTGGTTTGCTAAGGCGAATGCTGGATGAAGACGAGTTTCTGAGTCCCCATGGCATTCGCTCGCTCTCGAAAGTTCATGAAGATACTTATCACCTACCCGTGCGGCTCCGGCACTTTGATCGTCAAAGCAATCAGTGGAATGCTTTCGGGGATGTGTCGATCCGTTATACACCGGCCGAATCCGACACCGCACTGTTCGGTGGCAATTCCAATTGGCGAGGGCCTGTGTGGTTCCCGATCAATTACCTGTTGATCGAATCACTTCAGAAACTCTACATGTATCTTGGCCCCGAATTCACGGTTCCCTGCCCAACCGGCAGCGGCGCCGATCGGGTGGTGCGGGAGATGAATCTGCGCGAGGTGTCTCAGGAGCTTGGCCGCCGCTTGATCAGCCTCTTTGAGCAGCAACAGCAACCGGATCAGCCGCAAGCGGGTCCGATGCGGCCGGTCTACGGGGGCACGCGCCTGTTCCAGGAGGATCCGCACTGGCAAAACCTCGTGCTCTTTTTTGAATATTTCCATGGCGACAATGGTGCCGGTCTTGGCGCTTCCCACCAGACCGGCTGGACTGGCCTGGTGGCCAAATTGATCGAACAGCACGCCCGCTTTCTGGATCCTTCTGAGTCCGTGTACCAGCACGCCACCTCCCCGGATCCATCCGGCCTTCCAGCCCAACCCTGACGACCGATGACGACTGCAACCGATTGCCTGATCAGCCCCACGGATGCTGCCAACCGCACCTACGACGTGGTGGTGGTGGGCGCTGGCATCGCCGGCTCCATCGCTGCTCGCAAGCTGGCCGAAGCGGGCCGGCGGGTGCTGGTGATTGAGGCTGGAGCCGCAGACAACCTCACCCTGCCTGGCTTTCAGCGTTCCCTGCAGCGCTTCTATGGCGCCACCGATAAACACCCCAATTCCCCCTTTCCCAGCAATCCCAACGCCCCTAGCCCCACCGACTTCAACGACTATTTCATTGAGGCCGGGCCGATGCCGCTGGGTGGCTCCTACAGCCGTGTGCTGGGCGGTACAACGCTGCATTGGGAGGGCAAAACCCCTCGGATGTTGCGCGAAGACCTCGAGCTGCGCAGCCGCTACGGCATTGGCCTCGACTGGCCGATCAGCTACGACGAGCTCATCCCCTACTACGAGCGCGCTGAGTATGAAATCGGCGTGAGCGGGGATGCCGACGAACAGCGCACGTTGGGGGTGGAGTTCAGCGAAGGCTATGTGCTGCCGATGCTGCCGATGCCACCCTCGTTCCTCGACGAGACCCTTCGCCCGGCGGTGGAAAGCCTGGAAGCCACTGTGGCTGGCACCACCCGCCAGCTGCGGCTCACCACTTACCCCCAGGGCCGCAACGGCATCGTCAATCCCAGCTATCGCTATTTGGGTGGCAAGTCGGGTTACGTGCCCACCGGCGTGGTGCACGACAGTCCGCTCGATTTTGGCCTGCGTTGCCAGGGCAATGCCAACTGTGTGCCGCTCTGCCCGGTGCAGGCCAAGTACGACGCCCGCAAGACCCTGGCCAAGGCCCTTTCCACGGGCCGGGTCGATCTGCTCGATCGTGCCGTGGCCTCGAAGCTGCTGCTCAACCCGGAGACCGGGCGCATCGAGGCGGTTGAGCTGCGCCGTTACCAGTCGCCCGAGCATGCCGATCCCGATGGGGGCACCCCTTTCGCCGTGCGCGGCGCGGTGGTGGCGCTGGCCGCTAATGCGATCGAGAACGCCCGCCTGTTGCTCTCATCGCAGCTGCCCAACAGCAGCGGTCTGATCGGGTGCAACGTGATGGACCACCCCTTCCTGCTCGCCTGGGCGCTGATGCCGGAGATCACTGGGGCGATGCGTGGTCCATTGGTGACATCAGGCATCGGTGAATTCCGCCAGGGGGGATTCCGTGCCGAGCAGGCAGCCTTCGTGGCCGACATTCACAACGACGGCTGGGGCTGGGCCACCGGTGCCATCAGCAACGAGGTGGACGACCTGGTGATCCGGCAGGGATTGGAGGGAACGGCCTTGCGGGAAGCACTCGGGCGCCGCATTTCATCGCAGGTGCTGCTCGCTTTCATGTGTGAGATTCCGCCCCTGCGTGAGAACAGGGTTTCCCTGGCCCAGGATCATCGCGACGCCCTCGGTAATCCGAAGCCGGAGATCCACTACCGCGTTCCTGATTACAGCCTGCGCTCGATGATCAGCTCACGCCAGCTGGCCCGGCGCATCTTTGCCGCCGCCGGTGCAGATGACCATAGCCATTACCCCGAGGATGATCCTGCTTATGTCTCCCTGCGGGGTGCTGACGGCAAGCTGTTGCGGGAGTTTGAGCCCTACGCCGGCCCTGAGGATACGGGCTTCTTCTATCGCGGCGGCAATCACTTCTCAGGTACGCACATCATGGGGGCGACAGCAACCGATTCTGTTTGCAACAGCCATCTTCAGAGCTGGGAGCATCCCAATCTCTATCTGCTGGGTTCCGGCAGTATGCCGACGATTGGTACATCCAATACCAGCCTCACGATTGCGGCTCTGTCGTTCCGCGCTGCCGACCATATTCTTGTCAACCATTTCAGCATCTGATCCACACATCCATTCTCGCCATGACCGCCACCCCACCCAGCAAGAGCGCAAGCCCGATCCAGAACATTGAGGATCTTCGCGCCTACCTGGTGATCGCCATGCAGATCGAACATGCCACGATTCCACCCTATCTCACCGCCTTGTATTCGATCCGTCCCGGCAGCAATAGTGAAGCCGTTGAGGTGATCCGCTCTGTGGCCGTTGAAGAGATGCTCCACCTCACGCTGGTGTGCAATGTCTACAACGCTATCGGCGGTGCGATGGCTAACACACTCACCGCCGATGGCTTCATCCCCACTTACCCAACCTACCTGCCCACCGGCGAGACTGAATTTGAGGTAGGGCTGCGCGGTTTCAGCCCAGACACGATCGCCACCTTCATGCAGATCGAGCGCATGCAGGAGGAGGCTGAGGATGCCCCCCTGGTGGTGGCTCGCCAGCACAGCTGCCTCGGCATGTTGCCCGGCGCGGGTGAAGGACAGCAGAGCTTCTACAGCATCGGCCTCTTTTACGCGGAAGTGATCCGCCGGTTGTTCGAGCTCTGTCAGGAGTTGGGTGAGGAGACGGTGTTCTGCGGTGATCCCGCCAAACAGATCAGCCAGGATTACTACTACAACGGCGCTGGATCGGTGATTGTTGTTCATGATCTTGCCACGGCGATCCAGGCCCTGCGCATGATTCAGGAACAGGGCGAAGGGGCACCGCGCGGCCACCGCATCTATGCCAGCAGTGCCGTAGGCGACCACGCTCTCGCTCACTACTTCCGCTTTCAGCAACTGCAGCTCGGTCGTTACTACCAGACACTCATCCCCGGCAGTGATGAGGCTGACACTCCCGACGCGCCCACGGGAGCCCCGATGAATGCGGCCGAGCTCGACTACGAGTCTGTTTATCCGATCAAGCCTGATCTGCGCCTGGCCGACCTGCCGGAGGGTTCCGATGTGCGCGCTAAAGCGCTCGATTTCCAGCAGCGCTACAGCGCCTTTCTCGGCGAACTCGAGCGGGCCTTCGACGGCGCCCCGGAACAGCTGATCCCGGCGGTGGGGAGCATGTTCCGTCTGCGCACCCTGGCCGATGAACTCGTGCGCACGCCGATCCCGGGTCTGGAGCCCTTGCACGCCGCACCGCTTTACACCCTCACCTGATCCGCTTCCACCTCATGACCGACCGACCCCACCTGGCGCCGTTCCTGGCCCTCTCTGCCCAACTCACCGGCTTCAGCATCGTTGACCTCGAGGGCACCGGCATGGCCGAGCTCTACCACGATGTGGCGCTCGACCGGCTCGGGCATGACGGTCTTCTGGCCCTGCTGGCAGCAGAGGCACCCCCCGGCTCCGGCCCAGTCGAGCAGGGTCCATCGGCCAGCCAGCGGCTGATCCGTCTCTGGTACACCGGCCTCTGGGACAACACGCTGGTTGACCCCCAGGCCTATCGCGAAGGCCTGCTCTGGCGGGCGATCGAAACCAACCCGCCCGGCTCTCGCCCCCCCGGCTACGGCACCTGGGCCCTGGAGCCGAGCCTGCGGGCCACCCTGGCCCGTGGTCTGGCTTCCCTTCTGCTTGTGCTCGCGCTGATGCTGGGCTGGGGCGACCAGGCCCAGGCTGCCAGCGAAACCGATCTGCTGCGGCTCAAACAGGTGAACAGCTGCACCGGCTGCGATCTCACCGCCGCCGCCCTGGCCCGCAGCGACCTCTATGGCGCGGCGATCAGCACCAGCGACCTCAGCGGTGCCGATCTGAGTGGCAGCCTGCTCAACGACGCCAGGTTGGTGCGCTCCACCTTGGTGGAAGCCAACCTGGAGAACGCTCTGCTGATCGGCGCTGATCTCAGCGGCTCCCAGCTCAGCGGTGCCGACCTGCGTGAGAGCCACCTCACCAACGCCATCCTGCGCGGCGCTGTGCTGCTCGATGCCGCTCTCGATGGTGCCGATCTCTCAAGCGCCGATCTGCGCCAGGCGCAGCTGGCGGGCGCCCATCTGGCCGGCGCCAATCTCGCGGGCAGCCGCCTGCAGAACGCCGACCTCAGCAACGCTGATCTCAGCAATGCTGACCTTCGGCATGCCGACCTACGCAAAGCCGTGCTCGATGGCGCAAGGCTCTGCGGCGCCGACCTGCAGGAAGCCCTGATGCCCGACGGCCGCCGCGCCGACGGGCTCACTCCGGCCTGCTGATCGGCCGTCATCCCCGATTTCCCCACCCCTCCAAGGCGATGCGTAGTTCAATCCCCCGATCCAGACCCAGGCTCTGGCCGCTGTGCCTGGGTTGCTGTGCCCTGTTGATCGCCCTCCTCTGCCTCGGTCTTCCGAGCGCAACAGCGGCAGCGGTCGAGCCCCTGTTCCCCTCAGGCCAGGTGCGGATCGGCATCACCCCCACCGGCTGGAGCAACAGCGACGATCCCTCGATCGATCTGGTGCCGTCGATCGGCTATCGCCAGATCCTCAGCGAGATGGCCCTGGCTGGCTATCAGGGCACCCAGATGTCGGGCAAGTTTCCAGCCGACATCGACACGCTGAAGCAGGAGCTGGCCCTGCGCAACCTGACCATCTCCGAGCCGTGGGTGGGCACCTACTTCTCAATCGGTGACGTGGACGACAGCGTCGCCGCCTTCGAGCGCCAAGTGGCTTTCATGCGCGCGCTCGGGGAGACCACGATCGTGGTGGCTGAGCTCGGTGGCGCAGTGCATCAGCAGCCGGTGGCACCGTTGCCCAACCGGCCGATCTTCACCGATGCCCAATGGGAGCAGGTGCTCAAGGGGCTCAACGACCTGGGCCGCCGCGCCAAGGCCGCTGGCATGACCCTGGCCTACCACCCCCATGTGGGCACCGGCATCGAAACCCTGCCCGACATCCAGCGGCTGATGGAGGGTACCGACCCTGAAGGCGTGCGGCTGCTGCTGGACACCGGCCACCTGCTCTACGCCGGTGTCGATCCGCTTGAGGTGGCCACCACCTATGCCGACCGGATCGGCCATGTGCACCTCAAGAACATCCGGGCGCGGGCCCTGCAGCAAGCCGTGAAGCAGGGCAGCAGCTTCCTCGATTCGATTCGCGAGGGGGTGTTCACCGTGCCGGGCGACCCCGAAGGCACCATTGCCTTTGAACCCATTTTCAAGGCCCTCGCCGCCGCTCACTACCACGGCTGGCTGGTGGTGGAGGCCGAGCAGGATCCCAACCGGGCCAACCCTCTCCAGTACGCCCGCATGGCCCGCAGTTACCTGCGCGAAACCACCGGCTTGTGATGATCGACCAGGACGCTGCCATCCGCGAGCTGTTCGAGCACCGCTATCCGGCAGCGGTGGCGGGGAGAGATCAGCTGGCCTACCTGACTCTGTATACGGATGACGCCCTCTGGATTCATCCCGGTGACATCCCTCGCCGGGGACCGGACGCCATTGCCGCTGGCTTTGAGGCCATGCTGGCCGGTCATGCGATTCAGCCCCGTTTCGTGGCTGAGGAGATCGACCGGCACGGCCACAGCGCCACGGTGCTCGGCCAGGCCAATGCCCTGGTCACCGACCTTGGCGATGGCAGCCAGCAGCGCCAGACCTTCATGGCCCTCTGGATCGTGCGGGCCGACCCGGATCTGGCACACCACCTGAACTGGCGCATCCACCGCCAGATCTGGACCCCCACCCGCAGCGCGCCATGACCAACCGTGCCGAGCCCAGGTTCTATCTGAGCTTTTTTCTGTTCACCACCGACCCCCAGCCTGGCGATCCCGCGGCCCGTGAGCTGTTGCTATCCCAGGTGCGGGAGCTGGTGGCGATGGGCTACAGGGGCTTCGAGCTGCCGATTCCCCCCAGCGATTTGGCCGATTCCGAGGCAGAGGTGCACGCCTACCGCCAGCTGCGTGAGGTGCTCGACGCCGAGGGTTTCGAGGCGGTGGATCTCACCACCAACGTGGCGGCCACGCCGAGCTTCGATCCCACCTCAGCCGACCCGCTGGTGCGCGAGGCAGCCCTGGCTTACCTCCGGTCACGGGTGGAGATCACCGCAGCCCTGCGCGGCAAGGTGATGATGGGCCCGATCGTCTATCCCTACGGCCAGCGCCCCCACGGCAGTGACGGCGCTGAACTATGGAGCGATGCCCTGCAGGAGGCGCTGCCGGCGGGATACGCCCGGGCCGCGACGGTGCTGGCTCCTCTGGCGGACCATGCCGCCAGCCTGGGGGTGCGGCTGGCGATTGAACCGATCAGCCACTGGGAAACGGCGGCCCCCAACACCCTGGCAGATCTGCAGGCGTTCCTGGAGCTGGTGCCCAATCCCCAGCTGGGTGTCGTGATCGACAGTGCCCACGAGACCCTCGACGGCGCTGGACCCGAGTGCTTCGCGGCCCAGGTGGCGGCCCTGGCTGCGGCCGGCCGGCTCCACTATGTGCAGCTCTCGCCGCCGGATCGGGGTCGCCTCGACCGCAGCTGGTTGCCCTGGACGCCGTTTCTGGAGCGGGTGTTGCCTCACTACCAGGGCCCGCTGGCGATCGAGATGTTCAATGCGCTGCCGGTGTTCCAGCCGCTGTTGCGGCTCAGCCGCCGCAAGTACTGGATCGCCGGGGTGGACGCCCCCAGCGACGCACCAAGTGCCATGGATGTGGCCGGGGCCTCCCTGGCGGCTTCCCGGCAGGCGGTGGCTGCCGTGCTCGCCACCCTCTGATCACCCCACCGCAACCCCTTTGCTCCTCTCGCGCCATGGCGCAAACGCCTTTCCAGCTCCCTTTCCTCCGGCCCCAGGCAGTGCTGGGTCTGCTGCTGAGCCTGCTGCTGCTGCTCACCCCGGCCCGGGCCGTGCAGGCCGCCCTCGGCAGCTGGGAACTGGCGCCGATGCCGCCAGCGAATACGCGCATGCAGGCGGTGCACACCGTGCTGCTGCCCAACGGCAAGGTGCTGGTGGTGAATGGCAGCAGCTTCCGCACCCAGTACCTCAGCCCCGACCCGGCCACGGGGGACGCGGGGCGATTCGTGGAGTCGATTGATCTGGGCCATCCTGGCTGGACCGATAACAGCGGCCTGTGGGATCCGGCCACCGGCCAGCTGAAACGGATCAAATCACCGCCGCCGCTTCTGTTCGACCCCACCGTGGGTGAAGCGGGAGCGATGACCGCCAATGATCTGTTCTGCTCTGGGCACCTGCAGCTCAGCGACGGCAATGTGCTCTTCGCGGGAGGCACTGGCAGCTACTACGCCGGCGGTGCCTTCACCGGTTCCAAATGGCTCAACCTCTACGACTGGAAGCGCAACCAGTGGCGCAGCGTCGGTCGCATGGCCGGGGGCAGATGGTATCCGAGCCTGATCGAACTGGCCAGCGGTCGTGTTGCGATCGTGGGCGGGCTTGACTTCAATGAGCCCAATCAGATCAACAAAACCATCGAGATCTTTGATCCCGGCAGTGGCGCGATCCAGACGATCGATCTCACCACGATTGACGGCAGCCCGTTCAACAGCAAGCTCCAGGGCGATGATGTTTTCGACACGATTGATCTCTATCCCCGTATCTTTCCCCTGGCTGATGGCCGCTTCCTGCTCACCGGGGATGAGGCGGGCATCGATGGTGTGCTGGTGCCCCACCGCAGCACCAACACCTATCTGATGACCATCGATGAAGGCGAAGATGGCCAGGCTTCGGTCAGCTTCACTGCCGGGCCCGGGCGTCAGGAGACCAACCGGGCCTACGGCACGGCGGTGCAGCTTCCCGGCCGTGAAGATGTGCTGTTGCTCGGCGGCATCGTGGGCTCCAACAGCATCTCCTTCGGGCGCGAAGGGGTGATCGACCCGAAGCGCTTTCCGGGCGTGAGCGTATCGCGCACCCTGCAGCACTGGCACCCGGGAGCAGACGGTGGCAACTGGAAGTCAACCGCCGATTTCCTGCCCACGCCACGCGCCAATCTGCAGGCTGTGATCCTGCCCACCAGCCAGCTGCTGGTGCTCAATGGCGGCGTGTTTCCGGAATACCAGCCGCGCCTCGATCCATTGCTGCTCAACCCCGACGACACCGCTCCCGGCGGGTATCGCCTTGAGCCTCAGCCGGAGGCGACCCTGCCCCGGCTTTATCACAATGGCGCCTTGCTCCTGCCCGATGCGCGGGTGCTCTCCATCGGCGGCAATGCCAACCGGGCCACCCATACCGACGGTGGTGTGCGGGTGGATGTGCTGGGCGACCCGGAAACCTTCTTCCGTTTCCCCACGTTCCACACGGCCGATGGACAGGAGGAGCCCTTTTCAGAGGATCGCTACTACGAAGATCCTCAGCGCTACTTCGCCGATGGCAACAAGGAGCCGTTTGTGCCCGCGGAAATCTGGCGCGGTGAGATCTTCAGCCCCCCTTACCTGCAGAAGTCTGATCAACGTCCGCTGATCACCAAGGCGCCGACTCAGTTGCGTTACGGCCAAACTTTTGAGCTTGGAGTCAGCGCATCATCCGGCAGCCCAGCCAGCGGAGCGGTGCTTGTGAAGCTGGGTTCCGTGACCCACTCCTTCGATTACGGCCAACGTCTGGCGCCACTCACTCTCGATGGGCCGGTCACAGAGGATCGACTGACTCTGCGGGCGCCTGATAATGCCCACCTCTATCCGCCGGGCTACTACATGCTGTTCTGCCTCGATGCTGCCGGTATTCCCTCGGTGGCTCGCATGGTGCAGCTCAGCACGGCAACCTGAGCATGACAGCGATGAGCTCCGCGTCCACGGAATTGCAGCGACCATCCGCCACAAAGAAAGATCTGAACTCTCAGGGATTTCCTCTGGACCTTGATTGGCAAGCCACTGAGCAGGAGGCGAGCCTGGAGAAGCTGCGTGGTCACCTACTGGAGCACAGTGAGGCGTGCATCAACTGGTACTACCGCAGCAAGGGGCCGAAGAGCTTCTGGGGTGTGTGGCTGCGCTTTCTTTCGATCCTGCTGCTTGCCCTGGCTGGCCTGATTCCCCTGCTGGCCGATCTGATCCCGCGCCAGTTTGGTGAGGGCTCTGTTGCTGCGATCGCTCCGGGGTGGTCGGCCGTGATGCTCGCCATTGCTGCCCTGCTCAGCGGGGTCGATCGTTTCCTGGGTCTCACCAGCGGTTGGGTCCGGTATGTGCGAACGGCCCAGGCGCTCACGGAGCGCTTGAACCAGTTTCAGTTTGACTGGGAGGCGCTGCGCTGCCGCCGACAACGTCAACCGGATGCGCCACATCTTGCTGGACCGGTGCCACCGCTAGGCCCCGCTGACCCCATCCAGGATGCGATGAACTGCGGCCGACAGTTTCTCGTTGATGTGCAGACTCTGGTGCGTCGCGAGACTGATCTCTGGGCCCGGGAGTTTGAACGGGCGACCCAGCTTCTGGATCAGTCCGGCCTTGATCGAGCCGGCTTTGACAACATCAATCCTAATCAATCTACATCAGCTCCTGCCACTACTGAGCCAGTTCAATAACTCCAGTCGCAAGACTGGAGTTATTGAACGAACAGATGCTTGCTCAGAAGGCTTTCACGAGTGTGCCGACAGCGACATGGGGCCAGCTCAGGCCACCAAAGTTGATCTGGGCTGTCTGCGAGTACTGGAGTTGCAGGTATTCATCGCCGCAGGCGTCCGTGACGCTTTCGATCGCCCAGACTGATTCGAAATCAAGAGTGTTTGCATTAGCCGTGATGAAGGGAATGTTTCCGATTGATTTGTCATCCGCAGTCCGGGTGATCAGACGTGTGATCCAATTGAGCGTCTTTCCTTCCTGCTCCACCTGCATCTGCAGGGTGTCTCGCAGGAGCTGATTGGGATCATTCACCAGCACCTGAGTGATTTCAGGTGGTAGGGACGATGTGCGAACGGCTGAAGGAATACTGAGATCATATTCCTCAAATGGGTTTGCGCTGCCGGCGGCGGGAGGAGTGCCACCAATCGGGAAAGGGACTGTATTGGCTGGCGGAATTCCAGGAATGCGATCATATTCGGCCTCCTGCGCAAAGCCAACCGTGCAGAAGGCATTGCCATGGGGGATGGTGCCCAGCCTGGCGATACTGGCCTCGGCGCTCGGGGCGGTGGTGGCGGGGATGTTGAGAAACATCCCAGGCTCGATATGCAGGGCCCCACCGGATCCCGCATCGGTGACTCGGTGCATATAGGTGACGCCGTAGATCGCCATGTCTTCCTGCAGGCTCCCGCGGTTGAAGACCGGCGAGCCAATGGTGGTGAATTCAACGGTTTCATGCAGCATGTTCAGCTGCAGGAAAAAGCCGTTCTTGGCCTCTGGCCCGAAGTGTGGCCTGGCGATCAGACTGAACCCGGTACCTTCCCAGTAGCCCGGCAGATCGCGGAGGGGGCCAAGCTTTTCGCATAGCGACGCCTGGGACATGACAGCACGTTTGCGTGCCATCAAGGGGGTAGGGTCGGAGGTTGTCATCGGAGCAATGAAATGAAAAGATAAAAGCTTTATGTGGCCATCTGTCCTGGGTTGGCAGGACATCAGCTATGGTCTTGATTAACCTACTAAGGCTAGGGCCGAATGATGGAGATGACAATATGGAATTTATCTGGAATTCATTCGCGCCAAGGCCTTCTGAGCAGAGATAGGCTTCGCGTGTGATCTGCGTTGGTCAGTGAATGGTGATCAAGTGCAGGGCCAGTTCTCGGTGCCGGTCTGGGGCTTCTCAGGCCATCTTCTGATTTCGTGGCACTGCTGCTGGCGTTCCTGCTGCTAATCAGGGAGTACCGCATGCGGCAGATCTTCAATGCTTCTCATTGAGGTGTTGATTCATTGCCATATCGGGTCTTTTGTGGGCTTGGCGTGTATTGAGGCCTGGCTCTGGTGTTGCCTTGATCATCTTGTAATCGCGAGGGATAGGGCTCGCTTCTCCGCTGTCGTCGTGGTCCGTCGCCTGGGCCTGGGATGAAGTCGATAATTGCTGGAATCATTGGCAAGAGGTCAATCAGTGGCCTTGTTGTATTCACACTGCGTATAGGCTCTGGTTTTGGAAGGCTGACTTCAGGTACATGCTCTTGTAGATAGTCTTCAAGTGCACCCTGGTTGGGCAAGCGTTCGCGAAATCCCCTGAACAATGGCCCGTTGATGATCCGCGCGTAATCGTCTGCTGTTAATTCGACGAGAGTGGTGAATCCCTGTTCTTGATAAAGGCGCAGTCGCTGCCCACTGTTGACAGTCGTAGCGGTCGTGGACGATGTGCTGGAGGCCGCGTCCCTTTGCGTGGTGTAAAATCGGAGGTCCGAATGCCCTT
>Ga0213858_10000296_pt1 | contig 24026 bp, 4 predicted proteins | sample PICome_FD_160122 | JGI IMG/M metagenome (GOLD analysis project Ga0213858, IMG submission 160122) | Coastal seawater microbial communities near Pivers Island, North Carolina, United States - PICO245 | ecosystem: Environmental > Aquatic > Marine > Coastal | place: USA: North Carolina | collected... | reverse complement strand
AAGCCCGGATAATTTGTTGCATCTTCTGTACCTATAGTAAAGGTAACTCCACTTATAATATGAATTACTTCATCATTTACCACACTTACTATAATCGGTCGATTAACTCCTTCTGTATCCCTAACAGATCTACTTTGGAATTGGGTAACATTTTCACCTGCACCCTGTGGACCGATTAAAATCCATTCGGTGCCATTATAAACATATAACTGCTCGTTTTGGCTATCCCACCAAAAATCTCCTTCTGTTAACCCTGCAGGTGCAGAAGTACTTACTTCAGAACCGCCAGTTGTTCTCCATTGAGTACCATCATAAAATTTCAGTTTATTATTACCATTATCAAACCAAATTTGCCCAGATAATGCTTTTGGAGGCTCATTTGCGCCTGCAAAATTTTCTAGTAAAAATACAAAATTTTCATTTTGTATTTCACCATATCCAGCATAATTTTTTCCTACAAGTTTTAAATCTGTAGTTTGATCAATCGTTCCATCTTCTACTACAGTCAACTGTGCAGTATTATATGTATTAATTATGTAAGCCATTCATATTACCCCTAATATATTACTTATATTTACCCTATTTATTAGACAATTACCCTATCAACGCCTGTGCTATTCCAATTTGCTCCGTCACTACGGAATCTATAAACAAATCTATCAACCGTAAAATCGATATCTGTTGTAGTGCCTGAATATGCAGGATTAGCAACAATATCTTGAACTACTGCAACTGTTCCAGTATTATCAAAATTTCTTACTGTAACTCTGGATTTTTGCAAAACTGCAGTATCTTCTTCTGAAACTGTTATAGGAAATACTGCTGTAATTTGTCTAATTCTTGTAGCCATTATTTTTACATCAGTATTTGGTAAGGCTTCTTCTATAGGTAACATATAATTTAAAACAGTTCTAACATTAGCTATTGTTGCTGCATAAAAAGGTGTATAATCAGGATCACCGTCAACTATCAAACCATTTATATCTAGAGACAACAATATTTCTTTACCATCTACTGCTCTATCAACGTATTCTTTATTAGCACCATCTTTTAAATCTACCGGATCTGCTAAATCAGTTATTCTATTATAATTTGCAAAACTTACAGTACCATTATCTAGAGGTGCAACATTAGTTCCGCCTGCATTTATAGTGATACCTTTACCATTTATTCTTGAAATAGTGGCAGAATCTATGTTTATATTATCAACTGTAAGATTAATTAAAGTACCTACTTCCGCTAATCCAGTAGCTTTTGTAACTACAGGAAATAACTCATCTCCTGATAAAACAGTAGCACCGCCTACTTTAAATACAGGATCACTATTATTTGCTGTAATTTCTAAATCTATATTTTGATTGCTTGTCCACGCCTCAGTAGTTAAGTTCCATGTGAATGATTTATCACTATCAGTACTCTTAAGAACGATACCGCCACCATCAACAGCTATATCATTACCAACAACATTACCTTCTCCTACAGCTAATTCTATAGTTTTATCTGCTATACGTAAATCTTCTGAATTAACATATGTTATATCTCCTCCTACAGCTAATGATCCTGCAATTGACATATCACCTGCAACTGTCACATCTCCATATACATCAAGCTCAGGTTTACTACTTAAGATATCAAAAGTTGGTAATCCGTTAAATAATTTAATTTTATAAGTAGAAGTATCTATTAATAACGCATTTAAAAAATTATTAGGAAATTGCCCGTTTTTAATTCTTATTCCGAAATTTGAATTTACTTCTAAATTGTCTACAAATGCAGTAGAACCAGAAATTTTTGTTTGTACAAAAGGTCTGTCTCCAATGCCTATCGTAATACCCTGACTATTCTTAATATTAATGTATCCTGTTGTAACTCCGTTACCGTCTGTAGGTAAAAAGTTTACTGCACTTTTTTGAACACCTTGATCATCTATCAAAAATTTTGAATTAACACTCGTGCCTCTCCACCAAAATCCATCTATACCTGAGTCAGTTGATAAAGACGCAATGTTAAAACCTTTATATAACTTTTGCCTTTTTGGCGAAACGGTGTCGTTATCCCAAACATCTAATCCAGGAATTGAAAATTGTATAGGTATGACAAATTCTGTTGGTGAATAAATACCAACCAACACTCCTCCGAGAAACAATTTTAAAATTGTTCTAGTAATATTTTGAGAGTCAATTTGACTTGCAGATTCAAAGCCTGTTTTACCTTGACCTGCATCATATGTAGGACCAACTAACGTCAAATCAGATCCATCAAACAAATATAATCTATTATTTGCATTATCAATCCATATATCGCCTGCAACTAAGTTTGTAGGCTGTGAACTATTAACTATTGTTCCTGTAGCAGATCTAAAGGTCGTTCCATTAAAAATCTTTAATCGTTGATCCTGCTTATCATACCACAGTTGACCAGTTAAAGGATTTGCAGGTTGCGATGTACTTGCAAAATTTTCTAACAATTTTACAAAATTTTCATTCAACCATTCGCCGAATCCTTTATAATTTCGGCCTATAAGAGTTAAATCTGTTGCACTGGTATCAATAATACCGTCAGTTAAATCTACTAACAACTCGCCGTCAGTTCTATTAATCCTATAACTCATTAAATTATCCTGCGTATATAATATAATTGAGAGCAATAAAAGGATTTAAAACATCAACAGCAGCATTTAGTGTTTGATCTGTTTTTATCCCTTGTGTATTTTTCATTGCTACTCCTGTGAATTCTGTTTGCTGTTCATAAAAATGATAATCTACTACATCTTCGTCTACGATCTCAAATTGCTTTTGCGCTGTAGCATAAAATTGTGTATCATTATAATATAAATCATGCTTATGATCCGGCAAATTTTCTTCATTTAATGTTATTCGTCCTTGTCCGCCTTTACCGCCTAAAATTTCTGCGTTTGCATCATTAACTACAGATTCGTTTGGTGTATTTCCGCCCATGTTGTGTATACCTAAAGGAAATCTTCCTCTTAAATCCGGAACAGCAAAAAATCCTACTTTTACTAAATCGACTGACTTATATTTGTAACCTATCAATGTATACAATTCTTGATAATCAACTGTTTGTACTTCTTGTCCATTACACAAAATCCAACCTACAGGAGCTGTGTCGCCTGCAAAAGGAATTATTGTACCAATTGGCATAATAGGAACTGTTGCAAGTAAATCTTTTACTGCTACTTTTTTAAGTCCAATATCTTCTCTAATTCTATATAAAATTAATTCATCATCAACCTGTGTATCTATAATCTTAGTTTTGCTATTAATAAAAGGTGCTGTTAACTCTGTAATAAATTCAACTTGTTCTCCTTGACCTGTAAAATTTAAAACACCTTCTTCTAATTCTGTAGAATTAAGTAATTTTACATCTCCTGAAAATATAAACTGCGATGATTTTGCAAGTTTATTTGCAGACCCTGCTCTACCAGTAACTGATCCTGTGACAGTACCTGTTAAATCTCCATAAAATCTCTTAGAATAGATAGAATTATATCTTAAACTTGGCGTTCCTATATAAGAATCTTCTGTGCCTAATAAAGAATCAGCATCATTAATTGGTACAACTTTATTTGAAATTATTTTGCTATCAATACCATGAGTTAAATTAATATCACCACCAATTGTAATACTTTTAGCAACTCCAATACCTCCTGCTGTAATTAATGACCCATTAGATATTTGATTACTATCTGCTGTATTGTTTATTAAAATTTTCCCTTTAGAACTGTCGCTTGCAGGAACAGAAGTTTGAATATCTCCGCTTACATCTAATTCAGTATCTGGGTTATCTTTTGCTATTCCTACCCTCATTGAACTATCAAAACGAGCTATTGTTTTAAAAATTCCATCGTTTCTTACTTTTACATCAATAGCTGATCCTGCTACATTATGTTTTAGAACGCCAACTGACCCTTCTACTCCTATTGCTAATTCTGAATTACGTCCGTATAAAATGCCTGTATTACTCAAAACAGAAATTTGAAAATTTGTCGCGCTGATTGCATCGCCTCTTAAGAAATTATCACCAAGTACTGTTTCAGCACCTACTTGCAAACTTTCTGCTTTTTCTGCTAAACCGTGGTATTTTGCTGTAGACTGTCCTGGTAATATCTTGGTTGTAAGATTTAACCCAGGTTTTATTGTTACAAATCCGTCAATTTTTGATTTAGGTGTAAATTCCTTCATAGAAATAATAGCCGTAGGCACGCCATTAATGTCTATTTGTAAGATATTATAATTATTATCATCGATGCCTGGCAAAACCTTAGGAGTAGCACCTGTTACTACACCATCACTAAACTCTGGTCCTATTAAAATCCATCCTCCTGCATCTGTATACATGTATAATTGTAAATTTTCCCTATCAATCCACAAATCACCTTCTTGTTTAATTGCCGGAGCGGCTTCTGATTTATTAACTCCGTTTACAGGTGCCCAATTTGCTCCATTATAAACCATAAGTTGTTCTTTATCAGGAGAAGAATCATACCAAATTTGCCCTTCTACTGGCGTGCCTGGAGCAGTAGGAGCTGCAAAATTTTCTAATAAATGTAAAAAATTTTCTGCTATTATTGTACCATAGGCTGTAGTATTTTTACCAGGCAATTTTACCGAAGTCTCATTGTTAATACTACCATCCTCAACAACAATGCCTAATTTATTAACATAATCTGTAAACAATATCTGATATGGCATTATTTAAACTCCTGAAATACCTGAAAGACTTTGTACACGAACTGTATAATCTATTTGTATTAGCCTGTTTAAGCTTTTTTGAACAGGATGAAAAATTACATGAGTAAGTAACATTGGATTATCACTTGTACTCCAACTTTTTAAGCCAAGTTCGTCAAAAACGTACAAACTATCAGCATTTGTACTTGTATCGAATGCATCTTGACCTGCAGGTTCTCCATAATCTAATAAACACGTAACTAAAACATCTGTATAATTTGTTCCACTTACATGTCTAACTTCGGTTTTGTTCCTAAACGGGTCTGTATTGTTTACGCTTCTATCATCTACTATTTTATCAAAAGTTTGGTTATATAAACTTGCATTAGTACCTGTGCTATTTGGCGTTAAGTATGTTATTATTCCAGTTGGATCTACACTTGTTCCTCCATTACCAAAGCTCATAGAATATATAAATCCATTTCCAGAATTACTAATACTTTCTGCCAATGCAATACTCATATTTTCATAATGAATTGCATTCCTTTTGCTTACAAAAACCTTTTGTGTCTCAGGATCAAAAATCTTTATATGTCCTTCTACTACTGTTCCGCTTTTTTCTTTAAATTTATCAATCATAATTTATCCTACTAAGTTATTTATCTTGGCAAGTCTGCCTGCACTGATTGTATTTTTTTTGCAATAATATTATCGCTTTTGCTTAACGACACACCAGGTTCGGTCCAAATTTTACCTATACGTCTTATTACTGTAATTTTTTGATTTAATCCTGGAATATTTAATAAAACAAGCATGTTTCCGTCTATAGAAAATTCAGCAGGTAAAATAATATCTGCTTCAGGTGAATCTAAGCCTAACTCTGTTCTATACGTTGTTAGTTCATTTTTTCTCAACCTTACTCCGGCTACATAAACTTCAAATTCATTTATACTATTAGGAGTAAAATCTAACAAAAACATATTGTCTATATCATTTCCAACAAAACTTAAAACTCTAGTCTCATCTTTGTAAGGTATAATTGTTTCTATACTTTGATCATAAATTTCTGATCCTGCTAGATACACTTCTTTTACACCTGTTCCTAAAGTACCTCTACGTAATTGTGTTAAAATATTTCCATTTTTGTTCCAATATTCTATACGCTCTCCATCAACAACTACGACACCAGGATACTTACTATTTCTAGAAGGAGCAGGTAGTCTATCTCCATTTACTACTTCAATAGTTTTATCATACCAATGTAAATCTTTAGCTAATAATATATTATTTTGCCCATTTACGACATTATAATGATTTTGATTTAGTATATCATTAAATTGCTTCCATGCAAAACTTGGTTGAAATTTATTTCCACTAAAATGAATCGTTTGAATATTATCATTCTCTTCTAAGTTTTGTTCTAAAACCACTGCCATTTTATCATTTGCTAAACGATAATCTACACTAGGATCTAATAATTTTCCATTTTTTGCTACCCAAACAAATTGATCATCAATCGCTGGATAATTTAATGGTATTATACCATTTCTTAATCCTCGTAATTCGTACCAATCTCCTGCCCCTGAATCTAATATAATTTGACTTTGAATTTGTTCTATTTTTATTACATCTCCTTCGTTAGCTTGTAAACCAATATCAAGTAAATCTACAAAACGAGTTCCATTTCCATTTGGTGTTGCTATTTCAGCTGTAGGATTAGAAGCAGTAGGTAAGCCAAAATTTTCATCATCTACACGTATACCATTTCTATAGATTGCATATTTTTCATTAGTATTAAACTCAAAATCTAATTCTAAAATAGTAGAATCGCCTAATCTCCTTACAATATAAGCATTAGACACACCTCTTCCTAAATCTGTTCTTTCAACAATATCAAAACTTTGCCAATCTATACTTTGTGTATTATGGTTACTAAACTGATAAACTTTGATTTTATCTCCTAAATTAAGCGGTACATTAATATGTAGTTCTTCTGGAGTTTTTATAAATTCTCCATCTAAATAATAACCATATCTATAATCTCCACCTGAATCAGTACTATCATCCCAGGCATTAATATAAACCTTTAAAATATCTCCTGGATTTGCTAACCCTCTTTTAATAGCAATTGTACTGCCAGTTTGCTGATCATCACGTAAAAATTGATCTATAGGTCCCGCAGAAGTAAAATTCCACTGTGTTATATGCTCTAACTCTATATCATTTAAAAATATCCGTAACTGCTGAAAGCTTACCGAACTTAACGGAACTTGATATAGTTTTAAACGATATTCTAACGCATTAGTTGTTACAAATGTTTCTACATATCCTGGATTTAAAAGCCGATCATTCAATAATACTAACGTATGCCATTCTGCTGGTTCTTGCACAAAAGGAATTTGTGATAAAGTAAATGTATTTGTACTTCCGTCAGCAATAAAATTATCTATAGTAATTTCACTATATGGTTTTACAGATCCAAAGGAAATTGCATATTTTATTATATCTCCTTGAGCTAAAGGATTTCCAAATTTGATTGTAACATTATTAGTACTGTCATTAAATTCATTATCAGAATTTATTATCACATAAGGAATAGTTTCACCATTAACTGTTACCTGACTAAACAAATTTTCTTCATAACGTGCATTTACTTTCCATGCAGATGTTTCCCCGTCTGCAATTATAGTTCCCAAGTCTATAACATTATCTCCTGAAAATCCAAGTGTAATAAAATTGATTTTTGCATCAACTGCTGGCGCTTGATTAAAAATTATTTCATTACTAGTAGTATCTATAATATAATCAATATCCAACTCTTTAATAATATTGTTCATTTTTACAATAGTAGACTCTTTCCTCCTAGGAGTAGTACCTATATTGTAATTTTTCTTTATTCCATTACCTAGATAATTTCTAGAAACAATATTACTTGTTCCTGCTGTAGGCCGCTCGTAAACAGTTATATTTAAAGCATCTTGCACTAAACCCGGAACTTGTTCATCTGTACCCCGTGATGTTGTAGGAGTTATAAAATTATCTCCATCTACTATAATATCTTCAGCTAAAATACCCTGTGCATTACTATAATTAATATTTCCGCCTAACATCAAAGTATCATAATCAAGATCTGTAGGTAAATAACTTCCATCACTACTTGATTTCCTAATTATAAATTTGTCTCCGGATTCTAAATCTAAACCATAATCTTTAAATATCAAAGTAGTAGTTGTACCATCTCCAATAATGGAAGGCATAAGAGCATTTGGATTAGTTACTAAACTATCATTACCATAATTCTCATCATCTATCCTAACATTATTTTTATAAACATTATATGTAATATCTTGCTCAAATACCTTAGTAGAAACAATTTGTAAATCTTCTAAAATACCTTCAGTGAATAAATCATCAATTTCACTTTCAGAAAGTGTATCAAAAACAGGTAGAATTTGTGTGTTGATATTGTTAATTACAGTTGTATTTGTAATTGTACCCAATGCAAATTCTTGTATTGCATTTGCACTATTAAACGTCAAACGTGCTGTAACAACTGTATTCAAATTTTCATCTACATATTCTACAATTTCGTCTAGTACATTTAATATAGAAGTGCCATCTAAAGGATCTGCTAAAGCATTTCCTAACGCATCAACATTAAACAATTCATAAAATCTATTAGGAATGTTAGGACTATCACCTGTAACAATGGCATTTACTGCCTTTGCAAAATTTACGAATTTTACATGAGCTTTATATTGATATCCAGAAGCAGAAATAAACAAAAGATTATTTGGCGTAATATACTCTATATCTTCGTAAGAAGTATCATACGTATCATATTCACTAGTTAAAAATCCACTAGTATCCCATCCACTTTTATTACCAAATGCAAAACTTTTTACTTCAACCCCTCCGTAATCTACTCCTTCCATTAATTGCGCTAAATCATTTCCGAATTGTCCAACAGTAGGCAAATAAAATAATTGTATTCTATCTTGCGCGGTTAACAAGTTTTGATTTTTTTCGTATTTGATAACTATATTAGCAAAATTTTCTGCAGGAAGACTTAAAATAATCCTACCAAAATATCTATCATAACCTTTACTTGTATCTAAAACATTTTCATAAGTATATTCAGAAAACAATAATTTGTTATTATTAATAATAACCTCAATTTTCCTTCTATCATAAGCAATAGGCCATTTAAGATCAAATACATATCTAGATCCAGACCCTATAAATGTTTCTTCAGTCTCTAAAACAGATATTATAGCTTCACTTGTTATTCTATCAATTTTAATTCCAGTTTTTAAACTCCTAGCTTTACTATTTCCTAGAATAACACTTAGTCTTGCATCATAACCGTCTTCTGCCAATGATCCATTAATTACTAATTTAGGTGTCGAAATATATCCTTGTCCAGGGTTGGTTATATCTATTTTACTAATACTTCCATTGTCTCCTATTTGGCAGACCGCCGACGCACCTGATCCACCGCCGCCTTCAAATTTTAAAATTGGTGGCCATGTATACCCTTTTCCGCCATCTGCTATTTCTATAGCAATTATTTCATAAGCAAAATTATCTAACCAAGATTTAAAAGGATATGTTTGTACATTTTCTGTGCCAATTAATGAATCTTTTAATGCCTTGACCTGAACCGGTAATATTTGTCCTAATTCGCTGTCATATTTAGGATGCAAATCAAAATCGCTTATTAATGATTTTGATTCTTCTATTTTTTCATATGCACTTAAATATTCTCTAATTTTTACCTTAAACGGCTTTACTTCTTTTACATACTGCTCGTAACTGGGTAAGTTATCATTATTGAATGTTATGTCTTGGCGTAATGTTCCGACATTGTGTTTAATTTTAAGAAAATTAGTTTTAAATAACCAATCAACACTTTTTTGTTCTTGCAGTATATATTTTAATGCACTTATAAATAGTTGGTTATATTCATATGCTAAATCTCCTATAAAGATGTCATCTTTAATTGCATTAGCAATAATGCGTATTTCTTCACTAGGTATACTATCATAAAAATTAGTATCGTAACTTATTAGGTCAAAATTTACATACGCAGAGTACGGATCATACAAATTTGGTAAGAACGATATAGTTCCGTTTTGCCTACCAACAGTTTTATAATTTATAGTATAATCTACATCTGGTAAATTGTTAATTTTTTCTAATAATAACCAACCGCTATTACCAATTTCATTTATTTTTACAATATCTCCTATATTGTCATTTATATTAAAAATTTGATAGGAATAATCTATAATATAATTAATTTTAGTATTAATATTATACCCATCCATATACCAATCAATAAAATTCCAATAAAGAGAACAATTGTAACCTTGACTTTGTATACGAGACCATGAATTAGCTGCATAATCTCTTTCATATAAAGACCATTTACCAAATATTGTTTCATCAGATAAAACAAGAGCTGTAAATTTTCTAATTACAACATATGCAGATTGATTATAGTTTTTACCAGGATTAATAATACTTACATTAGAGATACTACCATTTGAAGAAAGTGTAAATTCTAATTCTAAACCTGTACCTTTTCCTATAACTGTATAAGTAGGCGTTCTTAAATATCCCCTTCCGGGATTTGTAACAAATACATCAACTACTGTACCGTTTACAATCTCTAAAACAATTTCTGCTTGTTCTGCTTTAGCAATACCATACTCGTCTAATTCTGATTTATTATTAACTGTCAAGTCATAATAATTAAGAATTTCATTTGGATACAAATCTTGTGAATATAATTTGTCTATATTTTTGTATCCTACAATTAATTGTTTAGATAGCACTCGATTTACACGTTCTATATACTGCTTTAATGCTTCTTGTTTGTTAACAAACCAACCTTGTCTTGGCTCATTTAAATTACCATACCTATACTTTTTACTTAGGCTAGGGTCAGGTACTGTTCTGCCATATGTGTCATAACCTACTAAACTATCAATCCATTTAGATTCAATTGCTGCTGTAGGCAAACTAGTTTCAAGTCCATTTGTAATAATTTTATATTGATAATGAACATTATCAGCCTCACTACCATCATTATAATATTGTATAGAAATTACTATGTCGTCATTTGACAAATAATTTCTACAATTATACAAAGCAAAACTATTTTCATTAATAAATGCAATAAAAGGATAACCCTCATTTTTTGGATCTTTAATTAAATTTGCAACCTTTATAGAATTTAAAGTCCTGTTTTCTAAATCTGGTAAACTAGTAATATTTTTTACCCAATAATAATACTTGGTTGACATAACTCCTGTACTACTATTGTATGTTTTTTTAGCAACATATGCATTATTACCATATTTAGATAATCCTGTTACACCTTGACTAAATCCTTCACTTGTAGAAGATAATGCATCCCATTGACTAGGTAATAAACTGGACTCAACCCATTCATATACATCTACACTGCTATTTGGCCATAACTTTGTCCAGTTATTAGTTGCAAAAGTAATGTCTCCTTGATAGGTATAATTGTATTTTATTTTGCTAGTATCCCACCAAAGTTTTCCAACATTTTCATCGCCCCACGCAGATATTTCATTTAAGATTACATCCACTTCGCTATTAGCTACAGAATATATTGCAGGATCATACTTTATTTTATATGATAAATTTTGTTCTGCAATACCTGCTATTTTTCCTTGTAATGGATCGATATAATCTAATTTTAAAATAGTTTCTTGAGTTTTTTTGTTGTATAAACTAACCTTTTTAATTTTATTTAAGTCAACAATATTGTTATTCTCTCTTACTATATTCCATAATGAATTAGATCCTTTGCTGTATTCTATTAATTGTCCATAATCTATATAATTTAGAATAGACATGTAAAAATGATTTTTGTTTATTTTGATTAGCATATTATTATGTAATTTACGCTCAGATTCAGTGTAAGAAATTCTATGTCTAAAAATAAACTGCTCATTATATAGTTCAAAAAAGTTTACAGATCCAACATCTTTGTGTACAAAACTGAAAGTAGTAAAATCTTCGTCAAACATTGTATCTAGATTATCAAAAGTAGTTTTACCAATAGTATCTCCATTTTTAGAGCTCACAGCTAAAATATCATTATCAATTGTAACATTTTCACCAAACATACTTAAAGTATGAGAAAATGGGGATTGCAATACTGTATACAGCTCTAAATTTAGATTTGTTTGTTTATAAACATAAACAATTCCTTCCTCGTTATTTTCGACCATTTCTTTTGGTGAACCTACAATCAACATACTTCCGTCATTGTTTAAACTAATACTTTTACCAAACTCTGTACCATCAGTTGGCGCATAGATATTCTGCATCCAACGATAAAAACCATTTTGATTCCTGTAAATTGCAATTGTATCTTTATTATCATAAAATACTTTTATTGCTAAAACTTCTCCATCATTGCTAACATCAAATATAGTTGCAAAATCATACAAATTTATATTAGATATTGTGCTTACTTCAGTAGAATCAAAAATTATAGATAAATTATTGCCATGAGGTAAAACACCAGTATAATCGATTAATTCAGTTATCGGCGTCCATAAATTTTCATTCCATGGTCCAGGTGTAATGCTAGTTTTTGCTATCCAAAATGTAGATGCTAAATCATAAAAATAAACTATATTTCCTGCAAAATAATAAGCTTGATCATTAAAAGATCCTTTGTAATCTTTACTTCTAGCAGAATTCCAATTATATACATTATCATTTGTATATCTAATTAAATGTAAATTTCCAGGAAAATTAACGTCATTTTCACTGTCAGCTGAAACAATATATCCTCTATAATCATTTGTTAATTTTAAGCACTTAACTTGCATTCCAAATTTATGATTATTTCTTCTCAACAAAGATAAGATCTGTTTTTGTAGTAAAAAATTAGTTCCAAATCTTTCGTAAATGTATACACTTCCTTCATTTTGATATTCGCTCGGTGTTCCTGTTACATTATCTATAGGAACATCTAAAATTTCTTGCCATACTCTACTGATAAACGAAGGAATTTGTGCAAGTTGCGGTAATCCTTGTACAATTTCCTTTTTGTAAATTATATATTCTTGCCCAACTAATTCATTTACCTGTATTCCAGTGCTTGAATTTGTAATTACCGGTAACGTTGTAGTATTTTGAAAAATAGCTAATTTACCAATACCTTGATAGCCTAAACTAGTAACATTACTAATTCCAATTTGTCTAACAACCGTATATATATTAGGCCTACCAAATATATCTACTCCGCCCGCATAAGGTAACATTTCTATTTGTTTTTCTTGTGTTTGATCATCTACAACAAAATTTGCCCCTTGCGACCAATTTCCTATTACATTGTCTACATAAACAGTTATGTTACTAGGAGTGTTACGTTGTACATACATTACTTCTGCTGTATTTGATGTTCCTTTTTCCCGTATAATTTGGCCCACTCTACCTGGATCGGTTTTTAATAATGTAGGAGAAAGAGGATCTTCATAATATTTTCCTATCGGTACGTATGGGTATCCTTCATCACTATATCTATTTTCTGTATAGTTAATATATCCATCCCATAAATTCCATATTTCTGATTCATTGTTATCATCATTAATTTGATCTTGTGATGAAAAACCCAATTGTTCTATAGACGTATAAATATTCTGCGTTAAACCAACCGGACGAGCAAAAATTTCTCCACTAATTGATCCAAATATTTCATCAATTAAATTAAAAGCTACCCCACCTTTATCAGCACTGTAAAATTGTATCTCTATCAAATAAATCGGGTTTGTAGGATCAATATTTCCCGGTTCTATGACAACTGTAGAACTATAAACTGTTGCAGATGCTCCAGTGTTCCGTTGTTCAATAATTTCTCCTGCAACTACTTCCGGAGCTAATGTAAATCTAGTATTTCTTACTCTAAGCTGCGAAACTGTCTTTTTCAATTGATTATAATAAAGGGATACCTGGGTTCCACTATTAAAATTATCGCTTGCAATTTTAGGCAATCTTACAGCATAATAACTCATTTCTCTAGTAATTTGAGTAGTAGAATCTAAACTTAAACCATTATAACTAAATGTTCTAATTAAACTATTAATACTGTTAGCACCTACATTATCTTCAGTGCTATAATCTAATATATTATAATAAAACAAATCTTCATTAGGGGATCGGTCAGTCACAACTTCTTGAATTACTAATCCTAAACCAGCATCTATTGTTTGATAAGGTAGATAATATGGTTCAATTTCTAACATTATCATACCACCAAAATAATCATCAACAAAAGAAACTCTAGTATAATCACCTAATAATTGTTCACCTATAAATATAGAATCTAATTCTGCGAAATCTCCTTGGCTATTGTTAAGATACAATATGTAATTGTTTAATGCGTCATCTTCTTTATAAAGATATGTTATGGTAGCTATTCCAGTGGCAGTAGAAACTGTATCTCCTAGATTAGGTGTAATTTGTGCAGCGTTAATTGTAATTATATATTCTAGTTTATTTCGTACAACATGTTTTCTACTTAAAACATCACTCATTTTTAAATTAGCATCATTTACAAATTCAATAGAACCATTAAAAGGTTCTGTTTCTAATAAGTTAATTTGTGTTTGATTAGCATTTGTAAATTTATTCCATTTAATAATAATTTCGTCATCAACAGCTATCCCTTTATATGTATCTTCATCAATCCTAATAATGATATGATCAGTTATCTTTGGGTCATCACCAGTACCAACAAACGTAGGATAATCTCCTGTTAAAACAATTGGTACTAAAGACGCATTTTCATTATTCAAATTATTTTCTAACAAAAATGCAGATGGGCTAAAGAACGGATCAAATAGCTGCGCATCTGTTTCTGGTAATATTGTAACCAGTGCCACAAAATATAAACCATTATATTCAACTATATCACCTTGAGCATATTCCAAAGATTCGTCAAATGTACCTTTTATTCTTGTTTTTAAATTTGAACTATGAGGAGCCCCTACTAGTAAAAATCTGCCATCAGCTGTAATGTCTACACTAGTACCAAATTTTGATCCAATATCTGTAGCATCTGGTTCTAACAATTTTAATAGTTGCCATGCCTTATTTACTGAAGGCCTACTATACACATAAACCTTACCATTACCCTCATCTGGAGCACCAATTGCCATGTATGTGTTTCGGCTATCTATTGCAAAACTTTGTCCATAACCTGTGTCTAAAGCTGTAGGATTTGCAATTTGATTTTTTTTATCAAAAAACGAGCCTGTTTTTATAACTCGCCAATCATTATCTGTAATTCCATCTAACCATAACGTTAAATTTTCATCTGGATTTTCATTAACAATTTCTACCATATTAGATATATTTTTTGCTCTAAAATTTATAAAACATGACATTGTTGCTTTACATTCAGTTACAGGATCCATTGCTATTTTAGCATATAAACCTGGACTTACTACAAAATAAATTTTATTCTGTAATATTCTTTCTACCTTGTAAAATCCTTGTAAATCAGTAATAATGTTAAAAACCGTTTGTAAACTTGAATCTCCAGCTGTTGTATTTGTAACTATAACATCTTTAATACCAATTATATCGTTTATTTGTAAAGTATTATCAATCTTATCTAAATTTGCATAAATTGTATTTGTATTTTCAGCATCATGCCTAATTGATGTTATTTTAGAAAAATAATTACTATATCTATAAACTTGCCAATCTTTATCAACATCACCTATCCATACATAATCATGCAAATTATATGTTTCGATATCTTGGTCTAGTATATCATTATATTCAGTAACAATTTTTTGTACTTCTGTTGGTACTACAAATCCTGCATTAGGAAAATAATTGTCAGTAACTACTTTTGTTGGAAAAGGCTTATGATCATAATTATCAGGTTTAACATAAACTTGGTGTTGTGGAATTCTATATATTAAATCTGTTTCTTTTCCTGTAATGTTATCAGTTAAAATCACAGGTTGTGGATTTAATTTAAAATCAGTATCTGCTAAGACATAGTCTACTTCGTTAAAAGTTGTTACTCCGCCATAAACTCCTGCCCTAACTGCCCATTCCTCATAAAATTCAAGGCTGTCTTGATTAGCACTAGCGAGCACGTCAAATAATTTAGTTAATGAGTTCTTTGTACCTTTTTCTTGGATAAAACCTTGATAGAATTTATATTGGCTAACATCATTATTAATAATGTTTTGTAAATAATTTCTTTTCTGGTATCCTATTAAATGTTGAGCTAATTTTTGCTGTTCTGTATCCAAATTATCACTGTCTAAATCATAAAAATCTTTAAATTGTTCTGTTTTGTAATCAAAATTGGGATACAAATTTGTTTCTGGGGGAGAATTTAATTGTCTCCATTCCGAATAATCAAAAAATTCTTTACCATTTAGTTTTTTAGTAGCTATATAATAAAATTCTTTAAATTTAATTAAATCTCCTGCACTATAATCTTTCCATTGCTGCCATTCTTTAGCTACCGCATCGTCATAAAAAAATCCTGGTATGTTCAATCCACCAGTCCAATTTGCAGTTCTATAACCTAAAACTTTTATTCTTTCTTGCCTATATCCTGGGCTTTTATCAAAAATTGTATCATTAAAAACAGTTTCATCATCAATTAAAACTACATGTTCTTTTGTAATCAATGGCATACGTATAAAATATATACCAGCGTCAATGTTTGATGGCTGTACAGTAAAATTATTTTCTTTATCTTTATAAAATTTTAAATTATTTTTATTAATGATCGTTCCGTCAGCTTGCAATACACTATAACCGTTTGAAGAATCTAAGATACTTCCAACAACTGCATAAGGATTTGAATAATTAATTTTTACAGCTCCTGGGCTCAAAGTTATAACAGCACCTGCTTTCCAATTTTGAGTAACCCAAAAACAAAATTGTTTTGCAGAAAATAACCAATCCGCAACTTCATATTGATTTTCAACAAATCTATCAAAGGTAAACCCAAGTGTTTCTAAATAATGCCCATATCCTAGTAAAAAATCTACAACACTTTGGAAATCCTTTAACAAAGTTCCGTAATCTAAATAACTTACAAATTTTTCAAATTGCTTTCGATGCCTTAAATCAACTCCACCTGTTAAAGGTAAAGAAGGAATTGACACAAATTTACTTGGATCAAAATTATCTGTACTAACATGGGTTAGTTTTGTTCTATAAAATCTATCTACAACTCTGACAATAGTATCTTGACTGTATGTTCTATTTGCTTCCCATGTTACAAAAGATTCGCTTACGCCACCTACATTAATTACTGTATCCGAATCTTTAATTATCGGCTTGTAATATGGAAATTTATTGATAAGTTTATCATAACCTTTTATATAAAATCCTTCAGGTTGTCTTTCTATAATTACACCACTGTAAATTATTTCATCAAGATTAAAACTTGTATTAAGAAAAATTTGATAATTTTCCTGTGGTACAAATACATTACCTTCATTTAATGGTGTTCTACTATCTAAAATTAGTTTGAATTTATCTTTATCAGTAAAGCCGCCTACCTTAAAACTTATTTGATTACTAATTTTTGTTATATTTTCTTTATATGCTTTATAAAAATTTAAAAAAGCAGTATTTTGATATTCTACAATATAAGTTAATAATCCTGCTGCAATAACATCTTCCTGCTCTGTAAATGTGCTAGGAAATATTAACCTATTCAATTGAATATGATTTTGTGTATTATTATATATTATTTGCCCAGAATTACTTCTAATTTGTCTTATTCTATCAAATCCTGTAGCAAAACTATAAGCAGGCTTATTTAAAACAATGGCAGAAATAAGGGAAAATCTATACATGCTTGTCCTTTTCCAAGCACTTTCAACTGGACTGCCGTCTCCAAACTTAAAACTATTTTGAATATAATTTGCATTATAAACAGAAACTGCATTACTAAATGTAGGACTTAACAATGCTCCATGATCGTCAACTGGTATCATTTTAGATAGATAAGGTCTAATATATTTTTTATTAATTTTAAAATTAGGTTGTCGTACTATTCCATTTTCTAAATCTGTCCATAAAAGTAAATTATTTTTTGTATAAGGAGCTTTACCATATTGGTCATCCCACCATTTCGGTTTTACTGTAAACCCTAGCATTTCCCAAGGATGCGTATGCGGTCTATCTGTATCATAGAGGTACTTATATATTTCTCTCCACCAGCCTGGAGATTTAGTGCCATCGACTAGAAAGCTTTTAGAAAAATTATAGGTAAAAGAATTTAACCTATCAAAATACATATGCGGAGCATATTCAACGTTAACAAAACTTGTCCAATCAACAAAATCCTTTAGCAAAACGTTATTAATATACTCTACATCAACATCAGTTTTTCTGTTTGCACCTGATAATACATCATGAACATCAAAAAGAGTAGTGTCATAAGTAATTTTTAAATTATTATAAATTCTTTTTTCTAATTCTAAAATTAAATTATCTCTATAGTCTTTAAATGCAGGAGTTAAACTGCCGTCATGGCCTTGAATAACTGTTTGGCCTTCTACATATTCATCATACTTTGTAGTATCTTGAGCTGCAATATTAGAATCAGTAATGGGCATATAAAAAGCATTATCTAGTCCGTTAAATTTATGGACTGTAAATTCTCCTGGTCCTCCTACACTAATATCGTAATCCTCTGCTTCTTTATAAGTTTTAAACAATGGATAAAACCACCCTAATCTATTATCTGCAATAGGCTCTAATACTTCTAATCCATAAATTTTAAATGGTCCAGATTGTATGTTTGAATAAAGTTGAACTGTTGTATCTAGATATAATTCTGGCTCGTACTTAGGAAACAATCCTAATTTTGTAGGTGTTGGAGGAATATAATTTGCTTTAGTAGTTTCAAATTCATAAATTTCTATTACATCGTCAACATTTTTGAAGCCATAAATTCTAACAAATCCTTCTTCATTGAATTCATAATCTTTACCAATAATTAATTGCTTATTATTACGATAAACGTTAACAGCTCTAAAACTTGGTAAATTATTATCAAAAATTTTACTTAACGCAAAATATTGCTCATCGATATCTACAATTTTGTAAGAATTTGTAAGTTGTCCTGCAATAGGAACCATATCTGAAAAATAAAAAGGCATAGATTCATTTGCATCTTTATTAATTTCAGCTAATATATTATCTACATGCTGTTTTTCGTAGCCGAAATAACCACTATTAGTAGCATGCTCGATAAATTTCCTTTTAAATTTACTATATTCCCTACCAGCAAAAGATAATGCATCTAAAACATTTGCTTTTTTATCAAGTAAATGATAACTGTATAAATTAAATAGAGAAGAGTGTTTTAAAAACTTTTTACCGTGTTTTGAAATACTTCCAACATCTCTTAAATTACTAATACCCGGAAATGCTCCCTCTACATTATCAATTTCTTCTACAATTGTAGACACATGATCTAAAACCTCACCGAATGTAAATTCTGTCAAATTAGCATTCAATGGATTTTTTTCTAAACTTGCAGGAATTTCATAAAAACCATTACTGTTTTTTGATTTTTTTGACCGAGTTTTGAGAATTATTGTAGAATCTTTATCTACAGATTCAAAAAATTCTATGTATTGAAAGTTATTGACATCACTAATAATTTTGAAATCTTTATCTTTTATCCTTAATTTATTATCTACATAAACTCTTAACCATAAATCATTAATAAATGTAAGGTCATCGTACATGTCTATAGCAAAAATTTTATCTATTCCATTACCATAATGTAATCTAATCACCGTTTGTTTACTTTTTCCTGCTGTAGTCCAACCGTTTACACTTACATATGTTTCTCTATCAATATATTTTCTTAAAAATCCTATGTCAGTTTTATATTGAGTGACTGTATTATCTAAATTATATGTAAATATATCGTTTAATAAATTAAATTCAAATGTAATATCACCACTATTGATTATATTTTTATATTCTAATGCAAATCCTAATTCGCTGTCAACTGCACCGGAACCAATTTTATAAGAGAAAATTTTATTTCCATAAAATTGACTAAAAGGATACAAATCGTTATCTCTTAACGATACATCCTTGCTATCGAACATATCAAATAATGGTTGCTGATTTACACCAATTTTATCTTGTGCTAGTTTCCATTCTACACCGTTATAATATAAAAACTTTCCTTTATATACATTTCCTTTTGTAACTAATACATTTTGATTTACTAATGGAATAGAATCCGCTTCTTCAATTAAACTTATCTGTCTTGAATTTTGAAAGTTAACAAATTCAACTTTAAATATTCTGCCCTTAACTAATATATCTGTATCAGCTAAAAATAATATTCGCATTCCCTCTGTTAAATCTATACCATCTATATTATAGCCAATACTTCCTTCTATTGTACTAAAAGCATCTATTGTAAAATTATCAACTAAATCAACATTATTTTTTATTTCTGTACCAAAATTATACAACTTGATATTAGATTCAAATTCTATAATAGGTCTACTTGCCCTAAGATTTACATCTATAGACAGATTTTGCCCATTTAACTCAAGTGATTTTTCAATTACATCAATATGAAACCAGCGGTTATATTTACTCCATAAATTTCCATCATTACTTCCACGATTAATAGTAATATAATCTTTTTCTAAAGGATAGCCAAGTGCTTTACTAAATGGCAATTGATCAAAACCATTATCGTCAAACGGAACATCTATATCATCCACAAATAAACTAGATAATTTCAAATCGTCACTATTAACTAACTTTATTTGCTCTCCTACTCCTTCAACATACCATTCTCCTTTGCTGTATTTTTGAGGGGAAACATTACCAGCAAAATTAATTTTCATACCATTTGATAGCTTAAAATTTGCACTAGTTGTGTATTCACTTTTTCCTATTATTTCATTTTCTACATCTATTTCTGTATTTTCTAAAATATCAAAAACTTTAATTATACCTGATAAATTTGGATCATCTTTAGAGATGTAAAAAAGTGTGTCGGGAGCAGTTTCTGGTACTATAAATTCTATTGTACCTTCTTCTAAAAATACATCTTCAACAATGTTTCCATCTGCATCAAATTTTGTAATACCATTATCAAAAACTAAAGATGTATTTGTAGTAGGATCGCCATACTCTCTACCAGGTGTAAACGTTATCCTTGTTGCAAAAGTAATAGGATAATTAGGCACATCTACATTAAATCTATATGTTTGTCCTCTATACAATGTAATAGTAGGATTATTTGATAATCCATCTGGTGTAAATAGATACGTAAGATTGTCTATGTTGTCTTTAAGTTGAATACTATAAGTACTTTGAACTTCCTTACTTTGTCCGACAACTGTAACAGTTTGTGGTCCGTTAGATAACCAATAATATTCTCTAAAATTTATAAACTTATCCCAATCTATATGCGGATCCCATGCATAAACCTCACTAGCATTAATAGATTCATGATTAGTATAATTTCCATTCCTTATTTTAACACTATTAATAAAATCATTGTAATCAGCATAATAAGAAACATTGCCTAAATTATCTTTAATTAATGTTGCAGGTTCTAACTGATAATTTGCTCTATCTACATTATTTTCCTCTATGTAATTATCTTTTGCATAATTAAATGCTTTAGCATTTTTTCTACCTACAAATCCATTTACATTTTCAACAACACCAGGTTGTAGCATTTGATCTAGTGTTGCACTTAAAAATTTCTTGTTAAAATTTGTTCTAAAATATTTAGGTAAATGGTTTACAGATTCCCTGTTATCATTGTCGTCGATAGGCAAACTTGGTTCAGTTTGGTTATTTTCAAAAGCCATTCACATTTTCCTTTATGTTGATTGAATACCAGTTGTATTAGATGTAGATGTTACAACTGCGCCTGTTGTTCGTATTTCTTCTGCTGTAATTTCGTCAATTATTTCTATGTTATTAACTGTTGCACCGCTTACCAAAATTTCATCATCTTCTGCACGTATTTCATACAAACTGCCAAATCCTTGTCCTATTTGCAGTGGTACTAGCAAAATAGAAACTATGTTTGGAGCCATTTCTTGTATTAAATAAGCACTCATTTCAGACATATAAAAAGTATCGCCAAAATCCCAATTATTTAAACTAAAATATTGATTTATGTATTGAATTACAGTTGCTTTTATGTCATTATCATTTGTATAAATATCAGTGTTTTTAATAATTTTTATTGTAGCTTGTAATGACGGATCTGCTTTTTCACCAAATATAATTCTGTACTTTGCTGGATGATAAATTATTTCATCAGTTAATGATTTAATTTGCTCTAAAGGCCCGCCATAATTTAAAAATATTTCATCTGTTGAAAGAGGCAATGGTTTCGTAGTCCTAATATTATTTAAATATTCTCTAAAAGCTAAATCATATTCTCTAGTTAATACATAAACATCAATTATATTAGAAATACTTGGGTCTATCCTATTATCTTCATCTGCAGCATGTAAATATCTAAATTGTAATTTATCTCTTCCTAAGGCAGCTTTATAATCTGTTGTAATAGATAATAAATTACTGTTTTTATTATAAACTTGGAAAATATCTTCATTTACAAAATATAAAATTTGATTATTTTGGTATTGACTTAGAGGTCCTATGTCTGGTAAACTATTAAGTACAATTATGTTTAATTCATCATTAGAAACATAAACAAATGTTTCTACTCCATTTATTGATACAATTTTTTTAAAAAATACATACTTAGTAAGAGGAATATCATTAGGCCTTACAATTTCTTCAAACAATTCTTCGTCATCAGGAATCCCATCATCGTCACTATCAAAGAAATCAACTTCGACTTTTTTACCTGTTATATAACCTAAAGGATCTCTATATGTATCCTTAATAGCCCAATCAAAATTAGTTGTAAAATTCTCTAAACCTGCACTTTCATTAGTTATTGGCTTTTGATTAATTGACAATATTGAAATTTTATCTTTAACTATTTTTCCAGTTTCAGCATCGTATATTTTATCACTTGCATCAAAGTAAAATTTGATTTCATTATCACTTTCAAAAACATACCTTAATGCTCTATACTCAATTGTGTAAGATTCTTTATTTGTTGTAAATTTTAAAAGCCAACTTGCATCTAATTTTTGTCCTGTAGTATCTCCTTCTTTACCAACTCCAAACGGACTAATCGTATCTAAATTTTCTTCTAAAATAATGTCCCACCTCTCTGCATTTCGATTATAACGTAGTCCAAATTGCTTGAATGAAAATATCAGATCGATTAAATTCAATTTCACATCATCAGTTATTGCTTTAGACAAAAACGGTCTAATCTCAGCCAATAAAGCACCTGTTGGTATTTTATCTGCAAAAATAACTGGTCCCCTACCATCTTCTAATAGTTGTGTGCCATCATTATATGTAGTAATTACTTTTACCCAATAATATAATACTGCACCTTTTTCCACAGCAGGTCCTGCTTTTAATTCTCTTTCTGCTGTAAAATGATACCCTGCTGGAGCAGAAAATTTTATCATAGTATTAGCTGTTATATATTTTAAGATTGATGTAGTTGCGTTGCCTAAGACTTGTATTACTCCATTAAGATTTTGTAAGTATCCGGTATTATAATTAGAATCTACTGTAACACTATTCCAACTAATTCCTTGATCTACATAAGGTATTCTAGTTACATTTGAATAATAATAATTTTTTACTGAAGTTTTCTTTACAATAGGATCTACAATATTAGCTAGTACAATTTCTATATCTGTCAATGTTTCAAATTCAAAACTTAACTTTTCTACATATTGTTCTCTAAATATAATGCCATCGGTTCCATACAAATTTGTTTTACTATATCTTCCACTTGCATCAGACAGATCAAAATATCTAGATACACCACTAGAAATTCTATTCACACTTTTACTTTTAACAATTTCATTACTCGACAATAATGGACCAATCTGATAATCTTCTGCATTTACTAATCTATTTTGTGTGTAATAACTCATAGGAGCTAATTTACGTATTGTTTCATTATCCTCTGAACTACTAGCATTATCAACTGTATATTGTAATTCAAGAACCAATGACAATGTTTCTACTTTCTGTCTTTCAGTAATATATTCAAAATCTAAACTGATTCCTAGCATATCTCTAGGAGTAATAGTAAAGCCTAAATTTCTGCTTGTTCTATAATACACCCTAAAGTTACCTTTAGGTAAATCACCAAAAACACCATCTGAGAATATTAACGTAATT
>Ga0213858_10000295_pt1 | contig 24065 bp, 25 predicted proteins | sample PICome_FD_160122 | JGI IMG/M metagenome (GOLD analysis project Ga0213858, IMG submission 160122) | Coastal seawater microbial communities near Pivers Island, North Carolina, United States - PICO245 | ecosystem: Environmental > Aquatic > Marine > Coastal | place: USA: North Carolina | collected... | reverse complement strand
CAACCCGGTCCCTTGCACATCGGTGGTTCGCCGCGAAGCATATTTCCGTGATGCAACCAGCCAACCATTACAGGCCTGCCGTTCTCAATCTCCAGCTCCAACATGTCTGCATCACCGTCTTGACGAAATTCAGCCTGCAACCCAAGGCTTCGTAGCGCTTGCAGCTGAGCCTCTACTGATGTCGTGTCTCCAAATTTGGCGCGGACTTTGTTGTACTCATCATCTGTCTGAACCTTCTTGTAAAACGCTGCCACCATTGCAGCTGCTGAGCTGAAACACTCGCGGTATCCCGTTCCAGTCTTGTTGTCGAGCTGCTTGAAATAAGGCATGTAGATCTGCTGGTCATATCCGCTTTCCTTCCAAGACTGAAACCAGTCTGAGTCTTCCTCCAATAACTCCTTTGACACTGACTCCTCAAGCTCCTTAATCGCAGCCAACTGATGGGGCGTACCACGGAAAAACTGGAAAAATGGCAATAAGCTGAGCGGCACTGCCAAGATAATCAGTATCGGTCTGATAATGCCGGTCGGCAGCTGCTTTCGCCAACGCTGTATCCGCCGATGAAGATTAAAGCAGAGCTGTAAAGCAAAAGCATGACAGCGCCTCCTGCGACGAACCAACCAGCTGCAAACAGCACCGATGGCTTCACTTCTCAACACGAGTGCCTGGGAAAAGGTTTTTGCTCACAAAATCGCAAACCTGATCATCGACGGTGTTATCCGTCGTTTTCGCATAAGCACGCAATAGGTCTAGAACCAGACGCTTGACAGCATCTGACTTCAGAAATGCCATCAGGATTGGCTTGATGATCAGAACCATTGCCTTGCCTTGAACAACATCAATACGTTAGTGCCTATCAGTGTGACCTTCCAGACGTGCCACCGAACGCTCCAATTCGCTCAATCTCCCAAACACCTCAACATCTTTGCTTTTGATGTCCTGGTGCAAAATATCAAGCCTGCCAGACAGGTTGTCCACTGCAGTCGTCAAACGAATCAACGAGTCCTGCCCTTGGCGCGTCTGACGGTTAATGCCAGAAACGCCCAATGCAGCAGTGGTTATTGACGCTCCAGCAACAGCGGCCCAAACTTCGACCATGAACCGCTCCAATCACTCGCTTCATCATGGCAGAACAAATGGACAACAACGAAAAAGAAGGCGTCAGCGTTGCTGATGTCGTTAAATGCGCTGTCTTGGTTTGGAGCGCCACACTGCTTACCGTCTCATATTTGGGCTTTTTCCCTCAGATGAAGATGGACAACACTTTTGTGGCTTCGCTACTTACAGGTGCCATGGCGTCATTTGGCATCGAGCGTAAGAGCAATGGCAATGCCAATAAAAAGCCGACTATCGTAGATAGCAAAGATTCCAAGGCTGGCATCAAATGAAGCGCACACTTCTGGCATTGGGTGTGACACTCTTGGGATTGCCTGCTCAGGCAGACATTACCTCTAGAGTCCAAACAAGCATTCAGCTGACAGTTGATGGAGCGGGATCAGTTGCCAATCGCGTTCCAAGTTCGTTGGCAGTATCTGGCTCTAACGTCACTTTGGACACTGTGCCTTCTTTGGGGTCACACACTTCCGGCACTGCTCTTGGTTACACTCCTGGCGCTTTTAGCGTCACTACTGCTGGTGACAGCTTTTCGTATTCAGAATCATTCATCGAAGGAGATGACGTCCCAAGCGTCCTCTCAACAACAGTCACCTCAGGAGTAGTTCCGGCCTTGCCCGCTTTTGGCTCAGTGACTACCACTAGCGGAGGTGTTGCAGGCAGCCTCGGTGGAACTATTGATTCTGGTGGCGCTCTTACAATCACTGCTGGTGGCGCTGGCACGTCCGCAATCGGACAAGTCATCCAAGAGCTAACGATTAAATAATGTGGACTGCAATTTGGATCACATGGGGCGTGCTTTCTGTCATTGCTCTTGCCGCTCCAGAAGCACAGTCCATTCCAGTTGTGCCTAACTTTCAACAAGGCACTCTTAAGTCCACTACAAAAACTACGCAGAAAATAACTGAGGTCATCAACTCCTATGACTATCGGACTGGCTACGAATACACTGCTAGCGGCACTAACGTTACGCCCGTTGGTGGCGTTATCGCTCCAAACAAACTAACCACTACAACTAATAGCCTTAACGGCATCACAAGCACGTGGACAGGTCTTGACCCAGCCAGCAAGCCAGAGTGGAAACTCGTAGAACAAGGTGCGTCTTTCCAATTCACTGAAACCTTGAGCGGTCCAGGTCTGACAAATCACACTGCCATAAACCGCACTACTGAGATCGAATCTCTTACGGAGACACTCAGCACGTTTACACAATGAAGCGAGTCATAGCAACGCTTTTGCTGCTTGCCTCTCCAGCACAAGCACAGGTCTCAGGTACTGCCGCTCCAGTTGCGAACAGTTCTGGCTCAGTGACTAATCAGGCGGTCCAAGTTGTTCCGTCAAAGTCTTTCGTATATCAATACAACGGCTTCAGCTGCCAAGGAACAAGCCTGACCATCAGCCCCTTTCTAAGCACAACTGTTGGCTGGGCAAAACCTTATGAGGCTTACTACAAAGAGCCTGTTTATGACACTCTCGATTTGGTTGGCGCGTTTGACGAGGAAGGCAATGCCATCCCAGATGGCGTCCCCGATAATCCGGGCAATGTCCTTTATTATCGTCCGATTCGGACAGGGCAAAAAAGCAACTACTCGGTTAACGGCGGCATCACTGCCACGATTTCGATACCGCTGGATCGCTCTCATATCAAGAGCTGCCATCGAGCGGCCGAAAAGCAAGTGGCGCTTTTAGAACAACAGCTAGCTGATAAGAGGCTCAATTACGAACTCGCCCGGCTCAAAAATTGCTCGGAGTTGATGCGCAAGGGTGTGAACTTCCATCCTGACTCGCCCTACAGTGCCATCTGTGCGGATGTTGTTCTGAGCAACCCGCCAGGCAATCTTCCGCCCCATACACACTCGATTCCTACTTCCGTAAAGACCGCTGAAACCTCCGACGCTCCCAAGCAGATTCAACAGCAACCTTTTTCCCCAGCTTCTCCTTGATCTTCTTAATAGTCTTTTTGACGATGGGTTTGACTGCTTTGAGCAGGATGTCCCCTAAAGGTCTCGCGAAGATGGCTGCTGTAGTCGCCACCGCAGCAACAGTCGCAGTCGTTGTGACAAGTGGTGCAGCAGGTAAATAATTGCCGATGACCGCTGGTAAGTCCAATGGCTTGAGCTGTGGTTCACACGTCCCATCAACCATCTCATATCCAATGATGACAGCAGTTTGAGATTTGTTCTTTGCTCCTAAAGGAATTGCGTCAGCAGGTGGACAAGGTAATTCCTTGTCTAGCTTGAGTTGGTCAGCTGGTAACGTCGCAGCTGGCGAGGGGACAGATGCCGGTTGGTTTGAGCGTCCAGCCGGTTTTTCTTCATCCGCAGGTCTTGGTGGCTTTGCTGTTTGGTGCGTATGTTGCCCTGGCGTAAAATCCAACGGCTCATAATGTGGAATTTCCCCTCCTGGCATGTCAGCGACAGGGAATCCCAGCATTAATGTGACAGGTGGCTCAGCTGGCAATCTTGGCGGTGGAATAACTTGCCTAGTGCCAACACTTGGCACGCCTACCGCTCCAACCCCAATCTTTGGAATCTCTGGCATGAAAACAGGCGAACGGTTTACAGCAGGTCAGCTTTGGATTGAACGTAACCGTAGACGCGAAGGACCGCCTGTTGTTTACACCGTATTGTGCGGCAAATCCGCCAGACCATTTACCGATCCAAAAGCTATCCTCAAATTCGTCAAATGGCCAAAAGGCACACCAACTGGTGATGCGTTGCGTGCATGGCTAGCGTCATTTGATCAGAAACCAGAAACACCCGCGCCAGAACTTGATATGGCAAAAATCAAGGCGGAAGGGTTTGGACCTGAGGCTCATGACGATGATCCAACCGCAAACACTAAAATGGTGACTTGATTGCCGGTCCAGTCTCAGTAGGCAGCTTTGGCATTTCAGGAATCTCAGGCTTAGGAATAAGCTCCAAAACCGTTTCAGTCAGTTCCAGCTTCAACTCGCTGATGTATCGCTTGGTTAGCGATGGAATGCGCGTGTAGAACAACACGCCACCAACAGCCATCGTTCCAGACATCACGAACGCTAAGACTGCCAGTAAGTTGTAGACCTTTTGCATGGTGATTGCCAAAGAAAAACCCTTCCTGCCGTGTGATCAGGAAGGGCGTATGCGTCTCTGCAGCTAAAGGCTAGCTCAGAAGTTGTACTTCGCGCCAATCTTGGTGCCGACATTGGCAGCATCAAAATCATCCACAGTGATAAAGCTGATTTCGCCGTAAAGGCTCAGCTTTTCGTCTTCAGTGACGACAATCGAGCCACCGATTTTGCCGGAGAACTCAACATCAGCATCACCTGCATCAGGGGCAACCAGTGCAGGACCAGCTTGCATGTACCAAGAGGTATGCTCACCACCGCCTTCATAACCGATATGCAGGTCGGTCACAGAGCCAGTGAAATCCATGTCGAGACCATCACCGCCAGCAAAGCCAGCGTTATTCTCGACGTTTACATAAGGACCGGCGATTGCAGGAGATCCCAGCACAACTGCTGAAACGGCGACACCACTCGCAATAAGAGTTTTGATCATTGGAAAGGGGATTAACGTTTTCCTTGCCCACGATACTTCTTCCGTCCATGGGACGGTTTTGAATGTGATCCATTACCTTGACGAGTCTTTTTAGGCTTGCTAGGGACAAAGTTTTGCCCACTGAGTGATTTAGCCATTAGCCACGAAACTGTTGGTACTTCTTGGCAAGACCCGTAAACAGGCCACGCATCGGATGATCAGGATCATCACGACGGTCGAAGATGTAAAGCTCATTAAGCCATTTGACGCGGTTGCTCATTGCTTCCACGTCTTCCGCGCCAGGTTTTGCAGGGATCATTGGGTCAGGTCGCTCCATTACCAAGGCAAACCACTGGCTTTAGTGGGATTGCGCTGCTCATCGATTTGAGCCTGCAAAGCCGCTTCGATTTGAGTGACTTTTTCAGCAGTCAGCTTGCTCTTGATCCAACCAATCACAGTGGCTTCAGTTAGTTCAGCGTAAGGAACAAGCGTTTCGGGCCGCTCAAAGCTCTCAGAGCCATAAGCGCCTGACTTGTAGCTTTCGTCAGCAGCGTCAACGCGATAATGCGCGGTGTAGACAAAACCGTCAGCAGTTTGGCGATCAAGAGCAGACACGCTCCAAGAAATAGTGGCCGTCATGAGATTAAGATCGTCAAGCAAGATTGTAATGGAAGCTCCCATTACGGGCATTATTGAGCCGCTTGATAAGCGGCAATTACATCATCAGTCCACAATGCAGTGGCAATGGCTTGTGCTTCGCTGCAAGCGCTGGTCATGTCATCGCCAGGGCTATAAACGGTGCGGTGATAGGAACGACCCACCTCAACGCCATCTTTTTCAACGACGTCTGCACGACGACATTGAATGACGCTATGCGGTGGCATGATTTCAAGCTTGTATTCAACGCGTTCAGTGAAAGCCATTTTAGGAGCTGCCGACTGGCAGAAACAGATTTAACAGCATAGTTTTATGCCATTGCGGGCAAGTTACTATTAAGTTTTTGCTCTATAAGTTATAGCAAAATGCATGTCATTTTTGTTTGCGCCATCATCAAGGTCAGAGACAGACATGTTCGACGACACGCTTGTTGATGTCATGCGTAGAAGGTCAACATAACTCGCATTGTTCTTAGGTCGGCCCTGCGTGGGTACATTTGAGCTCCAACCAGCCGTAGATGTAGGGACCAAAGATCCTCTCGCGTTTGTTTCGTTCATGGCTGGGAATGGCAGGCCTGAAATTCTTAAGTTGCCAGAACCGCCACTAACAGCATCAGTTCTAATTCTTCCTTCACAACGGACCAACTTGCCAATTCTGACGTATGAGCCAATTTGTTGATCATAAGTAACTGTGGGGTCGGAGCTTGAACCTTCATAAGCTGGCGTCCATGATCCTTCTTCGTAATCATCTAGTGTGTTTGCATCTGCGGTGTCAGTGCCAAACAGCACGCCTGTAGAGGCTCTTACGGTGCCGCTAACGTCTAACTCAAGGGCAGGAGCATCCGTCCCAATACCAACGTTGCCGATGGAATCGATGCGCATCCGTTCAGAACCACCATCGTCGTTTGTACCATCGGCTTGCGTTCTTGTATAAAAACGGAGGCCAGCACCTGAACTTCCACCTTCTAGGTATGCGTTAATTTTTGCGTTTTTATTGTTACTAGAACCGTTTCGGAACATTAAAGTTCCAAGAACAATGTCAGAATCTTCAGTAGCCGTGCTGGCAATAGAAATTCGACCATCTTGAACCTGTAATTTGTCTTGAGGACTATTCGTCCCAATACCAACGTTGCCGTTGAAATCAATGCGCATTACCTCATCGGTATTGCTAAACGTTGTACCATCACCAACGCTATCATTCATAAAAATAATATCACCCCTTCCATTGGAATCATTGTTGATAAATCCAATGGCAGCCTTTGGATTGTCCTCTCTTCCAAACTTGACGTAGTTTCTTATATTAGTGGTGGCGCCTGAGCTTTGGCCGATGACAATGTGCCCACCGTTAACGTGCAGCTTCTCATCTGGAGTATCTGTACCAAGGCCAACATTGCCGCTGGAATCGATCCGGAAAAGTTCTGTTTCATTCGCACTAGTGCCATCTCTCTTGATAACAAAACTTTCGCCTGTTACTTGATTCGTGAGATCAAGGTCAATAACCATTTGGGCACTATCGTGCCTGATTTCTACGATAGAACTATCACTGTCGTCCTTTAGTTCTATTCCAGGATCGCTATCAGCACGGAACTGAGCTGAAGAACCGCTGGCTATGAAAACATTTAAAGTAGTAGAACCCGAGACTTGATCCGGACCAAGGCACCATCTGCCATCTTGCCTAAGCGTTCCATGCAATTCATTATCAACACCAAACTGTATGCTTCTGTTGTCATAATTCCAGATTTTACCCTCTTCGCTATCATTCAACCCAATAACAAATCCGTCAGTTGCTGTGATTCCTGTGTCAGTGTTTGTGAATCGTAAGGCATCGAATCCGTCGCTTGACGCGTTATGCAAATGAAGCGTCGAAACTGGACTACCTGTCCCGATACCAACGTTGCCGTCGTTATGGATAACCATCCTTGGAGATTCTGTGCCATCCAAGGTTGATCCAGAAGCGGCAGTATGGAAAGCAAGATCACCTCCACCAGTTCCACTTGCCGCTTGAGCAATGATGCCGGCTTGAATACCGGGGGCATCACTATCGTTACCTTCAAAGATAATTCCACCAGTAACTTGACCGTTACTTTGTGAACTATCTGTATCTTCAATAAGAATCAGGTTATTAGCATTAGACCAATTTGACCCGATAGCTGAGTTGCTTGCTGCAATATGCAGCTTTTCCTCGGGAGCACCCGCCCCAATGCCAACGTTGCCGCTGGAATCGATGCGCATTCTTTCAGCATTATTAGTCCTGAAAGTAACTTCTCCATCTGACTGCAGGTTATTTAAACGCAACTCTTGCATAGAGTTGAACATACCAACCCTTGCCAACTCTCCAGTCGAGTCATGAAACGACTGATAGATGTTTCCTGTTTGATTATCAGGCGTTTCAAGCCTTAGGATTTCATCGACTGCAGATTTAGCATGGAGCGGTTTAGCAGGACTACTCGTCCCAATACCAACGTTGCCATTGCCATCAATTCGAAGCTTCTCACTAGTACCATTTAGGAACTTAATGCTCTTAGTCGAAGAATTACCTAATTTATCGACGGTAATACTGAGGTCGCCAAGTGAAGTATTGACATCTTCGTTGTCCTTGACAGTGATACCGCCATCGACATGAAGCTTGGAAACAGGGAAAGCCGTACCAATGCCTACACTATCTTCAATAGGGTCCAGATGTATAAATCGAGTGCTATCTGTCCTTATCTCAAAACCACCACTATTGTTTCGAACCACAAACGAATCAGCGACCGACTCACTGCTTCTTTGAAACAGAATTGCCGGTGTTGACTCCTTTAAGTGAAGCAACTCGGTTGGGTTGTTCGTGCCAATACCAACGTTGCCACTAAAATCAATTCGTATTCTTTCACCCCCATCAGTAACAATTCCCAGTTCATCAGCGGCAGGACTATAAATACCGGCGGTTTGATTATCAAGAATAAAGCCAGGCGCACTTTCTGTACCTGCTGGTACGTTAACTGGTTGGCCAAAATTCCAGTAACCAGTTGAGTTGGTCCATCGAATTGTTTTATCTGTTGTGCCTTTTAGCGTAATTCCGCCACCGTCAGCAGTTCCATCAGTGGGAGTTGCTACAACACCCAGCTCAATATTCTTATCCTCTACCACCAAAGTGGTTGAATCAATTGTTGTTGTCGTTCCATTTACAGTTAAATTGCCTTCAACTGTTAAATTTCCGTCAAAGGTGGTCGCACCAGTGACGTCGAGCGTACCTGAGATTTCAGCGTTGCCAACAACATCAAGCACTTCAGATGGCGCGGAAGTGCCAATGCCGACTTTGCCATCAGCAGCGATGTAAATCCGGCCAACGCCATTAGTGCTAATGCCAAGCCTGTCAGCAGCATCTAAAAAGATGCCTGTATTACTGTCAGAGCTAAAGGCAAAGGCAGGAGCTGTCTGGCTTCCATTTCCTGCATTTTCAAGCAAATCTGCAATCGTGACCTTCTTCGTCACGTCAGCAGGGAGGTCAACAACTACAAGAACATCAGTGCTTGCCGGATTAGTAGTGGCAAACAGCTCCGTAATTTTGACGTTTGCCACGGCGACGGACTCTAAATGCGTATTTAGAGTCTATCGCTTTGATGGCTCGACGTCACACCAAATCACGAGCCGTCAGGCTGAGTCTGAGCAACGTAAATACCTTGAGATTCGTCCCAAACCAGCTCTTTGTCTCCACTAAAGAAGGAAACGCCATCAGCCCAAAACTCTTCTTCGTCTGGATAGACGGGATCAGGTGTCGTGTAAACAGTCATTAGGCAAACAGCAGTCTGTTGGCATTGTAGTTCCTATCGTAATCAATGCCGACATCGATGACTGCATACTTGCAGTTCAACTGTGCCGCACCAGTTCCGTAGGTGTAGTTACGACTGATAATTTCAGGCGATGCAGGGTACCCAGGATTTGCGAACGTAGCGCCACTAGGCGTTTCATTTCCAGCACCGTTGCGCCGTAAAAATACTGCGCTATTTTCATAGTTCCAATAACTTCCTGATGGAATTGAATCCACTGGATCGCCTGCGGCTGGATCAGGGTTGCTTTGTGCAGCATCAGGCAAGATCGACACTCCAACAGACCGCCAACCTGTCGTGACTGTTCCGTAGCCGCGCTGATAACGTCCAAAGTTGCCAGCCCAACCACTTCTTCTAGCATTCCCATTGGTGCGGAAATCACTAAAGTGATTGTTAATTGTTCTACGATTTCTAGTCAAAGCTCCAACAACTGAAACAAATGCAGGGCCTTGGCTAGCATCAACCGTAGTTGGTGTTCCCCCGTATTGTGTATCTGCATCAGCCATGTATTGATACTCTCTAGTCATCAAATGAATATTTATGTAAGTTGTGTTCCACACGTAATTGCCGGGTCCAACCCTAATTGGAGATCCCCAACCGCAGAACTGGAAGGTACCGACAGAATTTGACGAGTTTTCGCCCATTGAGAACATTGTTGCCGCAAAGCCAAAATGCTTGTAACTAGTTTCACCTTTAAATGTTGGCGTGGTGACGGAGCCTTGATTTGCATAGCCAGTGTTATCAAGAACGTTGTTGCCAATAAAATACGTCCCAGACATCCGAAGAACAGCATCATTCCTCATCTCAATGACAGGCTGATTACTGGCCTGGCCTAGATTGAAAAACGGAAGCTGGATGGCCGTAATTGCAACGTCACGCATCCTAAGAACGTCATTTGCAACGATACATGGACCGCCTGACATATAGTCAATATTGTTTGTGCTTGAATTAGCCGAAATTAGCTGATAAACAAGAGCGTTTAAAACCTGCCCGCGATTACTCTGCGTTTTGACGGTTTGCAGTTGAGCAGTACTAAGTTGATTAAACAAGCTGTTGGGCACCAGCTGATCTGTCAAGGTCGAAGTGCCCTGTAATTTCTCCAAAGTGGTTGTAGCGCCCCACCAAACGACGCCTTGCATAATTGCCTCTTTCTCAAAAGTAAGTTGTAAGGGTTGAAAACTAATATTATTTTGAGTGTTAACATTTCTCGATTGATGCCTGATTACAGTCAAGAAAACTGGATGGTTGTCTGCATTTTTGATATGCGCTTCAAGGTTTGAGCCTGTCAAGGCACTTCTGCCACTATTACTAGGGCCGCGACCATCATTTGTTGTTCCCAAGAACGGAACCTGACCACCCCCAACGCCATCCGTCAATAAACTGTTTGTTGCATAATCGTATGAAATAAGCTCTACTGGATGCGTAAAAGTTCGAGTTCCAGTGTCTGTGTAAATGCCAGGCCCAAGGTAATACACAATTGTCGTCGTAGTTGCAACTGAAAGGTTTGCATATTCAATGGCAAGAGCCAAAGTTTTAACAGCTGCATCAGGGCTTGTTGGAGGACGGCTCAGCAAATCACTGATTGATGCGTTGTAGTTATAGCTTTCGTTGTTTGCCGGATTAGGGAAGTTGCCCGCTTTCTGCACTGCCCTTGGGTTGACGTAAATTTTGACCGTTCCAGGGACTTTGCCAAGCAATCCATTCTTTGACTTCCACAAATCAAGGAAGTAAGGCGTTACAAAATGCGGACCGGAATAACCATTGCTACCGATGTTTGTTGGACCAGCAGCAGTTCCTTCTTGGTTTGCTGTATTGAAAGTAATTGCATCAGCAATACTAACGTCAGGAATTGCTTCGGCTGGTGCGATCCAAGACATGCCACGCCCTTCGCTTGGTTCATCGCTGTTGGTGTCTTTTATCTTGACAAGCGATTTTTGCGTGCTGTCGATGTTATTGCTAACAAGATCGCCATTGACAATTACGTCACCATTGAAGATCGTTACGCCAGTGTCTCCACCTTCACCACCAAGACCTTCAGGCGACAAAACTTCACCTGTAGCAAGATCAGTCAGACCAGCAGCCGTGATTTGGAATCCCTCTTCGTTAAAAGCCGAGATGTAAACACGTCCACCAAGTTGATTGGTGAAGTAGAAACTAAATTTGTTACTAGGCGTAAGGTCGCGTTGATACTGAGGAAGAGCTTTCGAATAGTTGAGGTATCCCGCCCATTCCATGGCGTGCCCGAACAGACGGATCTGACTGGGACGACGCATGACCAAAGGCCAGTTATCCCACGCGTTTGCAGCACCTGATGGATTACTAATGCCATCCAAAGCAGTATTTGGATTGCGCTCGCGATCAGCCGGAGCTTTAGGCAGCAAAATTGTATGTGAATCTGCGTCGCTAAAGCCCAGACTGCGAAGCAATGAATAAACGCCTAAATAATCAACAGCGGTCCTTAATTGTCGCGTCAACTGCTCATCATTACCCAAGTCTGCGTTGGTGTAGCCAAGAAAGTCGCTAATAACGTTGGGATCTTTGTCGCGGTCAAAGATCAATACTGGTTTTGTGTTTTTGAAAAAGTCCTCTGCCGGATAAGTTTCGTCCATATGGACGAATACTTCGTCCCAGTTATTGCTGTTAAACGTGGCGGTCGCAATGTGCTCAACAATGCACTTGTAATGCTTGTTTTGATAGCGAACAACATCACCAGTCCTGTAATAGTTGTTGGTGAGGTGATAGCCACTTCGATACTCGCCTTTATTGTCCCAGTCCGCTGAAGCAGCAGCGCGGCGAACCTCTACCTTGTTGACCCTAAAAACACCACCTGAAGCAGGCAACGTAGTAACGGAGCTGGCAATAATTGGCTCTGCTGCTGCGATTTCAGTGTCAATTGCCGCTCCAAGCGTGTCAGTTTGCAGCCCATAGTCACGAATAATATTACGTGAATCTGCTGAGGTGTTGCTGCAAGTTAGTGAATATGTACGCTCATCTAAGGTTCGAACATCTTGCAGACGACGCACGTAGATCTTCCTGCCTGCAATAGGCGGGAATGCGCTACCTGCATCTGTTGACGGCGGTGTATCACCATCAGCACTAACAAACGCAGCGCTAACATTGATCTGATTTGGGTTGATGGCGTCCCAAGCGTTAGCCGCAAGTGGTGCGTAGTAATCAACGCCGTTTGGATTTTCAATCCAGATATAAGACGTGCCGCCATAGATCCCAAGCGAATAGCCGTTACGATCCAAAATTGTTGGCTTATCGTTTTCGCTGCCTTCAAGATTTGTTGTCAGTGTAATTGTAGTGGCACTGTTAGAAACAGTTGACGCCAGCTCACCAAGATCGATGCGTGACCATTTATTGGTAAGCCCTGAAATGTCACGCGCAACGTTAATGCTTGAAATGTTCCAGTTCTTATCGGTGGTAAAACTATCTGCTACAAATCCTTCTGCAAGAGAAGCGCAGCCGCCGAAGTTAGAGTTACTATTGGTGACCGTAAGTTCGCCGCCTGATTCTACCCAATGGTGAATTCCTTGGCCAATCGCGAAAACACTAACTTCCTGAATGATTGCACGGTTGACGCAACGAATGTGGAAGCTTCGCTTGTTTGGGTCCATCCGAACATTGTCCGGTGACTCGTCAATGTAGTCGTCGTAGTTACCTGCAGCAGTTGAACTAATATCAACCCAATTGCCGCCGGTATAACGCTGCCAGCAGCGCATGTCTTTTTGAAGGGCAATAGATGTATATTGCGCCGTAACCATGCTCTTAAAGCCCTCGGCATTTGCACCATTCGCAAAAATGCCACCCATGCCATAAAGGCTTCGGATTGAGCAATTAAAGATGTAAGGAGACGCGGAGCTTACGCTGTCAGTTGCTTCAGTTTGCGTACCAGGTGCTGGTGCTGGGCCAACAATTTGAACTTCACTGTTCCTTGTCTTGGTAAAGGTGCTGCTGATGCCAGCGACACTGCCAAAGCTCTTGAGGATTTTGCTGTAAAACTCGTCGACACGGGCGCGACCTGCAAACTCAAACGTATGCAGCAAATGGTGCGTGTACGGATAATTTTCTTTGTCTAGAAAAGTGAAGCCGTAGTAAAAGCCCGTACCAGTGACAAGGAAAATGCTGCCACGGTTGCTGTAGTCAGCAGCTTCATCCTGTGCATTAGTGCCGCCAGGAACAAAGTTAGGACGGATGTTGCACTTACGCAGATCAAGACTGACAAGGCTGCAACCACGAGGAAGAACGATTCCGGCACTGTCTTCAGGGTTAAAGCTTTGCAGCTCAGCATCCGTAAATTCTTTAGTGCTGCCATAAGCAGGGAAATTCGTCGCGTTGTCAGCAAGCCCTGTTCCATTCAATGCCGTGTGCATGCCTGGCATCACGACGATCGAAACCAAGTCGCCACAAATGTTCCCAGGGAGGTTCAGATAGTCACGGCTGGTAATGATGCCAGCCTCAATGATTGCCCTGTTAATCGTCTTGAAAGGACGAGCTTCTGTGTAGCCACATTCCAAGCGCTGCAAGCTGATGCGACGCATCTTCTGCTCAAAGCTGCCGTCGTCAGCACTTGCGTAGTCACCAGCTACAAAAGTGTCTTTACCGGTGTAGCTGTTTACATATAAAACGTATGGAGCGCTAAGTGGATCGTTGACAACCGTTGTGCCAGGAGCAATTTCGGCATTGCCACCTAGCTGGCGGACAGCATCCGTAAGGGCATCGATCTGCTCACGAAACTCGCCTTGGGTTGTGTTGATATGACCCAGAGACTCGTTCTGGCCGGCACGGTTGATCTCAGCCACTTCTTTACAGATCTATTTGCTAAGCGGAGTCTAGCTTGCAGTCCCGATCTAGCGCAATTTAGACAGCCACCTTGATGTCGATCTCAGAGGTCGCAACAAAATCAGCCGTTCCAGTGAGCAAGTCGCCAACTTGAGCGTTCAAATTGGTGTTGGTCAAGAGAATTTGGCACTCATAGTAAACAGACCCATTGACCTGCGGGCTTGGCCCGCTTCGATCCTTGAACAAATAGAATCTTGCTTTAGTGTTGCATTGATTTTGCAGCAAAAGCACAAGTCGAAGCAACGCTAACGTATCTTGTTCGCCAGCAACAGCTCTGTGCTCTGCCATAAAGTCAAGGCTGCCTGCGCCACGTACCAATGACTTGATGTTCTCGCCAAATGTCTGGCCAATCGCAGTTGTATCTAAATTCTCAGCATCAATACTTAGAATCCATTGCTTCAATTGAACTTGGAAATTGTAATTTCTGTTTGCATCAGCGCAAATAACGTCAAAATTAGATGGCAACGCAATTAAAGTAGAAAGAACTTCTTCGCCATCAATAACAAGATTAGCAATTGAAGCTATCGCTGAATCGATTGCAGATGTATAGCTTGCATCGTTAAAGTAACTAGCGACAACGAAGTTCTTTGGCTTAACATTCAAAAGTGTTTTTTCGGTACCAGACTGTGAACGTGCAGCTGCCTCTGTAGTCCACAACCTGATTCTGTCAAGCAGGTCACGACTCATGTATCCGTCTGTCTGCTCCGTCAAGCCAGTCGTTGCAGCCGTATTGTAGAAATCATCAAGATCACTCAATGCGGTGTATCCAACCAAGTTGTTACCTGCTTGAGTGACCAAGTAGTCACCTGCTTGGGTGAGTAATGGGCTATTTAAATTGTTGTAGAAAGGAGCATCGTCAGTATCAGTGCCCAGGTACCAAGCCTTGCAAGGCCCTAACCTCCAGATCGAACCACGGTAAATCCCATGTCCATCTGGACAGTCTGCATATCCATCACCATTTAAATCAATAGGCAGGCCCCCGTCAGCCGCCAAAATTATCCTATCCCCTTGCCAATAACTTGGGCTAGCAAAAGTTATTGTGTAAGGAGTCGAACCAATATTTAGACGCTGCCAAGACAGCGCCATAGCTTCTGGTATTTCTCGACTTATCTCAAGCAGTCCACCCGCACCAAGGACGGCCATCAGAACGTACCGCTAGGCTTGCCGGTAAAGCTAAATGAGATAGGCACGCTGACAACGCTTCCAACACTGACTGAAACGCCAGCCTGCGTAATCAAAGCATCCCCTTCCAACGTGCCTTCAGCCACATTGGTGTCTAAAACCATCGCAATAGTGTCAGTTGACTCGGAATCATTCAACAATCGATTCATAGTCGCTGTAGTAGCGGCGTCAGCCGAGTCGTACAAAAGCGTCCCAGTGCCAGTCGTTCCTCTCACGCCATACGCGTACGTGCGGTCTCTTTGACCAATGCCTGTAGTCTCAAGCGCATCTCTAACAATCGTCAGGCTGACGTCACGAACCTTGGCGATAGCTGCGCCTTCAAAACGAAGCTCAGCGGTAGAACCTGTCTTGACAGCCATAGGAAAACCTCTTTCAGCTCATTCTAAGCTCTCCGACAAGGCTAACACTAACGTTTGATCGCCCTGGGGCGACACTAGTGACTTTCGGGGGAGAGCCTTCAGCAAAACACCATTTCAAGCCTGCAGCAAAAGAAGATCCGTCTAAATACGTCGTTAAGGTCGAGTCCGCTCCATTGAAAACAGCGACTGGTAGCGACAAGTCATCCAAAGCTCCCTTGGCGGTTTTATACGCAGTCATGATTGCTGTGGCGTTCGTATCGTTGATGTTTTTGAACTCTAGTTTGAGTTCCGCCTGACTCGGCAAAGAGGCAAACAGACGACGAGTTGTAACGCCAGATTGCGATACGTGGCTCTTAACGGGATACGTTGGAGGCTTGAAGCTTCGGCTTGAAGGCTCAATTGGTGGGAATGCTGTGGTCATTGCACTTAAGTGATGGTCCAGTTTCCAGCTGTGTCAAAACCGTCAGCAACCAACGGAACGCCAGCACCAGTAACTGGCATGTGCAGCGCCTCTATTGTAAAGGTGCCGTCTTGGTCCGCAGTGATCTGCTCAACCTGATAAGTTCTCGACTCTTGGCTTGACTTGATCTCGGTAAAGATAATTCCAGTTGGCGTTGCTCTCGTACCACTACCGGTTACAACTAAAGTCTGAACACTTGGATCACTGCCAGAGTCGGGATCCCAAGCAAACACAGAATAACTTCCATCAGCAAAAGCCTCTGACGTCACAAGATCTCCCGCTCCAGTGACGACGCCATTGCTGAAATCGGAATACTCTGTCGCGTCCATCGCAACATTAATGTAATCGCCAGGCGCAATATTGTTGTAAACAGATTCGTGCGTAACTTTGAATCTCACAACGTGATCGGTCAGCCTACGCGTTCTGATGATGAACTTTGCAGCATCAATGGCATGGCTCCGCTGAGTGCAGTAATCAGTCATATCTAGCGATACCGTATCCAAGGGCGTATAACTTGCCTCTTTAACCAGCACTTCTTTTACAGTGGCAAACGCGCCTTCGCTTGCAAGATCAGAAGATGAGCGTTCCTCCCTATAAGTCGCGCTAACCTCAATCGGCTCCCTGTCTTCTGGATTCAAGTATTCAATCTGATAACTATCTTCGAGAATGTTCCCGACGGTGAAAAGACCTTTGATGTCAGCAGCAGCAAATGTCGCTCCAGAAACAGGCAGAGCAGGTTTAAGAGTAAACTGACCGTTTATCTCAGCAAAATATAGCAAATGTGTTGCCGCAAGATCAGCGGCATACTGCCTAATGTTTGCCTGATCAGCAATAACGCCATTGAAGTAATAACCTCTATCACTACACCAATCGTTAGCCTCTTTAAATGTAGCAAGATCAATCATCTCGTCTTTGATCAAATCGCCCATTCCATATCTGTCGTTGGTCATCAAGTCCAACAAGACTTCGGGGAACCGATACAAGTGCTGAGGCGTAGGATTAAAAGGCAAGCTTGAATAAGAGTCCAGCCGCCTTGATTTAATGCCTTGCTTTACATAGCCAGAAAATTGCGTGAATTGTTGCCACTCAGTTGAAGATCGAATATTAATGCCAACCAAAGCAAGATTGCTATAGCTGCCAGTTTGACCTGTTACAATTTCATTGACATATGAAATTTTGTTTTCTGGACCGCTTTCGCAACTTGTCGTAATTTCTTCGTATACAAAATCTTCTGCGCAAGATATAAACTCATCAATCATTGACGCATACCCGGTTCCAATAGAAGTGTCTACGGCTGAAAGAGATTGAAATGTTTCTGCAGGCTCGCCGCTCTCTACGGATTTTGTATAGCTAGTAACCAAGTCAGGGTCAGCTTCACCGAACTTAGATCTCACATCATTGTGAAACGGATAATTAAAAATCTTACCTCTAAAGGCCACCTTTACAGCGGCTCCACCGTAAGAGGTTATGCTTTCATGCTGAAAACCTTCGTTTGCATCTAAAAGATAAAGTTGACCAGAGGTCTTCGACCTAAATTCAAATCCGGTGATTGGCCGTAGCCTAAAAATACGAAGCTTAGAAGTCGTAAATTCAAGTCGTATAAAATTAAATACTGCCTGCAGTGTTTCACTTCGAACCGCAAAAATTTTGCCGCTATCGACCCAATCGTCATCAGCATCAGCGACTATTTCCTTGTACTGCAGCGTAAAAATAGAAAATCTTTTAAATGAAACGCTTAGCGTTCCACTTTGGTAAAAGTCGCTGTCATACTCAGTAGTGTTCGAAAAAGTTTCGCAAAAAAGATCATCCGTCTCGTTGTAGGTTTTTGTATCCTTGAAATTGCAAAGGCCATTAATCCTGCCGCCTAGCGTTGAAGTAATCCCAATTTCGGTAATGTCGCAAGCACGAGTATTTGTAACCACGGCTTGCGCATAGCGCAAAAGATGACCCTTAGTAGTCGCTACTGCACGATCGACTGGAGTTGGATTATCTACTGTGCTACCAGTGTAAGCACCTTTTAAATGAGCTTCTGTGTAGAAACGAGCAGAGCCAGGCTCAACAATTTCAAAAACTGCTTCAATTGACTGATCAGAGCCAACTTCATCAGCCTCTGATCTAAAAACTGCATCGCTAGGACTACGAGAAATGCAAACTCCAATTGAACTGCCAATCTTGTAAAGCTCTCCAATAATTAAATTCTCATCATAAAAGGCTTGCCTAGCGGCCACACTTGAGGCGACGTCTTTGCTTTCTTCAGTTTGATTGTTTTCCGAAAAAGTTATTTCCTTTTCTGATTCCTTGAAAAGCTCATAAGTAACGGTGTCTCCTACGGCTAAACTCCTTAGACCATTTTTAGGGTTGCCGTTTTTCTTGGTAAGTCCACTAAAGCTTGCGAAATTGTACCTAAACTTTCTTCGCAGTGCAATTTGAGGCCCATCTTTAGGACAAAGCACTGTAAAGTTATCGCCACTTGTAGCCTCTTGTTTAACTTTGACTCCTGGTCTTACAATAGGATTTACTTTAAATGCTAAATCATTGCCAATCAAAGAATAAACGCCAAACGTAGTGCTGGACGAAGGCGTGTGAACTGAAGAAAATGCAGCCGTTTCCGTGGGCGAGCTGCCAGTATGAACTTTGAAAACTTCTTCTGTAGACGAGGTTGCAGATGAGCCCCCACCATTAGCTCTACGATCATTGGTTCCGCTTCTACCAAAAACTCGATCGTTTTCTATGATCGCTCCACTCCCAAGACTTGCATAAATCGTTGCTCGTGCAGCGACTTCAGTGGCAGCGCTTGTGGTGTACTTGTAGTTCTTTAGAAGGTTAGAGCCAACTGCCCATAAATCATTGTCAAATGATTCAATTTCGCCTTCTCCTGCAAGAAATACAGCTCGCAACATCTGCGACGTCCCAAAAGACAGCATTTGCGACCAGACAAGCGGCATGTTTATGCGAACACCGCCAACTTTTTGACCTCCTACGTTCCTGTCTCCATAGACAAGAGGAACAGTGCTGCCAATCTTAATTACATTTTGAACAGAGTCAAAACCATAGCGTGGCGCAAAACTTTGATTCGTAATTATAGGGTCATCTGCGACATTATTCCTGCCAATTGCTCTTGGGCCTCCTCCTACTTCAGGCACACTTGGTCTCAAAAGCAATGAGACTACAGTCGTGCCAACGCTAAGAGCAAGGCTGACAATCCCAAGAACAAGTCCTGTCTCAAGACCAGCAACTGGTCCTTCAATTGGGTTCTCTTTTAAATACTGCCTTGCATCTGCCTGGAACGATTGAAACTCCTCTTCCGTCAGCCCCAAAAGGCTGCAAAGGTAACGATCGGAAGGGAGCATAGTCATCGAAACGTCCTGTACTCCAGATTTGCGACTTTTTTGCTGGGCAGCCAATGCACACCACGCTTGTGGTGCGGGAACAAAAGCCCGTTATCCACGATAATACCTAAGCCCAAGTGCGTTGGCTCATCAAACAAAGTCAACGCATACTCTTGCTGAGGACAAATGACTGTCCGTTCCAGCCATTGGTTCTTTAGTGCAGCCCACTCCTTACGAGCTGCCATCTCTAGCCAACTCGGTTCATAAGGCGGGTGCTCAACTCCAGCATCACGCAACACGTTCCAAACCATAATCACGCAATCGCAACCAATCCCATCGTTTGGATCAGCTCCAAATTCGTGAGGCAAGCTCAAATACTTGTGCCAACGCTTCATGTCGAAATTTGACCAGTGGTCGGCAAGGCTCCAACTAACTCTTCGCTCAATTTCCTCCTAGGCACTTGACCCTTGACCGCATCTAGTGGCGAGATGAGTCGCAGTTTAATAACTTTGGTATCCATCTCATAAGAGGCCACGCGCCAGTTTTCTGTTGAAACCAATTGATCGTCAGCAAAAGTGCTGATATTGAGACTGACAGTCTCAACTCGCAAAATCCAACGCTGCTCAACCGCTTGCTTAAACAGATTCAAAATGATTGTTGAACCAGCTTGAGTTGACGCTCCAATTGCCAGCACATTAGAACTGCGGTCTCCGCTCTTCTCTCCTCCGCCAGTTGCCAGCACAAATGGCGCAAAGATGTAGGTGTCGCCTCCGCGTGTACGAGAACCATCAACCGTAAAATTCTGGAAGTAATAAGCAGTCTCTACATAGGTAGAACCAGAAGGCTCTAAAAACTTGACATAGTTGCAGAACGCATAGCCGCTCATAATCCAACCCTTCGCCGTGCTTTGACGCTATTTTGCAATGCTGCGAGTGTAAGCGCACGTCCACGCTGTGCAGCTTGAGCCATGCCAGCTTGATGCTGCTCAGCCGTAACGTACTCAACGCCGTTAATTGATTGAGACTCAAATCGCACATCAAGAGGAGATGGATTTGAAATCGCTTCTGCAGTTTGCTGTTCCGCTGCTGCCACCATCGATGCCTCTGAACTACGAGAGAACGGCACAGAAAGCTGTCTTAGGTTTTCTTGGCGATTAATTTGCGTGTTCTCTTGACGGTTAATTAGCTGAGATGTAGTGCCGCCTTGGTTGCCTCCAGGCACGAAGGGAACCGCCATGGCATTTGCCATCTCAGCACCAAGGCTTTCACTTGATGTGATTTCACCGTTAACAAATGGAACGAAGAGTTCTGGACCACGCTCTCCAACAAGCATTGGCGAGCCACCGGTTACAAGGCCTCCATTTGCAAAATTACTAATGCCGAACCCGCCACTTGAAAAAGCACTGGAAAAATCTATCCCACTTGTTAAGGGCTTTTCCGCTCCCGTGCCATATGAACCACCAATTCCAGCAAAAAGCCTTGCAATGCCAATCGAAATATAAGTTGCAATCATTTGCGCAGCTTGCTTCGCAAGAACGTCTGCAACGCTCTTCAACATGTCCGCAAATACTTCTTTAACGGTTGCCGCTCCAGTGATGAGGTTTTGAATGCCGCCTACAAGTGAATTGCCAATTGCATTGCCAATGCCTTGAGCGATTTGAACCGCTTGCGTCTGTAAATCATTCAGGCTCTCAACTGACTGCTTAATAAACTTATTGAGAGGGCTGTTTTCTGCAGATATTTGCTTCATTAAGTTGCCAACTTGTGCAACTTGCTCTTCGGACATGCCGTCTTCTTTCAACTTTTTCATTTCTTTCTCGATACGCAGGCGCTCCCTTTCGGCTTCACTTGTAGCCTGAGCTATGTCAAGCTGAAACTGAAGGTTCTCAATCGTATCGTCGAACTTTTCTTGCCTTTGACGCTGCAATTCTTCCAGCTCGCGCTCCACTTCACGATGAGCCGCTAGCTTTTCAGTAGCCTTGCCAATATTGATAGCCTCTATCTCTCGTTGGTCCGTAACGCCAATAAGATCCTCTTTGCGTCTTGCCTCGATTTCAGCGATTCTCTGCTCGCCTTCTAAACGGATTACTAACTGCTGATCACCAGCTGCCTCAGCAGCTGCAATTTGATCCTTAAATCGAGAAATCTCAATAACCTTTTGACGTTCTTGATCAAGCTTTGCCAATCGTCCCTGCAGCCTTTGCTCCTCTCTTGCTGCTTTGTCAGCCGCAGTATTTTTAACAGTAAAGCGCTTTGTGTCTGCAGCTGTAATTGGAATTAAGCCAGGATCAAGCGGTCGCATTCCTCCCATCTCTTTAAGGACTTGCGCTTGAGCCTCCTGCTCCGTCATTTGCATACTTTTTGCAGCACTTCTTCCCGTGCCAACACGCTTTGTCAATTCTTGAACTCTTGCTTCAGCTTGAGCGCGCTGCTCAGGATTAAGGTCTCGCAAAAATGCGTCAAAACGAAACCCAGTAGTTACTCGGCCTAAAATTTGATTGACGATACTTAAAAATCCATTCAACGGACCTGAAATCAATGCAGCCAGCTGAGTCGTTAGCTCGCCCCACAACCTAGTTGTCTCATCTGTGGTATTTCCAAGCGCCTGTAAAGAGCGAATGCCTTCATTTCCAATTTTGTCGGCAAGCTCTTGCGTGATAAGTGCATTTAGCTCTTGAACATTACCTTGCTCTTCAAGCGCAGCTGCTTGTCTTTCTATTGCTTTGGTACTAAAAAGCGCTTTTTCTTGCATTAAATCAAGCGCGCCGCTAGTAGAACTGACTGCTTGACCAATCTCTGCAGCTGTTTGACCAAAAGCCTGAAGTTGCGAAATCGCAGCTGTTGCCGCAATAGAACCTCCTAACCCGCCAAGCGCTCCACCGACGCCACCAGCTATTGCCTGCAGTGGGCCGCCGCCAAACAACAGTGGAAAGCCTGCGCCCGTAGCAATATCTTGGAATCTACGAGCGCCATTTTTTCTTTGTTGAGCAAGCTGTGCTGATCGACGTTGGTTAGCCAAAAATGCAGGAGAGCCTGGAATATTAACTGCTCCACCAATAGGTGACGCAATCATTTGACGCGGACCCTGCATAGGAGGCGCTGCTGGTCCAAACTGACCTCTGCCTGCATTAGCGCCCGCCAGTCGTCTTTGACGTGCCTTGTCGGCTGCTTCAAGCTCCTTATCAAATTTCTTAAGTGCTCTTAAATCAGCCGCTAACTTTTTGTCTATATTGTCTAGTTCTACCTTTTGCCTTCTTTGTATTAACTTTAACTCTGCAAAATGAGCATTTTTATCTGCTTGCATTTCTGCCATCTCTAACTTTCTGATGGCTTCCATTTGAGCTGGAGAGCCAGCAATGTCTATCCTGCCGCCAATAGGGCTCACTCTTTGCCTGCCGGATGCAGCAATCTGAGCTGGAGAGCCCATCATGCTTCTTATGCCACGAATTGGACTTGCGGCAAAACCTTCTCTTTGCGATCGAAGAATTTTTAACTTTGATTGTTCTAGACGAATACTTTTATCTAGAATTCGATACTCTCTTTCAGCGTTAGTAAGGTCCCTGCGACTCTGTTGCTCAGTTGCTTTACCCATTTGGGCTCTAAGCTTGGCAACCCTTAGGCCCTTGGCCTCCATCTCGTTGATGCGATTCATCAAACGAGCACGTTTATCTACAATTCTTTCAAGACCTTGTTCTTTAGAAGTTGCTGACTTGCCAAGATTTTTTATCTTCGTGTCAATGGTATTGAGATCAGTCTCAACCTTCTTGGTATTGATCTTGATATTGACTTCGTACTCAGCAGCCACGACTAACCCGAAGACATTGCCCTCAGGTTAGCGCACCCTGCGATATTGAGCCTGCTGACGGCTACGCTCCATCTCTTTTTGCTCTCGGTCTGACTTGAGTGAGCAATACGCACTCCAGCCAAACAACTCTTCCATTGACATGGTGGCTCGAAGCTGAGCCAACGTCATGCCTAGCTTCTCAGCAATGAAGAACTGCAAAAACAGATAGTGGTCCTTATCAAGCTTCGCTTTTAATGGCGTCGGGTTCTTCCACCTCACCCGTTCCCTGCATCTTGGACATAATGTCCAGCACAATGCCCAAAGGCAGACGGTTGCGGATCTTGGCACGGTCGCCATCTGAGAAAAGACGATCGCCAGCTTCGTCTTCTGCTTTGCGAATCACCATCTGGATCGCAAAATCCAAGTTGTCCTCTGAAACGCTGACGTTTAACGCCTTCAAAGAATTGTTGATTGCATCACGATCAGCAATCGTCAAAGGCTTCCAATACAGCTTGAGAATGACCTCTTCGCCATTTTTGATCGTGTAGCTGCTGCGCTCTTCGACGTTGAACGCTTTACACAGCTTGTCAATTGCGCGTGCTTCAGCCATAAAACTCAGTCAACTAGCACACTATAGCTTATCCCAAACGCACAGATGCAAATGCTTTGTCTAGATCAAGAAACAGGCCCGTGTCTCTACTGGTTTCCGTGTAAATTTTGTACCAACGGGGGCCATCCTTAGCAGTAATTCTCAAAGCTTTTTCGCCGGTTCTAGCCTCTTCGTAGGTTTTGCCTTGTTTTTTGGCCTGCGGATTATTGACCGCGTATCCTGCGTAGTCAGCTGCGTTGCCAATATACAAAGGACTGCCAATTAGAACCCTCAATGCAGGACGTTTCTGAAGGTTTCGACCAGTAGGCATGTTTTCAGCGTCCCAATCGCGTTGATTGCTGACTATTGGCTTGACTGGCTTAGGACTCAGCTCCCACAGCTCACCAAAATTGCCAGTCCAC
>Ga0213858_10000294_pt1 | contig 24079 bp, 34 predicted proteins | sample PICome_FD_160122 | JGI IMG/M metagenome (GOLD analysis project Ga0213858, IMG submission 160122) | Coastal seawater microbial communities near Pivers Island, North Carolina, United States - PICO245 | ecosystem: Environmental > Aquatic > Marine > Coastal | place: USA: North Carolina | collected... | reverse complement strand
CACAGGTGCACAAGGAGATCAAGGAGCTCAAGGCTTCCAAGGTGACACAGGTGCACAAGGTGATCAAGGATCACAAGGTTTCCAAGGTTTCCAAGGTGACACAGGTGCACAAGGAGATCAAGGAGCTCAAGGCTTCCAAGGTACTACAGGTGCACAAGGGGATCAAGGAGCTCAAGGTTTCCAAGGTGCTACTGGTGCACAAGGCTTCCAAGGAGATGCAGGAAAGCATGCTAGTGGATGTTTTGAATATACATTAGCAGTTCTATCATCTGGGGATGCTGGAAATGGATATGTATCAATTCAAAGTAGTCAGACTAATCCTACATTAGTTACTAGCATATATGTTAACGATACAGATTCTAACGGTGGTAATTTAACGGACTTATTTGATTTAATTAATGATAATAATTCTGGTCAAATAAGCATTACAAATACCGGAAATGGAGAAGTTGCCTATTATAATATTACAAATGCAACTTTACCCGCCGGCAACGATCATATAGTATTAACAGTTTCTTATCTTGGAGGAGATGAATCAGCATTTGGCACAAGTAACGTTATACTTTGCTTTAATCCAGTAAGCGATGGAGCTCAAGGCGATATAGGAGCTCAAGGTTTCCAAGGAGACACAGGTGCACAAGGTTTCCAAGGTGACACAGGTGCACAAGGCTCTATTGGTGCTCAAGGTTATCAAGGAGATATTGGTCTAATAGGCGGCGTTGAATACACATATGTTACCTCTTCAACTAATATAGGTAATGCTTCTGGTCGTTTACACTATAATACAAGTAACAATACAGTTTATATAAGCACTAGAAATAAAGGAGGAACTACAGTAACCAATTGGATTACAACATATGGTAAAGATGATTCCATTCGTATAGTTTCAGAAGGTGGATCAGATATAGTTTTAGGTATTATAAGCAGTTCTCTAGTGTCCGTTGTAGGTACTCCAGGCGCATATCAATTTACAATAAATCCTGGAGTAGAATCTTGGTCTCCTTCTGCAAGCGACAACATATCTGTAAGCTTTATAAAAACCGGTTCAAATGGTGCGCAAGGTGACACAGGTCTCCAAGGTGCACAAGGTTTCCAAGGAGCACAAGGTTTCCAAGGGTCTCAAGGAACTGGAGCGGCCGGTAACTTCGTGTACACGCTCCTCGGCGATTCAACTCCAGAAACAAACGGTGAGTTATATTGGTCATCACATGCTACTAACGCCAGCACAACATATAATCCAAGCTTAGTTAGATCTATTAGACTAAATGAGAATTCAGAGGATGGAGCTTCTATTGCCAGTTTATTCGATCAGATAAACTTATACGGCGGTGAAGTTCAATTCATAAATACAAATGACCCAGGAGAATATGCTACTTATGTGCTAGTTGCTGGAGGTGTAACCGATTTAGGATATTATAGAAGAGCTCAAGTTGATCCAGCTGGTACCTATTACTCAAATACATTTAGCTCTACAGATACGCTTGCACTTCAAATTTCTATTACGGGCGGAAGATTAGCTGCGCCTGGAGCTGAACTAGAACAAGATGATAACTACACATTAGATAGTTCTAGCTCAAGTGGATTGCCGTCTAATTTTACAGATGGTGATATTATCATATACGATACAGGCGGTACTCAAACTGTTGACAATATTTCAATAGGCGATACAGTTGAACTTTTAATATCGACTAAAAATGCTGCAGGTTCTACCAAGAACGGTATACAATATTTAGCATCTTCTAAAAATTCATACGGTGGAGCTGGTACTTTTACAGTTACTGCAGGAAAAGATATACTTTCCTTTAAGGTTACGCCTAATTCAGTTAATTCTAATTCTGGAACGGCACAAACTCCAGCCACTGGAAGTACTTACTATAGAGTAGTAACTACACTAATGTCGAGAAGCGGATTTACTGCTTCAGCTACCGATATAACTTCGAGAAGAGTTGTAATAGGTGCTACTTCTTCTGGTAACGATGGAAACGACGGTGCACAAGGTTTCCAAGGTGACACAGGTGCACAAGGCAATCAAGGAGCACAAGGTTTCCAAGGTGACACTGGTGCACAAGGTGCTGCAGGAACAAATGGAACCAACGGGACTAACGGTTCAGATGGAGCTCAAGGTTTCCAAGGTGCTACGGGTGCACAAGGAGATCAAGGAGCACAAGGTTTCCAAGGTGACACTGGTGCACAAGGCGACACTGGTGCACAAGGAGATCAAGGAGCACAAGGTTTCCAAGGTTTCCAAGGTGACACAGGTGCACAAGGAGATCAAGGAGCTCAAGGCTTCCAAGGTTTCCAAGGTGACACAGGTGCACAAGGTGACACAGGTGCACAAGGTGCTGCAGGAACCAACGGAACAAATGGAACTAACGGCTCAGACGGAGCCCAAGGTTTCCAAGGTGCTACGGGTGCACAAGGCGACACAGGTGCACAAGGTGCTGCAGGAATCAACGGAACAAATGGAACTAACGGCTCAGACGGAGCTCAAGGTTTCCAAGGTGCTACAGGTGCACAAGGCGACACAGGTGCACAAGGTGCTGCAGGAACCAACGGAACAAATGGAACTAACGGATCAGATGGAGCTCAAGGTTTCCAAGGTGCTACAGGTGCACAAGGCGACACAGGTGCACAAGGTGCTGCAGGAACCAACGGAACAAATGGAACTAACGGCTCAGACGGAGCTCAAGGCTTCCAAGGTGACACAGGTGCACAAGGACCCGAAGGACCGTCAGACATTACGCAAGATACCGCACCGGCACTGGGTGGAGATCTAGATGTTGCGGGATACGACATAGTATCAAGCGGTAACGGAGACATTACGGTTAATCCAGGAGGAACGGGTAAAATTATCTTAAAGGCAGATGATGTCGTGATGGAAGGATCAGGTACAACGACTGTACCTGAAATCAGACTAACTGAATTTACTGCACTTGGAACAGATTACGTAGGCTTTAAGCCACCATTGAGTGTTACTACTAGTACTATATGGGCATTGCCTGACGGAGATGGTACAAACGGTCAAGCTCTAGGAACAAATGGATCTGGTACGTTAGATTGGTATACCTTTATAAGTCCAAATAACCCAACTACAGCTGGAACTTTAACTATAAACAACAATGGACCACTAGCTGCACAGCTTAGAATTGGAGACGCAGATTCTAGTAACTATGTTTTCATTAAGTCGCCTTCTACTTTATCGGCCAATTATACTTTAACATTACCTTCAGATGATGGTACTTCAGGTCAAGTCTTAAGTACAGATGGTTCAGGTGGATTATCTTGGGCAGATGCAGATTCAGGCCCTCAAGGTGCACAAGGTTTCCAAGGTGACACTGGTGCACAAGGTGCTGCAGGAACCAACGGGACTAACGGGTCAGACGGAGCACAAGGTTTCCAAGGTGCTACGGGTGCACAAGGCGACACTGGTGCACAAGGTGCTGCAGGAACCAACGGGACTAACGGGTCAGACGGAGCACAAGGTTTCCAAGGTGACACAGGTGCACAAGGTGCTGCAGGAACCAATGGAACAAATGGTGCTCAAGGTGCTCAAGGTGCTGACGGCGCCCTATCTCTAACAGGTTCAACAGCAAACGGAATTATTACATATGACGGTACCGGCAATAACGCTACTGTTGAATCTAAAATAATTTTTACTCCTTCAACACTACAAATAAATGCTACTAATACTGATGGCGCATATATAAAAATATATGGCGGACTTTATACTAGTGTCGCGCCTTATATAACACCAGATGGATTATGGAATACATTAAAGTTCGGTTCAACAACTTCAGGTAAAACATTTGATTTCCAAAATAATAAAATTGCGTTTGATAGCGATTCAACAAATACTTATATTCAAGCAAACACAAGTACTCCTGAAGATCTTGAAATCCATGCAGATGAGGATATCCTATTGATGGCCGATGGTCAAGTAGGTATTAAGAACTCTACTCCAACATATGACCTTGATGTTACTGGTAATGTAGGTCTAAGTGGTTATATCTTTAATTCACCTAATGCAAGTGGTAACGTAACGGGTCTGTTGTTAGATGCTACGTCTTCTACTTGGACAACTGCTAATACACATAAGGCTGTAAGAACTCTAAGAGCTGCTACCGCTACTACACAAACGTACGGTAGAGTTTACCATATCAATAGCTCTGGTACGTGGGCAGTAACAAACGCTACAGCTGAGGGATCCTCATCTGGATTGCTAGGTATTTCCTTCAAAGGCGTCAGTTCAAATTACGTAATGCTAGAAGGTCTAATTACAATTCTAGCTACAGATATATCCGGTACATATAAAGACGGTGCTCCTCTATACTTAGACGCATCTAACAACGGTCAAATGACGTTGACAGCGCCAACATCTAGCGGTAATATAGTTAGAATCGTAGGTTATACAGTAGATACAATTACGGTAGGCAGATCTACGGGTTACATCGTATACTTCTGTCCAACTGCAGACTGGATCGAAATCTAATCATAGTTCTCTTATTGTTGATGTTAAATCGTAAGCTACATATAAATGAAGAGATGATTCTATTGGATGACGGCACGCAAGTCATGAACCGATGGGAAGATGATCTGATGCGCCGAAAGGCCGAATGGGTTTCTTATAACCAGGGTGATGTGCTGGAACTAGGCTTCGGCATGGGTATATCAGCTGACTACATTCAATCATGCAACGTTAAGTCTCACACTATATGTGAGATTCACCCTCAAGTTATTTCTAACTTAAACATATGGACTAATGATAAAGATAATGTCAATGTTTTAGAGGGAGATTGGTACGATAACATCGATCAGATGACTAAGTATGACGGCATTCTATTTGATACTCACTTAGATGGTCACTATGCTTTCTTTTTTGAAAAGCTAATCGATATGGTTTGCAAGCCCGGTGCACATGTCACCTGGTGGAACAATGCTCCTAAGGCTGACGTTTCTAGAGGCAGACCTTTAACTACCGTGTTTGAGATAGTAGACGTTAATCCTACCGACGACGCATACTTCAACCATAAAAAATATTACTTTCCTAAGTACACACACTCATGAGTTTTACTAAGAAGAATGGAGTTGCAGAATCGTTAATTACAAAGTTTTCGGGCTTTCCTAAAAGAGATATGCTTAAGATTAAGGGTAGACGTAGAAAGGGCATATCTGAAACCTTTGATACTGGAGATTTCTCTGGAGTTTCTAATACATCTCAAACTTTACCTAGTGGTTGGACAGTAGGTACAGATAGTACTGTAGTTTATGGTCGACCTGGAGTTTTTTCACAAACGATTAATGTTGCTGCTTCTAACTCAACGACAGTTGGTTCTTCTGGCTGGAAATTCGATTATAATGCTACCGGATCTGGAGGAACCGGACCCAATGGAGGATTAGCAGGTGGAGTTAATGCTACTGCAGGTACGCAAAGTAGTACTACAAGATATATTTATTATGAAGCATCTGGAAACGGAGCGGGCAGAGGTTATAGCTCTAGTGGACAAGGTCATAGCTTTATTTCTCCAGAGTTAAACTTTTCTAAAGCTTTCGACGACAGTACATTAGAAGTTCAATTTTGGTTTCACAGCTATACGAGCGGTACTAACTCAACTTGGAACGCACATGAGTTTGCAGTTGCAGCAACAACTTCAGCAACTGACGCTAGCTCTATATCAGAAGTAGTTAGTGGTAGTGGTTTAACAGGTTTAGGTACCTCAGGTGGAGGCCTAGACATAGATTATTGGACAAATAGCACTGGATCTACAACTTCTAAATCTAAAAGAATTCAAGGAGGTCAACACCAGTCTTCTAATAGTGAAGCTTATAGATTTGCAAGAGTACCTCTTAATGCTTTAGCAGGTCAATCATCTGTATATCTTCACTTCGTAATGCTTAACGTAAAGTACTTTAGAGCTGACTTTGCAATAGGTGGTATAAAAATAATAGGAAACGTATAATGGATTGTCCAGGATGCACACAACCAATGGCTTCAGGTATATCTAAGTGTAGAACTACATCTTACGATATTGTCGACGCTAGCGATAACTTATTGATGGCTTGGAAATCTCATGATTTACCATCAGATGATGAAGAAATAGGTAGTACTGTCAATTGTTATTATTGCACGGCGTGTAATATAGTTGAACATCTATCATCTAATTAAACTCGTTAAATTTGGTGAGCTTCGCTTAATTCGTAGCCAGATTTAACCGGAGGGGGCGTAAGCCCCCTCTTTTTTTGAAACATTGTTAACAATCTATGTAAAATATCTAAATAGATTATCATGAAGAAAGAGATTCAACTCACTTCTCACTTGGATGACGAAGGTCATCTCGCAAGTCCTACTTTGCCAAAGGGCGTTAAGAACTACCTCATCGACATTGACGGTACTATTACTGACGATGTACCGAATGAAGAGCCTGATCGTATGGCTCAAGTTATTCCTTATGAAGGAGCTGTAGAAACACTTAATCGCTGGAACGATGAAGGTCACGTTATTACATTCTTCACCTCTAGAACCGAGGACCATAGAGAAGTAACCGAAACTTGGCTCAATAAATGGGGCTTTAAGTATAGCGGTCTATTGATGGGTAAGCCACGCGGTGGTAACTATCACTGGATCGACAATCACATTGTCAAGGGAACAAGATACTCTGGAGTTTGGGCCGATTTGGTCAAAGAAGAAAGAGTAATAGAAGTCTTTCCCGGTCAAGCGTGATATATAGTTCATGGGAATTCTTAAGTATATAGACTTCTTAAATGAGGACACTAGCAAAGAGCTCGGAAGAGTTCTCTGTGCGGTTTCTTCTGGTCAAAATGACCACGTGTACATTACTAAGCCAGAATATACAGTGTCTAAGTATATGCCCTTGTTCACAAAGGGTGATGAATCTAGGCCTTTTGATATGCCTGTCATTAATTACTGTAATATTCATGCTAATCGTTTGGTAAAGGCCGGTCAACCAGAAGACTCAATCTATAATACTTATGAAGCTAAAATGGATGTGGCTAGCAAATCAGATTGGCACAATAAACATACTGATTGTGAATTTGTGCCTAAGACTGCCACCTCTGTAGAAGAAGCTAAGAACCTTAAGTTTCCTATTATCGCTAAACCAGACAATAGGTACTCTGGCTTAGGTATAGTAAAGTTCGACACGGTTGAAGACTTTGAAAAGGCAGATCACTCTAAGTTTTCTACGTATTCAGAAAAAATCGATATTGATTCAGAACATCGTATCTTTTTATGGAGGGGCGAGCCTATGATGTGGGTACACCGAGATCCAGCTGATAAAGATACGGTTAATATGACCAAAGACGCTCAAGATAAACTTAGGTTTAACTATGCGATGATTAAGCAAGATCCACCTAAAGAGTGGATGGATGTGTGCGATTACTTTACAAATAAACACAAGAACCTGGACATTTATACCGTAGACTTTATGGTTGATAAAGACGGTAAACCGTGGGTGGTTGAAATGTCTTCTGAAGCTGGACCTATTTTCGGGGTTATGGGACAGTATTATAAGAAAGTCTATGAAGACTATTATGGGAAAAGCTTATCTAAAGGAGCAAGCTCAATAATAGATGAATATATAGAAAAGGACAAAAAGACCACTATAAAATCAAATCCAAAGAGATTTAGTATCAAAGAAAGTTATGGGACAGCCTAATATGAAATGCATGAGTGTGGTGATTTGGGTGCACCACATGCAAATCGACGAGCTATTCGACTTCTTAAATGGAAGAATCGATAAAGCTCCTCCATACTGGTACTCACAGGAAGAAGTACCATATTCAGTAACAGGTGGCTACATTCAAGTCACACTTCCTTATAACTCGTATTCCGATCTTCGTTCAGCTAGAGGCTGGGATGAAAGTCCAGGTTGGAATAAAAACCAATAATTTATGGAACAACCAAAAGCTAAATTCTTTCTAAACTATAAGGGAAGGAAAATCAGATCAAACACATTCTTAGGACTTTTCTGGCAATACATGTTCGGATAAGGTTCTATGAATATTAACCAGATCAGCACTGCTGGTCACAAAATCAATTTACCATGAAGAAGGTAATTTTAACTTTCGTTTTTGCAGCAGGCGCGCTGCTCTCAACTAACGCGCAAGTCAACACAACTGGAGATTGGTACGTAGGTACTGGGGACATCTCTGACGTTGCGTGGACACAATGGAGTATTACTCCAACTGTAGGCTACGCTTTCACTGATGATATCATGGCTGGATTCTCTCTAAACCAGGGAACCACAACTGATAGCACTGGTGCAACTGTGGCTGGTGACTTGAACCTAGATGTTCACGGTCGTTATTTCTTCGGCGATTTCTTCGGATACGTCGGAACCCAAAATCTAACCACTGATTTTGGTCTTAACCTCGGTGTCGGCCGAATGTTTACCTTCCATAACGGAGGTATGTACGTCGACCCTCGTGTTACTTACAATACTAACGACGGAACAACCAACCTTCGCGTTGGTCTGGGCCTAAAGTTCTAAACAAAATAGAACAATCTCGTATAAGGGGTGTCAGAGAGTCTGGCACCCTTTTTTATGTACTAAATTTTAAGTTATGTACACAGCAGACGAGCTAAAGCAGATGGTCTTTATCGACATCGAGACCACTACTCAAACCAAGACTCTTCAGGAGTTGATAGACAAGAACCCTAACTTAGAGGAATACTGGAACCTAAAGGCCATGCAGTATCGTGAAACCAAGCCAGAAGAGTTGGCTGAGTTTTCAGATCCTCATGACATGTGGCCTCGAATGGCTGGCCTGTGGCCTGAATGGGGCAAGATAGTATGCATCTCGATAGGTCAGATCAAGTTCGACGATTATGGCATGCCTGAAAGGTTCTCTTCTACATCTTACTATGGTGACGATGAGAAGGATCTACTGCTTCAGTTCACAGATATCGCAGGTAAGATTATGTCTAAGTATCCTAAGATGCAGTGGGTCGGTCACAACATCAAGGGTTTCGATATGCCTTACATCGTCAAGCGGTGTCTCGTTAACGGCGTCTCGGTGCCCAAAGACTTTCATTTTCAAAAGCGTAAGCCCTGGGAAAACTGCTTGTTGGATACCATGGATATCTGGAAGTTCGGTGGCTACAACACGGCCAAACTCGGCTTGATCGCTGAGTTGCTGGGAATCCCAAGCCCTAAGGATGCTATGAGTGGGCCTGAGGTCAACGAGTACTACTGGGCTGGAAAGCTAGAAGAAATTAAGACATACTGCGAGAAGGACGTTAAGGCCACGGCTGAGATTATGCTCAAGATTAGTGGTATGCCGTTGTTGAACGAAGCTCCCTTTTAATGAACAAACCTAGTTACGTAGACTTCGACGAAAAGAAGTACAAGTGGGATCCAAACGTCGACTATAGGAAGAATCCTCACCTTTATCGAATTGGTCGTGGGCAACAAGGTGTTTTGATCTGTCAACCATATAAAGATGAAATATGCCAATATTGGGAATTCAAGAATCCTGATATTGCCGAACGTTCAGCTCAGCGAATCTATGAGATGTTCATGAACTATCTAGAAGATGGTGATTTTGTGGGCGCTGATATGGCCAAGAAGTATTTACATATGGGCTTTACTCGCTCTCGTCGCTATGCTAATCACGGCAGCGGTAGAAAGTGGCAAAAGCAAGGTGATGATTGGTCTATCTTGCCTCAAGAATCTGATTGGGCCACAAATGAAAAAGCCATTAGCGCAAACATCTTCAAAGATTATTGGAAGATGGCTCGAGAAAACGAAAGGTATCTTGAAATGAAGACTATTCATAGAGAGACCTATGAGCGTTTTAACAAATTTTAACATTTTAGATTTTCAAGTTTAAGTAGTTTGTGGTATATTTACTATGTAACAGTTAAGCAATGAAAGACCACAGTGATAAGATTATCAACCGAGCGATCATGATAGTGAATGTTCTCCTGGCAGTAATGGTTAGTTTGACCATTTATGATGCAGTAACCAATAAGCCTGAGGAGGTTCCCATCATCTTCCGTAGTGACTGCGATACGATTACTACTGAATACTTCACGAACGTCTCAGATCTTCTCTATGTGTTTGACAACGATAAATACGAAATTTACAAGAAATGAAAAAAGTAATATTTGACCTCGACGGTACTCTGGCTCTCATCGATGCCAGGCGGAAAGTTTCGACCAAGCCTGACGGCAAGATTGATTGGGATATTTTCTTTGATCCGAAGAATATCGATCTCGATATGCCTAATGAAGCAGTTATTCAAATGGCCAAGACTTTGAAGGACGCTGGCAACATGATCGTGATTCTTAGCGGTCGGAGCAAAGCAACCAAAGATGCTACTAAGGCATGGCTCAATAGGTTCGGAGTTCCCTTCGACGTGCTGAAGATGAGGCCCACCAGCAGGGACTTTATGTTCATGCCTGACGACCAACTTAAGAAGCAGTGGTTGGATCAACTCTTCACTGACAAGTCTGATATCTTGTGCGTCTTTGACGATAGGCAAAAGGTAGTTGACATGTGGAGGGCCAATGGACTTACATGTATGCAAGTTGCTCCTGGAAATTTCTAAAACTAAATAATATGACAGATTTTGATATCGAAGTCACAGGTTGTGACAACGTGTACTGGGCCAGTACGGACGAGTACACTATCGAAGTAAACGGCAATGAACACACCATTCGTTATGCCGAAGATAGCAACGGTGGAGAAATGCTTTATAAGCATGAGAATGGGTGGATGAGTATTTACGACGCAGCTGAAGATTCAAAAGAAGTTGCAGCTATCGTTGAAGCGTGGGAAGATGGAGAACTCGATCTTTACTGCGGATAATGACAAATATGGGGTAAAAGGTGTCACAATGGCACCTTTTATCTAATGGCACAATCTTTTCTATATAGTAACCGTTCAGCAATGGTGCTGGCACAAATCAAAACAAATTAATTATGTTCTACACAAACACACTTAATTCACTGTTCGACGACTTCTTCACTGTACCAACTCGTCAGAGCTCGTCGACTCGTTACAATGACGGCGTGGTACAAATCGCTCTGCCTGGCTTCAGCAAGGAAGATATCAACATCCAAGTTGAAGGGCGTAATCTAATTATCTCAGCTGATATTCCTACGAACGAGGAAACCAGCTTCCGTCACTCTTTCGTCAAGACATATGCGCTTGGCAACAACGTCGACGCTGATGTGATCGACGCTAAGATGGAGAACGGTGTACTGACGCTCGACATGTCGTGCGCAGTCAAGACAAAACAAATCCTTATTGGCTAATCTAAATTATCATGAGTAAAATTATTGGAATCGACCTCGGCACAACCAACTCTTGTGTCGCAGTCATGGAAGGCAGCGAGCCTGTCGTAATCACAAACTCCGAAGGCAAGCGCACTACTCCGTCTGTCGTTGGATTCATCAAAGATGGCGAACGCAAGATCGGTGATCCGGCCAAGCGTCAAGCTGTCACTAACCCGACCAACACGGTCTCTTCGATCAAGCGTTTCATGGGTATGTCTCATGCTGAGTCTAAGGACGAAGCTAAGCGTATGTCTTACAAGGTCAAGAAGAGCGGTAGCAACGTCAGCGTCGATATCGATGGCAAGTCATACAGTCCACAGGAGATCAGCGCGATGGTCTTGCAGAAGATGAAGCAGACTGCTGAGGATTATCTTGGCACCACAGTCGACGCAGCAGTTATTACTGTACCTGCATACTTCAACGATGCACAGCGTCAAGCAACTAAGGAGGCCGGCCAGATTGCTGGTCTCGAGGTCAAGCGTATCATCAACGAGCCAACTGCAGCGGCTTTGGCATATGGTCTTGACAAGAAGACCACTGATCAGAAGATTATCGTCTTCGACCTTGGTGGTGGTACTCACGACGTAAGTGTTCTCGAACTCGGCGACGGTGTCTTCGAAGTCTTGTCCACGGACGGTGACACTCATCTTGGAGGTGACGACTTCGACCAAGCTATCGTCGACTGGCTTGTCCAAGAGTTCAAGGACGAGAACGGAGGCTTGGACTTGACTCAAGACCCCATGGCTTTACAACGTTTGCGTGAGGCAGCTGAGAAGGCCAAGATCGAGTTGTCTAGCACCTCATCCACTGAGATTAACTTGCCATATATTATGCCAGTCGATGGTATTCCTAAGCACCTTGTTCGTAACATGAGTCGAGCTAAGTTCGACCAGATCACGACTGACTTGGTTAAGCGAAGCATCGATCCGTGTAAGAGCGCGCTTAAGGCAGCAGGTCTCAAGGTTGGTGATATCGACGAAGTTATCCTCGTTGGTGGATCAACTCGAATCCCTGCAGTTCAAGATGCAGTGCAGAAGTTCTTCAAGAAGGAGCCTTCTAAAGGTGTAAACCCTGATGAGGTCGTTGCACTCGGTGCAGCTATCCAAGGTGGAGTCTTGACAGGCGACGTGACTGACGTACTCTTGCTTGACGTGACACCGCTGTCGCTTGGTATCGAAACGATGGGTGGAGTCTTCACCAAGTTGATCGACGCTAATACGACCATTCCTACTAAGAAGAGCGAGACGTTCTCTACCGCAGCTGACAACCAGCCGAGCGTTGAGATCCATGTCCTTCAAGGTGAGCGTGCGATGGCTAACGACAACCGAACGATTGGTCGATTCCACCTCGATGGCATTCCGCCTGCTCGCCGCGGTGTACCACAGATTGAGGTCACATTCGACATCGATGCAAATGGTATCATCAACGTAAGTGCTAAGGACAAGGCTACTAATAAGGAGCAGAGCGTCCGTATCGAGGCATCGAGCGGCCTGAGCGAACAAGACATCGAGCGCATGAAGCAAGAGGCAGAAGCTAACGCTGAAGCTGACAAGAATGCGAAAGCTAAGGTCGATGCACTCAACAAAGCTGACAGTCTCATCTTCAGTACTGAAGGTCAGATCAAGGAGCTTGATGACAAGCTAACTGAGGACCAGAAAGGAGAGTTGCAAACTGCACTCAACGAGCTGAAGGATGCTCACAAAGCCGAAGACGTTGAGCTGTGTGAAGAGAAGAGCGAGAACCTAACTCAGGTTTGGAGCGCTATCTCACAAGCAATGTATGCTCAAACGCAGCAGACTGAAGATGGTGAAGAGACCATCGACGCTGAAGTAGTCGAAGACTAATGGAAGCTATCGCCGCAATCAATAAGCTTGGCTATCTTGGAAAAGATGGCCAGCTTATGTGGCACTGCAAAGATGACCTTAAGTGGTTCAAGCAAGTAACTATGGGTAAGAAGTGCCTCGTGGGTCGAAAGACTTACGAGGCCTTACCTAACTTGCCAGGTCGAGAACTCATTGTTGTCGGCACTGGGCACAATACGTTAGAAGAGGCATTGGCTTTAAAACCAGATATCGTGATTGGAGGTGGTCAAATCTATAGAGCTACCATTGATATGATAGATAAATTATACCTCTCTATTATTGATGACGATCAAGTAGGCGATGTAAAGATGTGCAGTATACCATTGACGGTTAAGTTAAATGTTAAAAGATTTAAAAAAGATCGATAAGATTTTTTTGTTAATCCAGATTTTGGTATATTAGGAACGTAATCAAAAACAAAGAGATATGGACATGGATGATTTCGAATTTGAAAGCTTTATGGATGGCAGTAACTCTGACTTCGAACGCAAGGTTGAAGCCTTTCGAGAGGAGATGATTAACAAGGCTATCGAAAGCAACTACGATGTGATTGCCAATAAAGGCATCAGTGATTGGCATATTCGTCAGATGGACGATATTGAGCAAGCTGACCTTAAGATGACTCTTGAGAAGATGATTGCTTATTACGAAGAACTCGAGATGTACGAGCGATGCGCTTTGCTAGTCAAGCATCTTCACAACGTGATGGAGCATATTCACGAAGTGCACGAGTGATATATAGAATGGAACATGCTGTGGGTGCTATCTAGCCCACTTAAAGCCCCCGTCTAAAGGGACTCGAAAGAGTCCCTTTTTTCTTGATATATAGTTAAAATCATAACGCTGTTACGTGAAGTATTTAAAACTATACGAGCAATTTTCAACAAACGAAGTTAAGGCAATAAACGAAGCGGCTGATCCAGTTGGCACACAAGAAAAGGTTAGAAAGTTCTTGGAAAAAGAAGGCTATGAAGTTAGTGGATCTGGTGCATCTTTATCAGTAGAGCTTCCTAACCAAACTAAAGTGATTCCACCTGATATGCAAAAGGCAATCAATAAGGTTAAGAAGATCGCAAAGAATGGGGATATGATGGCTGTTAAGACAAACGTTGGCTACTACATGGGTAATGGCGTTAAGTTTATCTTTTCAGTTTATTCAGCTAATATAAGAAAGGCATATCACGTTGCTGCTGCAGCTGATGTCGAATCTATCTTAGCAAACGGATTAGAGCCTAGAAATGCAGCTGCTCACTCAGATCAATTCGGTTCTTCAGCTGGAGATGCAGACACTCAACAGACTTACAAAGCAGCATTCGTTGTCGGTTCTAAACGAGGTGTTAAGATGGTTCAAGACTTATTTGCTATAAAGGACCCAGTCGTACTTGAGATCGATCCTAAAGGTTTAAATTTCTTTGAGGATCCTCTAATGAGACCCGAAGCAAAATCAGCAGTAACTTACGAAACAATTCCAGCAGATAGAATTAAGAGAGCTTAATGAAGTACATCAAGTTATACGAAGAGTTTGTCCTACAAGAATTAGAGGATGAGTACAACATCGAGTTGGATCTATATGACAACGGCGATTACATGACTCTAAGTAAGCTTGTTGTATCACCTGATGATAGGAAAGGTGGCGTTGGTACAGAGGTGATGAATAAGATTTGTCAATATGCTGATGAAATTGGCCGTGATATTTATTTAACACCCGATACTTCATATGGCGGTACTTCTAAATCTAGACTTGAACAATTCTATAAGCGATTTGATTTTAAGAAAAAGCCAAGGTCAGATTATAAGAATCGCGAAACGATGGTTAGATATAACGAGGAGATTGATAGAGTAGACTTAAAGGACGAGGATGAAAGACTAATTAACATTCGTCATTTTCATGGATCTGTCCAAGATTTAGATGATTGGTTGCGTGATAAAATTGGAGAAACAAATCCGTATAAAGACACTATAATGGTAAATGGACCGCATAAAGGTCAAAAAGACAAATCATTACCGTATCAAGACTTTCAAAATGGAGAGTCTGATCTAATACGAAACCGATATGCAAGATAAACTACTTAAAGACGTACTAACACAACTAACTAGAATTGCAGACGCTCTTGAAAAGAAGAATCGTTTAGAAGAAAAAAGAAGCAAGACTCAAGATAAACTTGATAAGCTAGATGAAAAACTAAAGAAAGGGCAGATTGCTAAAGTAGTGTCAGCCAATAGAGTTAAATCCATCAAGCCAAATCTAGATCAATGAGTCATTACGATACGTTAGGAGTAGATAAGACCGCAACACAAGATCAAATTAAGAAGGCTTATCGTAAGCTTAGTATGAAGCATCACCCTGATAAAAATGGAGGCGATGATACTAAGTTTAAAGAAATTAATGAGGCTTATGAAACCCTAAGCGATGCCAATAAAAGAAAGGCGTACGACATGGGAGGTAGTAATCCATTTGGTAGTGCAGGTCAACAGTACGGACATAATCCGTTTCAAGGATTTGATAATATGTCAGATATGTTCAATAACATATTTGGAGGAGGATTTGGTCGTCAACAAACTAAAGGACCTGATTATAGAGTCGAAATGCATATCTCATTTGAAGAGGCATTTAAGGGCACAAGCAAATCTGTTAATATAAACGGAGAAACAGTTCGTATAGATTTAAAACCTGGAACTAGAAATGGTCAAAAGTTTAGGGTTCAGGGTAAAGGTGCTCCACATCAATTTAACTCTAATTTACCTAAAGGAGACCTTATCATCAGTGTCCATGTTATACAAGATGGTCGATTTATTTTACAAGGTGATGATTTATGGATTGACTTATATATGCCATGGTGGGATTTGGCATTAGGTAAAACAGTTTTAGTTGATTCTATGGATGGTCCAATTTCTGTTAAGGTTCCGGCTGGAAGTTCTTCAGATAAGACCCTTAGAGTAAAAGGCAAAGGTTTTCCGATATATAATTCAACGCGTCGCGGTTCTTTGATGTGTAAGTTGAGAGCAACATTTCCTGAAATCAACGACCAACAAAGACAGCTACTTGAAAAAATCAGAGACCTAAATGGGATACGATGACATATTCAATGACGAAGGCATAAACTCTCTCAGCTTTGAGATGAGTAAGCTAATGAACGAAGATTATTTTTATAATATCGTTTATGAAGCTGTTATGAGCCATCCGTCATATGTTATTGTAGCCAATGGTAACGAAGAAAGAAAATTGAATGTCATAGGCAATATGATTACTTTTTTTGAGGAGAAGGAAGATTATGAAAAATGTTACGATCTACTCCAGATCAAAAAGGAGATACAAAGCAGATGTTAAGAGTAAACGTTACTAAGAAGGGAGGGATAGAAAAAGCTTTGAAGCAATACAAGTCTAAGACTATTAAGACTAGACAAATGAGGGCTTTGCGAGACTTAGAACAATATGAGAAGCCTTCTGCCAAGAGACGCAGAAAGAATAAAAAGGCCAAGTACGTTCAGCAAAAGTTCGGTGATATCATCAAAGATTAATCACATAATACCTGATTACAGGTTAAGTCTTACTACTTAAATATTATAATCTTTTTACAGGCTTAGTGGCCGCCAAAATGTGTTATGTAAAATATATACTATATGGCGGGACAATCAGTTCCTTTTAAAAACACTAGGTAGAAAATGAGCGATTTATCAAACAGCACGGATCGAGACAGCTTGATGAGATCTTCGTATTATCAAATCACGAGGAACTTTACAAAGACTGTTAATCGATTCATTGTGTTTAAGGATGATGATAGATTAATCGAAATACCTCACGGTATTGGTCAGCGTTCTAAATTTATCGACTTGATGGTCAAGTATTTCGAGGCCTTAGAGGAGTATGAAAAGTGCGATAAATTGATGAAGCTTAAAGAACTCGTCATTATGGCGGGGGATTAAAAAATACTAAACTAAATGGCAGGAGCCTCTAATAACAAATCGACTAGCGCAACTTCAATTAAAAATCAACTAAAGCAAGTTCAGCTAAGACAATCACAAAGAAAATACGTAGATACAATATTAAATAATGACATAACATTTTGCTACGGACCAGCAGGAACATCTAAGACATTTACGGCATGCTATGCTGCTCTTAGTTTGTTAGGCGAAAGAGAAATCAAAAGAATTATACTTTGCAAGCCTATTCAAGAAGCTGGTGAAAAGTTAGGTCACTTGCCAGGAAACATAGAAGAAAAAACAGACCCTTACGTAAAATCATATAAGTCCAATATTGAAAAGATCGTTGGCGTTGAGAAGGCTAAGTCACTCTTTGAAAAGAACATTATCAAGTTTGAGCCTCTTGCATATATGAGAGGTGATACGTTCGACGATGCGTTGATGATACTTGATGAAGCACAGAACGCAACGTTCAAGCAACTTATGCTATTCGTAACTAGAATGGGTCAAAGCTCAAAGGTTGTAGTCACCGGAGATGTAAGTCAACATGACATTGCATTATCTCAAGTTAGCTTACCTGACTTTATAGAATTAGTCAAAGGAGTTAAAGGTGTTGGCGAACATATCTTTACTAACTCAGATATCGTAAGAGCCAAGATACTACAAGACATTGTAGCACGATATGACACATGGAAAGCACAGAATCAAAAGAAATAATTGTAAGAAAGGCCACTTGGGAAGACCACGATAATATAGCTCCTATTCTTGCCAACGCATTTGAAGTTAAGGCTGGATCAACGCGTAGATGGTGGAACATCATATCAGATAGTTCTGCCTTTCCCTATGTTGTTGAAGTAGATGGCATTGTTGCAGGTACAGCAACCCTCTATATCTTAGAAAAGCTTATTCATTCAGGTGGTAAAGTTGGTATAGTAGAAGATGTTGCGGTTTCTGAATATGCAAGAGGTTTAGGATTAGGCAAATTACTGATAGACACTTTGGTCGAACAAGCCGAAAAGCAAAATTGTTATAAGGTGATTTTATCTTGTGCGGAGCATAATGTTGCCTTTTATGAAAAATGTGATTTTCGTAGACACGAAGTCACGATGAGAAAGGACATAAGCAATAAGTAAACTTTTAGCTAATCTATCGTATAAGCTAAAAGATTTATATGAAACACATCCTCTTAAAGTCTAGCTACAATAACGACCATATGATGGTTGAAATTGGCTTAGATGAAGCTGGTCGAGGTGCACTAGCAGGACCAGTAACGGTTGCCGCATGTATTATGCCATTTGGTTTTCAGCATGAACTTATCAAAGATTCTAAGCTTCTTAACGAAGCTGAGCGCGCAGCTGCGCTGAAGCTTGTTAAAGATAATGCTATTGCATACTCTATTCAACACGTAGATGTTGAATTTATCGAAGAGCAGAATATATTGAAAGCTACACTTGAAGGTATGCGTCGCTGCTTAGAAGAGGTTGAAAAGACCAATAAGTTTGACTTTATCTTGGTTGATGGTGATAGATTCCATGGCTACAGTGGAGTTCCGTTTGAAACTGTAGTTGGTGGCGATAACAAGTATATCTCTATTGCAGCTGCTTCTATTTTAGCTAAGACTTCAAGAGATGAGTTGATGAAGACCCTAAATGAAGAACATCCTGTTTATGGATGGGGATCTAACAAAGGATATGGTTCAGCTCAACATCGAAACGCAATCACTGAGCATGGCCCAACAGATCACCATCGTCACTCGTTTATTTCTCACATGTTAACTAAGACTGAAAGTCTATTCTAATGTACTTGTTTTACGCATTCGCCCTCTTCTTTTTGGGTCAAGCTTTGATCTGGATCCAAACTAACGGTCAGTTTATTTGGCCTTGGTTTAAGAAGAACCCTCTCATTCTATCAATCTGTGGAGGTACTATTATTAGCTATCTTTTTATCAAAGCTACTGCATATGCAGTTGAACATTTCGACGGTCTTCTTTGGCCTGGTCGATTTATAGGCTTCGCAAGCGGCATGCTTGTTTTTGCAGGTTTTACGTGGTACTTTATGGGTGAAACAATTACACCTAAGACAGCTATATCCCTTGTGCTGGCCACAATCTTGATCTGCATTCAACTTTTTTGGAAATAATTGTTAAAATATTTTTTTGTTTAAGAATTATCTCGTATATTTACATGTAACACTTATCACATGAAAGACATTTTAAACCCCATTGTCCTCTTTTTCGCAGCTGCATTCGTAGCAGTAATTTTGGCTGTAATTCTTGCTTGGCCAACGCAACTCTTGTGGAACGGATGTTTGGTTCCAGCTATTGACGGAATCAATGAGATTACACTTCTTCAAGCTTTAGGACTCAACTTCCTTTTCTCGATCTTGTTTAAGGACTCTAATACTTCAAAGAAGAATGACTAAGCAGATCGTTTACGTAGACATGGATGGAGTGCTCGTTGATTTGGGCTCAGCCATCGAGGAACTCGACCCTCAAGTTCGAGCGGCCTACGGAGATAATGTAGATGAAGTGCCTCACCTCTTCTCAGATCCTAAGCCGATTGATGGAGCTATCGAAGCATTCAAGAAGTTGAGTAAAGTATATGACGTTTACATCTTGTCAACTGCACCTTGGGGAAACACAAGTGCATGGGGAGACAAGAAGAATTGGGTTGAAAAGCACATTGGTAAAGCAGCTTACAAACGACTTATCCTCTCTCACAACAAAAACCTATGTGTAGGCGACTATCTCATCGATGATCGTCGAGCCAATGGAGCTGGCAAATTCACTGGCGAATTGATTCAGTTCGGAACCAAAAAGTTTGAGAATTGGGACAAGGTGCTGGAATACCTTAACGTTCAATAATGGAAGACTTTCTCTACGAGTTTGCTCAGGTTCGCAAGGTTATCAAATCATGTACTACCAATAAGCAAATGGAGAACGCATCGATTTGGGCTAAAGATTGGAGCAAAAGAATGGCGGGACTTTATCCTGATATGATTACAAGCTGGGAAGATTTGTATCAACAAGTTATTTCAGAATGAGAGAGTTTACATGGTGGCGTAGGTTCCACAAGGCTAACTATCGTTTGCCTAAACAATATCTTTACAAGGGGGCTTCCGAGCTGCTACAGCGCATCGAGTTCGGCGAATTCGAATATTGTCATTTGGCTATGGAAGAAAAGCTAGAGGACAAGATATATGCGCGTAAGATCGAAGAGTTTAAAGCTGGTAAGCCATGGCTTAACGATGATAATATGGAAGATCAAATCAGAGACATGCGTAAGCAACATAATAAGCGTAAGACTTTGATTATGAAGAATCATATAGAGAAGGAGAATAAGATTTTGATAGAACTTCGTAATCTACTTGCATCTGAGTTTGACCTTCATAAAGATCAAGTTCAAGATATTATGGAAGACTTTGATGGTACCACTCGCGAGCTTTACTACAAAGTTAAATGGACTGCTGAAGGCAAAGAATATTCACAAGAACAAGTCGATAAGCAACATCGTCTAATTAATGAGCAACCTCGGCACATTCTTAAGCCAAAGGAAAGAAAGTATGTTGATCTGTGGATGGAGGTTGTCAAAGAGTTTAATCTTTACGAGAGATTAAATTGGAATATTTGAAACCTTTCTAGAAGTTAAGGTATAAATCTAAAATCTAAAGAAGATGAATCTAGTTGATGCACTCCGCCAAGGCGACATGAAGACTGAGAACGGTATGACTACCAACTCAACATCTCTTAATGCATGTGTTGATCTGTTCTATACAATCGGAGCAGCTCGTCGCATGGATGAAAAAGAACTTAATCAACTTTTCTTATCTGCATTCCTTGAGAATTCAGATTTAGCCATGAAGATTCTCTTCTGGGCAAGAGACATTAGAGGCGGTGCTGGAGAGCGCAGAGCCTTTAGAACTATCATTAAAGATGTAGCTAAGGGTTCTCCAAAAGCTCTCGTGCACAATCTTAAGCATGTGCCAGAATTTGGTCGATGGGACGATCTTCTTGAGATGATTGACACTCCGCTTGAACGTGAGGCTTTGGTCTTAATCGCAGATGCGTTAACGTCTAAGAATCAACTGTGCGCAAAGTGGATGCCACGTAAAGGTTATAATGCTGCTAAAGTTAGAGACTTTATGGGTCTAACTCATAAGGAGTATCGTAAGATGTTGGTTAATGCTACAAATGTAGTTGAGACTAAGATGTGTTCTAAGCTTTGGGAAGACATTGAGTTTTCTAAGGTGCCTTCTTTGGCTATGGCCCGCTATGGTAATGCCTTCTATAGAAATAGTAATGAAGCTTTTAAAAAGTTTAAGGCTGATTTGCAAAATGGAGATACTACAGTTAACACTGGCGCAATTTATCCATATGATATCATTAAATCTCTTCATAGTGGTCGTGTCTTTTACGCAAATGAGTTTGATGACACCGTTGTTCAAGCTCAATGGGATTCTCTAGAGAACTATATGGAAGGATCTGATAAAAAGATTTTGCCAGTCGTAGATACATCTGGATCTATGGATGTTCGAATTTCTGGTTCAACGACCGCGCTTGATGTGGCTATTTCATTGGGTATGTATATTTCTGAGCGTAATGAAGGTACATTTAAAGATGCCTTTATTACATTCTCAGAGCATCCTGAATTGCAATATATTCCTAATGGTACTTTGCTTGAAAAAGTTAGTTCATTGAAGTCTGCAAATTGGGGAATGAATACTAATCTTCAAGCTACTTTTGAATTGATTCTTGAAACGGCTAAGAAGAATAATATTTCAACTGATGAAATGCCTGATACATTATTGATTCTTAGTGATATGCAATTTGATCGGTGCACTGGAACAGGCAGAGGTATTAACAGAGGCGAGTCGAATTGGAATCCTACTGTTTTTGAGATGATCGAACTCATGTATGCTCAAGCAGATTATAAAATGCCTAACATCGTATTTTGGAATTTGCGTGCTAGCAATGGAGTTCCCGTTTCATTCGATAAAAATGGTACGGCTCTTATTAGTGGATTTAGTCCATCTATTATGAAGCATGTTCTTGGATCAGAAGAATTTAATCCCGAAGCGATTATGCTTGAAACAATTTCAAGTGATCGCTATACTATAATAGAATCTTAAGGTTTCTTTCAGCAACTTTTATTTAAGCTATAATTCAGAAACCTGTTATTTAAGGATCGTTTCAGCAACTTTTAATATCACCTTTACTTAGATGCGATCCTGTTTTTTAAAGCCACCCTTCGGTGGCTTTAATGATATATAGACATATGGAGAATATAACTTGGTCGGGCATAGAGTGGTTAACACGTGAGCGTTGGGGCCGATTACATAAAGATAAACCATTTGTGTGGTACGATCCTAAGTGCGTTGGCGTAGATCAACATGGTTATTTACATTTAACTACTGAACATAGTCCTACTGAAATAGAAGTAAACGATAAAGTTTATACGCCGTCATTGGGTACTGGATTGATTTGTAGTAAAGAAGATTTTTCTTATGGTAAATTTGAGATTGTGGCTAAGCTTCCGATGGGTAAAAAAAGATGGCCAGCATTTTGGTTATGGGGAGCAGACTCATGGCCACCTGAAATTGATATATTAGAAGGATACACTGATAATAGAAACGGATACTTAAGGTTTAATCGCTTTAATTTCATGGGCTGGTGGAATGTTCAGACCAATATATGGACTCATAAGAACGGAGACAAAGCAGTAAACCTTAGAGCTAAAACTCATTTCTTTGGATTTAAGAATCCAGCAAAAAACTTTATGACATACTCTCTTCTTTGGTTACCTGATAAAATCCGTATATCTTATAACGGATATTTAGTTAGAGAAATCTTAGACCCTGAGGTTCTAAAGCATTTTAATAATCAAAAAATGAGAGTAGTTATCAACAATCATTTTCAGCCAGGATTTGACGAATTTGACGCTTATAGTGATTTTGTAGTAAAAGAATTTAAATATATACCATATGAAGTACATTAAGTCAATTAACGAGATTAGTGGTTATGACCGCTGGAAAACTCAAAGTCCATACGACAGTGATCCAGATTGTGAAACATCTGGTGAATTAGATGCTGATATTACATTTAACGTTGATAAGCGTGCAGATGATAATGCTATCGATGGTTCTCAGTTTAAATCTTTTTGTAAAGATGTAGATCAGTTCTTATCAAAATATTTCAAAAAATATAAACTGGGCTTTAACGCTGTTTCTCCATTAGAAACTAAAGATGAATCATATCAAGACTGGAAAGAAAACGAAGACGGTACTTACGCAGTTGGTATGATGGCATGGAAAATCACAGGAGACTGGGACTATGGACCATCTGGCAATGATAATAATGAGATTATTCAAGATCTTTTGCCTGGTATAAAGGAATTGCAAACGGTGGCTAAGAGATATAAGTGGGTTGATCTGAATAAAATTTATATTGAAGATATTGAAAGCGATATCGACAATCCATGTGGCGAAGACTACTAAAAATTAATTGTAGAAAATGAAATATTTAAAGAAATTAGAAGTTTTTGAAGGGGGAGACCCAGAAAAGAAAGCGACGATACGTGAAAAAATTCGCAATTTAGAAGCCAAAGAGCGCGATTTAGTAATTAAGAAAAGTGAAGAGGTTAAAAAGCTTGCTAAAGAAGAAGATCCTTTAAAGGCTGAAGTAACTACTCTTAATATTCAAAAAATGGAATTACAAAAACAATTGGCTAAAATAGACAAAAAAATAGCTTTGCGCAAGCTTCAAATAGAGGATCGTAAATAAATAATTTAACACTTTTTAACAAATATTTTAAGCCCAGACTTTCAAGTTTGGGCTTTTTTTCGTATATTAGCTATGTAACGTTAATCAAGAGAACATGACAAACAAACTCAACGCCCTTCGCTGTGTAGAAGTTACCAGCCAAACTCAAGCTAACAATGGTACGATTTGCTACTATGATCCGATTACCAAGTGCGATTACTTGTCTTATGAGTCTGGATA
>Ga0213858_10000293_pt1 | contig 24182 bp, 29 predicted proteins | sample PICome_FD_160122 | JGI IMG/M metagenome (GOLD analysis project Ga0213858, IMG submission 160122) | Coastal seawater microbial communities near Pivers Island, North Carolina, United States - PICO245 | ecosystem: Environmental > Aquatic > Marine > Coastal | place: USA: North Carolina | collected... | reverse complement strand
TATATCCTTTAACTCTAAATAGATCTTTATATTATTATATGTTACATTGTAACATATAAATTCACATTTTGAAAAAAAACATTATTCTATTATAATATTTACAATCACCAATAATTTATAAGCTTTTTACGTATTATATATATACATATATATTAGGAGGAAATAATGAGAAAATTATATTTATTCTTGTTGCTATTACTATCATTAGTATTTGCTGGTTGTACTTCTCAAAATCTTACTGATGGAGATTTCACTGCTGTTACAAATTTCGATTTGAGAGATGATGAACAAATTATGGCTTTATCTGCAATTACTTCTTCAAGTATTGCACCCAAGATTGAACCACTTATTGAGAATGTTGACTATGGATTACCAAATGTTCTTAATCTTAGCTCCGGCTACAGCCTCAGTCACAAAGGTTGGAGAGGTAACAAATTTAAAGTTAAAACAATTGAAGACATTGAACCTTACTTAAACGTTTTTGAGAAACTACTTAATGAAGATGCTCTAACTATTGAAAACTCTGAGAGCGGGGATGAAGAGTTTCCATTAAAAACAAGTTATACAATGGCTGGAATTACAGGTGATAGAGTTTCTGTTGAACTAATATATAATTTGGAATTATTACCAGAATCCACTGATGAAAAAGCTTTTTATACTATAACTGGTTATGTTATTAGAGATGGTGAACAGTATGATGTTGTCGGAATGAAAATGTTAGATAACGAAGAAGAGAAATTTATATTTAAAGTTATGTTAGACGAATTAAACTATATCAGAAATGAATATAAATCTGAAGGTGCTGAAAGCAAATTTAGAATTTCAACAATTGTTGACGGAGTTAAAGTAAGTGAAGATAATATAAAAGTCGAAACTCAAGAAAATGAAACAAGATTTGTTTTATCTACATTTTCTGAAAATGAAAAATCTACATATATATTTAAGCTTGAAAATGAAGAAGAAAATATGATCCTAAAACTTATATATAATGTTTACAAAGATGGTGAAAGAGAAAGAGGTATGGCAAGAATTTCTGTTGTTTTTGATGAAGAAACATCATCTTATATTTACGAGATTTTAATGAAGGGCGACAATGAAGAAGAAGGATCTGAAGGCCACGTTGAAAGAGACTATGAGGATGATGAAGTTGAGGTTTCAACTGATGAAATCCCTTCATCGATTATTGAATATATAACTTCAAACTATCCAGAATCATCTATTTTACGTGCAGAAGTTGATGAAAGAAAATACGAAATTAAATTAGACTCAGGTCATAAACTATATTTTACACTTGAAGGCGAATTCATTAAAGCTATTTATAGAGAAAAAAGAGATAAAGAAACTAATCGCAATTCACTATCGTTGGATGAATTACCTAATTCAATTGTTGAATACTTAGAGGCCAACTATGAGGGTTATGAATTGCTTTATGCATACTTTAAAGAGGAATTGTTCATATTAAAAATCACTGGAAGAATTGAACTTGTATTCAACGAATTAGGAGAATTTATTTACTCTGATATTCATGATCATAAAGAGCATCCTGGCAGGGGTCGCGGATATCTAATTGAGGTTGAAGATTTAAACGAGTCAATATTAAATTACATTCAAGAAAATTACTCTGAATATGAAATACTTAAAGTGATGAAAAGACATAGAGGATATGATATCTATCTAGACAATAATTTAAAACTTAAATTCAATTATAGAGGAGTTTTTTTAGCAGAAGGATTTTATGAACAAACAAATGCTGAGAGTTTTAATTTTGATAATCTTCCTAAGGTAATAAAAGAATACTTGCTTTCAAACTTTCCAGATCTTGAAATTAATAAGATAAAAGTCTTTGATTTTGGATATTATTTTGAATTCAAAGACGGCACGGAGTTATTTCTATCTTTTGATGGACTCCCGCTTACCGAAGAAGATTTTGATAAAAATGATGAAAAGAATTTATAAAAAAAGCCATTAAGGCTTTTTTTTATCTTACTGTTTTTAATGCTTTTGACCATGAAAGAGTTTGTTTGAATAAATTATCCATTTTGATATTATGAGATTCTCTAGGTTTGAAAATTCCATCATTAAAATCATCATAAGTTGATATTAAGACATGCGATCTTACTGTTGCAACTTGAAGTTCTGCTAATATTCCTCGAAGATGTTCTGCAGCTCTAGCACCTCCTGAACCTCCGTAACTAACTATTCCAGCCGCCTTATTTGCCCAACTTGACTTTGCTGAGTCCAATGCATTTTTTAAAGCACCGGATATACTATGATTATATTCAGGAGTCACAAAAATGAAACCATCGAATTCCATAAGTTTTTTATCCCACTTTTGAACTCCAGATTTGTCATCAGATGTTCCTATAAATGGAAGATTGTATTGAACCAAATCTATTATTTCAAATTGAGACTCTTCATTTTTTGATTTATCAAGAATCCACTTGCTTATTACAGTACTTTTGTTTACTTTCCTTGTACTTCCTAAAATTATTCCTATTTTCATACAAACTAATCTCCTTTAAATTATTTTTTTTATTGCTTTAATTCTATCATAGGTAGGTGGATGACTATAAGTCATTTTCACGTAAAATGGATGTGGTGTTAAATTACTAAAGTTTTCTCTTGATAACACTTTTAATGCATTTATCATAGGTTCCTTTTTATACTTTGTGGCAGCATAGTGATCAGCCTGATATTCAGCTTTTCTACTTAATCCAGATAAAAAAGGTGAAACAATTAAACCATAAACTTTAATAAATTCTATAAATAATATCAAAATAAATCCAAAATTTAATTCACTAAATCCAAATGCAGTACTAAAACCTAAATTTGATATCAGAATAAGAAGAAAAAACAAGTAAATACCAAATTGAATTATAGTTGTAAACAAATTTATTAAAACGTGCTTCTTTTTACTGTGTCCAATTTCATGGGCCAAAACTGCAACAACCTCTTCTGTACTAAGTTTTTCAATTAATGTATCAAATAAAACAATATGTTTAAATTTTCCAAATCCTGAAAAAAATGCGTTTATTTTACTTGATCTTCGAGACGCATCCATTACACTTATTTTAGAAACTGTATATCCAACACTTTTAGCAAAGCTCTCAATGTCATCTTTTAATTTGCCTTCTTCTAGCGGTTTAAGTTTATTGAATATTGGAACTAATATTGGAACATACAATATATTTATTAAAATTATTATTAAAACCAATCCTATCCATCCGTAAACATAAAACATAACACCTGCGTTATTATATAAAGCAAAAAAACCTACTGCCGATAGTCCTATAAAAAAAACTCCTAATAAATATTCCTTTATAGAATCAGAATAGAATATTTTCTTTGTCCTCTTATTAAATCCGTATTTTTCTTCAATAGTAAATACTTTATAATAATCCATAAACTTATCAATAATAAAACCTATAGACATAAATAATGCAATGAAAATCCATAATTGAATGTATCGATCTGAAGATAAGTTTTTTGAAATTGAATCTAAAAAAGGAAAAAAACCTGTTAGTAATAAAAGCATCGTCATAAAAAAACTTATAATTTGATTAAATAACGAAAATCTAAAATTCTCCATATAATATGCTTTCCATTTTAAGTATTTCTTTTCATCATAGATATCTGAAACTAAATCTGGAATAGGCTTGTCTTTATGTCTATAATTAAGAATATTTAAAAACCCAGAAAATAGAAAACTAGAGCAAACTAATCCCACAACAATTAACACGTAAATCATTTTAAAACCTCCTTATTTACATCAATCTAATACTATTTATATCTTGGACTGATAATTTAAAATCAAATATATCGATATTCTGACTTTGATGTATAGGATTATGAGATTTAGGTATCGCAATTAATCCTTCATTTACTTGATAATTCAATACTATTTGTGTCCATGACTTGTTATACTTTTTTGCTATTTTAATAAGTTTTTCTTTGTTAACTTCGTTTATTTTAGCGATGGAATGATACGCTTCTGGAATGATATCACTTCTTTTACAAAAATCTATCAATGATTGCTGATGTCTCCCTGGGAAGGATTGAAATTGATTAACAGTTGGTTTAATTTTTGAATACTTAATTAAAAAAGATAATTGTTCCTCATTAAAATTGGAAACACCTATAGACCTTATCAATCCTTTTTCCACAAATGATTCTAAAACTTTCCAAACTCTTAAGTTGTCATCATTCGAATCTAGAGGGAAATGCATTAGATATAAATCAATATAGTCTACTCCTAAGGATTTAATAGATTTAAAAATATGAAATTCAACTAGATCATCACTCTCTGTAAATTCTTTTTTTTCTGGTATTTTTGATGTTATAAAAAATTCAGATCTATCAATATTTGATTCTTTTATTGCTTTTCCTACCACACTTTCGTTTCTATAATAAATAGCAGTGTCAATTAGCCTATATCCTAATTCTATAGCTTTTTTTAACTCTTTTGTATCGAAATTAATTTTCCCAAAAAAATCTTTATTTTCTTTCCCAAATGTATTTGTTCCAGTTCCTAAAACAGGCATCTTAAAACCATTGTTAAGAATCCTAAATATCATAAAAACTACCTCTAATTATATTATAGAGTCATGAAATTGCTTTGTCAAAATTATTTAAGCAATTATGTAACAATAATGTATTCTGTTCTTTATTAAAAAATAAATAAATTTTATGATATATTAAAAAAAAGGAGTGAATATGAAAAAATTATTAAAATTTAATTTTATAATGGGATTACTACATTTAATTCAAGGAAGCTTCATGGTTTTTTTAGGACTTAGTGTAGATGAATTTAGAAGTTTTAAACCTAAAGTTTATGCAAGATTTTTGGAAGTGTTTGAGGACGGTACATATGGTCCAGTTACTCAGGAATTGTTCGAACTTCCCTTTGCACTAATGGTCGCCGCATTCCTTCTTCTAAGTGCTTTATTTCACTTTTTAATAGCTGGGCCATTTAGAAATAAATATCAAACACAAATAGAAAACGGAATTAATGTTTTCAGATGGTATGAATATGCATTATCATCCTCAATAATGATAGTATTATTAGCAACAATGTTTGGCATCTTTTCATTAGAAGGAATACTTTTGATATTCATAATAAATGGACTCATGAACTTGTTCGGACTTCTCATGGAAAAAATGAACCCTGAAAATAGAAAAAAAACCGATTGGACCCCACATTATTTTGGATGGATTGCTGGTTTAGCTCCATGGCTAATTATTATAATTTACATGCTTAATAATGGAGATTTATCTTTATTGCCTTGGTTTGTTATTCCTGGATTGATATTCTACTTCTTAGTATTTAATATGTTTGCATTAAATCAAATTTTGCAATATAAAAAAATTGGAAAATGGTCAAACTATCTCTTCGGAGAAAAAGTATACGTATGGCTAAGCTTGTTTGGTAAATCTATATTAGCTTGGTTTGTATTCATAGGTATATTATTAACTTAATATTAGAACTAAAATAAAAGCCTCCTCAGAGGCTTTTATTTTTAATTCCTTTTATTCATTTATAATAATTTTAATCGAATAAACCATAAATTTTCCTGCAATATTTCCGGTAAAAAGAACATATTGTCCAAAATCTACATTTGTAGTCAAAGTCGGTTTAAAACTTTGTACAATTACTTGCTTCTCTCCGTTCATCAATACATCATCCCTTACACCATTACCATAATATATTCCTAATTCTGAAGTAAGGTATTGTCCTGATGGACCTTCAATAATTGTACATACAGTATATGTGACATCTGTCTCAAAATTAAAAAATTGATAACCTAATCCAGTATCATAATAGGGGGTTAATTGAGATCCTTCTAATTCACTAATAACTAATGATCCATTTTCTACCTCAACGTTATTTAAGACAGGAACACCGCTAATTTTACCCCAAATAACAAAGTTATTTGCATTGTGCGTGTTTCCAGCTTCATTGTCTACAAATACAGATTCTAATTGATTAAAATTTGCTTCATAAAAAACTGTACCTTCTAACGAATCACAATTAAGAAGAGTATTTCCGTTTGAATTATCATCTGGATCTGGAGCAGTACATTTACCATCTTTTATAATTGTCCCTGGACCGCATGTCACTGTCTCAACGCTACAACCGGACAGAAAGAATACTGATAAAATAAATATCAAAATACTAAATGCTTTTTTCATCATTTCCTCCTCAATTGAATGTTTTGACTGCAGTAATGACGATTGAATCTATCATAATTTCCCCAAATGTTGCACCATCCATTAAACCCAAAAATAAGCCAATCGTTGTGTCAGCATTATCTTCAGTAGGTCTAAATGTAACTTCGATTGTTGTCCAATCTGTACCTACAGCAAATGTAGACTCAACATATTTTGCAAATCCAGCATCAGTGTCTTCCGCAAACAAAATAACATCTCTTTCAACTGAACTTTTTAATATAATAGTGATCGTATAAGTAGTCCATGCCTCTACTATTAAATCTCGATAAGTAATGTTATCTTCCCAAAAATTTCCTGTGAAATCTGAAACATCTGCAACCAAATATCCTTCTTCATCATAAGAAAGAGTGATATTTCCTTCATAAGTCCAAGCAGAAATATCATTGCTATCAAATAGTGGATTATCTAAATCTTCTAATTTCGTACCTTGAAGTCCCTCTGTTTTGGTAATAATTATCTCGTCAATAATTACATTCCCCAATTTTCCATTTTCCATATTCCCTAAAAATATACCTAAAGTGGTATCATAATTACCCGATGTAGAAATGTAAGTATAAGTAAATGTTTGAAAATCATTTGTTAGTGTTTCTGTTTCTAAAAAATATTTCAAAAATCCTGCATCAGTGTCTTCTAAGAAAAATTGAACATCTCTTCCACCTTCAATATCAGTTCTTGCAGTGAAACTAATTGTATAAGTATTCCCTTCTTGTGTAACAAGATTACGCAAAGTAATATTGTCTTGATAAAATTCACCAGTAAAAGCAGAGACATTGGCAATTAAATATCCTTGAGCATCATGTGTCATAGATACGTTACCTTCGAATGTCCATGCACTAATGTCGGAGTCACTAAAGTCTGAAGTCCCCATTAATTCTAAAGCGTTACTTGGAGTTTCATTTGATCCATCATTATCATTGGGATCCTCATTATCGTTAGGATCCTCATTATCGTTAGGATCCTCATTATCGTTGGGATCCTCATTATCAATTTCTGCTGGGACGCATTTTCCATCAACAATTTTTGTTCCTGCACCACACTTAACTTCTCTTTGTACACAACCTGAAAAAACTAATCCAATCATTAGTATGAAAAATAAAATTGATATTTTCTTCATTTTATTCACCCGCACCATTAGTGCCAATCGGATGTCTTGTAATTTGAATCTCTTCAATTATGACCATCCCTATACTATTAGCAAAATATACACCTGTTGCAACATAATCACTTGATGTAGGAGTAACTGTAAAACGATAGGTTCTACTTGTGTCATAAAGAGGAACAACTTCTTCAAAAAAACTAAGCCCACTCATGTTTTCCCCAAAAACAATTACATTTGGTTTAATGCTTGGAGCCTCAGTACGTAAGGTAAATTCAAAGGTATATTCGCAACCTTTTTGTAAAAACATACCAGATTGTGTAAATGATCCCTCCCAAGGATCAGAAGAAACTTGCTTGACATTAAAAACTGCAGCACCAAAATCTTGAATCCATGCATTATCTGGATCTGTCACTAAGTGACCGCCAATAAATGTCCAATTGAGCCAAGCAGAAATCGTATACATTTTACCGCCCTGTACAGAATGTAACCCTGTTTCGTTTGAACAAGATATTTGGCCATTAGAACTGCCATTCGATGTTCCATCATCTAATGCACACACTCCATCTATAAGAATTGTTCCATCACCACAAGGGTTTGAATCTCCAGAGCATCCACTCAATAATAACATTGCCGTTAGTGTAAAAATGATAAATATTTTTTTCATAATTTTTTTCCTTATCTTTCTTGATAAACTCTGACATAATCAACAAACATCGAATCTTCCCATGGTCCATCTTGTACACCTCTAGCGCCACCCCAAGATCCTCCTACAGCTATATTTAATAAAAGATGAAAATCCGAATCAAATGGCCAATATTCATATGTATATTGAACTGGACGATAAGTAAAGTGTAGTTGTCCGTCGACATAAAATTCAATCTGAAACTGATCCCATAATATTGCGTATGCATGATATTGACCGCCAATATTACTTATATTTGAGTAACTACCAATACTTTGACTTGTTCCCCAATTATCGTTTTTTGTATGTATATTAAAATGAATTGTATTATTCTCATATCCAACAGCTTCCATGATATCGATTTCTCCACCTGTTGGCCATCCACCATAAGGTGAATTTGTAGGCAGCATCCAAATAGCAGGCCACGTACCAAGCGTAGTAGGCAACTGGGCACATACTTCAATAATTCCATATCTAAAATCACCCATTCCCATGGAACGAACTCTTCCAGATGTGTAACCATATTGTGCAAACCCATTAGTTGATGCAGTAATAGTTAGTTTTCCATCTGACACTAAAACATTATCCTGATCATTAGTGTAATATTGAAGTTCTCCGTTTCCCCAACCAGGAATCCCATAAGCGCCACCGTTTCCAATCAAATATTCCCATTTTGTTGAATCTAATTGTCCGTTATAATCAAATTCATCATTCCAAACAAGATCAAAGTTTGAGACGCCATAATCACTTGTTGTTGTATTACACGCACTTATTGGATTTGGATCGTTATCATCTGGATCTTCTTCGTTGTCAATAGATGTGCATACACCATCAACTTCAATCAAACCTTCTCCGCAAACTGCTACTTGAGCAACACAACCACTTAAAATTAAACTTAGTAAAAATAATATTGTTAAGAGTGTCTTTTTCATAAATTTTCCTTATTCATAATGTTATTAAACTGCCTAATTATTATAGCATAATTAAAGCATTCTTCATAGTATAAATAATCTAAGAAAACAATCTATTCAATTGTGTCCTTGTCTTTAAATTTTAACATCTTGTATGATATAGCAGCTAATGATGACCCAATCATTGTTCCAAGCAAATAAGGTAAATAGAATTGTAGTCCTTGATTCATTAATAATGCCGAGAATATTACCGCTGGATTTAACCCTCCTCCTGAAACAGAAAAGCTCATTATAATTAACCCCGTTAGAGTAAATCCTACAATAAAGCCGATTTGATTTTTCAAATGTTTTCTTTGAGATACTGCAAGAATAACATAAACAAAAACATAAGTTATAAACATTTCAAAAAATAATATAACATGAAAATCATTTAAACTTGAAAAAACCTCAACTTCTGGTGCACCAACTAAAAGTAGTAAAATGCCAAATAAAGCACCTGAAAATTGTGAGACGACATATATAAAAAATTCTTTAACTGATAATCGTTTATCTATCAACATCGCTAGAGAGACAGCTGGGTTAAAATGTCCTCCTGAAATATGTCCCAATGTAAAAATAGCTGAAGAAACTGCAACTCCAAAAGCTATTGCAATAACAATTTCATTCGCATCATCTGAGAAATAAATTGTTCCTAAACCTATAAAAGCAATACAAAATGTTCCAAAAAACTCTGCTAAAATTTTTCTATATACTAATGAGATTTTCATACTTAATCCTTTCAAAAAAAAATTATTAACTACAAATATTATACTTTAATCATTTTCTTTAATTTCAAGTTTTGCAAATATTAATATATGATCAGACAAAAAATTAACATCATCAATGTTTTCTGTATTCAACGCAAAGTAATTCAAGTTTTTAAAATCAAATACAGTTGATTTATTTCTAATAAAGATATAATCTAATCTACTATTTGTTAGACTATCTTTACAATTTATTTTATTTCCAGTACAGTTAATTGTGCTTTTCTGACCTACAGAAAAATCTTTTACATTCAACAGTTCAATCATTTCTTGATACTCATTAGAAAGAGATAATGAATTAATATTAAAGTCTCCAGTAAATATAATTTCTGATCCTTTAGAAACATCATTACTAAATGCATTTAGTTCATTAAGCTGAGATTTTCTCGCCTTAATATCATTTTCATCAGATCCTGCATTTAAATGAGTTGTTATAATATTATAGAATTGTTTTTCTTTATAGTAAATATTTACAAATAATGCCCCTTTAGCTGCTAAACAATCATACCCATGACAATCTTTGTAAATTATAGATTTTGATTCAATAATAGGCCACTTTGAAAGAACAAGTAATCCACCTGAAACAAACTTCAGTCCTTTCGGGCGAGGCATATCTCTAACATAATAAGGATATTCTTCTTTCAAAATCTCTAAAATTAAATTAACTGCACCGCCTTCAAATGTCTCTTGAAGAGTTATAACGTCTACACCAGTGGATTTTAACCAATTGGAAATCTGATACGCTCTTTCAATTGTTTTTTCATTCCTACTGATAATCTTCGGTCTCAAAAAAACATTATAAGATATGATACTAAATTCATTTTCAGTTGGTTTTTCACCTAGAAACATTGGACCATCACTAAATTCAGGATTCTCATTAATTGAGAGTCCTATTAATATAATGGAAAGCAATAAAAACAAAGTATATCTTAGAACTTTTTTAAAAACATCTTTTTTTTTGTAGTTTCTCATTACAACTATTATATATAAACAAATTTAAAAATAAAAGAAATACCTATATTACGAAAAACATAACTGATATAAAAATACTAATATAAAGTATCAATGCATAATTAGCATCTTCAAAGCTCATCGAAAAATTCCTTATCGCTTGCAAAAATTTAAAATCTTTTCTTATAACATAATGATAAATTAAAAACCCTATGAAAATGTATAATAGATAATTCACCCAAGAAGAGAAATCGAAAAGATTTATATAATATGCTTCAAACCCAAATAAATTTATGATTAATGGTAAATAAAGTATTCCAACTATCACTGAAGATATTGCTAAAAAAGACATAGAAATATAACGTTTTTTATCTTTAACTAATTCTTTAGAATCTATTTTTTTGCCAAATAAAATTCTTGAAAACTTTAAAAAAGATGTCACCGTACCTAAATTAATTAAATTAAATAAAGTCATATGGAAAACATTTTCTTTAAAAGCGTATTTAATTAGTGATTTTGATACGTATCCACTAAAAAAAGGCATTCCACTGATGGAAAGCATACCAACAATTAATAATATAGCTGTAAAGGGCATGGATTTAAATACACCTTGAATTTCATAAACTTTTTTTGTTTTATATTTGTAGATAACTTGGCCTGCTGCTAAGAATAGAAGAGATTTAAAGAATGCATGATTTATAATATGCAGAAATCCACCTGAGAATGATACATCATTTAGAGATGAAAGTCCCATCATCATTAATCCAATTTGTGATACAGTATGATAAGCTAATATTTGTTTTAAATCTTTTTGTATAAGAGCCAACACCACTCCTACAAGTCCAGTTACCGCCCCTATATAGAAGAAAAAAGAACTTGTATCATATGATGCTTCAGAAAACATATCATGGTGAATACGAATGAAACCATATAAAGATAGTTTTACAATAAGTCCTGATAATAGCGCAGATATAGACGTTTGAGCTACACTATGTGCTCTAGGTAACCATGAATATAATGGAACAAGAGCAGCCTTTATAGATATCCCTGAGAGCATCATAACATAAGCAAGTTTAACTATGTTTGAATTTGAAAATTCACTAATTTGAGACGCAATGTACTGAATATTTATTGTGCCATATACATAATAAAGTATTATGGTGCCAATAAGAAAAAACATTGCGCCTAAAGTATTTATTAATAAATAGTAAATTCCCGCACGGTAAGAACTTCCATTTTTATTGTAGGAAATAAGAATTGTGACTATAACCGTTATTAATTCCAAAAAAACAAAAAAATTAAATAAATCATTCGTTTGAAGTAATCCTAGAAAAATACCTTGTAAAAACATAAGAAAAAACAAATACATATGGTCATCACGGTGTTTTTTGAATGTAAAAAGTAATATAACTAACCACATAAACAAAGTTAAACCAACAAATATCAACGATATTTGATCTAAATAAAAACTTATTGCAAAAACTGGAGACCATCCACCAAAGACCAATGATATTGGTTTTTCAAAAGCACCTTCATAAAGCAAATAAATAAACATAGCAATCATTAAAAATTGAAAAACAAAAACTAGTCTAGAAATCATTCGATATTTAAATAAATAAATTACAAGTGATGCAATAACAGGAATAATTACAAATAATAATGGAATATATTGCATTATTTTTTTCCTCCAAAGATAACTTTCCATTCAATGGAACCATAATGATGAAAGATTTTAATGCATAACATCAATGCTAATGAAGTTATTGTAGAGCCTATGACAATTGTCGTTATCATCAATGCTTGAGGTAATGGATCAACAATATCTAAACCTAATTCAGTTAAAATTGGAATTACTCCACCTTCAAAATTAGCTAGATTTAGAAAAAGCAAAATAGTTCCTACCTCTATGATTGTTACACTAAACACAGATTTTATAATGTTTTTACTTGATGCAACTCCATATATACCAACTAAAACTACAACGAAAGAAAGAACTGGATTCATTATCTCCCCTCCTTCAAAAAAGAGGTGAACACTGCAACCAGACCAAGAGCAACCTTAGCACCAATGATAATATTTAATATATATAAATAAATTTGTTTTGACTCAAGATCTCCATCTAAAGGAATAAAGTTTGTCATAATTTCTCCTCGAGTGAAAAAACTTAAAGATGAAACAAAAAGCAACAATAGAAATAATATCTTTTCTATAGTGATAATAACCTGAACATCTAATTTTTTTGATATATCTATATAATAAAGAATTAAAAGTGCAGTTGCTATAATAGCACCACCTTGAAAACCTCCACCTGGAGATAAATGTCCGTTCAAAATAATATAAAGACCAAAAATTAACATAACTGGATAAAGCATTCGGCCAAACGTAATAAATAGTTCAGGAGTTTTTTGTTTATCCATCATAAATGTTGCATTTTTTTCTTTAATATTGTGCTGTGATATCCACAACACACCAGAAACTGCAACAAGCAAAATTCCCGCCTCAAATAAGCTATCAAAAAGACGATAATCAAGATAAATTCCTGTGACTAAATTTCTACTTCCGGTATCAGTATAACCATTTATAAGAAAAAATAACTTTCCAGAATTATTGTATAAGCTTTCTAAATCAATTATTGAAGTCATAAAGATTATTAGTATAAAAATAAGTAATGAAACCATTGAAATTTTTTTAATCAAGGGATTCACCACCTTTTAGTGCAACAACTTCTAAAAACGAAAGATTTCTTGCAGCTTTCTTAAGTTTTGACACTAATATTGATGATTTTTTACCCTTGATTAAAAAAATATTTTTATCATTATCGTAACTTAATATCAAATCTACATTTAGTTCGTCTGTCAGAGTGTACTCATCTCCTGAAATATTAGAACAGACATTAAGTTTTAGGTTATGTGCCTCTACGAATGCATTGAGTAATTCATAAATTTTCTCATTTTTTTCGGTTAATTCTGAAAGGTCATGATCAACTCGATCTAAAACAATATACTCTCTTTGTCTAGCAATTGAGATGACATAAATAAGTGGTATGATTGCGGATCCAATTGCTACTTCAGCAATCGCAACATCTGGAGCTTGGTTAAGTGCATACAAAACTGCAGCAATAAGTCCAAATGCTGATATGTATATAATTATTGTAAAATTTTGCTTATGAAAAATTACTGTGATCGCAATAAATATGAGCAATAATTGTAATACATTTGCAATAATATCTTGCATCTTACTTATTTCCTTTCTTTAAAGAAATTCCCAATAAGAAAGCAGAGCGTATATTGACGTGTGAACTAATTGGTCCTGTAATAAATAAAAATATTAATAACATCAATAATCTTAAAATAATTTTAAGATCTACACTCATAATCATTAAACCAACAATCAACAAAATACTAGCTACGGTATCAATAGTTGCAGCAGATAAGATTCTAGTATAAAGGTTATCTAGTTTAAAGATTGCAGCTAAACCAAAGAAAATAAAAAACCAAGATATAAATAAAATTAATCCAACTATTATGATCACTTTTCTTTTCCTCCAGTCATTATAAACTTTGAAAGTAAAGTAATTGTTAAAAATCCTATAATTCCATACGAGATTGCTATATCTAATAAGAATGGTTGATCTAAATAAAAAGATAAAGAAACTATAAATAATATTACTTTTGAAGATAATACATTAAGCATTAAAATACGATCCCAAACAGTTTTACTTATAACTAATTTAATGAATGCAAGAATCATTGCAATTACTAAAACCCAAAGAGTAATCAGGAGTAAAATTTTCATTTAAGAAGCCTCTCCATCTAAAAGTTTTTCAAAATGATCTCTAATTGGTCTCTCTAAATCTTTAACTGGTGTACCAGGTTTAGCTAAAACCATAACGTATATTGCTTGATCTATTATTTCGATTGAAATAGTGCCCGGAGTTAAAGTTATTGAATTTGCAACAATAGCAACTCTTACTGGATCTAAGTGTTTCAAGGATATTTTAAAAACTGTGGGTACATATTCTTTTTTAAAGACATTAACACTAAATAAATAGGATGCTTTAAAAATCTCAATAAATAAAGTTAAAAAATATCTTATTAAACGGAATATTGATACCGTTTTAAGGTGTTTACCTTTTCTATCTAATAGCGTCTCATATGAAAAGATGGTTACTACAAAGGAAACCAATAGTCCAATTAATACCGTTGAAATTTCTAATGATCCGCTCATTAATAACCAGATTAATAATAAGAAAATAAACAATTTAAATTGTGAAAATAAACGATTCATAATAAAGCACTTCCATCAGTATTATAGCATAAGTTTTTTTCAATTGAGGCAATCAATTTTTATCTAAATAATTCAGTTTTAATCAGACGAACTATAACTATTTAAAAAATTCCAGAGTAATTGATTAGGCGATAAACCACCTATTTGCTGATCAAACCAATAATGTCCACCGTATTGAATAGTGTATAGCACAACTGAATTACTGTCATTTTCATAAATCTCTAATAAAATATTCCCATCATTATATGATGATGTTGTTAAGCTAGTTTCAGGAATTTGATTATGATTTAACCAAAAATCAACAACCTCTGAAATAGATCGATAGTCTTGGTTGCCATAATATGGGAGAACATCATCTTCAATTCCATGAAAAATGATAACTGAACTTTGAAAGTCTTGATCACATGAAGTGTCTAAGAGAGCGCCTGAAATAACTCCTATTGCAGAGAATACATCTCCCATTGAACATGCTAAACCATAGGCCATCATTCCACCATTAGAATATCCAGTAGCATAAACTTTAGATAAATTAATATTATATTCATTATCTAAATTTGAGATAAGTTGTCTAACAAAATAAACATCATTCTCCATAATATCATTAATGGAACTGTCTCCAGGATCCCAATATGAATCACCCTTTTCTCCTCCAACACCCTGGGGGTATACAACAAAAAAATTTTCTGAATCAGCTACGTTATTTAAACCGCCTGTATCATTCATGAAGCTTGATGCACATCCGTCAAACCCATGAAAATTTATAACCAGAGGAAGTGGTGAATTTCCATCATACGATTCTGGGACATATACAATATATTCTCTAAAATCATTTCCTTGATCAATAGTTTTATAACCTTCTGTTTTTGAATTATCGCATCCTAAATCTTCTTCTTTATTTATAGATTCACAGTACTCTTCTAATGTCATTCCTTTTGATTCTAATTCTTTTTCAAATTCTTCTTTTGTCATTCCAAAATCAAGGTGCGCATCTTCACAATCTAGATTCTTGTCTGTTTCTTTGTCATCATCTTCTTCTGTTTCTTTGTCATCATCTTCTTCTGTTTCTTTGTCATTATTTTCATCAGTTTCTGTATAGCTGTCTTCTATCATAGTGTCTTCACTGTTACTACATGAAGACAAGAAAAAAAAACAAATACAAATTAAAAAAATAATATAGATTTTTTTCATATAATTTTTATAAAATTTTTTTTCATAACTATCTATCCCTTAAAAATTAACTACTATATGGTACTAGCTCTTGAGGAAAACCAATATATTCCCATAGATCATTAAATCTTTTTCTATCGCCAAGAATGTTGATTGAAAGAAATGGATTGTTTAAAAAAGCCTCATCTCCAATAATAATAACACTCGAGGGAATAATCAGATCAGTAATATTATTATTAGCAAACGCAAATTGAGAAATTTCTTTTATGTATTTTCCTAATTTAATTGAATTGATATTTTGATTCATAAATACTCCATCACCGATTTTCGTGATTGGTGTATTTTGATATGTATCTGGAAGAAATAAAAATTCATTATTTCCAGTATATGAAACTATTTCATATTGATCAATGTCAAAGAGAATAAATTCCAATGATCCTTCAAATTCATTCCTAAATTCATCGCTATCATAATCTAGATCTGACGGTGTTTCAATATTTTCTGTGCTTTCACAACTTGCTAAGATAAATAAAGAAAATGTAATTAACGATATAAAAATTAATTTTTTCATAATAAATTACTCCTTAAATTTAAGTCATTTTAACAAATAATAAGCAGTTTTGCAAAAAATAAAAGACCCCTTGAAAGCCTCTTTATAATTTCATTGAGTTTCATTTTTTTAAAGATCCTAAAAAATCATCAAAAAATAAGTAATTTTTAATCTTTTTCTTTAGAGAGCGTGCCATTTTTTAGATACATTACTTTTGAAGCAATTAAATCGATATCTCTCTGATGATGAGTTGCAATAATGACAGTTAATTGATATTTCTTCAATAATACTTTTAAATTAGGAATCAAATCATCCTTTAGTTCTTCATCCAAATTTGAGAACGGCTCATCCATAAGTAATATTTTTGGACGACTTGCAAGTGCTCGTGCGATTGCAACCCTTTGCATCTCACCCCCAGATAAAGTATGAGGGTATACATCCTTTAAATGTTCTAATTTAATTTCTTTAAGCAATGAAATTACGTATGGTTTTTGAAGCAATCTAGGCATATTTAAACATCCAAAAGCAATGTTTTCATATACCGTCATATGAGGAAATAATGCGTAATCTTGAAATATTAATCCTACTTGTCTTTTTTCTGGTTGTATACAATTTCCATCAATTGATACTACACAATCTGAATCTATATGAATCGAGCCCGTTTTTGGAACTTCTAATCCTGAAATCAATTTGAAAAGAGTGGTTTTTCCAGCACCAGAAGAGCCTTGAATAGCAAGAATATCTCCTGAGTTTAAAGTAAAAGAAAGATTATCGATAACCTTTTTATTTCCATATGAAAAAGATAATTTTTTTACTTCAAGAAACATTTTTTCCCTTTCCAAAACTTTGCAAAATTATAATTAATATACCCGCTATCATTACTAATAATAAGCTAGCTGTTGATGCTTTTGATATATCTTCATTATTTATATAGGTGAATATTAATGTAGATAATGATTGAACATTAAAAGGTCTTAATAATAGTGTTATTGGCAACTCTTTTATAATATCTATAAAACTAAGAATAAATCCTGCAATTAACCCTCTTTTTATCATCGGAATATCAACAGATAAAAGTGTTTTCCATTTGTTTTTTTTTAAAGTGTAAGAAGTAAGTGTGTGCTGCAATCCTATAATATCATAAACATTTGAAATTTGTTTATAGCCCACAGCAAAGTATTTAAAAACAAGTGCACCAATTAAAACAAAAATACTTAATGATAAAATATGCCCTGATTGAAAAATAATTTGATACGTTGGATCCAAAAAGCGATCAACTCTTACAAAAAAATAATAATAAATTAATGCAACCATTACACTTGGAAATGCATATCCAATAGTCGGCAACTTAAGTAAAGATGTTCGATGTTTTTTGTGACTTAATCTCTGTGCATTAGATATGATAATTGATATCAAAATAATTATACAACTTACTGTTATAGTTATAAAAATTGTTTGTGTAAATGAATTAAAGAGAGGTAATAAGTCTTGAGCATCAAAAGATTGAAAGGTATTTAAAGTAAGTTCAATTAGAGGAATAATCAAACTAAGTATCATTACTATCCAAAGTGGAGTAGTATAAATTATAGTTTGCTTTATTGAGAGTTTTTTGGAAAAAACTTTAGATTTTGATTTTGTTGTATTCCCAATAGGTTTCTTTAAAATCAATAAATAAATACCTGAGAATAAGATTAATACACCGATATATATTAATGCTAAATATAAACTTGAAGTGAAGTCATTCATCTGAAACCAAGAATCAAACATCCCTACAGTTAAAGTTTTTATATTTAGGTATTTTGTTACACCATAATCATTAACAGTTTCAAATGTAATAAATAGTAAAGCAGAAATTAATGTTGGAAAAATCAAAGGTAGGTGAATATGTGTAATCCTTTTTAATAATGGTATTCTTAGTGATTTTGCAACATCAAAATGATGTGTATTACGTGTTTTAAAATAAACTCTAAAAGATAAGTAAGCATAAGGAAATAGAGCTAATGTTAAAATAAAAATAGCCATCGGCATAGAAAATATAAACTGATTTAAATCCAGATTTAAAAAAGAAATAAACTGACTAATTCTTCCACTATAGGAGAGGGTATCAACATAGATGTAACATAAAACATATGCAGGAATTGCAAGAGGAAGATATAGAATATTTGAAAGTATTTTTTTACCTATAAATGTCTTTGTTTCAACTATATATGCAGCATATAATCCTATCGAGATGCTCAAAAATCCCACACTAATAACTAATATTGTTGTATTTGTTATATAGGTTGTCAATAAATTTGAAAGTATAAATGACCATTTTGGTGCAGCATCAAAAAATAAAAATGATGAAAAGATTAAAGGCATTATTATCAATAGAGTAATTATGCTAGCAAATACTAAAAATGGTGTCTTTCTTTTTACTTTTGTATTTTTAAACATTTAATATCCATTTTAATTTTTTATTCCCAATTCGATTGTATCATTATTTCAAATGCTTTTTCATGATATAAACCTAATTGATTTAAATCAATGAATTGTCTTTTGAAAGTGCCCCATTCGATAAGAAGAGGATTCCATGAAGTATTTGGGTTTACTGGATATTCATAATTTACATTAGTAAAATGTGTTTGTGAATCATTATTGGTAAGAAATCTTAAGAATCTTTTTGCACCATCAACATTATTTGCATGAGTTACAATTCCACCCGCACTTAAATTAATGTGTGCTCCCGTTCCATTTTCACCTTGATTAGGAAAGAACACACCTAATGATGTCCCAACAGCTCGTTCACTTTCATCATCTGAATTAAGTAATAATCCCATATAATAGGTGTTCATTATTGCGAGATTTGCTCCCACATTAGATGCAACTAGTTTAGCTTGATCACGGTCATTACCTGCTGGTTTACGATGAAAATTACCAACAAAATTATCTAAAAATGTTTGCGTCTGATCTTCTCCATTTAACATCAATAAAGATGCAATCCAAGAAATATTATACAAATTTGAGCTTGTTCTTACCGCAATTTGATCTTGCCAAATTGGATCAGCTAAATTTTCATAAGTAGATAATTGAGATGGATCGATTCGATTCTTAGCATACATCACAACTCGTGCACGCATTGTTAATCCATACCAATGAAAATTGCTCCCATATAGTCCTTCTTCTACTTGGTTTTTCATTATATCATCCTCAAAAGGCTGAAGCAATGATTCTTGTAGTGCTCGATATAAACGGCCCGCATCTTTAAAAATCAAAACATCTGCTGGAGTATTTTTACCCTCTGTAATTAATCTTGCTATTAATTCGTCTGCAGAAGCGCGAACAATATCTAATTCAATATTTGTTTCTTCAGTAAATTTATCATAAAGCACTTGATCTGTTTCATAATGTCTTTCTGTATAAACTACAATTCTCTCTTGAGTGTTTAAGCAGGAACTTAATATGATAACAGAAAACAAAGATACCACTTGAATAATTATTTTTTTCATTATATTTCCTTTTGCAAATAATTTGCATTTATATAATAACATCTTGACCTGTAATCTTCAATTGATGTTGTAAAAAATTTTGATTTGTCATTTTATGATATGTTAAAATATTTACATCAATACATTTAGAACTAAAAAGGAAATTATATGAATAAGTTCAATCAACCATTAACAATTATGAAAGCAGGTGTCCTTTGGTTTTATTTTTTTGCATTAATTGCTCATTTTTTTGCACCTTCATCATACTCAATCTTAAATAACAACTTCTCTCAACTAGGTCCTCAAGGATATAATCTTTCTTGGATTATGCAAATTGCTTTTATAGGCAGTGCTTTACTTTGGATCTATGGATTATATCTCAATTTCAAAAATCCTGTTCTACATAAGTCGGTAGCTTGGATGTTTTTAGGAATATCCCTTTTTATCATTTTAGCAGGTATCTTTAAAACAACATTACCTGGAATAGAAATATCATTAGGAAATAATAGTTCCGTTGAAAAGAATATCCATTTGTTCGCTGCTCATGGATCTCAAATATTAGGTCTTATAATTCTTCTTGAGCACATCAAAAAATCTAGTGGAAATGTAAAAAATATTCATGTAACAATTTTGATCGCATTAATTATTTTATCTTTGATTTTCCAATTTGGTCCTTTTATGGGTGTTTCTCAACGCATTTTAGCGTTGACTCATTCTTTTTGGACGTTAAAATATATAAATGTGTATAGTTAGAAAGCTATTCAAGTTTTAATAAATTAAACAAATTATACAAAAATGTATCTTGTACATGAATCATTATTATTTTAAAATATTTTTAAGAAAAAATAAATAGTTGGGAGAAAACATGTTTAGAAAAGAAAAAGCATTTAAAATTGCAGTTATTACATTGGGAATTATTGCTGGAATAGATTTGCTAAGAGGAGTAATGCATACATTCTTAATTATGTGGGCCTCAGAGAATATAGCTCATATGACTCAAACGGCTGATACATTGTTTTTAATGAATACATTTGGTGTATCGAATCTATTAACTGGTTTCATTTTTATGTTAATTTTATGGAAAGCAAAAGATTTGGCTCCATACATATTAGTTTTAGTTCCTGTAATTTATATAATTGGTGTAATTAGCAGCAACATAACAGGTATTGCTGCAATGCAAACATCTGAGTGGAATGGACAATATTTAATGTACGTTTATCTAGGGGTTTCATTTATTAGTGGGTCAAATTATTTTATATCTGCTTTAAGAGATAAAAATAAGTAATTGATTAGTTGAAAGGTTGATTTAAATTGATAAATATTTTATTTCCAAAAAATGCAAATAACACTTTCAAAGGACATAAATTAGCATTGTGGTTACTGTTTTTATACGTTACCAAGTCAATATTTGCGGGTTTAGTTCATATGTTTTTTTCAGATGGTGGCGCTCAAAGTATTGGATCCGTATCTTTAGATAGTTTTACAAAAGGTGGTGCAGAGAGTATTATAACAATGTTTGGTTTGTGGGGATTAGAGCAATTCGTAATTGGTTTAATTGCCCTAATCATATTGTTGAGATATAAATCTCTTATTCCATTACTTTGGGGAATATATTCAATTGAATATTTGGGAAGAGCACTGAGTCATTTATTTACACCAGGTTTAGTTACAGAAACAGTACCTCCTGGTGTAATCGTTGATACAGTATTAGTGCCACTTGCAATTATAATGTTTTTATTTTCAATTTACACAACAAGGAAAAATACAGATTTGAAAAAAAATAAGTTAATTTAATAGCTTATTTTTTTAATATAATTATTTTAATCGTTTTTGAAGCTTCGATAGATAGTTTATGTTTTATTTAATCGTTTTTTATCATTTGTTCAATGGCTAAATATGAAGACTCACAAGCTCCATGAACTGCAATTGTACGTCCTTTTGAATTCATTGCTTCACCAGCGAAATAAATTTTGTTGTCTATTGGTTTTGACAATTTCTTAAATGAACTTCTACGGTGAGAATATGAACCTTGAATAAACTCCTCATTACCCCAATGCTGAAGAATATGCTTAATGTAATTCTTAGATGCTTGGCCATCAAAAATTTCATCTAGTTCTCCTATTACATACTTAATTAAATCTTCTTCAGATTGATAATTTGTATATTTATTTGCTATTTCTCCTTGAGTAAAAAAGCCCATTATATTCTTTTTAGAGTCTTTACCTAATGACTCGTTATAATAAACACACTCCTCAATAGGATTAAATATTTTTTTAAGATACCCACCCATCATAAGAACATCAGGGTAGAATCTTTCTTTAAATTCAAAAAAAATTTTTAATCCATTTCCAATATATTCTTTTTGAATCGCATCTTCTTTGTATTTTGGTAGTATTGGGTCGAATTTTATAGCCTTATTTTGCAAGATTTTTAATGGAACACAAACTAAAACTTTATCTGCCTTATATTCATTTTTCGATTTAGTTGTTACTTTTACCTGATCAGATTTGTATTCAATTGAATTTACAACTTCATTAAATTTGATTTTACTCTTTAATTCCTCATCCATCATATTCTCTAAAACATCGAACCAAGAAGAATCTTTAAATTTTAAATCAGTTGGGCTTGGAAGAAAATTAAACCATTTTCGTTTTCTTAATTTATTATTTTTCCAAGTGAAAAATGTTTTAGGTTTTTCAATAAAGGTTTTAAATTTTGAATCATTATTAGACAAAATAGATTTTAATGGTTCTGGTCTAGCAAGAATCCATTTGTGAATCCACTCGGCACCCAAATCTATTGGAAAATCAGCAAAATTATCTATTTTTTTAATTCTACCCCCATATACTCCGCTCGCTTCAAGTATTTCAAAATCAATATTTCTATCTCTTAATATTTTCCCTGAAGTGATACCAGCTATTCCAGCACCTATAATTAATATTTTCATTAAATTAAACCTCTTATTTTCTTCTTGTCAATCTTCAAAATGATCTTTGTTCGATTGGTAATAATTAACTACAATACTTGTAATTATTGCAATGATAAATAATCCATACAATCCTAAGATTACACTTAATATTCTTCCAACAACTGTAACAACAACAATATCACCAAAACCTATTGTTGTAACAACAGAGAATGTATACCAAAAACCATCTCCGAATGTTGCAATTCCGGGTTCTAGTCTAGCTAATAATATCGAAAAAAGAACCATCGAAATTAATAGCGCCACTAACTCCTCGATTACTTTTGTTTTTCTTATGATATGCCATAGTCTTCGTCTTCTTTTCATATTTTCCTCCTGATATTTTTTTGTCTATTTTTTATTTCAAAGCTTTAACTTTTTAAGCTTTTTTTGTATAATCTTTCGTTCATCACTTGCTAAATTATCTAAAATCGTAGTCATATGACCAATCTCAAACTTTTTATTTTTTGCAAATATCAATGCATCTATTGATTGTGAAAGCATAATCCAGTCATCACTTAATTGAAAGTTTCTTTGTATTTCAAAAAGAAGTTGTATCCTCTGATCAAGATTTAAAACATGAAATAATTCTTTAAACAGTTGAGCTATTGTCCAGCGAAAAGTAGGGTTAATGTACTCTTTGGCATCTTTTATAAATTGATCAACAATAGGTAATATGTAACTAGAATCAGTTCGCCATAATCTTTTCAAAATATTTGAAACACGCATTGATACTATTCGATTTTCCATTTTATATAAATTGTAAACATCCATTACTGTTAACTGACTAGAAAGAACTTTATCATATATTTCTAATAATCTGCCTAAAGTATTTGATTTACCTTCTAAGAGAATTTTGAATAATTCTTTTTCATTCATTTTTAGTTACCACCTTTTAAGTCTATATTAGCATAAATAGAAAAGCCATCAAAATGGCTTTATTATTTTTCTATGGCGTTTCAGGAGGGATTCGAACCCCCGACCGACAGCTTAGAAGGTATTTTTTCAATTTCAACTACACAGGATTAATTACCAAAGAAACTGTGCTACTTGATTGCATAATATAATTTCC
>Ga0213858_10000292_pt1 | contig 24264 bp, 43 predicted proteins | sample PICome_FD_160122 | JGI IMG/M metagenome (GOLD analysis project Ga0213858, IMG submission 160122) | Coastal seawater microbial communities near Pivers Island, North Carolina, United States - PICO245 | ecosystem: Environmental > Aquatic > Marine > Coastal | place: USA: North Carolina | collected... | reverse complement strand
TTTAGCGAACTCAGACATCTGTGCTGACATACCGAAGTCAGCAATTACTAGATCCTCATCGCAATGACGATGAAAGTTTTGGACAAACCAAGGCAACTGCCACTCGGTGTTCTTATCACAACCTGTCAGAAAATATTTTCTCATAGTATTTTGTAACTCTTTTGATTTTTCTGATAGTTGTGTTTAGCACGGCAACCAGTCTCGGTTTGTATGCTGGTAAAACTATCTCTCGCTTCAACTGGCCATGGGTAATACTCTTTGATAAACTCAAAGTGCTTATTACATAGGTATAGATCAGTGGGGCATGCCAGAGCAGCAGCACGGCGAATCATTATATCTGCGGCGTCAGGTGATATCCCATAAGCATGCGCGCCAGGAAGGTACTCTTTGGAGGACAACCGATTAACGCCGAGTTGAGGTGGGGTGCGGAACTGACCGTAACTGGGTGCCCCATAAGAAAGAACACCCTGTACAGGAATATTTGGGATAGAATCTAAGAAGTATGCGTCGTGCTCTAGAACTACCAGTGATTGTTTTTCTATGACGCATTTTTTCCACAAACGATAATGCGAAGTAAAAGCAGCAATACAATTATCGAAGCGAGAGTAAACTTCTTTGAAATCTACAGTGCTGACACCTTGTTCAAGTAGGTACTGAGCAGGGTCGTCTGCTGGTGTAGTGGCGGGAAACATCTCTACCTCAAATCCTACTCGCGCAGCAGATTTAATACAACGTTGTGCTGACTCTACGGACTCAGGCATGTCCATTATTGTGATCACATAACCTTTCATCATCATATATCCGTTGTGGTTGAGGTTCCTTCCTCGATATTAGTGTAGTATGGATACGCCACTTTTAAATCCATCGGAAATAATTGGCGACACATAATCGCGTCGTTTGGCCACATACCAACACGTTTCACTTCTTGCAGCAACTTTTTAGCAAACGCAGGTTTAATTGCGTATGCGCTGTTACCAGCAAGTCCCATCGGTAAAGGAGGATCAGTCGGTTCGTCGATGATGGGTACTCGGTGTATGCCTTCCCCACACGATGCGACTAAATCATGGAACCTACGTCCCTTGCGAGTGTTACCTCTCGGGTCATTCAACCCAACTGCACCCCAGTTTACATCATCGAAGTCTGACAAATCAAACTCGCGAATGAATCTTGCATCGTGTTCAAGTATGACGATTGGTTCGTCCAACTCAACACATTTTTTCCATAAGCGAAAATGACTCAGTGCACAGGCGATAACTCGTTTCTGATCTTTCGCTTCATACATTCTTTTGTAGAGTCCAGTAGAGAAGTCTAGACCTTCGCCGCTGTGTGATGTTGGCCAAGTCCAGTTTACATCTCTACCGAAACATTCTACGGTATCATCGTATATAGTATCTGGCACAGTTGCACGAAACGTAGAAGTGTCGCGTATCTCAGTATATTGAGCAACCGTAGCAATACCGCGCACTGCTCTCGCCATAGAGTCAGCGTCGTCTAGTATAGTTATGACGAATAGTTTATTCATTTTTTCCTGAGTGCAACCAAACTATGCGCTTCCTCTACCACTTCATACCAGTCCAGTATCCTATTATACCTTTCTCTTTTTGGATTGTCAAGCGGACCCCAATCATGCACGAAAACAACAGAATCTTTTGTTATATTGTCGAGTATAGATTTTGCGCACCATTGCCTAGCACGTCCATCAATCAATACTACATCCCATATTTCTTTTTGACTTTTCGGCCAATCAATATATTCTTTATATTCCTTGTATGTCGCTGGTTTAACCTTCTTACAAGGTATGAAAACTAATTTTACATGCGGCAACTTTTTTACTTGCTCGTCAACTTTATTGAACCATCTGCGATTGTACTCTAATGAGGTCAACTTCCTCACCCTTTCTGAGTAGTATAGTGTACTGTTGCCCGAACCATACTCCAACATATTAACATCTTTGTTGAGATATTTTTCTATAAGTCCTATCTCATTATCTTGCATCAAAGGTTTATTTTGCATTAGAAGTGCCTAGATTAACCTTGTTATATTTGCAAACTGACGGTGCATAATATTGCATTTTGACATTATGAGAATTAATTATGTAGTCTGACTGCTCCAATCCATAATTTTGTGCAGCAGCAATTAACTTTCTGGCGCCCGATGGTGTGATCACATAAGCAGCGGTTCCTGGTGTTAGTTGCGCACCGTTGTACATACACATGCGGTGATGGGTAAGCGGATACTCTTTAGGAAAATCCCTTATCTCATGCGCGAGGGAAGGTTTAGGTCGCCAACGAAACTTACCTGCGAGGGCACCCCAGTCGAAAGCATAATCCATGCTTAGGAAACAAAAGTCTTTTATGAAATTGAGTAGCGAGAAATCTGGGGCAGCACAGGCAATAACATCATGCTCAAAAAATGCCATGGGTTCGTCCTTCTGGATTACTTCATTCCAGAAAGAAATATGATTCATGACGCATGCTTTTTTAGTGAAGAACTTTTTGCCTTCAAAACAACTCAAACGCCCATTGGGCAAAATATTATATGCATACTTACCCGACTGTACAGTCTCTGCTGTGTAACCAGGAGTTAACTGCACTTCCCAACCAAACTTACTTAAAGATGATTCCGCTTCTTCCGCTTGCTTAATCGAAGCATCATGATTTTTAAGGTAGATTATTCTCCCTTTCACTGCGCACCCTCAACTTTTCTTTAATAACAGTGTCTCGTTCTTTTTCCCACCAATCATCATCATAGTTATTTTTATATTGGCGCAGTTTAGCGTCCATCTTCTTTGCCATTTGGTATGCCTCTTCTAGCATATCTAAAACCGCATCGTAGTGTTCACTCTCCTTTAAATCGTCAAACAGAATATCGTAGATCTCGCGGTGTACTTCGCAAATAGTTCTACCGAACTTTGGATTGTAGTGAGCATTACTGATACTGCCACTGCCTTTTTTATTTGCTTCTTTATTAACATTAAAAAACGGATTATCGTCCCAGTCTTTCATAGTCGGACTACCACTTGATTATTCCCGTATTTCTCAAGAGTCAAAAAATTGTCGCTCGCCCATTTATTAACTGCTTTCTTGACTCCACCTTTATCTCCGTCACGACCCCACTTATAGTCATCGCCGATGATAACACCACCAGTCTTGACAACTTTTAGTGCATTACAAAAATCGCTGTATGCTCCAGTGTATGAATGGTCACCGTCAATATAGATCCAATCTAAAAACGGTGCGTCGAATTGGTCAAACCAATCGGTTGAATTCATACGGCAAATTTCTACGTTAGGCAATTTGCCATATTCTTTATTAACTTTTTCTGCAATATCGTCATAGTATTTGGTGAAAGTGACTTTATCAGCGCCACCTGTAATTTTAGAATACTTGTTATAGTAAGTTTCCTCACTAAAAGTTTCATCACCTGCCTCAATAGCAGGTTGGTATCCAGTAACTGCCCAAGGGTCTACCAAATACAGTTTCTTGGGATTGCGTTTAATAAACTGCTTGGAAGAACTTCCCATCCAAACGCCGATCTCAGCACCCACCGAACCTTCTTTTACAAAGTGCATGATATTGTGCGAATCGTCGTTATCAGTTAATGCCATCATAATTTTTCTGCCCAATAATTTTTGGTGGGACCTGTGTCGAAATCATATCCCCAAGTATCTATATCATCCTTGTACCAATCAGCAACGATTTGTATTGTCTTATCGTTGTACATATCCATGTACGTGCCTTCGTTTAACCCTGTGACGTTCCTCGCGCGATCCATTTTCAATATACCGAAATATTTCTCGAGGTCGCTATTTAAATTCTCAAATCTAATTATATCGCAACGAATATTGCCTTCTGAATCGCTGACATGTTCTTTAGCAGGAAACCATCCTCGTATAGCACGATGCCACATGTACTCTACGTTGCCCCACTCGTGCCGTTCTTCTAGGAAATCCTCAAACGAATCCAACTTAAATTTTCCGACAGGGTCTTTACCTTCTACGAACGTAGTCTTGCGCGCGAAGAAATATCTGGATACCACTCTGTCCCATGGGTTACGAATCACAGCGAAAGAATCCATTGTGTTTCTAAGCGAAGGGTGTATATCGCGCCAACGACAGTGCCCAACGCCGATCTGAGCGCGAGTAGGATTAGGACCAGTCTTTTCTACTTTTATCATGTGCTGGACAAGACCGTCATAGTATTCCTTGTTCTTTAGATCTTCAACTGAGTCCACGTGATGAATGCGGTTCTCTAAATTAGGACTGCGTCTAATCGTCATACCCGCACACTTTGGGATATGCACAAATAATTTTTTATCTATCATCCACATAATATATGATGCTTAGGTTCCCAACCAAATTCCTTTAATACGGAAGGGTCGGCGCAAGTAATCGTTCGTTCGCCAGTTACTTTGCGGATTGGCAAATTGTTATCTGGCCAAACTTTATCTGCGAGTTGTTTAACTGTCACAGGATCACCAGTGCCGACATCTATTGCGACAAGGTGTTTCATGTCGTGAAAATTTTGTATACAAACGTCTATAGCACTGCAAACATCTTCAACATGAGTCCAATCTCTGACGTGATCAGTAATATACTCGACTTCGCGCTTTAGCAACTTATCGTATAGCATATCGGTACGACTGTTTGGACCATACACTGTGTGGAATCTTAGACCGAGCGCATCGGGTGGCGCGATACATTCCATAAACCATTTGGTACTGGCGTATGGCGACAACCACCACTCATATATCGAAGAAGAGGAAGCATAGATAATTGGAATACGTGCTTCTTCACACTGCTTGAATATTAATTGTGATGCTTTTACATTGACGTCCCAGTATTCTGTAGGGATCTCGTGCGAACGACGAACACCTGCGAGTGCCGCAAGATGCACGACCATGTCGTAGTCAAACGCACTCAGTTTCATATCAAAGTTTCGGATGTCACCATCATATTCAAAAATGTCATACTTGTCTTTGTATAACTTTAGGAAATTGTTCCCGATGAATCCTGGGCGATAACCTCTTGTGCCAGTCAATAATATATTCATATTTGTTCCATCAACTTTTCAACGTTCTCGCCCTTTTCTGGCATCTTATCTTTTAAGTGAAAATGGACGAACTCGCATTTTTTTATGTTGTCTCCCCAAAAGCAACCAAAGAGTCCGTTATATTTCCAGTCAAGATACTTAGTCGGGATACCCTCTTTCTTCAACCAATAGTTGAGTAGAGTTTGATCAGTCGACCACTTGTAATACCCGACTCCGTCTACCATATCTTGAAACTCAGGACGTTCTAAAAACTGGCGAGGAGTTTGCCCTTTGAGGTATGGTTTCATCGCCCGAGTGTTTATCAGCATCAAACCCATATTAAAAAATTCTAGACCGCATGCATCATCGTATCGCCAACCCTTTATCCTATTAGCGACATGATTATACTGCATATGCGAATATTCTTTAAGTTTTACCATGTGATGAGCATTAGAAGGCATATCGCATTCAGCAACACCACCGAACGCGAATGTAGGTTCTATCTCTTCAAATATGTTAGAAGCATCGGGGCGAATGTACATATCTGCGTCAAGAATAAGAATTTGATCATAGTCATCTATCAACTCAAACGCATTCTCTTTTTCAAAGATAGGCAGGTATCCTAGTTCTTTCCAACCGCCACACTTACCTTCTCGTTGCGTACGGAAAACATCAGGAACAATGCGTAGTTTAGGTTGAGTTTGTAAAATATGCTCTGCACCAATTTTTTCAGCGTATTGCTTGACTGATTCTATGCAGTGATCGTACAGTCTAGACTTCTTACCGACATAAACTTGATAAATTAATCTTTTCATATTGTGGCGATCGCTCCTGCTAATTCATCAATGTTCTCGCCATTATTCGGCAACTTATGGCGCATGAAGAAGTGAACAAAGTGCGCTTCAGCGATCTTTCCTTGTTGTAATGCACCGAACAATGCGTTAAACTTCCAGTCTACATGCTGAATACTTAGGTTGTCTTTTCTTGCCCAATAATTCAAAGTGATCTGATCGGTCTGCCAACGGAAAGCACCGATGCCGTCAATAAAATCGCGGAAGTAAGAACGTTGCATAAACTGCTTTGGCGTAGTATTACCCAACACCTCTAACATCTTTTTACAGTTGTATACAATCATCCCAGAGTTAAAGAACTCGCCACCATGGGGGTGATCAAAATCCCAGTCAAACTGTTTACATACTGAGTTTGTCAACTGCTCGCGCGAGTACTTGTTAATCTGCTGGGAGTATCTTTGGTTTACTGGTAGTTCGCGCTCAAACTGAGCAGCGAAGTGATAATCGGTACTGACGTCAGCGAATACATCGGGTGCATCAGGTTTGATAAAAATATCTGCGTCGATAACTGCAACTTGATCGTAATCTTTAAAGTATTCAAAGACGTTCTCCTTTTCAAAAATTGGTAAGAACCCGCCATACTTTTCGTACGACTCTTTACTACGTTGACCAGTGAATGGATCGGGTTTGATCCACAACTTTGGTTGAGTTTGAACAATGTGGTCTGCGCCGATTTTATCAGCATACTTCTTGACGCTTGCCACACAGTATTTGTACAACTTAGACTGTGGTCCAACTGCTACTTGGTAAATTGCTCGCTTCATATGTTATGTTCCGCAGATGTACCAACGTCATAGTTTACTATCTGAAAGCAAGATGCAAACTGTAAATGGTAATCATTAAAATCGCGTTCTCTAATCTTCAATAATGTCTTTGCAGTTTTATGTAGGTGTCCATCAACGTTCTCATCGATGGGTTTACAAACCGCCCAATCACGGAGTATGCTGGCACCTGTTCTATCGACGTAGTATCCTGATCCCGGAGAGACTACTTCCCGTTTACCTTGCCAAGCATCGTCGTTGCGCGGAAATGTAGAAAAGAACCCTATATGATCATCAAATCTAGGGAGTTCTTTGTAAGGATACGTGTCGTGTTCTATGATACAGGTTGGTCCAGTAACTTGCTTCCATAAATTGTAATGACTATACCATATCGACTTTTCGACGTCAGTAAATTTATTGCCATTGAATTTATATTCTGCAAAGGGCAACTCATCGCCAAGAGTTTCGGGTACAGTTCCTTCTTTCTTTATTATATTGTACCCTAATTTATGCCACCTGTCAAGGCATATTTTAGAATAATAGTTGGATCTCTGATCGCCAGAAACGACGATCATCCAGATGTTCATGAGGTAAAAACTTTGACACCGTACAAATCTTCAAATGCAGATGCCTGTTCCCTATTATTAACCATAGGTTTTCCTCTGATATTTAAAGAAGTGTTTAGTAGCATTGGAACGCCAGTGCGGTCGTAATAACATTCGAGAATCTGACGCAAAGCAGATTGAGAATCTTTATGCACTAATTGTACTCGCCCAGAACCATCTACGTGAGTTACCGACCCATAGTCATGTTTCGCCTGAGCACTAAATTGCATCCAACGATTGGTGTATCCTTCAAAGTAATCAGCGACGTGCTCCTCTAGAATCGCTGGAGCGAAAGGTCTATAGAGTTGCCTCTGTTTAATATTATTGACAGTATCTTTTACATCGTATCTCACGTCGCCGAGTAGAGAGCGATTACCATATGCCCTGTAAGAAAATTCTGCTGGTCCGTTTGCTACACCACAAACTTTGTGCGTTAGCAGATGATCAACAACCATTTCTGGATCCAACCAACCGTGGATCTCGTAACCAAGGTATGGGTGCTCCCAGTTAATTCTATCAGCACCAGTTTCTTTCATATAGAAATACGCAGCTGCCCCAAGAGAACCGCCACCATCTCCTGGGTTTACATCAATCCAAATATCATCAAATAATTCTCGAATCCGATTATTTGCCATAATATTTTGAGCGACGCCGCCACTGTAGCAAAGTTTGTTTCCGTACTTTCTTGCTTGAACAGCAAAATCGTATATGACTTCTTCCGTCATCCTTTGTAGTGAGGCAGCAGCATCTTTTTCGTGTTTACATTCACGCAATAGAAAATCAATAATCTTAGACAGGAATAATGTTTTAATTCTGTATTTTTCTTGCCATGGGACACTTTCGAATCCATCTTGATCTTCTAATGTCCAAGAAGGGATGCACTTATACATTTCATGTGCTTTTTCCCAATGAGTTGGTTCGCCATAACAAGATAATCCCATGACAACATATTCGTCATCGTTAGATTTCAATCCTGGCATCTTATCAGTAAAATTAGCGTACAGATAACCGATTGATCTAGGGAAATTAGTTTCTTCTACAAGTTCTAGGTCGTGGTTATAGGTTGCCGAAGATCTCATCTCTCCAACACCATCGATCACTAGCATCACACATTCTTCTTTTACGAAACTTTTCGGTCTAGTTGCGAAAGCAGCTGCTGCATGCGCTCGATGGTGTTCGCACGCTGTTACTGCGTCGCCCCTTTCCGCTGGGTGTTTCTCCCACCAGTTTCTTTTAGGTTTTTTGCCTGTGAGTTGGTGCGTTCCACGGTGAATTTCTTTTCCTTCAGTCCAAGAACTTAATTTCTGCTCCTTTAACTCTTTATCCAACTCAGCGCTAGGTTTAAGAAAGTCAGTCCGAAACTTTAATCTATATTCCCAATCATCGTTAGTGTATATGCTAGTGTTCGAATATCTGGTTGACAATTCAGCGAGAAATTCTTTGGACATCGCAGCATCATGCTTTCTACCGGAAAACCTCTCATACATACTAGCGAATTGTATGTCGCCGTTTTCATCGATGATTGTAACACCAGCATCATGGAGCATCTCGCCCCCAACACCCATATAATGCTTCATAACAAAGTTTTGTCCTTAGACGTTTTCCATTCTAGTCATTAATCGCTCTGCGCGGTTTGTCACTTGGCGGTACCAAAGACTGTCGCGTCCTTCTATCGCAGCAGTTTTCCAGTCGCCTTCTAAGATCGCGGCATTAAACTTCTTAAATTTACTTAGTCGCGTCCTACCCATGTTGAACATCATATTAACCAAGATTTGCTGGACTTCGTCTGGTAAGTTGTCAAATGTCCCTCTTTCGTATAAAGCGTGACACTCTCCGATGGCAAGTTCAAGGTCTGCTTCGAAACACTCCTTAACTCTTTCTTCCGAGACTCGAGTACCAACTGCCCTTCCGTGCTCTTCGTCACTTTCGAGGATAAGGTGACCAACTCCAAACGTGGGGTAACCGAGGTGATCGTTGTAGATGACATACTCAACTCCTTCGTCGATCTTGAGTTGTTCGTATACTGCTTGTCTGTTCATTTTTTACTCCTAGCAAGCATCTCTTTTGTCATGATATAATCTCTAACAAAATCAGAACGAATGATGTCTTCCCAACCAAATTCAATTATAGAAAAATTTTTCATTACTTCTAATATAGATAGGAACGATTGAATGCCATTCCTATCAGATTCTTTCGTAAAATCCGACTGATAAAAATCTCCCGCAAAAATTATGCGAGAGTCCAGTCCGACCCTTGTGATCACTGAGTCCAGTTCATGGAACGTCAGATTCTGCATCTCATCTACAATGATGATAGCATTATCAAAGGTCGTACCTCTTATATAGGAAGTTGAGTAGAACTCAATAATACGTTGGTCTACTAACTGTTGATAACTTCCACCGAAATTAAATAAGTCGTCGCATATCCCAATGTAGGGTTGTACGAACGGCGCAAGTTTTTCGTCAGCGGTTCCTGGGAGGAAACCCATGTCGCGAGTAGCAACTACCGAGCGAACGAGGACCACCTTTTCCCAAGGAGTACTTTTATCTAGTACATCTTGCAACGCTAGATATAATGCAGTGAAGGTTTTGCCCGTTCCCGCACTGCCATTTAAAACAAGATGATGCCCTTCCTTCCACTCTTCCCATGCCACTTGCTGGTTATTGGTTAGCGGATCAAAGGTGCAAAGATTATCTATACGAATTTTAAAGTTAGACTCTTGGCGATGTCTTTTAGTTTGAGTCATACTTTAATTGTGTTATGATACCCTGAGTTCTTCTTGATATTTTTTAATAAATCTTTGTAACCATCAGGTGCTTTAGAAAGTGTACCGCCAATGCCAGTGACTAGGTTAGCAGAACCTTTATGTAAAACTTCCCACTCTCCTGATTTTACATTTTCTTCCATAGTAGAGATAGAACAAAATACTTCTTTTTCTTCTCCTTCTTTTGTTCTTATATCGTATGTTGGCATAGTATTAGTTTTCCTGGGCAGCGATGGCTTTATTATACTGAATTTATACAAAAAGTAAAGCCATAAAATAAACGATGCCCCCACCGAAGTGAGGGCACGAGATACAGATCACCTTCCTTAATTAACCGTGAGGGAGTCTTGGAGTTCCGAGATGTAGGAGTTTAGAAAATCTCGTTTTCTCTCCACCTTGTGTGCTATGTCAGTTTTACCTTTCCTATTCAGTTTGTGAATGTAGTGTTGTAACTCAGCGCTGTCCTTGCGCAACCTTTCTAATTGATTTGTAGTTACCATAGGCGACTCCTAATAGTTTAAGTTAGCAAACCATAACAACAATGTTCCTCACGGTTATCTCGTAATGATATCCTCCTAAGCAGGCAACAACTGAGGTGCCGCTTCTTGTACGACCTTCTCAGTTAGTCCCTTACAATCTGTTCTTTTGGCGAGCATCATTACTAGAATTTCTGCGTCTCGAGGGTGTACTGATTCTAACATGCCGATAAACATTGTTTCCCTTTTCAGTTCGTGCACGTTCGGACCACCTTTAACAAAATACTTGAGATTCATGTGCTGCTTATGCCACGTGGAAGGCACGTGTTGCTCGTCAGCAAGGTCAAAGGGTGGGCGACTTTCTGGCAGCAGAAAGCTGATGCGGGGATCAAATACACATCGCAAATAATCAGCGAACGCTTGGTACGTTCCTACATAAGACTTCACTAGATCAATCTTATCCTTTCTTGATTTTGCTTTCGCAATGTTTTCCAGCATTTCATATAGTTCAGGGCGAGACTTCGTGCCCTGTTGGGTTTCAGTAATCATACATAACCTCTGTCATGAAAATATTTAGTAATTCACTTATTCACACTCAAGTGTTTTCTTGAGATCCTACAATTAATTATACCATTGTAATAATCGTCTCTCAGTAACACTTCACGGTCAAACTGTTCTTTGGTTTCATAGTATGCGCAGTCTCCCTTCGTCTTGCAGAGGTGCAGTATCTCACGGGTAAAGGCATCTAACCCCTTTGACTCTACTAACTCCTGTACGCGCTCTGAGGAACCACAGTAGGTCCTCCAGTCGCTTTCCACGAGAGTTTTCTTTCGCCGTTTGCGAGTCTTGGTAATAGGGAGGGTTTTGGTTCGGTAGAAGAATTTCTTACCGACGTATTTCATTTGGGTTTCTTTTTCAGTTATTATGTAGACGAACCCATAATAATCTTCCGGCAATGTATTATATACCTCACCGTTATATGTCCAAGTCATCAATCGACTTCTATAGGAGCAGCGCACATCGGACAAAAGGCAGGTATTTCGTCAACGTCATGCACAGTAAGTTCGCATTCAGTTTCGCAAACTTCACATGTTATGTAAAATGTTTCTTCTTCCATCAAGCGAGATCCCTTATGTTCGCCCCTCTAATTATACTCACTGACATGCGGTGCTCAGTTATCAACTTGACCCTGTGAGTGACACCAGAGGGCATGCTAATCATATTCTTTTTAGGTTCTAGCACAATACTTTTTAACCTGCCCTCTTGAATATCAAACCATTCCCACTCAGTTGTACCTTCAATATTAAATGCCCAAACGTGATAACCGTCTATATGCCAATTTAAACTTCCAGTGGTAGTAACTGCGTCAGAAGCGAACATGGCGATAAATTCGCAGTTTAATTGATGCCGCATAGTTTCTAATATTTCTGGCGACATACCAGACTCAACTAGGTCAGGGCAGCGGTGTACATATCTTCTTGGCGTCCACTCTTGTTTTTTACACACCCAACCAGTTTTAGTTTTACTACCAAGCAACCACATCTCTTCTTCGCTTGGTAGTTGTGCAGAAAGGTGGTCAGGTATTAATTGTTCCCTGACCACCTTATCATGATATGCCGGATCTAACTTAGGCAGCACAACCCCAGACATCCTTCCAGTCGCCAGTTAACGCACCACGAGCATAATCAGTAGCACGGTTCTCAAAGAAGTTCGTGTGCGTAGGTGCGTTGATCATTTCCTCAACCCAAGGCAGTGGGTTTCGTTTTGCTTTGAAGATACCTTTCATACCGAGAGAGATCAAACGACGATCAGCAATGTATCGAATATATTTCTTGACATCTTCTGAGGTCAGGTCTTCCATTGGACCCATCGCAAATGCGAGGTCAATAAACTTATCTTCTAGAGCAACCATCTTCTCAGCGATAACATAGATCTGAGACTTCAGGTCGTCATTCCAGATCTCAATGTTTTCTTCAACGTAGGTGCGGAACAACTTAATCATGGACTCAGCATGCATAGTCTCGTCAACGATGGACCAAGTTACGATTTGACCCATACCCTTCATCTTACCGTGACGAGGAAAGTTGAGTAGCATGATAAAAGAAGAGAATAACTGCATGCCTTCAGTAAACGCTGAGAACGCAGCAATGTTGGTTGCTACTGATTCCGGAGTGCCGTTCTTATTTGACAGATCCATGAAGTAATCGTGCTTCTCTGCCATCGCTTCGTACTCAAGGAACTCATTGTACGTTGACTCAGGCATACCCAAAGTCTCGATGAGATGAGAGTATGCCGCAACGTGTAATGCTTCGCGTGCACAAAAACCAGCAAGCATCATACGAACTTCTGGTTGCTTAAAGTAAGGGAGATAGTTGTTGACGTACCCACCCGCGACATCGATGTCGCCTTGAGTAAAGAATCTAAAAATGTTTGTAAGGAATGCTTTTTCCTCGTGCGACAGTTTACGTTGCCAATCCTTGACATCCTCTGCCATTGGTACTTCCGTGTGTAACCAATGGGACTGTTCGTGTTTTAACCATGCTTCATATGCCCATGGATAATTGAATGGTTTGAAATACTCTCTTTCGTTTATTAGACTAGGTTTCATTTCCTCTCTTCCTATCTCCGTTTTTAAACCAAGCAATCAATACAATACGTTCGCCTTCGTACACTTTCGTGACTCCGTGCCTCAGTTCTGGTCCATATACCATACTCTCGCCATTATCTAAGTTGACTATATCTGGTATAATATCTTTGCCATATGGCGGTTCTTTTATTTCTCCCTCATGCCTTCCGCAAGCATAATCTGAAGGTCTGTTCCCAGGAGAAATATAATCACCCATGACGAGGCATTCACCACCGACCAGATTGTTCGAATCAAGCATAGTGACGATAGTCATTTCTGATTCATTATCGCCATGTATTCTTGTGAAAGATCCAGATGGATATTTTAAAAAGTAACAACCAATGTTATGGGATTTTCTAGAGTAAGTATGTAGTTCTTTTAGAAACTCTAGATCATAATCTTCTTGAGGTATGTCAATCCTTTGTAAGTGGAACAAATTATAGTATTGCCATACTTCTTGCCAATCATGAGTTTTGTAATATTCCCTTGCTTGCTCAAGTGATTTTTCCGATAGGATTATATCCTTTACATACCCACTCATTTAACCCTCGCATGCAATACATTCTTCATCATTCACCATTGCGCTCATATCTATCTCTTTGATAACTTCGCGCTCAATCCGCTTTGATACTCTGTCTGCCTTACCAAGTTTCTCAGACCGACAGTAGTACAAAGTCTTCATGCCTTTCTTCCATGCCAAAAAGTGTACTGCGTGCAAGTATACAATGTTTGTATCAGGACGGAAAAATAAATTAATTGACTGAGATTGATCAATGAAGTTTTGTCGATCAGCAGCGTGCTCGACTACCCAACGTTGATCAATCTCCATGGACGTTTTAAAAACGTCACGTTCATCTTGTGACAAAAACCTTAGATGCTGCGCAGAACCATCGTTTGCGATGATGCTTGACCACACTTCATCATAGTCCTGCTTTGTTTCGCCTGACTCAATCTTAGATTTAATCAGTTGATCTAGATAGCGGTTCTTGTTAAGATGCGCTCCAGAAAGGGTATCCTGTCTGTAAGCATTTGCTCGATATGGCTCAACACTTGGAGAAGTATTGCCCATGATGATGCTACTGCTAGCATTAGGAGCAATAGCCATGACGTGAGAAAAGCGTCTGCCAGTGCCTGCGGCGTCAGGTGCTTCTCCCCGTTCTTTACCCAGTTCCATATTTGCTTCATCGAGTTTCCTCCTTATCAAAGAAAAGATTCGATTGTTTGTTACCTTCGCCATCGCGCAGTCGAAAGGCAACATTTTCTTTTGAAGATAAGCATGGAACCCAAGGGCACCGATGCCGATACTTCGTTCCCTCATAGCAGAAAACTTAGCACGGGACACGGTGTCGGGTGCGTTATCAATAAAGAACTGAAGGACGTTATCAAGCATCTCTGCCATGTCCCTCAGAAACATATCGTTCTTGCTCCAAGCATCATAGTTCTCAAGGTTCACTGACGATAAGCAGCAAACAGCAGTGCGCTCCTCGTTAGTTGGTAAGATGATCTCGGAGCAAAGGTTAGACTGATGAATTTTTAAACCAAGTTCTTTCTGAAACTCTGGCATCAACCGATTACTCGTGTCGATGAAATGAATGTACGGTTCGCCTGTTTCCATACGCAACTCTAAAATCTTTTGCCAGAGTGCTTTCGCTGATACGGTATCGCGGATCTCACCTGAGTGCGGATCGGTCAAGTTCCATCTATCGTCTGCGTCAGGATCTTGCATGCATCGCTCAACTAATTCCATAAAGCGATCGTTGATATTGATACCATGATGCAGATTTAGACAACGACGGTTTTGATCACCTGTTGGTTTGCGCATCTCAAGGAACTCAGTAATATCTGGATGAGAGACGTCAAGGTATGCCGCATAGGAACCACGGCGAGTCTTGCCCTGACGATATGCCAAAGAAGATGCGTCGTAGGTTTTGAGGTGCGGAATTACACCAGTAGATTTTTCATCCGAGGAACGGATACCAAACCCGATGCCTACACCGCCACCCATCATAGACAACCAGTTGGTTTCTGACAGGTTAGCGACTAGACCTTCAGCAGTGTCTTCGATATAGTTCAGGAAGCATGAGATTGGCATACCCTTTCCCGTGCGCCCATACGCGAGGATAGGAGTAGAGTAAGATAACCAATGCTTAGATGCGTAATCGTAAAGACGCTGAGCATGTTCAGGGTTGGAGGAAAACTTTTTAGAAACGAAAGCAAAGCGATGTTGAGGCGACTCTTCATCTTCCCTCATATAACTTTCGCGCAATCTTTGTAAACCGAGTTTGTCGAAGAGGTCATCTCGGGAGAGATCGATCTCGATCCCAAGGTATTCTTGCTTTGCCATTTCGCATCCTTTAACGAATTAATTTTACAGGGTAGACTTATATATTATAATGAGATGTGTCAACAAAGCAAGTTATTTTTGGATCTTTCGCATCCTCCCCATAACCTCAATGAACCGTCTAGTAATAGGGTATCGCTTTCTTTTACGAGGTCCCATATTAGCAGTGTCTTGAGGGATGCCAGCGTCAGCAGCAGTCATTGCGTCCTCAGCGGCAAATTCTTTAAACTTTTTCATTTCCGGAGTTCTCCTACAGCAACGTACAGTTGCTTCGCTGTTCGTTCGTGCGTGACTTCAAAGATGTCTACACCGAGCATGTTACCTTTAGAATAAGTGTTATCAAAGACTCGTACCTTGTCGCCCTTCTTACAAACTTCTTCACAAGTAGCATTGAGCATTTTATCATTGGCGAGTCTATAGATTCCTGGAGACAACATACCGTCCTTAGTACAGAACCATGAATTACCTTCTGCAAGTGCCTCCAGAGGATCCACATCGGACGCCTGCACTATTTTGTCGACAGAAGAGTCGGATAGGTTCAGGTGTTCCTTGATTAAGAAAAGTGCAGCGGCATAAGAGGCAAGTTTGCTACTGCCACCAGGAACTTTCTCGAGTAATTTTTTAAGATTGAAGACTAGACGATGAAATGCGTTGTACGCATCTCTTTCCTCAGAGGTGTTAGCACTTTTGAGTTTTTTGCCTTTTTCGTCAATGAGTCCAAGTTTGTATGCGGTGGTATCCTCAAACTTGGTTGTGAGTAGACGCAAGAACCGAAGGGTGTATACTAGGTCGCCTGTTCTGGATAAAAGTCCCATTAGATATTTTCCAATTTATGGACCACCCAAGGATCCGATTCTATTCCCTCTAAGTCCCCTTCTCTCAATGCCTTCAGATATTCTAAGAAAGGTTTTAATACAGGCAGGTCTTTCGCGCCAGTCTTGAACATCAACATCAAGACTCCTGCTTCCTGCCCGAATACGTTTAGGAGGATCGTTATGTGATTGAGTATTAGTCTCTCACACAAGTCTCCTCCACGCGTGTACCTGTTGAACAATCGCTTGATATACTTGAAGCGATTTAGTTCTTCATAAAATTCTTCAGCATCAATGCTGCGAGGAGTATGGTAATTCTTCGCGGCATAGATCAAGAAATTGTCTTCGTTTATCTCAACATTCATACAGATTATATAGTTGAGATTTTAAAACTACTTGCCGACTTTTTCTTGTAACTCTTTGATCATGTTGTCTTTGGTCTTTCGCTTGTCTAACTCTACACCAAGGTCACGACCAAGTTCTTCCAACTTTGCTTTCGTCAACTTTTTCAGTTCAGCAGCAGATGGTAATGAGTCAAGTGCTTCTTTAACTTCTTCCTTGATATCATCAACAACCTCATCGATCTTTTCTTCGATCTCTTCAATTGTTTCTTCTACCTTCGGGAACAAGTCTTTCGACTCGCTCATTACATACCAGACTACAACACCTGCCAGTACAACCAAACCAAGTACAAATAATGCTTCCATTACAATAAACTCCAATTATGAATTATCTTTTACTTTCTCCGGACTCTTTGAGTCACCGCCACCGAGATTGTCACCGCGACGAGAAGATGCTTGAGACTTCACTGCCCTTCCTGCCTTCGCTACATCGTCGTGACCTTTCTCTTCAAAGTCAGTGTAGGTATTATCGACTTTGTGCATATCGACAAACTCTTTTGACTTCGGAGATTCTTTGTCCAGAAGTCCTTCTGGTTTCGTAGCACCTTTGGTGTGCTTACTATCAGGCGAGGCAACAGCACGCTCTAGAACTTCGACAAACTCTTTCTGCATTTTGTCGCTGTTCTTCTTATCGCCCTTGCGCGCAGGTGCGCCAGCGACTGGATCAGCAGGTGCTTCTTCCTTCATATGATAACCCTTGTTATCACAGTGGTCGCAACCTTTGCCCTTACACTTCGGGCACTCTTCCTTGTCGTCGTCGTCATCGTCGCCGTTGTCGTTTTCTTTCTTCATGCGATCTTTGCCGCAAGAAGATTCGTCTTTCTTTTTCGCCTTTTTGGCACGCAGAGCAGCAAGGTCGTCACCTTCAATATCCCCGTCGCCATCATGGTCGAGTTCTTTTTGCTTAGGAGACAGTTTCTTCTCGGTTACTTCGAGATATGCCTCCCAAACTTTCTTCATGGATTCTAAGTCCATCGTTATTACTCCTGATCAGTAGAGTTAGTATCGTTATTTATATTCTTTGTTTGCGCTGTAATCTGTTCTTCATAATAAATGATAATTGCCTTCTGCTGTTCAATGTATCTACGAATATCTGCAAGGTTTAGTGACAGATTCTCATAGTGCGGAACAGACAACGCAAAGAAAACTAAATCGCCGTTTGCGTTTTCAAACCTTTCCTCAAACTCGTGAATGTTGTCAGTGGTAACGGTATACCAGTTGACGTCAATCATATTGATTGGACGAGGAGAGTTCCTTAGTGGGATCTCAGGATACTGTACTACTGTTCGAGTGACAACAACTTCTTTAGGAGTTGTGCTACACGCCGCTGTCGTCAGCAGGAGCAGGCTTGCCACTAATAGTTTCAATCCCGTCGAATGCTTTCTTAGTTCCATTATTCACTCTCTTTTCAATCAATCCTGGTTTTTTCAACGCAAGTCTCGTGAGGTCGTGATTACCAAACACCTCAATTAATTTGTTCCTGCTTTCTTCGGACTTCTCTAAATCCGCTTCCAACTTTGCTGTCAACTCCGCTGTCTTTTCAGCGTTCTCTCTCATAGTATCTATAGTCCGCTGATTATCCTCTACAGCAATCTTCAGAGTTGCATTATTTGCTTCAAGTTGTCGTATGGTATTTTGCGTATCGGTGTAATAAAAGTAACCACCGCCAGCAATAGAACCAAACAACAATAATACTAAAAGGATAGGCATTTATTTTACTCCATAAAATCGCAAGTCGTGGACCCAATCTTCATGTATTGTACTAAACTCATATTCCTTAAACATTCGGTTCAAATCGAAACTCTTATAAAAATCATAGTCAGTAAGATTTTGATAATAATTCCAACCCTTTATTACTGTAAACGGAGACGCTGCTGGTGCATTCTTTCTAGTCCCGTGCTCCGCTCTCCCTTCTGTAGCGCAGGTTATTAACATCAACCCACCCTTCTTACACAGTCTATACATATTTAAAAAGGTTTCGCGCCAATATGGATTATGCTCGAAACACTCACAAGATATTACTGTGTCAAAACTTTCATCTGGATCATCAAAATTTTGCCCCTCACATACCACATCTACTCTGGGACCCTTCATTATATCTATGCCAGTGTAGTTACAATTATCAAAAAGTTCCCTCACCGTACCATTAATATTTAAACTGCCTATCTCTAAGACAGTACTTTCGCAAAAGTTATCAGGATATGTTTCTTTTATTTCCTCGACATAATCCGCGATTTGTTGATGCATTTATTTTGCTTTCGCCCTCAATGATTTGATCAACATAATTTTAAATCTTCGCTTATCATCTGGTTTTTGAAGACCGTCGTGCCTCTTTAAAATCATATCGATCTGCTTAGGATTCAGTGTCACCTTTTTACCAGTAGGAGATACAGTCACTGCTTGATTACCACCACGGTCTTGTGCCTTGCGCAGTTGCATAAAGATGTTACGATCTGCTGGATCCGCAGAACCAGTACGCACTTTACCTTTAGAAGTTTTAGATACAGGTTTAGGTGGCGCTGCCTTCTTCGCTTCGCGCTCTTTCTTCAGTTCCGCTTGCGCTTTTGCCTTCAGTGCTTTTCTTTCCGCTGGGGGCATATAACCAGTTTTACCGCCACGCAACTCCTTCATCTTATCTGCCAGTTTCTTAGAGGTCGCCTCATGAATCTTACGTCCATCAGTCTTGTGGACAGTTGCCTTGTCGCCGACCTTATTGACTTTGTTTACGCGATCAGCATACTTCTTCGCACCCGCTGGAGTGGGGTGATAATGCTTGATCATCCTAGTACCGTCTTTTTTCTTGACGACGACAACATGCCCTGGCTTGTCAGTGAAGTCGCGTGGATCCATTGTTTCTTTCATTGCTTCGCGCTCCTTGGAGTGACGGTTCTTAAGATTCTCTTTTTCTTTGGCGTGCTTTAACTTTAAACGTGCACGTGCTTCAGCATCTTCTTTAGTCATCTTTTGGAAAGTAACCATATCTCGAGGATTGAACTTGTTGCCGTTCATCTTATCGCTACCTTCTTTCTTTGGGGCATATATCCCTGTTTTCTTCTTAGGACTACCATACTTCTTATCAAGTGCCCTAAACAAATCTGCTTTAGAAATTGGTTTCTTTGCAGCAGAGGCAGGTTTCTTATCAATCGGGTCAGAGGTGCGACCATACATTTTGTTCGCCGCATGACTTTGCGCACGAGCAGCGCGTGGGTTGTAACCTTCTGGTACACAGTTCGGCACCATCTTACCACCTTTCTTTTTCATGCCTACCCTCTTGTATCCGTCCCAACAATCTTCTTTCTTTTCGCCTTTCTTGGCATCAAGGTATGCAGCGATTGCCATCTCTTTTTTCTTAGCATCGGACTTACCCTTAAACTGAGGTGCGTCTGACTTTTTAAAGTCGTCGATGTATGCCTTGATGCCCTGCGAAGGATCTAACTTTTCGTTCTGTACATCTTTGTGTACAGGAACCATGCGAACTTTTTTCTTACCGTCTTTCGGGTCAATATAGTCTTGAGGTTTCTTAGCAGCAGCATTGGTATGACCAGTCGTATCAGTTTGCTGACCATCTTCCTTTTGTTGTTTGCCTTTATGCTTCATGTATCCTCGCTTACTATCTTTCTTGCGGTCTCGCATTGGACCACCCTTGTTAAACTTCTTGGCATATTTTGCTACTGGATTTTTCATTGCGGATTAAATCCTCCAAACTGATCTGGTTCAGTCGGAATAGTCATAGGCACAACCGATGTCTTCAAGATTAAATATCCTACGTCAGCAGAATCTGGACGAAAATGTCTTTTCATAGTTCGAGGCAATATGAATTTTTCGCCAGGAACTATTGGTGTCCAATCTGAATCTATCTCAGATTTAAAACTCCAACCAGGAGTTGGGTTGTCACTATCTAATTTCGCTTCCCTTTCTTTGTGGTCATACTGCCAATAAAATTCTCCACAAGATTCAGCAACCCAGAAGGTACAATCTGCTGAATCTAATCTCCATAATATATTACCATAAACTTCTTCTGTCGGTATACGTGAATCACGTTCCGAAGAATGAACCTGTCCATCTTCTGGTGTTGCATATGGATTAACCCATGTCATGACGAAGAATCCTCAGGGTCGCCATAACGGTAGAGATCTTCCCCTTCTTCAAATGGTATTGTCGAAACTAATAAAAACAAATTACCTCTGCCCTCAGAATCTCTTGAAAACAATCTATCCTTGCTGTGCGGCAATATAAACGGCACACTAGGAAGCAACGATCTTACCCGTTCATCCCCTTCAACAGTAAAAGACCAACCATCAGTACCATATTCAGGGTCTATTACTATACTTCTTTTCTTTTTATCTCCATTCCAAGTAAACCGACCATCGGGGTCAGCATGGACTTCGGTTCTGACAACATCAACACCTCTTGGAGATTTCCAAGGTTTTGCTACCACGCCTTACAACTCCAATATCTTGCCTTAGTCTTTGGTCCTGGACTGTCGCAGTTATGTCTAGCACGGAAAGATTTTCTGCGACCAGGAATATTCTTCTTAATCTTCATGTTCTTATCGCCGAAGTTTACTTTCTTGACGTTACCAGTCGTCGGATCTTTTACATAGACCTTGGACTTCTTGACGTCACCCGCCATTGGTTTATTCAGAGTAACTTTCCTACCTTGATACTCTGCTTCAGAAAACTGTTTAAACCGCAACATTTTATTTTTCCCTTCGTTCGGAGTTATCTTCCTTGCGCGTTTATCGGAGGCATCTGTGCCCCACTCTTGTTTTTGTGGATTGTAACCTTTCACGCAAGATCCTTGTCGTGATTCAGTCCACCCTTTTTCTTTTTAACAATGAATGCGTTTACTCTTGCCATACCCCACTGCGAAGGAGTGGTTCCTGGTCGATGACCTGTCTTCCATGCGGCGACACCGCGATTATAAACTTTTCGCAATGTTCCGACGGAGATACCTGATTTGTCTGCTTTCTTGGCGAGACCTTTGGACACGTCCTCTGCGATATAGTCTGAAAACTTCATTTGACAGTACCATTTTAGATTATAGTACTGTTATTTATATCGCAGAGGAGTTTAGATTTTACTTATTATCTGACGACTCTTTGTGAGTTCCAGCGTACAAACCAAACCACGCTGCACCTGCACCTACAATAACAGAAATCAAACCTGACTGTTCCATACTCGGTTCTGGTAGATCCATATACCAAAGCACTGTTTTATACAATAAGAATATGTATACTGATAAAAACAGACGAGGAAAGATCCGCCATGAATCTACTGCTCGTGCCAAGTGTATCCAGTTTTGATATGGATTCTTGCCGCTGTCAACGGTTCGAGTATCAACTTCAAGTTCTAGTTGTACTACTTTCTTTTCAGGTTCCATGTCCCCTCCTACGGATTATTGAGCGGATTGTCAAGGATAATCTGAATCTTCTCTTCGAGATCTTTGCGTGCATCTCGAAGGTCTTTATCCAAAGTCCTCATCCTTTCGTTTACTCGAATCTCAATCTCGTAAACATCATCTCGTAATTCGCGTTGGGTAGTTGCAGTTGTATCGTCTACGCGACGAGCAAGTGCTTCAACCTTATCCATATCAGTACTCAAGTCTGATTTCAAGGCATCAATCTTTAACGAGAGGGCAGATAAACTCGCCTCTACAGATGCCATAGTTTCTTTCTGCACTGCTAACTCTTGATCAATATGAGAAAGATCAGGAGCGACGTAACTTGTTATTTGTGCTTTCATGTTACGGTAGTCGTTATAAAATTCAAACGCACCCCATGCGCCACCGCCAAGTGTAGAGAGAGCAGTGATCAACACCACTATCTTACCACCACGGAACGTCATGCCAGCGAATTCAAACTCCGCCATTGTTTTCTCCCATGTAACAGTTGTGATCTTGCGACCTTGCCCAACTGAGTTCTTGAATGATACGATTATACCATTGCTTGTCGTATTCGTCTTTCGCTTTGTGCATATCAGAAGCGAGTTGTGAAATACGAATGTCGATATAATCAATTATATCAGTTTTCTTACCTCTGCGCATCCCTTTTCTCCTCCCATAATTTTTGAGCGAGTTTTCTATCAGACGTAATAACGACGATACGATCATTATTATCATATACAATATATCTGATGCCAGTCTGTGTGATCTCAGTCTTTATCATAAGATACTCATAAATCCAGCAATCATAGCACCACAAAAACATAAAAACAAAACTATTGCGATGCCATCTATTATATTTGCCCTTTTCCGAGCAGCTGCTTGTGCTGCCTCTATTCTACGCTGACGAATAACTCGTCTTTCTTTCATCATATCATCGTAGAATTGTTGTTGACCAGTGTACAACAAATATTCGTACAACTCTTTTTCTAGTTGTTTAATTTTATGACGGGCAGCAGTAACCTGTAGTGCCTGCGCTTCAACACTGCTGCCACCAAAAAGCGAACCCACCATCGATGGATTCTTTGCATGTTGATCTGCCTCTGCAAGCGATTCCTTCGCATCAAAAAACTGGGCGAACTGCGCATACATATCCTGTACCTCACGTCCTTGTTCAATTGCCCCCTTTAACATCTTAAAAGCAGAGCCTGCCATTGACAACGCTGCTGCTACTTCTACCATTTTATTCCTCTCTTGTTGGTCCTGCCATCAAGTTCGGTGCTGTCGGTAGTCCAGATCCTTCAAATTTTAACGAGCGCAGGTTTACTATTTCCTGCTGCAACTTCATAACTTCCAATCGCTTCTTTTCTAATTCTAATTGATATAACGCATTACAATTCAACCTTTGCTTCGGTGCTCCTATCGGGATGGTGATCTTCCCGTATACACCAATGTCTCGCAAGAACTCACCAGTATTATATCGGTTCATCATATACGGGTCTTGCGACGCAAGGTTGTAAATTGGATCTTCTTGGTTTAATATACCAACAACACCAAACTCTACGTTTGTGGATGACCCGATTGCTGCTGAGCACTCGACGTCACCCGCTCTAACTCTATCTGATTGGAAGGACTGGGGAGTTTGCGGTATCGCAAGGTTTATCCCGTTGTTCTGTCCATATGCCGAACCAGAAACTAAAAATAAAAATAACAATAATCTTTTCATCGTATTTTCGAACATATCCTCGAGGACACAACCGTTCTACTTACGTCCCCCTGTAAAATCATTGACCGACTACAAATATAAACTGAACGAAGGTAGTCTGCCTCTCTAAAATAAATTACCACTTCTTTCTTTTTCAAATAATCTAACTGTATCGTCCTCTCTGCTGTTGCGAACGGTACAGGTTGGAAATCCTCATCAAACACTTCAAACGTATAATATGAAACATCCTTTCGATTATTCCATAAGTACATCTTTGCTTGATATATCCCAGGAACAAATGAACCAGTTACCTTGGGATATGTGGGTGTCCACTGGTGAGCATAAACTTGCGCACACAGCAGACACCCGATTACCGCCATAACGAAGCGCATAGTTTATAGTGCTATGCAGTTCGCTTCTACGATTGCAGTATAAGTGCCTCCTGGGAGTGCCTTATTAAAACCGTAATCTGCTTCAGAACTTACCTTGAACCACGTACTACCAGCGATA
>Ga0213858_10000290_pt1 | contig 24414 bp, 13 predicted proteins | sample PICome_FD_160122 | JGI IMG/M metagenome (GOLD analysis project Ga0213858, IMG submission 160122) | Coastal seawater microbial communities near Pivers Island, North Carolina, United States - PICO245 | ecosystem: Environmental > Aquatic > Marine > Coastal | place: USA: North Carolina | collected... | reverse complement strand
GTGGTTGGCAATCTAACACCACCAAATCACGATTGAACGCACTATGTGATGCTTTCTGTGTTACTGGTGAGCGTGTTTTCCAGAAAGATTTCACCTGGTATGTGCGTCACTTTGTTGGTAAGATCAATGGCGAAAGTGTATTCCAAAACAACATTTTCACTAATGGTTACACCTTTGCCTGATCACTAAGTAACACTCTTTTCTTATCATGCAAGTCACTAATTCTGCCACCATTGTTGATTACTTTCCTGAAGCATTTGTTGCTGAGGCTGATGATAACAAAGGTATGAAAGTTGTTATTAAAAGATTCATCAAACGAGTTACTTTCCGCGCTAATGGTATGAAATCATATTCAGTGGTTGTTGCTACTGATGCCAAGAATGAGTGGCAATCCCGTATCGCTAAGGGTGCAACAGTTACTGACTTTAATACAGACAAAATGCCTCGTTCTGAGTACATGCCACTCATGTGCTGATTGTGTCTTTTTTCTCTAATTTTACCTACTCCAAACTAATGAAAACTGTTTCTTTCACTGACATGAATCGACTTGAAATGTTGACTGCAAGAGAACAACTAATGGAAGATATTGTCTCTATTGTTGATGGTTATCTAGAGAATGTAGACATTGATGATGTAGATAAAGAGTCAATGATTGTTGGGTTATGTGATGCTGTATGTTTTAACTTTCCTTCCTAATCATACAACATAACAAGCAAACTTTTCTCTCCCAAACTAATGCAAACCTCTTCAAACATTATGGACAAAGATCAACTAATCAATGACTATGTTACCGAGGTTATTGATGGTATGGATCTAAAAGATTGTCTTGCTGTGTTACATGATTTCATGACTGATTCTTATAAGGATTATACCATCGAAGAAGTGAAAGAAGAGGTAGAAGAGTATTACCCACACCTGCTTGAAAACTGATGCAATCCTCCAAAATTATCATGAACAGAGAGCAACTAATCGGTGACTATGTTGAAGCAATGATTGATACTATGGCACCTGAAGATCGTACCGAGTTGTTGTATGATTTCATGGTTGATATGTTTGAGGAATATACACTTGAAGAGATGAAATCAGAGGCAGAATACAACTTCCCCCATCTGCTATGTGATTAGGTAAAATGTAAGTAATTCTACCTATGTTTTATGCTTAAATGTATTAAAAAACGTTTCTAAATGCCTTAATAAATATACCCCGCTGTTTTATCTTGTTGAGAATAGTTCTCTGGATACTACCCAATAATACCTTATTAAATGTGTCGAGTCCTTGTAATTTGTGTCTCTCTAAATGTGCTCAAGTCTTGTGATCTTGGCGTCCATTCTATCACCTCTCCGAGAAAATGTCAACCACCCCACTGATAAAATTTCCGAAACAGAACTTCGTGATTTTATCAGTCTTGCTTATAAATATGCGTGGCGTGGTTGACAATAATTCTCAGACAGTCTATACTCTTTAAGTATCACCAACGGGGACAGTCTTATGTCAGTTTCTTACAGTCAGGCGCAGAAGCAGCGTTACAGAATCACGTTGGATTTAGACGTGCTGAGTGACTTCAACCCGCATCAGATTGATTGGGATGAGTTATTCAAGTTGGAAGGTTCAGAGCATTGTGAAGCCTACGTCGAAGACTTGAGTAATCCCGTCAGTTGGTAATACGTGGGGGGACAGTGTTGACAGTTCCCTAAAAGTGCTGTAGAATTCTTATGCGTGACACAGCAGTTATTTGCGGCGTTGCGTGTTGGTGGCGGGCGGCGATGCGTTTATAAAAATGCCTAACTACCCTAACCTACAGAGGTGACAAAACGCGAGAGTGATTTCGCTAACTTAAAAAAAATTTTTGAGGTATTTTTTATTATGGCTTGGATTCACAAAGGGAACAAAAGTCGCCCTGACAAGAGGTGTAAAGGAGTAAAGACTTACGCTAAAGCGAATGGTAATCGAAAGAAGCGTTGAGTAAAAAAATTTTTGCCATGAAAAATCAGCCCTATTGGAATTTCTGGAGAGTGGTTTTTGCAGGATGGTTAATACGATATCCTGGAAAATTCATCCGCCCCCTTGGAATTCTGGTAGGGTTTTTTCTTGTGTGGATATATAAGGCACTTGTAAATTAAGTGAGGACAAAAAAATTTTCGGAGGAAAAAATTGTATGAGTAAGATTTATCACATCTATGCTAAGGGTGAATGTTTGTATCATAGTTTAACTGAGCAACAATTCCAAGACACCTGGCAGCAACTTCAAGGTATGGTAGGATTGATGAAAACAGACTATGCAGCGGAGGATCTCTCATACGAAACTGTACAACTATTAAACGAAGGATTCGGAGAACCGAACGGAACTCCATCATATTGACAACTACATATCACTGAACTATAATTGAACTGAAGTTTATTCCAACTCATGGCAAAAGGATTTACTGTTAAGACTGTTCCACCAAAGAAAGCGAAAGCACCTGAATGGGACATTGAGGCGATTAAGGGGCGAATGAAAGGTAAGAAGATTGTCTTCTGCCTCCCTGGACGTGGATGTTCATTCACGTTTCTAAAGAACTTTGTACAACTGTGCTTTGACATGGTACAGAACGGGATGAGTATCCAGATCAGTCAGGATTACTCTTCTATGGTTAACTTTGCACGTTGCAAGTGTTTGGGTGCTAATGTATTGCGTGGCCCTGATCAGATTCCTTGGGACGGCAAACTGGAGTATGATTATCAACTGTGGATTGACAGTGATATTGTCTTTAACACTGAAAAGTTCTGGCAGTTGTGTGACTTGGCATTGAATGCTGAGGGTGAAGAGAAACCTATCACTGCTGGATGGTATTCCACAGAAGATGGACAGACTACATCCGTTGCACACTGGTTGGAAGAAGATGACTTCCGAAAGAATGGTGGTGTGATGAATCATGAAACTGTCGAATCGATTTCCAAGCGTAAGAAACCATTCACTGTTGACTACACAGGTTTTGGATGGGTAATGATTCAGAACGGTGTCTTTGAGAACACTGAGATGAAGTATCCATGGTTTGCTCCTAAGATGCAAGTCTTTGAAAGCGGTGCGGTTCAGGACATGTGTGGTGAGGACGTGTCATTCTGTCTGGATGCTATTGAAGCAGGATATGAAATCTGGTGCGACCCTCGTATCCGTGTTGGCCACGAAAAAACTCGCGTTATCTGATAGGAGATTATTATGGCAGTTCGTTCTAAAGTCGGGGTTGTTAAGGACGGGTTTATGCCCGGCACCCCCAAGAAAACTCGTCAAGGAGACGGGAAGCACACCAAGTACGCGGCGACTTCTCGTAACGGTAAGCGCAAAGCATATCGGGGGCAGGGTAAATAGACGTAACGACTATGTTACGTTATGGCAGCACTAATTTGCAACCTCCCTTCGGTTGAAGTTTGGGTAAGGAAAGAATACCTTACTGATCATCAAAGTGGGTGGGGTGAATATGTAAAGGGCGTTTGGGTATCGGCTAAGTCGATTCCTGGACGCGCTTTTTATTTTGAGACATATTTACCTGAGTATGCAGCAATGTATGATAAGTTACCAATCAGTGCCTTTCTTTCAGAACCAAAGAAACCTGATCCTGATATGAGTTTACAGAACCTACAGTTTTGGAATTGTATGGATTACGGTGTGGTGGCTGTTCAGAAACAGTTTATTGGTAGTATGGATTATGAAGTCTATACAAGAGATCATGGTACAATGAAAGGAACATATATTTGTACGATTGATAATTATCATCAAGATCCTGATGTCATTGACTATGCAACATCAGAGAATCCAGCAGAACACAAGAGTCATAATTTGATCGAACTTGTTAATGGACAGTATTGTTTGTATCCAAATAATAGAACACGAATCTATGATAATAGTTTGACACCAGAGAAACCAAAGATTCCAGACTTTAAGGTATCAACTGAGTATTATCAAGTTGAGAATGGATACGACAGAATGGGACTTGGTGATCAAGAAAGTTACTTCTGGAAAACTGCTCAGGAACGAGATAAATAAAGCATAATCGCTTGTAGATAGGGTGCCAGTAGAACGTGCCAGTAAATCATTTAAGGACATTTCGATGTCCTTTAAGGTAAGTCCGCTTACCTATGATTTGATTGCAAATAAAAATGAAACTGCAATTGCACGTTCTATACGTAATTTAATCCTTACTGCTCCTGGTGAACGTCCCTTTAATCCTGAATTAGGATCACAAGTGAGTCGTTTATTATTTGATCCCATTGATGATATTACAACTGAAGCATTAAAGGAGCAGATCGAGAACACAATTAATAACTTTGAACCTAGAGTTAGATTGCGTCAAGTGGTAGTACAACCAAACTTTGATGCAGGTGAATATGATATCTCTATTCGTTATGACATTGTTGGGATAGAGGCAACTCCTCAACAATTATCATTCGCATTACAACAGACACGATAATGGCACTAGTCAACTTTGCCAATTTAGATTTCGATCAGATCAAGCAGTCGATCACTGATTATCTGCGATCTAATTCTAATTTCACTGATTACGATTTTGAAGGATCTAATCTTTCAACAATTGTTGATGCGTTAGCGTATAATACGTATATAACCTCATATAATGCCAATATGGTATCTAATGAGGTATTCATTGATTCCGCCACTCTCAGGGAGAATGTGGTGTCTCTGGCGAGGAATATAGGATATACTCCTCGCTCTAGTAAGTCAGCAAGAGCTAATATATCTTTTATTGTTAATACCGCTAACTATAGCGTAAAACCCCAGACGATTACACTGAATAAGGGGATTGTAGCAACATCACAATCTTTTGGTACAGAGAGTTATACATTCTCCATTATGGAGGATATCACAGTTCCTGTTGTAGATGACATTGCTACCTTTAGTAATATTGATGTATATGAAGGAACATATGTAACTGCTGAGTTTACATACAATACTTTTGATCCTAATCAAAGATACATCTTACCTAATTCAAACATTGATGTTTCTACAATCAATGTAATGTGGAAACCATCTCAACTTTCATCTGTAAAGAGAAGATATCGTAGATCGGATAGTTTATTTGAAGTTACTAGTGAGTCTCCTGTATATTGGGTACATGAGATTGAAGATGAGAGATATGAACTAATATTTGGTGATGGTATATTTGGACGTGCATTACAAGAACCAAACTTTTTAGAAGTAGCATACCTTGTTAATAATGGAAGTAATGCTAATGGTGTGTCGGATTTATCATTCAATGGTAAATTAACCACATCAAGAGATAATGTTGCAATCAATGCTGGTATTTCTCGTATTACTGTAAACACACCTTCTTTTGCTGGTGGTGATATTGAGAGTGTTGAATCTATTAAAAAGTATGCGACTCAAACATACGCATCGCAGAATAGAGCCGTTACATCAACTGATTACGAATATATCATTCCCAAAGTTTATCCAGAGACTGAATCTGTTTCTGTTTTTGGTGGTGAAGAATTAAATCCCCCACAATTTGGAAAAGTATTTGCGAGTATTAAACCAATCAACGGTGCATATCTTTCTAACCTGGTAAAAGATAATATTAAGAGAGAAATTAAAAAATACTCTGTGGGTGGTATTGATTTAGAAATTACTGATCTTAAGTATCTCTACATCGAAGCACTTGTGAATGTATATTATAATACAAATGATGCAAACAGTGGAGATCAAGTCAGAACAATTGTATCAAATAATATTGAAAGATATGCAGATTCAACTGAACTCAATAAGTTTGGTGCAAGATTCAAGTATAGTAAGTTCCTGAATATTATTGATAGCAGTAATTCTGCCATTACATCTAACATCACAACAATTCAGATGAGGAGAGACTTAAGAGCTGCTCTTAATGCCTTCGCTGAATATGAAATTTGCTTTGGAAATCGCTTCCACATTGCAAATCATGGACATGGAACACATAATGGTAAAATTGGATACAATATTAAGTCATCTGGTTTCCAAGTTAGTGGTGTTGCAGGCACTGTTTACCTTGCAGATGCTGCTGATAATAGTTTAGAAACTGGAATAATTAATCTTATTAGACTAAATTCGCCTACCGAAGCTGTAGTTGTAAGAAGAAATATCGGAACGATTGATTATATTAAGGGCGAAATTAAATTAAATCCAATCAATATTTTATCTACAAGTATCAACAGACAGTTTCCACTTATTGAAATTTCTGCTATCCCATATTCTAATGATATCATCGGATTACAGGATCTTTATATTCAACTAGATACTAATAACGTAACGATAAATTCTGTTAATGACAGAATATCTTCTGGTTATGATATATCAGGATCTGATTATATTGTTTCTTCAAGTTTTGCAAATGGAAGTTTAGTCCGTGGCACAGTTGATTCCAGAGTGATGACATCACAAACACCTCGAACAAGTTCACCAGTTACGGCAACATCAACGACTACGGCAACATCAACGACTACAACAACTACTAGATCAACTTCCTCACCTACTTATTCATACTAAAGACGTAAGATGATATCAACCGATTTACAGCGAGTACAGATTCAGGACATTATTGAGTATCAATTACCTGCATTTGTAAGGGATGACTTTCCCTTGGTTGGTGAATTTTTAAAGCAGTATTATATTTCACAAGAGTATCCCACTGCTCCTTCTGATATCATACAAAATATTGATGAATATGTAAAATTAGAAACTCTTCTTGATAGCGAAGACGAGACAACTCTTGCAAGTGATGTTTCTTTTAGTGATACAGAAATCACTACAAGATTTAATATTGTCACTAAACAGTTTGGAACGTACAAGTTTCCAGACAGATATGGACTGATTAAAATTGATGATGAAATAATTTTATATACCTCGAAAGATAGAAACTCTTTTAACGGTTGTATTCGCGGATTTAGTGGTGTCACCGAATTAGGTAACGATGATGAGAGACTTACTTTCTCCACATCTGAAGCAACGTCTCATACTCAAGGTAGTAAGATTGTCAATCTCAGTAATATTTTACTGAAAGAGTTTTTAGTAAAGCTAAAACAGCAAATTGCACCAGGATTTGAAAGAAGAGCAATTGAATCTGATGTAAATCAAAAACTCTTCCTCTCAAGAACAAAAGATTTTTATCAATCTAAAGGAACTGATGAGTCCTTTAGAATTTTATTTGCTGCATTATATGGCGAAAAGGCAGAAGTTATTAAACCAAAAGAATTTCTTTTCAGGCCTTCTGATGCTCAGTATAGAAGAACTAAAGATATTGTTGTTGAAGCAGTTGTAGGAGATCCCTCAAAGTTAAAAAATCAAACCTTATATCAAGATGCCATTCCAGAATATGGAATTGAAAGTGCATACGCTACGATTATTGATGCAGAAAAACTTCTGAGAGGAGATAAAACATATTATCAACTTAGTGTTGACTTTGATTATAGTAAAGACATTGATCTTTCTGGTGGAACGGTGCTGGGAGATTTTGTAGCACACCCCAAAACACAAAACACTGTTTTAGTTGCATCTGGTTCCTCTGTAATTGACGTAGATTCAACAATCGGTTTCCCTGATAGAGGACAAATTCAAATTGATGGTAAGAGTGGAATTTTAACTTATCGTTCAAAAACGATCAACCAATTCATAGATGTTGGATTAGCACATACAACAACTTTTGGAACTAACTATGAAATCACTGCAGGAACAGAATTAAACCTCAATGCTAATGCATATGGGTTTGAGGGGATTAGCGCCGTCTCAGTCGCTTCTAGCGATGCCTCAGTGGTAGGAATTGCTACCACCTCTAAGATTGAAGTAAGAATAGGAAAAGTTCTTGGAGACAATATAATCTCTGATGACACGGCTAATTTCACAGTAAACGATAATATTCAAATTAAATCTCTTGGTATCAATGCAACTAGAGTATTAGATAATACTTGGTTTGTTAATGTTAGCCCTAAGTATAGCGTAAAGAGTTTATCACTTATTGACGAATCTAGTTTTACATATTCTATTGAAACTTTTGCAGAAAATAATTTAAGAATTGGTGACAAAGCAATTGTCATTCAATCTGATGGTGTAGGAAAAGAAGGTGTTGTTTTAGATGTCACCTCTGCGAATACATTCACATTTTCTAGAGCAGGTAGATTAACTGGATCTGCATTTAACGTAAGAAGAGGTATTTTAAAACCCGACGTTAGTAATCTAAACTTTGATGATTATTCATACGTTGAGTCATCATTTGCTAATGTTCAAAACACTTACACGAAAAGTGATGGTGATGTTTTAGTTGCATCGTCTTCCATTCCTTACTATCATGATACTCCTCTCAATTTTTATGATAGAAAAGTAAAATTAAATGGAGAGTATACTGGAGAAACGTTTACAGTAACTCGTGGACATGGTTTTTATACTGGAGACAAAGTATATTACGAATCTTATTTTACAAATGATCCAACATATGGATTCATAGATGAGAGTAAGTTCCCAGAAATTGATCCTGGTGTCTTCTATGTAAAACGAGTTAATGACTCTCAATTTAAAATCGCATCTAGTCTAACCAATTTATATAATGATAATTTTGTTTCAGTCTCTGGAATTGTAACTAATAATTATTTCTGTGTTAATGAGTTCTTTAATAAGAATCTTGAGCATCAAAAACTGTATAGAGAATTCAAATCTCCAGTAAACGATGGTGGAGAATATACAACACTTCCAGGTAAGACTGGAATGCTTGTTAATGGTGTTGAGATTCTAAACTATAAATCTGGAGATAGTGTATATTTTGGAAAGATTAATGAAGTAACTGTTCCTGCTCCTGGAACTGGGTATGATATTATTAATCCACCCATACTCTCAATCCAGGATTCTACCGGTATTGGTGCTACTGGACTTGTAAATGTAAAAGGTAATTTAGATAGAATTGAAATTCTTGATCCTGGATTTGATTATGTCACTGAGCCAATTATTACAATTAGTGGTGGAAATGGTTTAGGTGCTAATGCATATGCTAACACCAAACTCATAACTCATTCAGTTTCTTTCTATTCTACTTCTGATAATGCACAAGTAGGACTATCATCCGATACCATTGGATTTACTACATTCCATAAATTCAGAGAATCTGAGAGAGTAGTTTATAAAACTGATGGACAAAGTGCGATTGGTGGTATCACTGATAATTCAGAATATTATGTAAAACTGGTTGATTCAAAAACAATACAGTTGTTTAACAATGAGAGTGATACTATTACAGGATCAAATCCTGTAAATTTAACCTCTAATGGTGTTGGTGTTCATAGATTTGAATCTTACAATAAGAAACGTGTTATCTCTGATGTTATTGTAACTTCTTCCGGTTCTGGTTATGAAAACAAGGAAAGAGTGTCTGGTATCGCTGGAATAAACACAGCACTTAACCAAGTTACTATTTCAAATCACGGATTCAACTCTGGTGAAACTGTAACATATTCTGGCAATGCGTCTGGACTTAGCAGCGATCAAACTTATATCGTAACTGTAGTTGACTCTGATAGTTTCAAACTTTCGTCTGTTGGTGTTGGAACAACTGCTAAGGCATTCTATTATGATACTAAACAGTATATTGATATTGAGTCTGTTGGATCTGGAACTCATACATTCAATTATCCAACAATCTCTGTCAATGTATCTGGAGAGATTGGTGTGTTCACATTCAGTGGACAAGACTTTAATGCAAGACTTCAACCAGTATTCAGAGGATCCATTGAGTCAGTGCATTTAACTGACAATGGTGTAGGTTATGGTGCGAGTGAGGTAATTAACTTTAATAAGCAACCTGTTTTTAAACTGCTTAGTGGAAGAGAAGCAGAACTCCTTCCTATTGTTAATAATGGCAAAATCGAACAGGTTCTTGTAACTAATGGTGGTTATGAATATAACTCACCTCCTGACTTGGTAATCAATGGATCAGGTAGATTTGGTAAACTTACACCAGTCATTAGTGGTGGACAAATCACAAGAGTAATCGTTGATAACCCTGGAACCGATTACACCGATACTACAACTATTACGATTAAACCTAGTGGACTTGGTGCAAATCTGACTGCAGAGATTAATCAGTGGACTATCAACTTATTTGAAAAGTATCAAGATATTATTAGCGAAGATGATGGTATTTTAGATACTGCTATTACCGATGAATATGGTATTGAATACTCTCATCTGTATGCTCCAAGAAAACTTAGAGAATCTGTTTTTGGAAAAGTTATCACTGATGGAGATGGTGTTAAGTACGGAGTCGCTGATTTAAGACTTGATTCCTCTAACTCTGAAACTGAGGCAGAATTCCACTCTCCCATCATAGGATGGGCATATGATGGTAATCCAATCTATGGCCCTTATGGATATGACACAAACACTGGTGGAACTATAAGAGCACTTAGAAGTGGATATAAGTTAGCGACACTTTCAAATCGTCCAGCACTTTCCTCCTGGAAACAAGGATTCTTCTGCGAGGACTTTGTATTTACTGGCGAGGGAGATCTCGATGAGCACAATGGAAGATATTGCGTAACTCCAGATTTCCCGAATGGAGTATATGCATATTTTGCCACTATTAGTGACGGATTTGTTGAAAGTTCAGGGCCTTTTGAAAACTTTAAGTTACCTCAATATCCATACTTAATTGGTAATACATTTAAGTCTAAACCAAATGAGTTTAACTTTAAGAATGATTCCTATCAAGGAGATTATGACATTGTTGAAAATAGATGGTTAAGAAATACCACTCCTTATGGATTGACTTTGGACAATGTTTCGTATGAGTATGTAACTGAACCATATAAAATCTATGACGAGATAATTGATATTACCTCTACTTCTACAGGAACCATTGATAGTGTTGGAATAGTTACCGGAGGAAGTGGATATCAAGTTAATGATAGAGTCGTATTTGAAACATTAACTGGTGCTACACCTGCTAAGGCAAAAGTATCAGAGGTAACGGGTAAGGTAGTTTCAAACATTAGTGTAGCGACTTCTTCAATTACTGAACTTGAAATCGCACCTATTGATTCATCTGGTAGATTTGTAGCTGTTTCACCATCACCTCATAATTTTAATAACTCCAACTTAGTAACAATATCTGGTATTAATACATCAGTTAATTCAATAGACGGTTCATTTAATATCGGTATATCAACAGCATTCTTCAATCTTGCAACTGGAGTTGGAGCTACAAGTGCAACAGGTATCATTACATATTTCTCAATCAGTGGTGGAATCATTGATAGAGGAGATTTGTCTGTTCGTGATAATGATATTCTCTTATTAGGTTCTGAAAAAGTCAAAGTTCTCAATGTTGATGTTTTAAATTCAAGAATAAGAGTTGAAAGAGCAGTTGATGGCACTGTTTCTTCTGCACATACTGCTACAACATCCATCACTGAGCAGACTCGCAAGTTTACTTTTAATTCTAACAGAGAAGATAATGTAAAATTTGAACTGAACAAACAAATCTATTTTGATCCAAAAGAATCAGTTGGTGTAGGAACTTTAACTGGAACTGGCGTTGGATCTACTATTTTCTTCTCCAATCCTGGTGCAGGCATTACTCAAGTCTTCATTGAAAACAGAGGCATTTTCTTACCAAATCATAATTTAAAGACTGGCGATCAAGTTCTCTACAATAACGGTGGTGGAACATCTATTGAGGTTGTATCCAATCCTATTACTGGCCCAAATTATACAATTGGTAATAATACACCACTCTTCGTTGCAAGAATATCTGATGACATCATCGGTATTCAAACATTCAAAGTTGGTATTGGATCTACTGGTACTTTTGTTGGTGTTGCAGATACCACGATGAATTCTGGTTTGCTTTCCTTTACTGGAACTGGTGCCGGAACGAAGCATAGCATTAAGACAGTTAAGACTAATGTTGTTACTGCCGAAGTAATTAGAAACACTGTAACGGTTGCAACGGCATCAACTCATGGATTGACGCTTGGCGATAAAGTCAAAATGTCCGTAACTCCTGGTATTACTACCACGGTTACAGTTAAGTATAACGATCACAATAGAAGAATTGTTTTCAACCCCCTTGGATTTACTACTGCTGGAGTAAGCACAAGTCAAAATTCAATTGAAATTAGTAATCACGGATTTGAAACTGGTGATAAAGTAATTCTTGACGCAAATCCTGCTCCATCTGGATTAGAAGATCAGAAGATCTACTATGTTTCTAAACTTTCTAAAGATAAAGTAAGACTTTGCAATTCTAAGTATGAGTCTGAGAAATTCCAACCCAATTTTGTATCTATCGAAATTGCAAGATCTGGAACTCTTCTTCCTGTAAATCCCTCTCTTGATATTATTGAAGGAAATACCGTTGTATTTGATCTTAGTGATTCATCTCTATCATCTTTGAATGTATCCACACTTTATTCTGCGTTTGATATGAATCTCTACAGAGATTCTAATTTTACAGATAAATTCGATGGATCTCTTGTAAGTAATAAATTTGAAGTTACAAAAACTGGTAGAGTTGGTATTGACACTACAGCTAAACTGACTTTATCTGTTAATGAAGATGTACCAGAAAACATTTTCTACAAATTCACTAATGTAAATTCTAACTTTATTGAATCTGTCAAGAAAGAAATTGTCATTGACAATGAAGTAAGAGGATTTAATAAAATTAATAAAATTGATAGTTCATATAATGGAGAGTTTGAACTAAGTGGAGCAACATCTAGTGCTTTTAAATATAATATTGAAAAACTTGCTGAAAGATCTTCTTATTCAACTGACGCAGAATTATCGTATGTTACGAATTCTAATTCAGCATACGGTGGTATAGCGAATATTGATATTACATACAAAGGTGCCAACTATAAAGAAATAGTAGGAGTATCTACCGTTGTAGGAATTGTTACAGGAACAGGTGCTATTCTTGAACCATCAAGCAGTACAATTGGTAAAGTTCTTTCTACAAATATTGAAAATATTGGATTTAATTATCCAACTGACTTTACTATTCGTCCTACAACAAATTTACCAGAAGTGCTTACTCTTGAGTCTCTGACATCTTTTGAAGAGATTGGAATTAGTTCTGCTGGAAGAAACTATAACATAGCACCAAACTTAATTGTACTTGATGGATTAACAGGCAAGCGAATTGATGATGTTGATCTTAATTATGAACTTGGAGACTCTAAAGTAACAATTAGAAATAATACAAATGGACTTTCAAATGTAACTCCATCTATTATTCCTGTAAGTAACTCAAATGGAGTTGCAATCAGTGACATATCCTTTGATATCTCCTCTAAAAATGTAACTGTGGGATTTGACACCGGATTCAGTGATCAATCACCATTTACTATAGGGGATAAAGTCCTAATTGAGAATATTAGTGTTGGAGTTGGATCAACCGGAACTGGATATAACTCCGTTGATTATGATTATCAACTGTTTACATTGACAGATGTTAACATTCCCTTAGGAGGATCTACGGGTGTTGTAACATTCAGTCTTTCGGGAATTATTGGCGATAATCTTTACGCAGGTAATTTTGATTCATTAAATTCTGCAGGAAGAATTATCAATCAAAACTCTTTCCCACAATTTAATATCAAATTAAGAAAGAATGATTTCTTTATTGGTGAGCAAGTTGTTTCTAATAGCGGAATAGGAAAAGTTGATAGTTGGAACAATAGAATTGAATTGTTAAAAGTTTCTACCTCTAAAGAGTTTAAAGTTGGAGATTTGGTGATTGGACAGTCTTCAAGAACTCAAGGAATTGTAAAATCCAAAGTTGACTACAATTCTGAGATCGAAACTGAATCATCTTCTACTGTTGAGAAGGGATGGAACACCACAACTGGATTCTTCAATGATAACCAACAGAGAATTCCCGATAACTTCTACTATCAAAACTTCTCATATGCGATTAAGTCAAAGGTTCCTCTTCAAGATTGGGATGAAGCAGTCAGCTCTTTAAATCATACTGCAGGATTCCTTAAGTTTAGTGATTTAATTGTTGAGTCTAAAGATGAGAATAACACTAAACTTGTAGCGGGCGTATCTACGGTTTCACTAATTGTTGATCTTCTTCCAACCACAACATATGGAAATGGAGATTTCGGTGGAGGAATTAGTGTTAATTGTTATCCTAATTTTGATCTTGTAACTGAGAATTCTAAAACTGCATCAGGGACAGTTTATTCTGATAGAATTTTCTTAGAAAATAGAGTTCTTACTGACTATTTTGAGTCAGTAGGAAATAGAGTCCTTATCATTGATGATATTAGCCCACTGTTCAATAGTCAAGAGCGTCCTACAAGATTCAGTATTGTTAAAAAATATCCTGTTGATCAAAGATCTAAAAAAATCTTTACTTTTGTTAGAGATAAAATTTTCACTGGAGAAAGACAGGCGTCTTTTGTAAGTATAGTTCAGGATGGAGGTAATGCTTCCGTTCTTAATTATGGTAGAGTTGATAGTGTATTAGATCTTGGATCTTTTGATTTTAATATTTCTGGTACAGAAGGACAACTTCTCTTCTATCCTACTAAGTTTAGATTCAACGATTACAATATCTCTCTGATGAGTTTTGATATTGATAATAGTGTTTCTGGTATCGGAACATTTGGGCTGGGCGAAATTTGCGACATTTCTTCCACACAGGTTGATGTCCCTGCAGGATCCACCACTACAATTGTTGGAATCGCGTCCACTTATAGATCTTCTAAGGTTTTAGTTGAGTATACGACTAATGATGGAAGATTTGGAACTAATGAATTAAATGTTATTCATGACGGAACGACTGTTGATGTCCTTGAATATGGCAACATAAACACAGGAATATCAGCATTGGATATGGGAACATATTCCGCAGATATGTCATCTGGTACTGTAAATGTCAACTTCACACCATCTGCTGGATTAGCACTTACTGCTAACACAATCAAGGTGTCTATGTCCAGCACTGAATCTGTTGGTGTTGGATCTACAGTCATCGGATCAGGAACAGAAAATATTGGTTCACTACAGTCCTTCTATACCTCCATTGGATCTACTTCCTCTCCTGGTATTCATACAATCGCCACTTATACTTGTGGTGGCGAAAATGATTATCAAGCAGCATATTATATTGTATCTATTGAGGATACAACCAATGATCAATATCAACTTTCTGAAATTATTGTTCTTAATGACAACTCTGAGTCTTACATCACAGAGTATGGCACTGTAACAACAGGAAGTGGTATTGGCACCATTGGTGCTCTGATGACAGCAACTGAGACACATCTTCAGTATACCCCTCCTGCTAGTGTAAACACTCAAGTTCGTGTCTATCAACATGCAGTTCAGTTGGTTGATGTAGACAATACTCTTGATAATGAAATTGATCTTAATAATGCTTCTATCACTGCTGGTTTTGGTTTCTATGAAGGAACTGCTAAGGATGTTAGAAGAGCATTCTCATTAACTCATAAAGGACAACCCATCTTCCAAAGAAACTTTGATGGAAGTGATACTTCAATTATCGATACCACCAATAACACTATTAAAATTCCTGATCACTTCTACGTAAGTGGCGAACCAGTAAATTACTCTGTTGGAATCTCTACTCACGTTCGTATTAATATTGAAAGCACTACATTTGCAGGTATTGGAAGTACATCTATTCTGCCAACAAATGCAAATGTTTATATTATCAAAGATACTGATGCAACAATAAGACTCGCTTCTTCTGCTGAAAATGCACTTGCAAGCACACCTGTTGCGATCGGTATTACTGGAATTGGAATTGGAACCTTCCATACATTCACTTCCAATAAGCAAAACACTAAGTGTCTGATTGCACTTGATAACTTTATTCAAGATCCTATCGTTTCAACTGCAGTAACTACAACTGTCAACAAAGAAGTAAAACTTGCTGACTCTCTTATTGAAACAATCGGTGTCACATCATTCTTTGCTGCCGATCTAATTCAGATTGAAGCAGAGATCATGAAAATCAACACAGTTGGTTTCGGAACGACTAACGCTATCTTAGTAGATCGTGGATGGATGGGAACTGGAATTACAACTCACCCTGTTGGTGTTGCTGTAACTAAAGTTGATGGTGCTTACAATATTGTTGATAATATTATTAATTTCTACACCGCACCTCAAGGGCCTACACCTTTGAGTTCAATCACTAATCCTCCGGATGAAAGAGATTGGACTGGAATTACAACATTCTCCAAATTCCAGGGTAGAACATTCCTGAGATCTCAGCAAACAGGTAGTTCAGATGATGCTTATCATACTAATTACATTTTTGATAGCATTTCAGATCAATTTGATGCAACTACTAAGACATTTACACTTAAATCAGAGGATGAAAATGTAGTTGGATTCTCAACTAACAATGCAGTTGTTCTTGTCAATGGTATATTCCAAGGGCCTACTGGACAGTTGAGTGTTGATCAGAATTATTCTTTAAATGAAGGTAGTGGTATCAGCAGTATTACATTTGCTGGAGCTGCAACTTCAATTGCTTATGATCCTAACAATGCTAGTATACCTGTCGGCGGCATTATCGTATCTGTAGGATCAACTGCTGGACTTGGATATCAACCTCTCGTATCTGCTGGTGGTACTGCTGTTGTCTCAGCTGGTGGTTCAATTACATCAATTGCAATCGGCAGAACTGGTTCTGGTTATAGACAAGGATCACAAACTGTAAATGTCGGTGTTTATACCTCCTCTACGGGAAGAACTGGAATTGAGTTCATTGGCACTGCTGCTGTTAGCAATGGACACATTGTTAGTGTTGCTATTACAAATCCAGGATCTGGATATCAAGTTGGTTCAGAACCTGTGGTTGTATTTGATGCTCCTCTGTCATATTCTAATATTCCTTTGGTATACTCTGATGAATCCCCAGTGACAGGTGCTGGAACTGAAGCAACTATTGATATTGTTGTTGGACAAGGATCAAGCGTGATTGACTTTGAAATTAGAAACTTTGGATATCGCTACGGACAAAAACAAGTCCTGACTGTAGCAACTGGTGGCGCTACAGGTATTCCAACTGATACAAATTTCACATTTGATGAGTTCCAAATCACTGTCAATAAAGTTGATTCTGACTCATTCTCTGCTTGGCACTTTGGAGAACTTGAGCGCCTTGATAATATTAATACCGAATTTGATGGAGTTAGAAGACAGTTCACAATCAAGAGAAATGGATCTCCTGTTACAGTAAGATCGAGAGCAGGTTCTAATATTGATGTTAAGTCAACACTGCTCATCTTTGTAAATGATATTCTTCAAGTTCCTGGTGAAGCATATGAGTTTAACGGAGGAAGTGTCATTAACTTCTCCGAACCACCTAAGGGAGCATCTGATGACGGATCTTTCTCCGGCGATACCTGTAAGATTCTGTTCTATAAAGGAAGTGGAGATGTTGATGTAACCTTCCGTGATGTTCTTCCCACCTTGAAAGATGGTGATGATCTTAGTATCAGAGGTGATAATGATCTTGTTTCTAATTCTATTGATCAAGGAGCAAGACTCATAACCGAAGTGCTTTCTACTGATACTGTAGAAACTAATCCTTATAGTGGAAGAGGAATTGATTCAAATCCTGATCACGCACGCACAGTAACTTGGTGTAAACAAACCGTTGATAAAGTTATCAACGGAAAGATTATTAGTAAAGCAAGAGAACTGAATGCTTCTTTAATTAATCCAAAAACTAACTTAATTCAATCAGTTAGTGCTGCATCCACTAACATGTATGTTGAAAGTGTCATTCCATTCTTCAATCCAGATGATGAAAATCAAACTGCCAAGAATAAGCAAACTGTAAGCATTGTTTCGCAAAATAATCTTGTAGCGGCTGCTGCAACTGCTGTTGTATCGATTGCAAACACTGTTGAGTCAATCGTAATTGGTTATGGTGGAACAGGATATACATCTGCTCCTTCTGTAACGATTGAAACACCAGTCGGACTTGGAACAACTGCAAGAGCAACTGCAACAGCAACTCTTACGGGTGACGCTGTTTCTTCTATTACGGTTTCCACACCAGGTGTAGGATACACTAGAACATCTGTTCCTCAGGTTTTGATTGAGGCACCTAAAGCAACCAGAGAAACTAATAGAACAACCTTATATGAGGGTGATTTTGGTGAAATTGTTGGATTGACTTCCACATCTGTTGGTGTTGCTTCTACAGGATTTGTAATGGATCTCTTCATTCCTGTTGATTCATTCTTACGCAACACAAAAGTTGTAGGTGCTGCAGTCACTTTAAGTGGTATTTCAGCAGGTGATTATTTCACTGTTAAGAATAGCAACGTTGGAAGCGGCGTGACATCTCTCTATCAATCGGGTAGCACATTAGGAGTTACAACTCAATTCCTTGATGCTGTCTATGAAGTTGCAGCAGTCTCTGTTGCTACAACCGCTGTTGCTGGTGTAGGTATCACTTATGTCAAGAGAGTGACAGTGAGTGTTGAAGATCTCGGTGATATCACTGGAATCGGACTTACAGAGTTCTACGGTGAGTTCTCTTGGGGCAAAATTACTCTCGGTGATAGAACAAATGCTACTGCATTTGACGCATACACCCTTAGAGGCACATCCGGTATCACAACCGGTGGTGTTGTGAGCAGAGTTGAACCTCTCAAACTTACAGGATTCTCTACAACATAACTGATAAATAAGTAAAAAACCACGCAAAAATGGCTGCGATTATAACTGATCAACTTCGTATTTTAAACGCAAAAGATTTTGTTGCTAGTGTAGCATCCACTAGCAACTCTTTCTATTCGTTTGTGGGACTTCCTAATCCTACTGATGTTGATGCAAGTTGGGATAGCAGTCCTCCAGATCCAAGGGATAACTTTGATGAGGAGAACAATTATTGGGACACAATGATTGCTCTTAAAAAAATTGATGCTGAAGATGTTAAGCAGGTGATTAGAAAAATCACTTGGCAGTCTGGCACAACATATGATATGTATCGTGCTGATGTGAAAGCAACAAGTCCTTCACAACCATCAAATGCCACCACTTTATATGAAGCAAATTATTATGTGATGAACTCTGATTATAGAGTTTATATTTGTTTGCAAAATGGATCAAATCCTGAAAATCCAAGTGGAAGAGCATCTCTTGATGAGCCCACTTTTACTGATTTAGAACCAAGAGAAGCGGGAACTAGTGGTGATGGATATGTATGGAAGTATCTTTACACAATCAAACCTGGAGATATTGTAAAGTTTGACTCTACAAACTTTATGCCAGTTCCAAAAGACTGGACTACAACCACAGAAGCTAATATTTCTGCTGTCAGAAATAATGCTGACACCAGTGGACAACTTAAAATTGTAAAAATTACTAATAGAGGTGTTGGTTTAGGAACCGCAAATAGAACTTACACTCAAGTTCCAATTAAAGGTGATGGAAACGGAGCAGAGTGTACTATTGCAATCAATAACAATTCAAATGTAGAATCTGTTACAATTTCCAAAGGTGGTTCTGGATACACATTTGGAACTATTGATTTAGTAGCAGGTAATGTACCTACAGGGACAACAGCACCTGTCTTTGATGTAATTATTCCTCCCCAAGGAGGACATGGTGCTGACATCTACAGAGAACTTGGAGCAAGAAACGCATTAATCTACTCTAGAATTGAAAACGACACTGAAAATCCTGATTTTATCACTGGAAACGAAATTGCAAGAGTTGGATTAGTTCAAAATCCAAAGGCATATAATACATCGTCAAATCTTTCACTTGATAAAGCCGCTGCTACCTATGCACTTAAATTAACGGGTGCTGGTTATAGTTCTGCAACCTTTACTGCAGATGCTTTTATTACTCAAACCGTTGGACTTGGTTCAACTGCTGTCGGTAGAGTCGTATCATACGATCAAACCACTGGAGTTCTTAAATATTGGCAAGATAGATCTACTGCAGGATTTAATACTGACGGAAGTAAGAATACTACTCCAGAATATGGGTTCAGAATGAACAGATTTACACCAAACATTACGGATGGTGGATCGTTCAATATCGTTGGTGGATCTGCGACTCTCGCTATTCAAACTTCATTTACGGGTGTATCAACCGAAATAAATAGTCGTACTTATTACCTAGGGCAGTCCTTTACTGAGGGTGCTGCTCAGCCTGAAGTTGAAAAATATACGGGTAATATCATTTACGTAGATAATAGGCCGTCTATTACAAGATCGTCCAGTCAAAAAGAAGATATCAAAATTATCTTGCAGTTCTAAGGAATTATGTCACAGGAAACCAATCTCAACGTCGCCCCTTATTTTGACGACTTTGATCCTCAGAAGGATTATTACAAGGTTTTATTCAAACCAGGTTATCCAGTGCAGGCAAGAGAGTTAACCTCTCTTCAATCTATCCTGCAAAATCAGGTTGAGAAGTTTGGACAGCACTTTTTTAAAGAAGGTGCTAAGGTAATTCCTGGAAATACAACATATTCGACTAATTATGAGTGTGTTGTATTAGAAAACGCATACTTAGGAGTTCCTCTTTTTGATTATATTGATCAATTAGTAGGAGCGCAAATAACAGGACAAGATTCTGGTGTTACAGCAATTGTTGATAGTTATATTTTAGAATCAGAGTCTACTAGAGGACAAGTAACTCTGTATTTAAATTACTCTGGATCTGGTACAAATAATCAAGAGTCAGTTTTTAGATCTGGTGAACTTCTGACTGCAAATGTAAATATTTCTACTGCCAACACTCTTATTGGTGAAGGTGTTCCTTTTGCTTCCACTGTTCAGCAAGATGCAACTGCAACAGGTTCTGCTTTCTTTATCAGTAATGGTGTATATTTTGGTAAGGGAACATTTTTAAATGTTAGTGAGCAGACATTAATATTAGATCAATATTCTAACACTCCAAGTTATAGAATTGGATTGTTGATTGAAGAAACAATCATTAATTCTGATTTAGATCCCTCATTGACTGACAATTCAGCAGGATTTAACAATTTTGGATCTCCAGGTGCTGATAGACTTAAGATTGTCGCATCACTTCAAGGAAAAGATTTAAATGATTTTGACGACAGCAATTTTGTTGAACTTGCTACAGTAATTAATGGTACTCTTCGTGAAAGAAATACTAGTGATTATTCTTTTATCACAGATGAACTGGCAAGAAGAACTTATGCAGAATCTGGTGATTATTATGTCAAGTCTTTTGGTATTAATGTAAAAGAATCTCTAAATGACAACGAAGGAAATAGAGGACTTTTTACAGCAGATCAAACCACATATGCTGGTTCAACACCTTCTGACGATTTAGCTATCTATCAGATTTCTCCTGGTAGAGCGTTTGTAAAAGGATATGATGTAGAGACAACTGCTCCCTCGTTCCTTGATGTTCCTAAACCTAGAACAACAAAAACTCTTAAGGGACAACAGATTAATTATGAGACAGGTGAGACACTCAAACTCAATAGAGTTCACGGTTCTCCAACCATAGGTATTGGTAATACTTATGTATTAAGTCTTAGAGACGCTAGAGTTGCTAATAGTTCAACTGGTATCGCTGGTAAAGAAATTGGATTAGCAAGAGTTTATGACTTTAGATTAGATTCAGGAACTTACAGTGGTTCTAATTCAAACATTAACGAGTGGGGAATATCTCTGTTTGATGTTCAAACTACCACTGAAGTAACATTAAACGAAACTATCACATTATCAGTTCCCACGTTTATTAAAGGTAAAAATAGTGGTGCAACTGCGTTTTTAAAAGAAGCAGCAACCAATACAAAATCTCTTGTATTGTACGAAACTTCTGGTAAGTTCATTGCAAATGAAAACTTTATTATTGATGGCGTTGAAAACTCTAGAGTAGCAACTGCAATTACTTCTTATGGTATTGGTGACGTATTATCAGTTTTTGGTAGCGCAAATGGTGCTGAAGTTGGAGCCGCAAGAACTTTCTCTGCTGATGTGGTTCTTTCTCCTAATTTTAACATTGGGATTGCAACTATTACTGCTACGGCTGCTAATACATCAGTAATCAGATCTACTAATCCTCTTTTCCCTGGGCAAATTAAAGCAGGAAATATTCTTTCCTTTACTGGTACTCTGTCTCAAGATCCAGTTTTTGCATCTGTTGTTAGTGTTGCAACATCAGCTGTCACGATCACTGGTGTTTCTACAGTTGAAGGTGTTGCCAGCGGTGCTCTTCCAGCGTCAGCAACTACTTTGAATGATCTTAAAGTGCTCGCTGGAGATCTGGGTATTTCTGATGATAGCACTCTGTATACAGAGATGCCCAAGAGTAATATTTCTAACGTAGATTTAAGCAACGCTACACTAACAATTAGAAAGACTCAGCAAGTTAACATTGTAGACAATAAGTTATCTGCTGCTGTTACAACTGAATCAAATGAGACATTCTTACCGTTTACTCCTGAAAGATACACTCTTATCAGAAGTGATGGCACAACAGAAGAACTTACCTCTGATAAGGTTCAATTAAATTCTGGTTCTAATCAATTAGAAATTTTTGGACTTGGTGGTGATGATGAGGCAACTCTTGTCACAACTATTTCTAAGATTAAACCCAAAGCAAAAAATAAAATCAAGAATAGAGTCAACTCGATTGTAATTGATAAGTCTGTAAGGAGTGCATCTGGAATAGGTTCTACAACTCTTAATGATGGATTGACTTACGGTAACTATCCTTTCGGAACAAGAGTTCAAGATGAACACATTTCACTGAACTCTGCAGACTTGATTGAAGTTCACGGAATCTATGAATTAGCAACTGATCCATCTGTTAGTAATACAGATCCATCAGCACCCTCAATGACTCTTGCTGATTTAACAGGGCCAACAGCAAAAACCTCTGATCTTGTAATTGGAGAGTCTGTTATTGGTGAGACATCAGGTGCTCACGCTATTGTTGGTGTTAAAGAAACAGATTCTAAGATTGCATTTCTTCCCAAAAATCAAATTAGTTTTAAAGAAGGAGAAATTGTTGTATTTGAAGAGTCTGGAGTAAGAGGATCTTTAACTACTTTAGACACTCCTAGTAAGGACATTTCATTCAAGTATACTTCTTCTAATGGACAAAATGGTGAATTCTATGATTATGGTGTACTGAATAGAAAGAATGGTGAAGAAGCACCTCAAAGAAAAATAATTGCATATTTCTCAAACGGATATTATGAGTCTACAGATAATGGAGACATCACGACTGTAAATTCATATTCATCTTTTGATTATGGTACAGAGATTGAAAGTGTAAACTTTGTAAGAAATTCTGATATTATTGATATTCGTCCTAAGGTATCTGATATTGCGACGGTATCAGAAGGTGATAGATCTCCACTTGAGTTTAATGGAAGATCATTTAATGTAACTGGTAACTCTGCACCAAATATTCTTGCTTCAAATGAAGGTATTCTTACAGACTTCTCTTTCTATCTTGGAAGAATTGATAGAGTTTATTTGACTAAAGATGGGGCTTTCCAGGTAAAATATGGCACTCCAGCAGAAAATCCAGAGCGTCCTACTTCAGTCGATGATGCTCTTGAGGTAGCAACAATTTCCCTTCCACCTTTCCTCTATAATGTAACTGATGCCTCTAAGAAATTCTTAGAGCATAAGCGTTATAGAATGGTAGACATCAAACAACTTGAAAACAGAATCAAGAATCTTGAGTTCTTTACTTCGCTTTCATTGCTAGAAACAAATACTGCAAACTTATTTGTTCCTGATGCTAATGGATTGAACAGATTTAAATCTGGTTTCTTTGTAGATAATTTCACTTCATTCTTAGCTCAGGAAGAATCAGTTGATCTTAAAAATAGTGTTGACTTCAATCAAAAAGAGGCACGTCCTAAACACTATACAACTCAAACTGATTTAACACAAAGTCAGACTGGATCGGGTGATTTAAGATTTACAAATCCTGATGGCACTAACATCAGAAAAACAAACGACATTGTAACCCTTGATTATACCGATGTAGAGTGGTTAAAACAGTCATTTGGAACTCGCACTGAAAGTGTAACTCCCTTTATTGTTGGTTTCTGGGTTGGTGCTCTTGATCTTGTCCCTGCTTCTGATTCTTGGACAGACACAGTAAGACTTGAGGCAAATATAGTTCAAACTGAGGGTAACTTTACAGAAACTCTTGAAAGAGCATCTAGAACACTTAACGTAGATCCTCAAACTGGTTTTGCTCCTGCCATCTGGAACTCTTGGGTTAATAACTGGACTGGACAAGAAGAAGTTCTTGGTTCCGAAACTAGAACTGAAAGAAGAGATTTGGGAATTTTTGCACCTCAGCGTGGCACTAGGCAGCAAGTATTCACAACCACTACCTTTAGAGACACTACACGTCAAGTATTTAATACTGGCGTTGCTACAAGATCT
>Ga0213858_10000288_pt1 | contig 24464 bp, 9 predicted proteins | sample PICome_FD_160122 | JGI IMG/M metagenome (GOLD analysis project Ga0213858, IMG submission 160122) | Coastal seawater microbial communities near Pivers Island, North Carolina, United States - PICO245 | ecosystem: Environmental > Aquatic > Marine > Coastal | place: USA: North Carolina | collected... | reverse complement strand
AGAGTGATTTCAAGTTCAAAAAAAAATTTTTGCAGGGCCAAAACGCCCCTATAGGTTTTTTTTGAACTAGATATTGTAAACACACATAAGGAGATATGACTAAGATATACCACATCTATGCAAAAGAAGAATGTTTATATAACAATCTAAGTGAATCACAATTTAATAAAACATGGAATACCCTCAAGGGGATGGTTGGTCTAATGCAGACTGATTATCAACTTGAGGATTTGTCATATGAGGAATGTAGTGCCACCATTATGGACAAGACCGAACATTCATATTGACACTGACTACATACTACGATAGAATTGAACTGAAGGTTATTCAAAACTATGGCTAAAGGATTTAAAGTTAAAACTGTTGCACCGAAACAAAAAGCACCTGAATGGGATATCGATGCAATTAAGGAACGGATGCGAGGTAAGGCAATTGTATTCTGTCTTCCTGGTCGTGGATGTTCATATACCTTTCTGAAGAACTTTGTACAACTGTGCTTTGATATGGTACAGAATGGTATGAGTATTCAGATCAGTCAAGATTATTCTTCTATGGTGAACTTTGCCCGTTGTAAAGTATTGGGTGCAAATGTTCTCCGTGGATCAAAGCAAATTCCTTGGGATGGTAAGTTGCAGTATGACTATCAGTTGTGGATTGATAGTGATATTGTTTTTGATTCAACCAAGTTCTGGCAACTCTGTGATCTGGCTCTGAGTGAAGATGGTACAGAGCGTGAAATTACTGCTGGTTGGTATGCTACAGAAGATGGACACACAACCTCTGTCGCACACTGGTTGGAAGAGGATGATTTCCGTAAGAATGGTGGAGTGATGAATCACGAAACTGTCGAATCCATCAGTAAGCGTAAGAAGCCTTTTACTGTTGATTATACAGGTTTTGGTTGGGTACTGATCAAGAATGGTGTCTTTGAGAATCTGGAATACCCTTGGTTTGCACCTAAGATGCAAGTCTTTGAGTCTGGTGAAGTACAGGACATGTGTGGTGAGGATGTCTCATTCTGTCTTGATGCTAAGGATGAAGGTTTTGAAATCTGGTGCGATCCTCGTATTCGTGTAGGTCATGAAAAAACTCGTGTCATCTGAGGTTCGTTTTAATGTGCTTTATGCGGGAGAGACGATCTATGAAAATCTCTCGCATGAGGCGTGTCTCGAAGTAATGCAAGACCTTGCAGAAAGGTATTATGAAAGTCCTTCAGAAGGGAAGGATATGATCGATGCAAATTTAATCTCTATGGAGGAATGTTGAAATGGCAAGAATGTTTAGTGGTGGAAGTAATGATTTCCAAAAGGCACCACCGAAAAAGACTCGTCAAGGCCGCTCGGTGAATACAAAATTGGCCGCGTCCTCGCGTAATGGTAAAAAGAAAGCTTATCGGGGACAAGGTAAATAAGTGAAGATACATTAATTCATAATGGCTGCACTTATTTGTAACCTCCCCTCGGTTGAGGTTTGGGTTCGTAAAGAATATCTCACTGACCATCAATCAGGTCACGGTGAATTTGTAAAGGGCGTCTGGGTATCGGCAAAGTCGATTCCTGGGCGTGCTTTTTATTTTGAGACCTATTTGCCGGAATATGCGGCAATGTATGACAAACTACCTATAAGCGCGTTTCTCTCGTCTCCGGCGCTTCCAGACCCCGATATGGACCTTCCTAACCTGCAGTTCTGGAACTGTATGGACTATGGTGTTGTTGCTGTTCAGAAGCAATTTATTGGCTCCATGGACTATGAACTGTATACAAGAGATTTTGGTATTCAAAAAGGTACATACATTTGTACTCTAGACAATTATCACCAGGATCCTGATGCCATTGACTATGCAACAAGTGAAAATCCTGCTGAACACAAGTCATCAAACCTGATTGAACTAGATAATGGACAATATGCACTCTATCCAAACAATAGAATGCGTATCTATGATAACAGTTTGACTCCTGTTGACCCCAAAATGCCTGATTTTAAGGTTTCGACCGAATATTATAGTGTTGAAAACGGTTATGAGCGACTCGGAATGGGTCGTGAAGACGAATATTTCTGGAAAACCGCAAAAGAACGCGAAAATTCATTCAAAAAAGAGGAAAATGACTCCGAATAACGACTTTTTAGACAATTTAGCTAATGATCAGCATCAAAAAATGCTTCGTGAAATCGCAAATGATGATCTAACACCCAAAAAACACAATTTTAAGGTGCAAAAAGAGATTCATGAGAAGATTCGTAATGATGATGACTATGATGACTGGGAATACGGCACTGAACCCACAGTATTAACTGAATTTTAGTGAATAAATAACTCATAATCGCTGTGTTCTGGTGCCTTTAGAACGGGTAAGTCAATCTTTTAGGGATCTAAGTGCAAGTTTTCAGGCAAATCCCCTGAATAATGATCTTGTGGTGCTTAAAAATGCAAATGCTATAGCACGTTCTATAAGAAATATTATTTCAACATCCCCTGGAGAGAAGTTTTTTGATCCTGATTTTGGATCAAATGTAACAAAATTGCTTTTTGAAAATATTGATGAAATAAGTGCAATTTCAATTCGTGATGAGATTGAAAATTCAATCAATAATTATGAGCCTAGAGTTTCTTTGATCTCTGTTGAAACTACTCCAGACTATGATAATAATGCTTTTGATGTAAAATTGACCTATCGTATCATTGGCATTGATATTCCGCCACAACAATTAGAGTTTGTATTGCTACCGACAAGATAAATGTCCCTTTTAAATTTTTCTAGTCTGGACTTTGACCAGATTAAGGATACTCTCAAAAATTATTTAAAAACATACTCAAATTTCACTGATTATGATTTTGAGGGATCTAATCTGTCAACAATTCTTGATGTATTAGCATACAACACCTATATTACCTCATACAATGCCAATATGGTTGCAAATGAGGTATTCATTGACAGTGCAACACTAAGAGAAAATGTTGTATCTCTTGCAAGAAACATTGGATATGTACCCAGATCTAAGAAATCATCAAGAACAACGATTAATTTCTTTGCAGATTTGTCGAATGTTGCAAACCCACCATCCACAGTAACTTTAAAGAAAGGACCAATTGCTGCATCTGGGGGAAACTTTAACAATCAGTCTTATGTTTTTGGTATAACTGAAGATATTACTGTAGGTGTTATTGATGAAGTAGCTTTATTTGATCAAATTGAGATTTACGAAGGAACTGTTGTAAATCAGCAATTTGAGGTTGACACATCAAATTCAAATCAAAGATTTTTACTGACAAACTCTGGAATAGACTTAGACACATTAGTCGTAAAAGTAAAACCAACAGAAAATTCAACTATTAGTCTGAAATATACTCGTCAAGATGACTTATTTGACGAAAAAATGGGCTCTGCTATTAATGGCAACTCAAAAATTTATTTCATACAAGAAGTAGAAGATGAAAGGTATGAATTAATTTTTGGAGACGGTATTTTTGGTCAAGAATTGCAAAATGGTAGTGTTATCGAAGTATCTTATATCAGAACAACTGGGCCAGCGGGAGACGGTATAGTTGATTTTCTTTTCAGTGGAAGATTGGAGTATACTAAGGGAAGCACGACTTTTCCAGTAACAAGTGGAATATCTTTAATTACTGCAGATCTACCCTCTAGTGGTGGTGAAGAGATTGAAAGTGTTGAGTCTGTCAGAAAATATGCTCCTCAAATTTATGCAACACAAAATAGAGCATTAACTGCAAATGATTTTGAAATATTGATTCCGAATAAAATTTATCCTGAATCTGAGTCAATTTCGGTATATGGTGGAGAGGATTTGGTGCCTCCACAGTATGGAAAAGTTTTTATTAGCATAAAACCACGAAATGGCGATTTTATACCAAATACAATTAAAGAAAATATAAAGAGAGATCTTAGAAAATATTCTGTTGCAGGTATTATTCCAGAAATTTTAGATCTAAAATATCTTTTTGTAGAGGCAGAAAGTAAAGTATATTACAATCCAAGTTTAGCACCTAATGCAAATGCATTAGCATCAAAAATACAAGATAATATTACAAAGTACGCCGATTCAAGTGAATTAAATAGATATGGTGCAAGATTCAAATATAGTCAATTTTTAAGATTAATTGACCAAAGTCACTCTGCAGTAACCTCAAACATAACGACCATCAACATTAGAAGAGATTTGAGATTGGCATTGAATCAATTTGCAGAATATGCGATTGATTTTGGAAATGAATTCTATGTTAAATCTATGAATGGATATAACATAAAATCCTCTGCATTTAGGGTGATAGATATTAATGAGGATGTTTACCTTACTGATGTCCCTAATGCTGATAAAAAAACTGGAGTTATTAATTTAATTTCTTTAGCAACTCCAGAATCTACTACTCCTATCATAAGAAGAAGTGGTGTTGGTTTAGTAAATTATGAAAAGGGTCGAATAACATTAAATCCAATCAATGTTATTTCAGGAAAAACCAAAGATAGTCAACAAATTTTAGAAATATCGACATGCCCACTATCAAATGATGTTATTGGTTTGCAAGATCTTTATCTTCAATTAGATAAAACTTCTGTTGAAATGATTGTTGATCAAATCAGTTCTGGGTCAAGTCCATCGGGTTCCAACTACACAGTCAGTTCCAGCTATAGTGCAGGAAATATCGTAAGATAACAAAAACAAATGAAAGAAAACAGAGTAAAAATTAGTCACATCGTTGAGAACCAATTACCCTCTTATGTGAGGGAAGAATTTCCTTTGATTGGGCAATTTTTATCAAGATACTATAGATCTCAAGAATATCAAGGTGGCCCTCTTGATATAATTCAAAATATTGATGAATATTTAAAAAGATCTACAACTGATGGTTATGTCAAAGAAACTGTTCTGACATATGATCTAGATCGGTTCAGAGATGGCGATATATATGTCGAAAGCACTGAAGGATTTCCGGATTCTGATGGTTTAATCAAAATTGATGATGAAGTTATATATTATCGATATAAAACAGATGTAAATTTCGTTGCATGTATTAGAGGATTTGCTGGAATTACTTCTTATGGTAATGGTAGTGATGCTGAAGAATTAGTTTTTAATAATAGTAATGCGGCTGAGCATGAGGTTTACGCTAAAGTAGAAAATCTCAATGTTTTATTTTTAGATGAATTTTTAAGAAAAACAAAAAAACAACTTTTAAATGGTTTAAGCGATAAAGACTTATTTTCGCAATTAAATCAAAGATCTTTTATTAAGAATTCTAAAAGTTTTTACTCTTCGAGAGGAACTGATAAGTCTTTTGAAATTCTTTTTAAAGCTCTGTACGGAAAAAAAGCAGAAATAATTCGTCCTATTGATTCAGTAATCACACCTTCAGACGCAAACTATAAAATAGATAGAAATTTAGTCGTCGAAGTTGTAGAGGGAGATCCTGACAATTTACTTAATAGAACTCTCTTTCAAGATGGATTTGAAAATATTAGAAAAGCATATGCTCCAGTATCGAGTGTAGAAAAAATATACTCTGGTATTTCCACAGCAGAGTATTACAAGATAGCTATTGACGGATCTTTAACTCAAAATGATGGAACAACAGAATTGTTATATGGAAACTTTTCACCACATCCTAAAACCTATGTAATTGGTTCTGTGGGAGTTGGACAATCGTTTATAGATGTTGATACCACTATCGGATTCCCCAATGAGGGCACATTAAGTTTTCAGTATGATAATGGAACTATTGGAGTTTGTACATACTATTCAAAGACTGTAAACCAGTTTTTAGATATTGATGTTACTGGAATTACTGGAAATGTAAAAGATGGCACATCCATTGATCAAAATACCTTTGCATATGTTGGAAGTCCCACCGATAATGGTGTTAGAGTAAAAATTAGATCTGTTCTTAACGGTATTCGCATTCCTGCAAATACATATTATCAGAAAAAAGACTCTAAAGTAAAAATAAAAACTTTAGGAAAACCGGGAGAGTCTATAAAAGAAAATCACTGGATATTCAATACTGCTCAATACTATGAGGTCGAAAGTCTTATTCTAGTTGATGCTTCAAACAATACCTATAAATTGGTAACAAAAGATAATCACATCCTTAGAATAGGGGATTTATTGACTCTAACAGATCGTAATAATCAAATATTGCCAGATGAATTTGTAGTCACTGATGTTTTTAGTAATAATACATGCATTTTTAGAGGAACTGGAATATCTGATGCTTCTATTATATCAAAAGTAACTAGAAAAATAATAAAAGTTGATTCAAATATACACACCAACTTAAATTCATTAACAGCAAATATTCAAAATGTTTATGTAAAACCAGATGTTGGATTTGTTAATGGAAAACCATACTATGGCCCATATCATGAACATCCAGAAACAGGTGTTAGAATGGTTGGAGCAAAGCACACACCATTTCCACATGATATAATTGTCGATGATCCAAAGTCATCTAAAATCCTTGTAGCATCATCTTCATTACCTGCAGATTCTGACGTAAAATTAGATCCAACTATTCAAAAATTTACTATTTCAGGAACATTTGTTGTTGGAAGCACTGATATTCAAATTGTATCGGGAGTAGATCACAATTTATACACTGGAGATAGAATTAAATATACTCCACAAAAAGGTTCTGTTGAGAGAACTTTAGCTAATGGTGTAAGGATTGATCAAGAATTTGTTATTAGTTCTTTATTTGATGAAGGAATTTATTTTGTCAAACGAGTTAGTGATACAACTATTAAGTTAGCTAGAAGTAGAGCAAATATTCACAATGGCATTTTTGTAGAAGTTGAGGGTTCTAGTGACACCGTAACCATCACGAGTAATGATTTTGAAAAAGCAGAATTTAGTGAAAGAAAAATTGAACCACAAAAAATATTCAGAGAAGTAAAATCTCCATCTAAAGACAGAAAAGAATATAAAACCTACCCAGGATACAGTGGCATTTTAATTAATGGAGTTGAAGTTCTAAACTATAAATCAACAGATAAGTGTTTTTATGGAGAAGTATCTTCTGTCTTAGTTGCCAATGGGGGAGAAGATTATGATGTGATAAATCCTCCTGTTTTAGGAATAACTGATTCAGTCGGTTCTGGAGCTACTGGATTCTGTGCTGTTGAAGGAAATTTAAAAGAAATTAGAGTTATTGACTCAGGGTTTGATTATCTTAATACTCCAACAGTTAAAATCTCAGGAGGATCTGGTGAAGGTGCTACAGCTGAAGCTAAGATGGTCACAGTGCCCCACAATGTCACCTTTGATGCTAGTGGTATAGGTTCTGCCAGAATTGGTGTTGATACATCTACTATTGGGTTTTCTACAACACATAAATTTAGAACAGGCGAAAAGGTAGTTTATAAAACTTTTGGGAAAAAAGCACTTGTTGGACTTAATACAGATGCTACTTATTATGTAAATGTTGTTAATAACTACACAATAACTTTACATAATAATTTAAGCGAATCTTCTGTTGGATTAGGAACAGTTGGATTTACTGATTTTGGTGAAGGAATTCATTCACTTAATTCTTTGGAAGGAAAATCAGTAGTAAGTTCTATTGTCGTAACAAATAGTGGTAGTGGGTATAAAAATAGAAAAACTAACTGCGACTCTGCTGGAGTAAGCACATCTTCAAATTTAATCAACATTAAATCCCATGGGTATGATAGTGGAGAAATTTTAAAATATACTACTACCGGAAATGCGATAGGTGGACTGACAAATTCTTCAGAATATTATGTAACAGTTGTAAATGAAGATCAATTCAAATTATCTGCAGTTGGTGTTGGAACAACTCAGTCGGATTTCTATTATAAAACTAAGCAATATCAAAACTTTAGTAATATTGGGTCCGGAACTCATACTTTTAATTATCAAGATATATTGGTATCAATCACAGGAAATCTAGGAATTGGTACAATTGAAGGAAAGACTTTTGAAGCTCAAATTCAACCAATTGTTAGAGGAGAAATTGTAGATATTTTCTTAGAAAATAATGGTGTTGGATATGGAGTTACCAATATATTGAATTATGAAAGGCCTCCTCTTTTAGATTTAAATTCTGGAAGAGGTGGAGAGATAACTCCTATTATAACCAATGGAAGAATTACTGATGTTGTAATTGGAGCTGCAGGAACAGATTACAACTCTGCACCAGAAATTAAAGTTCTTGGAATTGGTACTGGGGCTGTACTTATCCCAGAATTAAATTCTTTGGGCAATATTGTTTCAATAAACATTGCAAATTCTGGAGTTGGATATGGATCTTCCACTACATCTATAGATGTAGTATCATCAGGAAAAAATGCCACCTTTAAACCAAATATTCAGCAATGGACAGTTAATAAATTTAGAAAAAATCTACCATCAATAACTGCGGATGATGTTTTTATATCAACACCCGTATCTGGATCTGGATTGCAGTGTAGTTATGTATATGCACCCAGAACATTGAGGTCTGTTTTATATGGGTCATCATCTGATGGAAAAACTTTATTTGGCAAAAAAGATTTAACTTTAATAAATGGGTCTGAAGGCACTTCAGATGCACACTCTCCCATAATTGGATGGGCCTATGATGGAAATCCAATTTATGGTCCATATGGATATTCTACAAAATCTGGTGGAACAGTAGTTCAGATGAAGTCTGGATATACTTTAAATTTAAAGACGACTAGACCACCAACAAGTGAATTTCCTCCAGAATTTTTTATTGAAGATTTTCTGTGGTTAGAGAGCACTGATGAGTCTTTTCTTGATAAGCATAATGGAAGATTTTGCGTTACTCCAGAGTACCCAAATGGAGTATATGCATATTTTTCAACCATTGATATTGTTGCGTCTGGAGATGGTATCTTTAAAAATTACAAACAACCAAAATTCCCATACTTAGTTGGAGATAGTTTTTATTCGATTCCAAACTCTTTTAACTTTAATCCAGCATCTAGACAAGACAGCATTGATCTGAACGAAACTTCCTGGGCTCGTAATACGCATCCATATTCTTTAGAAAATGATTATAGTGGATATGATTACATAAAGCAGTCTTATAGAGAAGTTGAACAAGAATCAAAACTTAAGTTTGTTAAAAAAGGTTCTGTAGATTCAATAGGAATCTTAACAGGTGGACAAAATTATCAAGTTGGGGATAGGATTGTCTTTAAAAAGCAAGAAAATAATTCATTCGTCCCAAGTGGAGTAGTTAATCAAGTTTCTGGTCAAGGAATCAGTACAATAAGCGTTGATACAATTACTTTAAACAATTTTGAATTTTATAAACTAGGTTCAAACCAAGTATTGGGGATAAACACTGCTTCGCACGGATTAATTAATCGTGATATTGTTACCATATCCGGATTAACAACTACGACATCAGAACTGAGAGACTTTGTTTCTGTTGGAGTGAATACAACAGGATTATCTCTTACCAAAGCAGTTGATAATATTGGTGCTACAGGAATTGTAACCTATTTCTCAGTTGCAGGTGATTTAGGAATGTCTGAAAATGATATTTTTAAAATAGGCAACGAAAATGTTAGAATTTTAAATGTTGATAGATTTTCATCAAGAATTAGAGTTTTAAGACAAGAAAATTCTACAGTTGGCACTTCTCATACCGAATCAACAAGTTTAAGATCTCTACCAAGAAGAATTGTATTCAATACTGGTATTAATACCAGTATTTCAAGTAAAATTAATAAAGAGTTATATTTTAACCCATCTGAAGCAGTGGGTTTAGCTCAAAGTGGTAGTATATCAGTTGGAATTGGAACAACTTTATCAATTTCAAATCCAGGGTCTGGAAAAACTCAAATTTTTGTTGAAACTAGAGCAATTTATTTACCTAACCATAGATTAAGAACAGGAGATGTTGTAACTTATCAAACAAATGGAGGAGATTCTATTGGAATAGCAACTCATTCCATAGTTGGCAATGGTGTTACAGATCCTGATACCACTCTCCTCAATCAACACTCGTCACTATTTGTAGCAGATCTTGGTGTTGATTTTATTGGACTTTCTACAGTAAAAATTGGTATTGGATCCACAGGTTCATTTGTTGGAGTTGCAGATACTACCTTACATCAAGGTCTTGTATACTTCCTTGGAATAGGAACTGGCACATACCATAGTCTTAAAACAACATATCCAGTCATTAAAGGAAAAGTTGAAAAAAATCTAGTAACTGTATCTACTGCAGGAACTCATGGATTATTAAATGAAGATACTGTCAATATCAATGTTAGCCCAGAGAATTCAACATCGATTAATGTTTTCTATAATAAGGCAAATAGAAAATCCATAATTACTGGTCTGGCTTTCACTTCTGGTGGAATAACAACCGCCACAAGTGCAACTGGATCAAGAAGTTCAATAAGTCTCAGTGATCATGGACTGGAAACTGGTCAAAAAATAATTCATATAGCAGATTCTCCATCTGGAGGATTAGAAACTGACAAAGAGTATTTTGTTTATGTTGTTGATAAGGATACGATCCAATTAACAAATGATAAATTCCAAGTAACAAAAAGTCTTCCCAATTTTGTTGCCATTAGTACGGCGTCTAGTGGAGAAATTTATCCAGTAAATCCACAAATAAAATTATATAAAAATTCAGTCGTAAACTTTAATGTATCTGATAGTACTTTATCTTATACCCAAAATGCAACATCCTTCCCAGCGTTTGACTTAAAATTCTATACAGATGAAAACTTTAATAATGAATATTTTGGTACTGGATCTCTTAATGACGACGGATCTTTTGATGTAACAAAAACAGGGGATGTTGGTGTAACAACTGATGCCAGAGTTACTCTTAGAATAAAAGAGAATACGCCAGAAATACTTTATTATAGATTATCTCCAATTAAAGATCTTAGCAATTTACCCGTCAATAAAGAAATTCGAGAAGATGATGATTCCCCATCAAATAAACTTACAATTCAAAACAGTAAGTATTCTGGTTCTCATGAAATAACAGTTTCTGGTGATAATGACTTCACATATAATCTTAGAGAAGTTCCTGAATTATCATCATACGCAAATAATGTATCAAAATTATCTTATACAACAAATTCACCTACTGCATATGGTTCTATAACTGAGGTTTCTGTAACAAATAAGGGTAATGGGTATGAAATAATTCCTGGCATTTCAACCATTTCAAGTTCTCTTGGTAGTGGAGCGTTATTAGAGCCATCTAGCACTACGATAGGTAAAGTCGAGTCAATTTCATTAACAAATATTGGATTTGATTATTCATCAGATTTCACACTTAGACCTACAGCCAAACTTCCACAAACATTTAGAATTGAACCATTAACTGGATTTGAATCTATTGGAATTACTTCTTTGGGTAGAGGATACAACACTGCTCCAAGTTTAGTTGTTCTTGATGGAAAAACTAAAAAAGAAATTATTGATGTAAAACTAAGGTATCCTTTAGATAAAAATGAAGTAGAGATTCTACAAAATACCAATAATCTGTCAAATGTTGATCCAACAATCATTCCTGTTGGAAACCCCAATGGCATTAGAGCAAAGAACTTTACATATGATGATGTTACTGAAGAAGTAACAGTAAATCTTAAAGATGCGTTTAGCACAAATGATACTTTCCCACTTGAAGTTGGTGATAAAGTTCTTGTAGAAAATGTCAGTGTTGGTATTGGATCAACTGCATTAGGATTTAATTCTGAAAATTATGATTATGTTAGATTTGAAATTACTGAGGTATTCCAGAACTTAGGTTCTGTTGGTGTTGTTACTTATAGCATGGCTGGGCAGGTTTCATCGGGACAAACAACTGGTAAATTTGATGCTAAAAACTCATCAGCAATTTTAGTTAGAGAGAGGGATTTCCCACAATTTGACTCTACATTAAGAGCAAATATTTTTGAAGCGGGAGAAAGTGTCAACAATGGAAATCAATCTGCGGATGTATTTGAGTGGGACGCAGAAAACAAATATTTGACCGTTGAAAGTTCAGAAGATTTTGTAGTTGGAGATATTATTAAATCAGATCAAACCGGAAAAAAGGGTTTAATTAAAGAAAAAATTTCTTTTGAAACTACTTATGATGTAGATTATTTCTCTCTCGTAAATAATGGTTGGGAATATGATAAGGGATTTTTAAATAATGAGTCTCAAAGAATACATGATAATGAATATTATCAAAATTTCTCATATTCTATTAAGTCACAAGTTCCGTTAGAGGAATGGGAAGATGTTGTATCCCAATTAAATCATGCTGCTGGATTTAGAAAATTTGCAAGTCTCGATATTGAGTCTAATCTCCCCAGAACATCTCAAACCACTTTGAGGCCAGTTACAGATCAAAGTGTTGATTTAATATTCAATCTACAAAGTGTAGCTGACTTAAATTGTGTTAATAATTTTGATTTAGTATCTGAAAATTTCCTAAGAGGAAGTCTTAGAGATTATTCTGATGAAATTTCATTTAGCACAAGAATTCTTCAGGACTATGCAGAATCAGTTGGAAATAGAGTTCTTTCTGTAGATGATTTTAGTGACGAATTTAATAATAATGCTAGAACCACTAAATTTGAAGAAGTTTTTAGGGGAAGATTGGGTAACAACAGAGCTCAAAAATTCATAGCATATATTCAAGATAGATTATTTACTGGCGAAAGGCAGATTATGCTTGTCAATGCCCTCTATGACACTGGGCGTGGATTTGCAATGATCAACCAATACGGAGCACTTGATACAGTTCTTGATCTTGGATCTTTTGATTCAGTAATTGAAGGTGCAGAATCTGTTTTACAATTCTTCCCAAATAAATTTGAACTTAACAATTATAATGTAAGATTGTTCTCATATAACATTGATACTAATACTTTAGGTGTTACCACTACACAAGAATATATTTCTGTTGGCAGCACTGTTATTGGAGAGTCAACAGCAACAGATTTCCCTGGTGGATTGGTTAGTATTGCATCATCAGTTGTTCAAATGGCTGGCGGTGCGGAGACAACAATTGTAACTATGGCAGGTATTGGAACAACCACTTCTGGATCTAGATCAGCAAAAATACTTGTCAATGTTGAAGCTAGCGATGGTTCTGTCGAATATGACGAATTGACTTTGGTTCATGATGGAACAGATGTTCAATTGATGGAATATGGTCAACTAACAATACATTCAACAGATGCATATTCAACTGGATCAAATATAGGAACATTTGGTGCCTCTATTAGTGGAAGTGATATAAGAGTGACTTACACTCCTATTGCAGGACTAACCACTGCAAGTGTTAATACAATAACTGTCGGATTGTCCTCTGAGGGATATACTGGAATTGGTACATATGAACTTACACATAGTTCTATTGAGGCCAAATCTACTTCTATTGGATCAACAACAATGCCAGTAGCTGTAGGAATTGCAAGTTATAGTGATGCATATGATGCAGCGTATTGTTTTGTTCAGGTATCTGATACAACAAATGGCAGATATGAGGTGTCTGAAGTTCTGATTATTGATGATTATAATGACGAAGATCCCGAAAATGTCCAAATTGTCGAGTATGGCAATACTCAGATTGGATCTGGTGCTTTTGTAGGACTTGGCACAATCAGCGCAAGAAGAGCAGGTGATGGATCAAATTATACCGAAGTAACTTTTACACCAGATGCTGGTGCAGATATTGAAGTAAAAACTTACATGAATGCCATGAGACCTGAAACCAATGAATCTCCAAGTCCTGGTGGAAGAGTTGTTGGTGGAGAATCTGAAATCGATTTTGGTAATGCAGCAATTCAGAACTCAGATGCAGTATATACAGGAACTCAAAATAGCGTTAAGAGGCAATTTAATATCCAACACAAGTCTCTTGATGTGTTTAGAAGAGTTGTTGATGGATCTTCAACAAATGTTGTTGACTTATCAAGTAACACTATCACCATACCCGATCACTTCTTTGTAACTGGTGAGGAAGTTGTATATGCACCTTCCACTGGAATTGGAACTCACGCTATCGGTATTGCTAGAACTACTTTCGTTGGAGTTGGATCTACAACTCAATTACCAACATCCGTATTTGTTATTAAGCAAAGTGATAGTAAAATCAAATTAGCAAGATCTGCAGAAGACGCTCTTAAAGCAATTGCAGTTCCTCTTGATTTGACTAGTGTTGGTGTTGGAACATCGCATAGTTTTACTTCTAAAAATCAAAACCAAAAGGTTATATTCTCAATTGATAATGTTATTCAATCACCCGTTGCAGGAACTTCGGTTACAACATTCATATCAGAAGGTGCAATTAGGAATACAGATCTTCTTAGATTCTCAGGAATAACATCATTCTTTGGCGCAGATTATGTTAGAGTTGGAGCGGCTGACACTGGAGAGATCATGAAAATTCTTGGTGTTGGTATCGGAAGTACCAATGCTGTTAGGGTTCAAAGAGGATGGTTGGGAACTCCAATCGTGGGTCATGATACAGGATCTCTAGTCACTAAACTCAGAGGTGGGTATAATATTGTTGATAACTATGTAAACTTTGCTGAAGCTCCCAGTGGACTGAATCCCGTTGAATTGCCGACAAATCCACCAGACTCTAGAGATTGGACTGGAATAACTACATCATCTTCGTTTAATGGAAGAGTCTTCCTCAGATCTGGAACAAGAGGATCTTCATCAGAGGCCTATTCCCAGAATTATTTGTATGATGATATTGGTCAACAATTTACTGGAAAAGAAAAAGAGTTCTCTCTAACAGTTAACAATGGTACTAATGTTAGTGGAGTTGCCACAAATAACGCAGTGGTATTGATTAATAACATCTTCCAAGGACCTGGAAATAACTATAATTATTCTTTAACTGAAGTTGGCGGTATTTCCAGTATAAGATTCACAGGAACTGCAAGTTCTGTTGGATATGATCCAAATAATGCAAATATCCCAGTTGGTGGCGTTATTGTTTCTGTAGGATCGTCCGAAGGATTTGGTTATCAACCACTTGTAGCTGCTGGAGGAACTGCTATTGTTTCTGCTGCAGGAACTATCGCATCTATTTCTATTGGAAATACTGGTTCTGGTTATAGATCTGGAATACAAACTGTAAATGTCTCAATTCAGAGGGAAAGTATAAACGGTGCCGACATTGTTGCGATTGGTACTGCTGCAATCTCCGGTGGTCACATCACTGGAGTTGCTGTAACAGATTCTAGAGTATTCTATGTTCCTAGAGATATTTCTAATGTAGGATACACTTCTATTACTGGTATTACTACGATTACAACATTAACTGCACATGGATTAAGTGTTGGCAATGAGGTAGTTCTTTCTGGAATCGCATTTACTTGCGATTATGCACCTGCTGTTGGTGTTCAAAGTGCAGTTTATAATTCTGTCAGCGGTATTATGACGGTAACCACATCCGCTGCACATGGTCTTTCTACTACAGGAAAGAGTAGTGATGTATTATTAAATGAACTTGGCATGTCAGCAGAATCTGATGGAAGTGCCCCTACTCACACATTCCCAAGATCAACTGATGATGCCTTCTGTGGAGTATCTGTCGCAGGTGTTGCAAGTGCAACTCAGTTTAGTATTAATGTTGGAGCAGGATTAACTCTTGATAACTTCATTACGGGAGGAACCATTCAACCTGTAATAATCGCACCTAGAGCAAATAATAACTCAGCTAGTGGTCAAGATCCTGCTTATGACGGAACTCCTGTTCTTAGAGTCCTGAGCACCACTCAGTTTGAGGTTGACAGTGGTATTTCTACTAGACCTCACAATTACGCAAGATGTGGTAAAGTAAATCAATTACTTAAGGTAATTATTGATGAACCACATAGTTATGTAAATATTCCGTTGTCATATAGTTCAGATTCTCTTGGATCTGGTGGAGTAAACGCCACCATTGATGTTGTTGTTGGTCAAGGATCTAGTGTCATAGATTTCTCAATATCAAACACCGGATATGGCTATGGAGTTGGACATATTTTAACTATTCCTTCTGGCGGTGCAACTGGAATACCTACAACAGGATCTTCAAACTTTGAAGAATTTAAAGTTGATATTTTAGAAATTGATTCTGATTTATTTACTGCATGGTCTATTGGACAACTTCAAGTTCTTGATGATGTATCTTCATTGTTTGATGGAGTAACGAAGACATTCCCAATCACCTTGAATGGAAATTCTTTCTCCATTCAGGCCGCACCCGGATCACTTATAAAAGTTCAGGACACATTATTACTTTTTGTCAATGATATTCTTCAAGTTCCCGATGAATCATACTTCTTTACTGGTGGAAGTAACTTTAGTTTTGAAGAGGCACCTAAAGCAGGTGATACATTCAAACTGATTTTCTATAGAGGAACTGGTGGTGCTGATGTTATTGATAGAGATATCATCGAAACAGTGAAGACTGGTGATGATTTGACGATTGGATATGATAGAAGACTAAAACAAACTCCTCTGAATATAAATCAAGATAGGTTCCTACAAGAAGATGAGCGCACCGTCTCTGAGATAACATCTTCAAGTTCTGTGGACACAAATCCATATTCTGGTGGTGGTCTTAGTGATAAGACTAGAATGTTAAGGCCTGTCAAATGGTGCCGACAGACTGAGGATAGATTTGTTGCTGGTAAGCAAATTAGTAAAGCGAGAGATCTTTATAATGCAAATATTTTCCCATCGACATATTTAATTAAATCTGTTGGAATTGGATCCACAATTATTAGTGTTGATAATGTAAGACCATTCTTTAACGCTAAGAATGAGAATAAAGTTAATACTGATTTCCAAAAGGATATTCTTTTCATAGATAATCCTCAGAAAGTAGCAGCTGCTGCAACAGCAGTTGTTGGAGTGGGTACAACGGTCACCTCCATAGTCATTTCAGATGGCGGTAAAGGTTATACAAGCGTTCCAACTGTATCAATACAAACTCCTGTTGGATTAGGAACAACTTCTGGAGCAACTGCCACTGCAACCATCTCTGGAGGATCTGTAACTGCCATTTCTGTTGATACTAGTGGCACTGGTTATGCACAAACAACTCATCCTAGAGTATTGATTGGGCCTCCAACATTTGTAACTGAAACAAATACAATTGATTCTTATTCTGGAGACTTTGGAATTATTACCGGTATCGGCACAACATCTATAGCGGGTGTTGCAGTTACTGGACTTGTTCTTGATCTCGTTATCCCATACGATTCATTCTTGAGAAATAGTGATATTACTCAACCATCTGCAATCACTGCAAGTGGAATTGGTACTGGTGATTTGTTTGTCATTAGGAATTCAAATGTTGGTGGCGGTCTAACCTCTCTGGATGAAAACAACGCTGTTGTGGGCGTTGGTACAACCTTTATGGATGGCGTATACAGAGCTGCTCATGTTACCACTGGTGTAACAACCGATGCTATTGGTTTTGGTCAAACTACAGTAACCCAAGTTGTTGTGAGTGTTAGTTCTACAGATGGATTGACTGGATTGGCAGTCAGTCACTTCTATGGCGAATATAGTTGGGGTAAATTGCAATTGACCGATAGAAATAAAAGTCAAGCATATACAGTAAATACCACCAACGGTATTACTGGAATTGAAACAGGCCCTGTAGTGGTTAGACAAAAATCACTGAAGGTCAAAAGTTATAGTACCTGATTCATACTAAATAAAGAAAAATCCTGCTCAAAATGGCTGCAATTATAACTGATCAGATTAGAATTTTAAACGCGAAAAACTTTGTTTCTGGCGTGACTACTTCTGATAATTCATATTATGCTTTTGTTGGATTACCAAACCCAACAGATGTTCAGTCTGACTGGGATGATGATCCCCCTAGCCCTACTGACAACTTTAGTCAAGCTAACGATACATGGGATACCATGATCGCTTTGAAAAAGATAACTTCAGAAGACATTAAACTTGTCATCAAAAAAGTATCTTGGAACTCTGGCACAACTTATGACTATTACAGACATGATTACAGCATAGCAAAAATTCCAAGGAATGGTAATGGAACCTCATTATATTCTGCAAATTATTATGCGATTAATAGTGATTACAGAGTCTACATTTGTTTAGACAACGGAACAAATCCAGAAAATCCAGATGGAAGGCCTTCCTTGGATGAACCAACATTTACTGATTTGGAACCGAGAGCAGCAGGAACGAGTGGTGATGGGTATATTTGGAAATATCTTTATACTATAAAACCATCTGATTTAATTAAATTTGATTCTACCGATTTTATGCCAGTTCCTTTGAACTGGGAAACTAGCAATGATCATGCTGCAGTGAGAGACAATGCTGTTGATGGTAGCATTAAAACGGTCATTGTTCAAAATAGAGGTGTTGGATTAGGAACTGCAAACAGAACTTATACTAGAGTTCCCATTAAAGGAGATGGGTCTGGTGCAGAGTGTACTGTTGTTATTAATAACGATCAACAGGTTGACAGTGTTACAGTATCAAATCCAGGAAAAGATTATTCCTTCGGTACTGTTGATTTAGTTGCAGGAAATGTTCCAACAGGAACAACTCTACCAAGTCTTGAAGTCATAATGTCACCTCCAGGTGGCCATGGGAAAGATATCTACAGAGAATTGGGTGCCAAAAATGCACTCTTATATGCAAGAATTGAAAATGATGATGAAAATCCAGATTTTATTACTGGAAACCAAGTTTCTAGAATTGGTATTGTAAAAAACCCTAAAGCATACAATTCTACTTCAAATCTTTCATTGTCAAAAGCAAGTGCAGTTTATGCGATGAGATTAGTCGGAACTGGATACAGTTCTGCAACTTTCACTGCAGATTCTACTATCACTCAAACTGTTGGTACAGGAGTTACTGCCATTGGTAGAGTTATCAGTTATGATCAAGTTACTGGTGTTTTAAAATACTGGCAAGATAGAACTCTTGCAGGATTTAACACTGTTGGAACTGCTCAAACAAACCCACAATATGGTTACGAATTAACAAGATTCTCGTCTTCAGTATCTGGGAATGGATCTTTTAGTATAGTTGGAACAACTGCTGGATTAAGTATTTCAACCACATTTAGCGGTCTCTCTACCACTCTAAATAATAGAACATATTACCTTGGACAATCATTTACAAATGGTTTGTCAAATCCAGAGGTCAAAAAATATTCTGGAGATATAATTTATATTGACAACCGACCAGCTATTACGAGATCTTCCAACCAAAAAGAAGATATAAAAATTATACTGCAGTTCTAATAAACCATGGCGCAACAAACCAACCTCAATGTATCACCATATTTTGATGATTTTGATTCATCAAATGATTATTATAAGGTTCTGTTTAAACCTGGATACCCTGTTCAAGCAAGGGAACTGACAGGATTACAGTCGATTCTTCAAAACCAAATTGAGCAATTTGGTTCCCACATGTTCAAAGAGGGAGCCAAAGTAATTCCAGGAAATACCACTTATGATACTGGATATACTGGTGTTTCTATAAACCCAACTCACTTAGGTATACCCGTCAGTGCATACTTATCTCAACTGGTAGGTAAAAGAATATATGGTCTTACTTCTGGAGTTACTGCTGAGGTTGTAAATTTTATCACTCCAGAAGAAAGCACTTTTAATATTACCACGATATATATTTCATATCTTTCATCAAACATTAGAGATAATGCTCAATCAGAGTTTGATGATGGGGAACTTTTAGCATGTGATGAAGATATTGTCTCAGGACCAGAAAATAATGTTTTTGTTGCCGCCGGAGAGTCTTTTGCGTCAACACTAACAGAAAATTGCGTAACTACTGGTGCTTCTTTCTCTGTAGATAATGGTGTTTATTTTATTAGAGGCAATTTTGTCAACATTGACGCACAAACTATCTTATTAGATCAATATGACAATCTTCCTACAGGAAGAATTGGATTTAATATTCAAGAAAGCGTTGTTAATGCTGATGAGGATCCAACTTTAGCAGATAACTCAAAAGGATTTAATAATTATGCAGCACCTGGTGCAGATAGATTAAAAATTAAATGCACTTTGGCATTTAAATCTTATGAGGATACTAATGATAATAATTTTGTAGAACTTGCAAAAGTTCAAGATGGTGTTATTCAGACTGACCGCGTTACTGATACTTCTCAATATAAATTACTGAGAGATGAATTAGCTAGAAGAACATTTGCAGAGTCTGGAGATTATACAGTTACCCCATTTGGAGTGGAAGTTAGAGACTCTCTTAATAATAATCTTGGCAATGATGGAATTTATCAAGAAGGTCAAGAAACTAGGGATGGAAGAGAGGTAAGCGATGATATTGGATTATATGCTATTTCCCCAGGAAAAGCATTTGTCAAAGGATATGAAGTAAGAACTTTAGATACCAGTTATGCAAGTTTTCCTAAACCAAGAGATGCTGCTCTTTTAGAAAATCAAGCAATAAATTATAACACGGGAGTTACTGTAAGAGCAAATAATATTAAGGGAGCTCCTGAAATTGGTATTGGAAACACATACATTGTAAGTTTAAGAGACCAAAGAGCGGGTGTAAGCACTGATGCTCCTGGTGAAGAAATTGGATTAGCAAGAATATATGATTGCGCTCTAGAATCAGGATCTTATGATTCGGAATTTTCTACTATAAATCAGTGGGACATTTCTTTGTTTGATGTTAGATTGCAGACAAATATAACATTAAATGAATCAACTACTCTCACTGTACCAACTTTTGTAAAAGGTAAGTATAGTGGATCTACAGCTTTTTTAAGAGATTCTGTATCAGATAGTACATCCATACAACTTTATGATACTACAGGAACTTTTCTTCTTAATGAACCATTTATCTTTAATGGTATAGAAGATACTAGAGTTGCCACTGCAGTAACAGCATATTCAATGGCTGATGTGAAGGCAATTTATGGTGGTCCTTCTGTGTCGGTTGGTCCAGGAGTTGTTGGAGCTGGATTAACTTTTGTTGCAGATACTATTCAAAAAGATTCTTTCTTCTTTGGACAAGCACAAGTTACAGATAGAATTCGTAGCAGTGGCATCAGTACTGTAACTAGTATTTCAGAAAGATTCCCTGGAGATCTGAAAGTTGGCAATATACTCGCATTTACAAATACCGGTATTGCAACTATTCAATCAACACAAACACTAGCTAGAATTGTTAGTGTTGGTAGTTCTCAGGTCACAATAACAGGTGTTACTACAGTATCAAAAGTAAGTGAAGGTCAAATACCTCAGGTAGGTGCAGCAAATATTGTAAGTGTATCTGATTTAAGACTGGTTAGCACTCCTTTAGCAGATGCAAGTGACAATCGGTTATTTACAGAAATGCCGAAGAGGAACATTGCTAGTGTTGATCTTAGCGATGCACAATTAACTATTAGAAAGTCTTTTGATGTTATTATTACTACGGATAACCAATTAAACTCTGGTGTTGTTAGTGGAAATAATGAGACATTCCTAGCATTTGATGAAGAGAGATATTCTCTTGTTAGAGCTGATGGAACCACAGAGGTGTTGACATCAGATAAAATGTCATTTACGAGTGGCAACACAGTTCTTCAAATTAATAACATTGGAACTGATTTGTCTGCCAACATGGAGGCAAAATTAGTTACTACAATTAAAAAAGTAAAACCCAAAGCAAAACTCAAGAGAAAGAATAGAGTAAACACTTTAGTTGTTAGTGCATCTAAACTGACCGGATCTGGTATTGGAGCTACAACTTTAAATGATGGTCTATCATATGGCAATTATCCATATGGAACAAGAGTTCAAGATGAAAGAATTGCATTAAATACTGGTGATGTTCTAGAAATTTTAGGAATTTTTGAGTCAAATAGCACTTCAGAGGCTTCTGCACCCAAGTTAACTTTATCATCCATTACCGGACCTACAGGTAAAACTTCTGATTTAATAATTGGAGAAAAAATTGTAGGTAAAATTTCGGGATCAGTTGCTGTAGTAGCGGAAAAAGTTGCGGATGAGCAAATTAGTTATATTGATTTAAATGATTTTGGTTTTAGTGAGGGAGAAACCGTTACTTTTGAAGAATCCAATCTACAAGCAGTAATTTCATCTTTAGATATTCCTAGTAAAGATGTTTCGGCAAATTATACATTTAATAATGGGCAGAAATCAACTTTCTATGACTATGGATTTTTAACTAGAAATTCCAACGCCAAAGAACCATCTAAGCAATTAAAAATTTATTTTAAAAATGGATATTATGAGTCTTCTGATGATGGAGACATAACGACAACTAACTCGTACAATATTTTTGAGTATGGTAGTGAAATTCAGTCAATTAATGGAAATAGAAATACTGACATTATTGATATCAGACCAAAAGTATCTGACTATACTCTTGCAGAATCAACTAGATCTCCTCTCGAATTTTTAGGTAGATCTTTTACTGCCTCTGGTAACTCTGCTACTAATATTTTAGCTTCCGATGAGTCTATTGTAACAAATTATTCTTTCTATGGTGGAAGAATTGATAGATTATACCTCGATGAACTAGGAACCTTTGTTGTAAAACTAGGTAATCCAGCAGAGAATCCGGAAAAACCAGACCCTATTGATAATGCATTAGAAATTGCAACAATCACATTACCACCATATCTTTATAGAACTGAAGATGCATCCATTCATTTCTTGGATCACAAGAGATATACGATGCGTGATATTGGAAAACTGGAAGATAGAATTAGAAACTTAGAGTATTATACTTCACTTTCTGTTTTGGAAACAGAAACTGCCAATTTATTTGTTCCTGATAATGCGGGATTAAACAAATTTAAGTCAGGTTTCTTTGTAGACAACTTTACATCTTTCTTAGCACAGGAAGATAGTAGAGTTATTAAAAATAGTATTGATCAATCTAACAAAGAGTGTAGGCCATCACATTATACAAATGCTATTGATTTAGTACCTGGCCCGGTTAATCCTGCAACTGCAGACTTAACATTAAATTCTTTAGTTAACGACCTGGAAGGAAATAATGTTGCAAGAACTGGTGATGTTATTACCCTAGATTATGATGAGGTTGAATATCTTGCCCAAGAATATGCAACTAGATCTGAATTTGTAACTCCATTCTTATTAAGTTTCTGGAGAGCAAACATTAAATTAACTCCAGCATCAGATACTTGGACTGATACTGCTAGAGTTAGGGCAAAGGTTATTGATGTTGAAGGAAATTATGCAAGCACTGTAGATATTGCTGCCAGACAGTTTGGTGGATTTGATCCACAGACAGGTCTTACACCAGTTCTTTGGAATGCATGGCAAACTCAATGGACTGGAACTAGAACCACTGTTCGCAGAAGACAAAGAACTGAAGTTACAGGTCGCAGAAACTTCTCCACCAATACTGCTGAAAATGGTGGAACTAGAACTAATAGGTTCCAAGCAACCACCAGAACCACTTTCCAAGATACTTTTACTGACAACTTTAGGGTTGGATTTAACTTTAGAAATGGTAGAAGGCAGTTAATTACACCACAGTTTGAAACCGAAAGTCTTGGAGATAGAACTCTCAGCAGAGAGGTAATCTCTTTTATGAGATCTAGAAATATTGAATTTGTTGGTAGAGGATTTAAACCACTAACACAAGTTTATCCATTCTTTGAAGGTGTTGATGTATCTAGATTTTGTGTTCCAAAACTTTTGGAAGTTCAGATGCTTTCAGGATCTTTCCAAGTTGGAGAGACTGTTTTTGGAAGACCAATTAAGAGTCTTGCTGCTGGCGGCGCATCATTTAGAACTGGATTCCAAATTAGATTTAGATTATGCCAACCAAACCATAAGTCTGGACCATATAATGCACCAACTAGAGTATATGCAAGTAATCCATATACTTCAACTGTTGGATCAAAATCAGATGAAGCACAAAGAGGTGAATTTGAATTATTTGCATTAGGAGATGCTGCAACGCTTCCCTCAACATATTCAGCAACATCTACACTTCTTAATGTTGATACCTTAGCTCTTGCAGAACAAGCTGCCGGAGAGTTTTTTGGACATATTGAGACAGGAATGATTCTTTATGGTGGCACTTCTGGTGCCCGCGCTAGAATTTCCAATAGCAGACTTATTACTGATTTAAGTTCTGATATTCTAGGAAGTTTCTTTATTCCTTCACCATCAATTAATGCAAATCCTAAGTTTACTACTGGGACAAAAACATTTGTTCTGATTGACAATAAACAAAATAGTCCAGAAGATGCTTTAACACTGGCTTCAGAAACTTATACTGCATCTGGAACTTTAGAGACGGTACAAGAAACCATTGTTTCTGTAAGAAACGCGAGGGTCGAAGTTCGTGCCGAAAGAGAGGAAGTACCTCGTGAGGTGTTTACAGGCACAACTACAGCTACAACTACAGTTGGTTCAACAACCACAACAGTATTGACAGGAACTACCTTCACTCCTCCTCCACCACCACCGCCGCCA
>Ga0213858_10000287_pt1 | contig 24636 bp, 11 predicted proteins | sample PICome_FD_160122 | JGI IMG/M metagenome (GOLD analysis project Ga0213858, IMG submission 160122) | Coastal seawater microbial communities near Pivers Island, North Carolina, United States - PICO245 | ecosystem: Environmental > Aquatic > Marine > Coastal | place: USA: North Carolina | collected... | reverse complement strand
TGCTTCATCATAACGAATTCCACCATCTTTATTATTACCGAAGTAGATACGCATGTCATCAGCGACACGCAGGTCGGGGGTTCCTGCTACACGCTTAATATCTAACGTACCGTCTGCATCAGTATAAACAAGTTCTACGTCTCCAGTTGTACCAAACTCAAGTTCTTGTCCATCTTCAATTACAAGCTTACCTGTTCCGTTAGCTCGGAAAATAAGATCGGTATCTGTAGTGGAAGTTGTGATGACGTTTGCATTCAAATTGATGTCATCGACATTCCAATTGTCGATTTTGCTGTTACTATCGACAAGTACGGCAGAACTCGCTGTTAAGGTACCATGAACATGGTCCAACAGATCTGTAAAATACCTACCACCAACAACCTGGGCAGCACCATTATTGTCACCGACGAATAAACGGTCACCCTGGTTTGCTTGAGTACCAGTACCACTTTGAGTTACGGCTAATTCGCCGTATGTAATAGTACCTGGCGCTGTCGTGCCTGTACTTCTTTTAATAAGGATGGATGATGCCATCAGAACGAACCCCCGTTGATCGTGATGTTATTTAATACGTTAGTTGCGACGAACTTGCTGTTTGTTTGGTCATAAACTAAAACTGACCCATCTTGCAATCCGCCTTGTGAGGTGTCGGTAAGGTCGATATCCGATAACCCACCGATACTTCCTCCACCGCCTCCAGTAGCAACTCTCGTTACTCTAGGTACAGATTGGTCTCCGAATCTTAATCGTGCCATCAGATAGTAACCCCCTCAAGAACACTTACAGAACCTTCTAAGACCCTAGATTTGACTCCAGTGCTAGAAGTAATAACGACATCATATACGTATCTACCAGACTTCATGGTGGCAGTTACAGCATTCCCTAGAGAAAGTTGAATTTGTCCAGCTGTAGCAGGCGATAGAATCGCAGCAGTTACAGTTGTAGACGTACTACTTGTGTAGTGTTTCTTAATTAAGCAAGCAACACTATATCCAGTCAAGTTAAAGGCGGTCCCGTTATCGTTTTCTACAGTGAAATCGATATTAAAGTCAGAACCTTGGTAAATCAATAAATTGGATACAGCAGAAGCCATGCTCTAAAGAATTCCTTCTATTATTTAGCTCATTGGTATTTATCGATCTTCCAGGAGACTTTTTACAAGACCCTTCAGTTCGTCTATTTCATCTCGCAGATCATTCAAGGTACGATCTTTGCGTTTTGCCTCTTCTCTTGCCTGGATATATGCTTCATATCCAGTCTGATCCATATTGACAATCGCATTAGAATTTTTATCCCTGCCGAGCTTAGAATGTCCCTCGACAGGTATCAACTCAACATAGTCTTCATTCATCATGCTAGAGCAATAATCCTTAAATCTTTAACTCTAGGTATGTATGGTTGATTGTAACCAACCAAAGCAATTTTGATTTGGAATGCGTCGAAGTTGCCAAGATCGTCAACAGTATATTCAAAATCTTCAAATTCTTCTGGATTATTCTGAGCGTTAATTACGCCACTATCAGGTTTTCCATCTGTGTTAAAGAATTCAAAATCAAGATCATCAACATTACCACCAAATCCAACAGGAACCATCTTATACATCACTCTAATGTTAGATTGAGTGAAGATATTTCCAGAGAGCATAACTTTAAGACCAGTAGCACCCTTATCAAGTCTAGCGAGTCTAGTGATGTAATTTGCTACACATTCTCCACCGATAGTTTTTGATGGTTCAATATTATTGTAAACGTTTGCCGTAGTGACGATAGAGCACTTTTCAAGATCAACTACAGGGGAGAGATTATCTCTTTCGGAAAGGAAATCAATCTCCATGGTAAATGATTTTTCACTATTCATTCTATTGATCTCATTCAACTCAGATGCAATCATCTTAGTTGCAGTAAAGTAATTAATTTCTCCAAGAGTTACATCGGCATAAGTGGTATCCTTGACAAAGGAAGTTTCAGCGGACACTCCAGATGGGAAAGGACCAGCAGAAGTTGCACTAGTAGCAAGGACACGAGCAACTAAAGAAGTCTCTGGTTGCTGTTGATTCTGAATCTGTGGTGTAAGTACATCCCAAGGAATATTTTGAGAGACTGTGATGTTTGGACCACCTGCACTGAGAGATGAACCAGCAGTTTTTCCAGTAATTCTTAAATTGTAAGAATGTGGACTATTGATGCTAATAACTCCACCTGTGGTGCTGCTGTGAGTAGTGTTGATCAGAGGTAATGGAATTCCTGCAAGGTTAAAGCACTCAACTACAGAGTTATCTGTATGTGCCTTACCTGTGCCAGTTCCAGAACCGTTTGTCCAGTTTCTACCAGTTACAGTGCCAGCTCCATGACCAACAACGTTGATGACATTTCCGTTGATTGCCTCGTATGCGACAACTTCATCACCACTTCCATCTTCTTCTGTACCAAGAATTCTGATAAATCCTGGATTAGATGCACTAACAGCAGATCCACCAATAGTGGTGTGGAGATCACTGGCATCATCAACAGTAATTTGAGATGCAGTAGTTCCAAATCCACCACCCATGTTAATTGCTGTGTCTGCAATTTCAGAAATTACACCATCAACTTTGACATAGTTGAGATTGGATTGCATACCATGATTAGAATGGAATACTCTAATTTCATCACTTCCAGAAGTAAGTAAGAAGGAGTTTGGTAACAAGCGGAGGAATCCACCATTGCCCTCTCCCAACTGTGCATTATTAAGAACAAGTTTCGAGTTTGCAGATGTGGTTGGAAGAGTAAACTTACATCTGTAGATCTTAAACATCAAATCTTCAAACTGAGAAGGAGTCCAAGTAGATGCGTTCTGAGACTTAAACAAAACACCGATATATGGTTGCTCAGAGATCTTTTCACCAGAGTGAGTAGCATCAATAGCATCCTTACCCAAGATAGAAATAAAGGTCTTATAGTTATTAGAGTCTGATGTCAGAACTAATGCAAATTCTTGTCTGTATGGGATGAATACAGGAGACTCAAAAGTAAATGTTGTTGGTGTAGATGCATCCTCAGAAATGAATACTTCTGCTGGTTCTTTAACAACCTTGGACAATGGAACGATAACTTGTGTTGGTGTTCCATTTACAACAGTTCTAATGTCAAGAGATACTGGAATTTCTGCATCCTTGCTTTGGAAGAACAGATCTACCTTGCTCAAATATACGCCTCCCTCAAGACCAGACTCATCTACGAGGAAAGTCTGTGCAAGTGGGTCAACGAATCTTGTGGTTGTACTGGAAGATGTGTTGACAAGAGTTCTTTCCTGTCTCATCTGCTCCGAAGTAACTCTTGCGTTTCTTACAGAAATGATGGTTTCTTGCTGTGTCTGAAGCAAACCAGAAGAGGTGAACTCGGATTCTGCGTTGGAATCAGAAAGTCCAGGAGTTCTGCTGTCATCATTTTGGTCAGTAAGTCTAAAGAGTCTAGTTCCAGTCTTAAACTTCTGATTACCAGCTACATTTGGATCAGAGATAAAGAAACTTCCTCTCAGTTTTCCTGCCCCGTCAGTGATGAGAGACTTGTCACTTACCTTTGCAATTGCACCTGAGGTTTCTCCGACAATATAATCATTAAGTTTTGGAGAACCATAGTAAGTTCCTTTTGCTTGATCTGCAAGTGCCTTAGTATCAATATTAATGAATCCTAAGTTAGAAGTATAATCACTCAAAGCACTGATGGTTGATCCATCAAGAGGGTTGATGGTATTATCCTCGTTTGGGGGAACTGCTTTTGCTTTAAATCTAAAGTTGCCGTTTGCATCCTTGACGTAAACAGTCTCACCAATTTGGAAAGGAGTGCTATTAGTCTTAGTGTCAACTGCAGGATCTTTTACAAGACCAATAATTTTTGGAGTAATATTTGCAGTCGATACAGCAATTCCATCAAAGAAAGCAAAGAACTTAGTTCTAGGTTTGAGTTTCTTGACGTTAAACTCAATATTTCTAGAACGCATAAAGTTGATGTGCTCTACAGAAACAACTCTATTGCCGAGAGATTGTTGCTCAATAATAGGAGTTACTCTAAAGCGAATACCAGTTCTGGTCTGTCTTGTGGTTGTTGTAGTAGTTCTTGTATTTCTAACCGATGGTCTTCTACCTTTTCCACCACCTTGTCTGGAACTAGAGGTAGATGTAGAAGTTCCTGTCCAAGTCGTCTGCCAGGAATTCCATTGGATTGGTGCAAATCCATTTTGATCTGCATTGAATTCACGAACAGTCGTTAAGAAGTTGCCCTCTACAGTTGGACCTTTGATTGGAGAAAGTGATTTTGTATCTACCCAGTTGTCGGATTCTGGATAAAGTGTGACATCACCAATGAAAGTAAAGACGTTAAATGGGTTGACGTTCTCTACTCCAGAAGCATAATCTTGCTGCAATAACAGTTCATCTGTAAATGGCAGAGTTATAAGACTACCAGTTTGTTTGATATTTGTAGATGATGTTCCAAAAACAAGAGGAACTTGAGTAGTATAGTGACTTGGACGTAGTTCGCCTGCTTCAAAATCAACAGAAACTCTATAGTCTGGGTGTAAAGTGTCGCTAGTAGCGAGACTTGCAAAGTTATCAACAATAAATCCATTCTTGAATCTATCAAGACCACTGGTGTCTCTAATAGACATGTTTGCAGTTTCACTTTCAAGTAAAGAAAGTTGAGTATAATATTCTAAATTCTTGATTCTTTCATCAAGTTTCTGAATATCTCTAAATGTATATCTTCTAAAGTTTGTCTCAACAATACTTACATCTTCTTCAACATCAAATACATATGGATTGTAAGTGATAGTTGCTAAGAGCATTGCATCATCAATATCTTCTGGTTGAACCAGAGACTCAGATGGAGAACCTTTCACAATCTGAATAACGTTATCTTTGTTGAGGAATACCTTGTCAATTCTTCCAAGGTAGTGCTCGTAACTAATAATTGTACTATCACTTCTTCCTGGAATACCAACTAAGTTTCCAGTGAAGGCACGATTATTGAAATCAAACTTACCGCCAGAGGTCAAAGTAAATGGTGCTGTTCTAGAACCAGATCCACTGAGATTTGATGGAACAATTGGTCTATAGTCGATAGCATCACGCAGAGGCAGACCAAGATAACTTGGAATCTCTTTATACTCTGATGCTGGATAGGAGTCTACTGTATAGAAACCAGTTCCACTTGTAGTTAAGAATCTATCAAAGATTACGAGAATCTTATGTGTTGGTGCAGTAAAACCTGCTTTTCTTACAATTCTAGAATAGTCATAATATTGATCTCTCTGACCATCATCTAAAGTGTAAGTATCAGTAATGTCCTTAGAACCTAAAACAATAGAACCAGCTACAATAGTTAAAGATGAATTTACTGCAGAAATAGTTTCGGCATCTGTAAACTTGTCATCACCTACAGGGATGAAGTAAACATAGTTACTATCAATAGAAACCACTCTTGCTCTAGATCCTGAAATAGATCCAGTGATAATATCATTAATTTGCAGGGTTCCAGTTAAATTTGTATACTGAAAACTTGGGAGAATTGGGTCTTGGTCATCCCTAGATTCTAAGATTGCTTTAATCTTAATTACGTCTGCACAACCTAAAGAAATTTCATCATCTTCAATTCTATAACCATATCCAGAAGTGCTGCTAGTCAGACCGTTGATAGCAGAACCAGTAGTATCATCAATTTTAAGGATCTTCATCCTTTCGGTTGTCTTGACCTTTGCAGATCTATCGCTTTGGAATACGGTAGCAATGACCTCAACACCAGTTACAGCGTTGTCTAGACCGCTTACAGTGACCGATGATTGAGTTCCTGCAGCTGCACTAAAAGTTGGGGATCCACCAGAAGTTACAATCGTTCCCGTTGGCATTGTTCCTCCACCAGCAGTAACAATGACAAAGAAATCATCAGCGTCAGTAGCGTCTCTGAATGAAAGACCAGTGCCAGCAGTTAAACTGAAAGATCCAGAAGAAACACTAATACCAGTATAACTTTGTCTAAAGAATCCAGATGGAGCAACTGTGTTATTTTTATTTGTGTTCTTAATAGCTTGTTGACCAATATCAGTCAAGAGAACACGATTATTAGTATCCTTGATTTCTGGTCTAGTTCTTACTAGAGGACTAGTAATTGCAGAATTAGTAAGAGTGGTAGATCCAAGACGAGTGATATTAAAGCTAAAGTTATTAGTAATAGCAGTAACTTTCGCTTTATGACTTGCATTGTTATTAGAGAACTCGATAATATCATTAAGTCTCAATTGAGAAACAAAATTAGATAAAGTTGCTGTTACTGTAGCATTTCCACCAGAAACTCCAGACAGAATAGGACCAGATCCAGGTAGAGCAACTTTTACGTCTAACTGAACATCAGCAGTAAATCCGCTACCAGCGAGTTGCTTAACATCACTGAAGTTATATGCATATGCAGCGGTGCTTGTAGCAAAAGTGCTACCATCACTAGCAAGAAGCGCTTCTGCTTGTGCAAACGTACCAGTTACACCATAAACGTAACCAGTTGTACCAGAACCACTTGCAATAAAACCTTTAGCGCCAGAAGTCGCTCCAGTAATTCTATTTCCAGCAGTCCAAGTTACACTGTTAGTAGTTAACTTAGTATAAAGAGTAGTATCAGCAACGTTTACTCTATAGATGGTAGAACTAGTGTCTCTTGTGCCATCTTCATAACTAAAACCATATACCCTAGTTTTTCCAATAACGGTTCCGTTAGCTGTACCAGGAGTAGTATTTTTCTCATCGCGCAACTCAATGGTCTCATAAAGAGACGGTGCTTGATGTGTATTGGTAATAAGAATGTGGTTACCGAAAGATGCACTTAAAGACTGACTATCCTTACCAATAAAAGTTCTTGGTTTATCTACATCAGTGTAAGTTGCAGATTGTTTCTCAGTTCTAAATCCAGAGATATATGCAACACCAGCAGACAGTTGAACTGCTACTTTATCCTCAGATGCAGTATTGTTGTTAGCAGTAGTGGCACCGCTGTCATATACTCCATTGTTGAATCCATCATTGAGATTTTCTCTTACATCAACATCAAATTTTTTGACGTAATAATCTCCAGACTCCTCTCTAGTTCGATTTGCAAGAACTTGATTAATAAATCCAAGATCACTTCTTACGACCTTTTTCTTAATGGATCCAGTATCAGTTCTAAGAAGTTCAATAAAGTCAGCAGAGTTAGGATCTGTGACATTCTTTTTAACTAAAGTCAGATTGATTTTAAATCTGTCTGCGCCAGGAGCGGAGAAGTTAGTGCTACCAATAGCATTATCATAAAGAGTCTCATCTTCATCTGCAGTGATGAGTCTTTCTTCTACTTTTAAACCAACTTTATATGTTGGAGTAGTTCCATACTGATCAAGAATAAGAGTTTGTTCTAGAACAGGTACAAAATAACCTCTTACAAAATAGATACCAGCACCAATGTTAGCGGTAGAACCAGTGGAACTTGAGTTTGAGTTGAGAAGTTGTGCTAATGGAGTTCCTGCAGAAATAGTTGTAGATTGATATGTGATATCTTCTTCACAAGTCAGAACTTCACCATTAGTAAATGTTGTAGTAGTATTATCGCTTGCTTTTTGTAAATACGTTACATAAAACGTAATATTATTTCTTTCCGAAGTAGCAGCAGAAATAGAGAATGAAACTCTAGCACGAACGCCAGATGTAGCGCCTTTAATAACCTTTCCGTCAATCGCAGCACGATATAACTCAACATCTAGGTTGAGATATGTGTTCTGGATTAAGACTGCGGGAAAATCGTTATTAAGAGTAATTCCACCAGGAACTACTACAGATCCTTCCTTATATACACCTTGACCAAACGTGTCAATCTGATTCTGCAGAATACTCTGCAGAGTCGTCAGTTCTCTAGCTTGAACTGGATACCCTGGCTTAAAAAGAACTTTTAGAAACCCCTTATCCGAGTCAAAGTCGTCAAAATAAGGGGCGATGTTCAGGTTGGTATTCTGTGCCATTTAGAATTCTATTACTACTTTGAGCTCTTCATTTTGGTCTGCCGATCTGGTGATCGGATTCCTATTATCTATGTAGAGGACTTCTCCAGAGTTGATTTCAATTTCTTGGTTAGCATAACCACCAATAAAGGAGAGACCTAATTCGTAAACAGAAACACCAATGGTGATCTGTGATACTGGAATTGTGCTTGTACCGAAAGTGGAATCTGGGGTTGCAGTGACGTTAGAGTCTGATGTAATTTCATTAGCACCAGAAAACTCAACGACGTTACCCTGATAGACGCCATCAGCAGAGTCTTGTACATACTTAAGTGTTTTTGTTGTCGTATTGTATGAAACAACAAATCCCTTTGCGTTTGTATTTGCCTGCGTAATAATATCGCCAGGTGCAAAGTTTCCGCTAGGTGTTCCCGCTCCAGATTGAGGGAACTTAATCGCTCTAGCAGAAGATCTAGTATTTTGATTTGCTACGGTTGTAGTATTGAAATCAAATGGATTCAGTACAAGACCAATTCTTCTATATGTGAGATCACTTGGAAAATCGACAAAAGCGTTAGTTGTCTCCAACTTAGTAGAGAACATCAAACGATAAGATCCAAGTTCTCTTGCAGCGTCAGATCCATGACCTCCATTTGGAGGGATGACAACATCTAGTGATGCTAATGTTCCACTACCGATGTTTGGAATCAGAGAAACATCTACAGTTCCAAATGTGTAACCAGAACCAGCAGTGGTCATAATAACAGATGTAACAGATCCAGATACTACTGTAACTGTACAAAATGCTTGAGTACCACCGTTGATTTCCCAATCACCACGAACAGGAACGTTTGTGTATGTTCCGTTATTGTATCCAGTGCCAGCATTTTCAACAGCAATGGTGTCAATAGAACCTTGACTAGCAGCAGATTTTACGAGGGAGTTTGCAAGAACTGGAATGAATTCAGAAGTAACAAATTTCAGAATATTGTCAGCATCAATAGTATACATGTACTTCCATCTGTATGAGTACACTCCAGCGCTATCACCAGTTTCAATAACAGTGGTGGATGTTCCCGTAGGTTCTACCAACGATGGGCGACCTTTGGGGAAGTCTGGACTTTGACCGTTATACAGACATTTATATACATTGAACTCACTATTCATTACATAATAGTTTGAGTCAAATAATCTTGAAGATCCGTTAGAGGTTGTTTTTGATGGTGAATAATCTGGTTTGTACATTGAATATACTTTTCCAGTTCCACCAGTAGTATTCACAGGATCAATCCAATCAATCCTAGGAATAACCAAAGCGGTATCTGCAATATCAACTCTTTTGAATGCCACAGAGTCTCTATATGAGTCTCGATGATACTCAAAACTATCAATGGGCTCGTTAGCAGGTGGAGAATCTGGTGTTCCCCATGTTTTTGCGCGACCAATGAACATGTACACTCTATTCGTACTGAGAAGAGTGTCCCTGAAACTTTCAGCGGCGTAAATTCTAAATTTATCAGTGACTAATGCCATGCCAATTGAGCTTTCTAGTTATTTATAATGATCTCAGACGGATCTCTGGGAGAAGTGAGATGTTTCCACTTGTAGTTCTAGCAAATGGATATTCTACGGAGAATTGTGTAGGATTAATGACTGCTACTTTGTAACTTCCATCAAATCCCGTTCCGCTTGTATGTTTGAGATAAATCTCCATTCCAGTGCTGAGATTGTGGTTACTTGATGTGGTAACGGTACATGCTACACCAGAAGAACTGTAAGTTCCTGTAACAATAGTATTAGCAAGACCAACTCCAAGAGAAGGACCAGTTCCATTGAAACCTCTACCGTTAGTTGCTACGGTAAATGTGTTTGTAGATACATCTCTAGATCCGTAGAGAATTCTTTCTACAACCCAAGCAGAACCATTCCAGACTTTTATCAGAATTTGACCTTCATCTGGGAATCCAATAGATTGAGAACTATTCCAATAAACGTTTTCTGCGGTAATGGTTGTTGCAGTAGCGTTTATTGATGCAGAAAGATATGTATTTGCTAATGGGGTTGCATTAGAAATAATTCTATCTCTCTGAGCTCTTTCAATGGAAACTGGATGACATGGAATCACGTTTGGTGTAGTTACGTAACCAGACCCAGAGCGTAGATTAATCACACCAGTTACTTCACCAGTGCTAGAAGAAATAGTGGTTTCTGCAAATGCACCTTGACCACCGCCAGCAGTAAATACCAGGATTGGTGCTACCTCAAAGTTTCTTCCTGGGTTGACAATGTTGACAGAAACAACTCTACCGTTTGATACGAATGCACTAAACTCTGCTGGAATTGGGCGGAGTCCAGTATATTCATATGTATCAATGGTAGTAGAACTGCTAACAGATGCCAGAATACGATCTGATCCCTCACTTGCAATTTGAACAATGTCATCGGGGTCTAAAGAGTTAAATGTATCTTCAATCAATACATCATCAGAAGATCCCAGATATGCGTACATAACGATATTAGAACCAGCTCTAGGTGCTTCAGTAAACTCAAGTTGAGACCCATTAAGATTATATGCGACTCCTGGTTCTTGATAAACTCCATTGATGAAGATCAGCAAGTTGCCAGAAGGATCGGTATCTGGATCATCAGACTCGATAGAGAAAGGACTTGTATTTTCGGTGATGATAAAAGTAGTAGCAGAACTATCTGCAAAAGGAGAAAGATCATCTAAAAGATTTATCTGTCCAAAGTAGAAGCAATAGAAGTCCATGTTACCCAATGGAGCTTCATTGAAAGTAATATCACTTCCAGTGTAAGTGTAGGACTCATTCGTTCCTTTGATTTGCAAAGTGCTATTCAAGAATAATAAGAAGTTATCGGAAGCTGGTAATGAATAATTAGATCCACCTACTTGTGCAGTAAACGTTGTATCTACACCGTCAAATGTGACATCATTAATCTCAACTTGGAATTCTTGAGTTGGAGTTCCTGCTAATGTTGCGGTGACAATACCATCATTAGTGTATCCAGATCCAGCAGCATTGATGCTGATAGAGACTACTTCTCCACCAACAACAGAAATATTTGCTGTTGCTCCAGATCCAGTACCTCTCTTATTAATTAATGGTTCAGCAGTATAAACTCCATCAGTATATCCAGCACCAGCGATCAAACCATTAGTGGTATTGAAGTCCTTAATTCCATCACCAAAAGTATCAAGTGTAAATGAACTGCTGTAACTTGATCTATCAAAATACATAACCAAAATGTCAGAACCCTCTAGAGGAGCTTCAGCAAAAGTAATTGTATCGTTTGCAAAACTATATCCTGCAGGATTTTGAACAATACCATTGATGACTACCATCAACTGAGTCTTAGCAGCAGTTTTGTTTAAAAATGTGCTAATGTCAGAGCTATCAACTCTAAGTTTGTATTGATTGTTGATACCATCAACAGACAATTGTAATTGATGTGAAGAACCAGATCCCAATGCAGTTAATCCAACAACAGATCCGCTTGGTGCATCCAGAAGACGGATCGTATTGGCATCAACATAATCTACGTAATATGCAGAGTTTGCAGTAAGTCCACCAATAGGAGTTCCACTTCTAAGATTTGGATAATTACCTTGATCTACATCGGGAATGCTTCCTGGATTATCAATCGCTTCAGTTAGGATTTGAGCTAAAGTAGTAATTGTACTCTGTACATTTGCACAAGCATTAGGATCAACTGTGATTGTTAAATCTACATTTGGTTCAATTGAAGTATATGTTCCTGTAGGTAAACTATTATTGATTGCAAGTAAAGCAAGATCCCTTGCATAATTATATGCAGCAATAGTCTCTGCTTCCTCTCCACCGATATGAAGAATAGAATTTGTAGGAGCAGTTCTAGTGACACCAGTCAGATTACCAGGATTACCAGTTGTTCCAACTGCTTGAGTGAGAATACCAAACAGAGTTGTCATTGCGGAGACAACGTTCTGACAAGAGTTTACATATCCACCACCAGTAGTTCTAGTAGCGTGTGACATGCTATCTGTAGATACCGCAGTAGTTACGATTGCAAATAGAGTATCAATAGTAGACTTAATAGCAGCACAACCACCTGGATCTACAGTGATCGTATTGTCAATTGTTTGAGTTAGTCCATGAGAACCTTGAATAGTAATGGTCTCATTATTAATAGCTTGTCTACACATATCTCTTGCGAGATTCATGATTGCTACTGTCTCTGTTTCTTCTCCATCAATATGAGAGGTTCCAACATAGTAATTTGCAGCATCATAGGTATAGTTGTTACCACCACTAGCAACATTCTTGGAAACTTCGTTGATAACATCAATAACATCATCAACACAGTTCTGAGATCCTGTTGGTACAGTGAAAGATGGATTTGCAATTAAATATTGCTCAACTGCTTCATTAGCGATAAAAGTCTTATTGGATTGAAGTAAGTTGTACGCATCACCATTTCTATCAGCAACATATCCAAGTGGATCAATTGAAATACTAGGATCAGTGTATTGAGTTCTAGAAGTGTGTGCTGCTGTAATTGGATAGTTTTGAATTACATCCTCACAGAGTTCCAACGCAATGTTGAATACCTGAACGGTTTGATTTTCCTCTCCAGCAACATGAGCACCACTTACATAAAGATTAGCAGCGTCGTAGACCTCGCTATTGCCACCATACGCAGTGTTATATGCAATAACCTCAACAATATCAATAACGTCGTCAATACAATTCTGACTTCCTCCTGGAACAGCAAACGCAGAGTTAGCTGGATCAGCAAGCATTCTTCCAACTGCTTCTTCTGCAATAAACTCTTTATTTGCTCTTAGCAGGTTTCTGGCATCTCCATACCTATCAGCAACTAATACAGTTGTACCAATGTAAGAGTTAGCAGCAGCAACCGTAAATGCATTTCCACCGTAACGTAAATCATTTGCCCATGCAGCAATAACTAATCTAGTGTCTCTAGCACAGACAGATCTGTCGTAATCTGGAAGTTGACCATTGGTAAGAGATGGATAGGTTGCTTCTAACCAACCAATTGTCTCTTCTACAATGTAATCAATATTGGAAATAACAAGATCTCTAGCATCTAAGAATCTGTCGCCACCAGCATCATATATAACTCTTTGATTTGCAACTAATCCATGATTAGTTAGAGTGATCTGATTAGATGTTGTGTTAACAATACTAGAAGATGTTGGATCAAATGCAACGGATCTTGAATTGACACTATCAACTTTAGATACTACACAAGTAAGAATTTTCTGGATATCTAAAAGTTGTCTTCCAAAAAGAAGAACTTCTGTTGGAACTGCTGCAGTATAATCTGGTTTACCAAGTGCAAAGTTAGCGATAGTTGAAAGTTTTCCAGTATTTTCTGCAGATGGTTTTGGTGTTACCAATGTAATACCATTTGTCGTTCTCAGAGTATTTGGTGGTTGACCAGGAATCCACCAGTTATAGAGATCAGCAGTCAAGAAATCTCTAGTTGGCATTGGTCTGAAGTCTTTGAAGACAGTCGTATCAATTAACTGTGAACCAAATACTTTAAATCCTGCTGGGTGTGCAGCAAATTTGACAGGACTCTTCCAGTCTGCAATATTGACAGAAGACGAAATCTCATAGGAGAACTCTTGGAATCTATTGCTGTCATAAAGTCTCTGTTCGTTGATATCAAGGAATCCTGTGGTTCTTTCCCACTTATTACCCGAAATGCTGATTGGAGAAACTTCAAATGTAGCATCTGCTCTGTCAAATGCATGGATTTGACCGAAAGCAGCAGTTTGATCACCAAATACAGGTTCACCTACCTTGAACTCACCATCAAAAATCTCAACACTAACAACTCTTCCTTTTGAGTCCCAATTCTTAACTAAACCTCTAGCAGTAAAGGAACTGGATGATGCACCCTGATAGATAATTTCACCAATAGCGAAATTAGCTGGTTTCATGAATGCTTTGATATTATCTCCAAGATCCGTTGTTTCAAGAACGAATGTAGCGAGACCATTGTTACCTAAAACTGGTTGAGATGTAAAGTTAATGTAAGTTCCAGCATTAGCATTTGCAAGAGAAGTTGCCAATCTAATCTGATTATTTGCCAATCCATTTGCAACAGTATCTTCAATGGCATAATAAGTTGTGCCCGCAACCAGAGGTTGAGGTAAGATGCCAAAAATTTCTTTCAGAGTGACCGCAGTTCCAGTGGGAATCTTGGTGTCATACGGGAAGTTAACAGTGCTATTAGAAGTCAATGCAACAAAGTTATGAGATACTTTTGCTTTAACAACTGGAGCTGCTAAGAATCCTCTTCCAGGGTTAATGACTTCAACCTCTTGGATAACTTCGTTTTGGATGATTGGATTTAACTGGAATGCAGAACCACTAGAGTTTTCAAGAACAATTTCAGGTACAGAGACAAAAGAAGATCCTCCATCAATTACCTGCAGATAATTAATTTGTTGAGTTCTAATTAACTGCAAATTGTATGTTGTATTCAACTCTGGTTTCAGAGTTCTATCGTGACTGTAGTTGTAGGTGATGTTATCGCCGCCAATCTTAACAATCTCACCAAGATCAGATGACTTAAGTAAGATAGATGCTCCGTCACCAGTTCTCTGGAGAATATTGATAACTGGAGCAGTCTCAAATTGAGACCCACCATTCTCAATAGTAATATTGGTTACACCCTGATTAGCAAGTTCGGCGTTAAGGATTGCATTGATTCCATTACCACCACTAACTTCAACGTCAGGAGAAGAAAGATATCCAGATCCACTATTGGTTATAGTTACTGAGTCGATAGATGCATTAATCTTTGTAATAACTGTTGCTGGGTTTGCATGAGAAAGACCAGTAACAGTCAGAGTAAAGTCATCAGTTCCATCAGCACCACCAGTAATCTGAGCACCAGAAACCGTGATTACGTCTCCTAGTACATATGTACCACCACCAGCGGTAACGGTAACACTTGAGATATCTTGAGTAACCGCATCGATGATAACAGTAAACTCGACATTAGTTCCTCCAGTTGGAGCGACAGACTTTTGAGTTACTCCTGTATAAGTTCCAGCAGTGAAGTTTGCGGATGTATTTTGAGATGTAATTGAAACAGCATTGACAGATCCATAATACGGATCATCAAGAACGATGGATGGTGGTTCTCTATAATTAGAACCAACCCCAGTAATAGTTAAACTCTCTAAAGATCCTGCATTTGGTCCTGTAGTAGGAACAACTGCTGCCACTGTTGCTTGAGTTCCACTAACAGAACTAATAGATGCTGAAGATGCAGAAGAATATATTTTATTAGTATTTGAATTAGCAGAGGTAAACATAATATACCCCTTGTTTGCTGCTCCAGTTACATTATTCCTGAGTGGTTCTACTCTTACGGTAGATGTATCAGGAGTCCAGGATATAACTTTACCTCTGGCAGTTTGATTTCCAACTACTTGCTGGGAGGTTACAATTTCTCCAGGGAAGAAGTCACCAAGAACAGATGTTACAGATAGATCAACAAAATCGGGCATCGTAACTACTGCTGTAGGTAAAGAGCTGCCGTTATATCCAGATCCTTGATTTGTGATTGATGTAGAGGAAAGTTCACCAGCAATGGTAGCAGTTGCAGTTGCACCAAATCCAGATCTAGTGCTTCCAGTTAAAGCAGGTAAAGAAGAGTAGTTTCTACCTGGATCTCCAATTGTAATTGCACCAATACCACCCTTAGCATAAATCGAGTTGGTGATATAAGATATGCCATTTCCAGTTCCAGAGTATCCAGATTCGGGTTCAATGTTTACTGTATATGAAATACTTTGATCAGTTACGGATGTAACGGTATTGGTTCCGATTACTGGATCATTAATTACATTAAAATATGATCCAGATCCACTTGTAGTGCTGTTAATATCAAAGAAGTAGAAAATACTAGCAAGATCTTGGACTGTAATAGTAATAGATTCTTGCTCGCCAGTGATTATGTCATTTTCAACAGCAAAAATATTTTTATAACTGAATATGTCTGTATTATCAGCATCTTTAGTAAACGCTAATCTCTTTCCAGTATGAGACGCATCTGAGACATCAAACTTATATCTGTGACCATTAATAAATTGATATTTTGCCTCTTTGACATATGGTAATGCAGATGTGACATTTGCATCAGCAACAGTCCCAAAATTTCTCTTTACAGCAGCTCTTCTATTGCTATCAACTCTGACGACAGAATAGTCAACTTTATCGTAGGCAGATGGAGTAATTCCAGTAAGTCTAACAGTATCACCAACATTAAGATAATGTGCAGAGCTGGAATGTATCACTAATTCTTTCTCTACCTCTGTGAGTGTAATAGTAAATCCAGAACCAGCAGAAGGTGTTAGATTATTGCCTAGGTTTAAGTTAATAGCAGAGATAGTGTCTCCAACCTCATATCCAGTTCCAGGTTGAGTAATTGTTACTGTAGTAACTGCACCGCCACTTACAACGATAGTTGCTTTACCATTTACACCATCACCGTTAGTAGTTAAAGGTACATCGGTATAAGTTCCATTCAAATAATTGGATCCACCAGTAATCGAGGACCATCCACCCTGATACAGATTTCCATCTGTCCTAACTCTTTGGAATGTCCACTCAACACCACCAACACCATCAATGACAGTTCCAGTAGTGTGAGATGGAATAGTTGCTCCAGAGGTTCCTGCTGCTTTTGCTCGGTATACATTTCTACCGTTAAGAACAAGATCACCTTGCTCATATGCAGTACCAGTCACCCAATCAGACATTAACTTAGCACTTTGTAAATTAAAATACTTAAAGTAGTAATCATCATTATAAACTTGTACTGTAATATCTTTCGAGAAAGAATTGTCAGTTATGGACGGAGTGATTAAATCTCCTACCTTTACATAGTGATTTTCAGTAGTATTGATTGTTACCGTAGAAACATCATCGGCATCAACGGCATATGCCAAAGTATTGACTGCAACTCCAGTTACAGAAGAGATAACTCCACTGAGACCGCTGCCGCCAGTATCTTCCTCATCGAAGGTAAGTCTATCATTTACTTTGTATCCATTTCCAGCACCTTCAATTAAGTATTGATCTACTCCGCTAGAGGAATACTTATTTGTAGAAGATACAAACAGGGAATCTGCTTGAGTTCCTTTTACTAATGGATAGTATGCAAAATAACCAATACCATCCTCATCGTATTGGAAAAACTCTCCAGTCTCAAGAGTAATAATAGTCGTAGTATCCTCCAATGCAAGGAAGAAGAATTCGATGTCCTTAAGTTGCTTTCTCTTAACTGTTAGCGCATCAACATTAATAAATGGTCCTTTGTAACGAATGGCATCTTCAGTAAAACCTTTCTGCAAACCATTTCCGTTCCAGTTAACCTCATCAGCTTGACCATAGAATTGTGGTCCAACAAAGTAGGGGAACTTAGGTCTACCAGTTACACCGTCAATACTACAGAAGTATGCATATACGCCATCTGGATATTCTGGAGTAACACAGAATCTACCATTGTATTGATCAAGATCACCAAGACCCTCAACGTACTCATAATCTTCAATATAAGTTCCAAGAGGATCTGTTAGACCTACTACCAAAGAACTTCTAGATGATTTAATTCTATAACTGGATGCAAGTTGTTTATATTCGTTAAATGGATTTTTATTTTCAGAATCTTTAAAACCGTATGGTCCATAAATTGGGTGTCCGTCATACGCCCAACCAAGAATAGGAGAGTGTTTGGTTGGATTTAATTCTGCATAACTATCACTAATATTGTCTTCAAGAATAAAACGAAGTGCAACGGGATTGAACATATGTCCATATTCACCGCCATAAATCAAGAAGTTAGTCCCTTCAAAAGATCCTCCGTTTGCAGGATCAAGAGTTTTCCTTGGAACATAAGTATTTGGATTTACTCCCAACTCAGGGGCACTTGCAGCTTCATTGTAAGTAAGTTCAGTTAATTTTGTTTGGAACTTTGCACCTTCACCAGGATATACAATAAAGACCTCTGTATTACCTGCGGAGTATCCGATACCTTTATTTGTAACTACGATGTTGGTGACAATGTTAGTATTTTGATCTACTTGAGCAAATGCGGTAGCACCAACTCCATCACCGACAATAACAACGTCGGGTGGACCAAAATATCTCTCACCACCAAAAGTTACAATAATACTTTCAATTTTGCCATTCAGAATTGATGGATATGCAACAGCACCGTTACCAGACACCAATGAAACGTTGGGTGGATCAATATAAGCGGTTCCTGGATTTGTAAGTGAGATTGCACTGATAGGTCCTCTAACAACTGCCTCTCCAGTCGCTCCAGAACCGCCTCCACCAGTGATATTGATCGTTGGGACCGAAGTATACTTAGAACCAGAATTGGTGACGTTAATGGACGTTACAGCGCCGTTTGTGATGTTACATGTAGCGGATGCAGCGTTAGTAGCAGTTGTTCCACCACCAATGATAGAAATAATTGGTTCAGTAGTATATCCAGATCCACCATTAGTTACGTTGATGGAAATGACCCTACCATCGATAGATGTTGTTGCTGAGGCAGGAGTTCCCTCATACTGCCACTCAACTTGACCCAAAGTTATGATTCCAGATGTATGTGTTGGATATACATCTGGAGAAGTCAGTCCAGCGGTAACTGCTCTGTATCTGTTACCATTCCACTTTACTCTCGTCCCAATAGCGTATGTTGCGTCGAGCTCGTAATCACTTTCAAATTCAACGATGGGTGGGTTTGCTAAGTCAAATCCATCTCCACCAGAAATTGTTTCAATACTAAGGATTCCGCCAAATCTTTTCTTATCTTCAGACTTATATGTGAAAAATGGAACTCCATTAACACCGATACCAACTTGACCAACAGGAGTGTCTTGCTTTGTACTTTTTACCTGTGGGACCAGTGGAATACGTTTTAGATATCTTTGATTTCCAGGATCTAAATCGTCATTTGCAAAAGGACCAATTTTATAACTAGGAATACCACAAGAAGCTACAATAGCATCATCACTACTCTTATATGTGTTTTGAATATCTGAGGTAAAGTCCTCAATCTGCTGTCTAACACTAGAGTAATCACTCTTACCAAACGAAAACTCTCTGGTAGCAATAAAGTTACCAGTAACACCTTGATTTGGAGTTGATGGAATTGTAATATTGAATGTTGTAGGTGATCCAACACCATCGACAGGAAATTCAGAGTTATAAATGTCTTCTGGACAATTTAAGATTTTTACAACATCATCACGAATTAATCCATGTGGATCGTCAGTCGTAACAGTTGCAGTTACACTTCCATTTGCATTTGGAGTAGAAAGCGTGATTGATTTTCCTGCAAATGCTTTTCTAACGTTATATACAAAGGAATCCCAAATAGGATCAATACTGTCAAAACCAGGAGACAGTGGTGTTGTAATTTTACTATCTGGCAAGTAATACTTACCACCAGAGTTCAAATTAATACCTCTAGTGCCTCCAAATAGAGAAAGTGAAATCTCTGAATTGTCTACATTAGAAAATCCATAGACTTTAAATGCAGAGATAACTGGTTGACCAGCAATATGCTCAGAAATGACGGTATTATCTCTTGCTCTTGCACAACCAAGAAATTGTGTTACTGTTTTTTCCGTATACGAAATAATTTCGTTTTCAATACGGAATTTTCCATTTAACTCTGGCCAACCAAGTGTAGAATCGACAGTAACGATAGTATCGTTAACAACATTGTCACCAATACCAAAAGCAAGTGTAGTTTTGTAAGGAGTTATAAATGTTCCTTCGGAATTATTGGTATCTACGTCAATTTCGTAAATAACACCTTCTTCAGTAAAAACTTCAACAACACTCTTTACATAAATTCTTGCAGAGTTGACATCTGGGTCAGTTGGGTCATTTTCTTGTAGTAAAACTTGCCCAACAAGCTCCATTGGGTTGCCAGAAAGTTTCTGAGCTCTAATAACCTCTCTAGAAACGTAAAATGCGTCAGATGGTTTGAAAATTCTGTCTCTTGGATACTTAACTTCCGACTCAACGCCGAAAATTGTTCTCATGATGAATTGGAAAGACCTTGTAGTGCCTTTAGAGGCATAAAAATCTTTAATTCTCTTTACAACAACGTTCTGATTGACAGATTCGTAAAAATCCTTTGGGTAGTTTGCGAGAAACTGCTCTTTAAACTTCTCAAGAATATAAAGAGGGAAGATATTGTTAAGATTGGTGACAGTTGCACCAGTAGCATGAGTTTCAGCTGCAGTTTCCTCAAATACAAAATCTGCAGTGGATCCTACAGAGGAAACTCCAGAAAAACCTCTTACACAGTTTTGGAAGGAAGTTGAGATTTTACCATTATAGTAAATAATCTCATTTCCAATCTTAATGAGACCCTCATTTGGAAAATCTCTAGTATTAGTAACGTCAATACTAGTTGCAGACGCAGTAGCAGCAGAAATGAGATTAGTCTCAGTTACTAGATCGCCATATTGGTCAATATTGTAGTATTGATCCCAGTTTTGAACAATATCAAGAGGATTGCCCTTTAGTTCTTGAGATCCATAGTATTTCTTAATAAAATCTACAAACGTAGAATAATCTTCCCTGACGAATTGTGGGAATTGTGCGAATATTCTATCCGAGACTTTTGATTTGGACTCAGGACTAACAACTGAAGGAACTGGTGGTACAGTTACCTGAGTTGTGGGCGTAGTCCACGAACTAACTTTCCAAGAAGATGTAGGCATTCTCGACTTTAATTATAACTGGACTCTAAAGTAACTCCAGTTCCAGAAATATTGGAACCGCTGCTGATAACGTCTTCAACAACGTTAACCACAGTATTATCTATGCCAATTGTCAGATAGGTTTCTCTGAGAGAAATCAGGTCATTTGACTTTGGAACCGCATTAATACGGATTTGATTAATTACATATGGAGTGTCTCTAATAATTACATCATTAATTACTACTTCACCTAAGACGTAATCAACAGAACCCCACAAACCATCAATAAACTCTTTTTCTCCAGTGTCTTTGACATAAAAGAGTTGAAGCGATCCTCTACCATCATCTTGCAGGTAATATGTATTGACCGCATCACCAGCGATGTTAAATCCTGTTGTGGTTACTGATGGTCTGTCAGTAGAGGAGAAGATAGCGTTTCCATAACATACCTTATAGTTCACTCTTGCGTTCAATGTAACAGGAACATTCTTTCTCATCATAATCTTGGTGATGTTTGATGTGAAAGAAGGATCGGAGTCGTCAATGATTTTTTGTAGTTTGGAATACTTAAATTTTCCACCAAACTTATTAAACTCAGAACCAGAGTTTAAGATGTTAAATGCAGCGATAACAATATTTTTCAGATCTGCTTGAGTCCTACGAGTTAAGTTAGGATTGAAATATACGAAACTTGTAATATCGATGTAAAGAACCGATGGATCGATGATTTTTGGTTCTACAGCAGCAACAGAGTATTCTCTAAGTTTTTTGAGAATATTATTTTTTTCTGCAAGAGAAAGTTTATCTGCATTCTTAGGTTTAATTGCTAAGAATACTTTTCCATACTCAGGGGGATCTGCTTCTTCACCACCGTAAGCGGAAATAGATTGAATGTTTGGATAAATCTGTGGTAACAAGACTTCATAGTCTCTAGTTGAGACTGCTCTACCAAAAGCAGAATAAAATTTAGGAGCAGAGAACTTAATTGACTCTGTAGATTCTTGAACCGCACCTCCATCTGGATTTGTGACTAGAGTTGTAGTAATTCCAGATGTAATTGTATTACTATTGTTATCTCTAACTGTACCAATAAAATCAAAGGAGGTTAATCCGTTTGCACCTGCTCCACTACTGGTAGTGTATGTTACAGAAATAACGTCTCCATCTAGTAGTGCTTTTCCTAGAATGTTATCACCAAACAATACTTCTGGTCTTCCATACTCAGACTCTTCTAAGAAGTATACTTTAGTGTTGTTATCAATCTTAGTAATATCTGTCGCCTTGAGGTAAGATTCTGTAACAGTTCCGCTAGTTACCTCAACCCTAAGGGTAGTGGTATCAATATTTTCATTGGTGAGAATAAATCTTTGTCTTTCACTAGTGTCTCTAACAAAAGTATCAGTTAAGAATACACCCTCATATAAATTGAGATTACTAAATGTTGCAACTCCAGTTAAACTATCTACAGAAACACTTTGATCTGAGTTTGTAGAGAATACAAAGTTATCGTTATCTGGTCCAGTGAAGTTTAATACAATACCTCTTGAAATGGTTACTGTCTTAGGGTATGGAAATGCAGTCTGAACTGCAACGTTAACTGGCATCGACGAAGATCGGGCACTCTTAGGAGTGTATCCAATCATTCTTGCAAGTTTTACAACATTCTCTCTAAGAACTGCGGTCTCAAGAAAGTTCTCATTGACAATCAGGTTGGCGTTCATCGCCGTATAATATGTGTTATACGCAAGAACATCCAAAAGAACAGTCAAAGACGATCCTTCAAAGTCGTAATCCGAAAACTCAGATTGACCTTTTAGGTAATTTTTGATCTGTAACTTAATCTCGTTATATTCTAACGAGTTTACCTGATTAAATGCCATTATGGTTTAAATACTAAATCTAGATTGTCAATCCTGGGTTGAGAACCCAATATGATGTAACTAATTTTTGCTTGCATGTCGTTACCAGCTTCATTGAAGACAACTGCAACATCATAAACAGTTACTCTAGGTTCATAAGAGTTGATGGAATCTTGGATATTACCTTCTAGTTCAGAAGCAAGTGTATCCGTGTAATTCTCAAAAAGTTGCCTAATTATGTTTCCACCAAACTGAGGTAAAAAAGGCTTCTCAAAAAAATTGTACCTAACGATGTTTTTTACTGACTCTTTAATCGCTTTCTCATTCTTTAGAGTCAATACATCATTAGTTACGGGGTTTTTTTCAAATGTTAGACTAAAATCTCGGAAAGATTTTGAAACAAACGCCATTTTTACAGTTCGACCATGATTTATTTATCAGGGTTTCAAAAACTAATCATCCAAACGCTCAACATAGTCACCAAATCCGTTTTTAACGTCTTTGGAAGGCGCATTTTCCACTTTTTTTGCTCTATTGAGGTATTTGTCGGACCTTGGATCCGTAATTAGGGTCATTCCAGACTTCATAAAGTCCTTTCCCAAGTCTGTTCGATGATTGCCCATTAAAAAAACCTCCTAAAAGTCCATTTTAGAACTTTTAAAGAGGTTTCTATCTCTCTTTTATTTATTTTCCTTGTCCGCGATACGCTTTTTTCGCCTTGTTACGCGAAGTAGCGGCGTATTTTGTGTTTTTAGACGATCCCTGACGAGTCAATTTAGGTTTTGCGGGTACATAACCATCTTTTACGAGACCAGTTTTCGCTTTTGCCATTGAAATTTAGCGGTTTACCCGTAAATCCTAGTAGCACCAAGCGTTTTTGTCAAGTCAACCGCCGATATAGACCTTTTTTGCGCCCGCTGATAGACCATTGTTGCCTACTGCGTCACCACAATTGACATTAGAACCCAATCTTCCGCATTTTATATTGTTTACATACACAGAATTGCTGCCATCAGCGATCGCTCGTGCTGATCCTGCGTGAGTTGTCTGCCCACAAGTGTGTGGAGCATACTGATCACCCACTCTACCGACTTGCATATTGCCTGCGAAGACGTTTGAGGACCCCTGTGTGAGGTTTGTTGGAGGAAAACATCCGTGTCCAGTGGATTGACCACCTACTACTGCTGGAGTTGTTGCCATTATGTTCCGTATCTAATTTTGTTAGCGAGGATATCTTGTAATTTATCGCGTCCAAGATCCCAATTATTAAGAATCGTATGATTTGTTGATATGGTTTGAGTGGTGGGAACGCCCAGACACAGTAGATTCAACGTATATGTATACGTTACAACTATAGACGCCCTAGGATCTGGTTTGTATCTAATCAAAGTATCACATGGGTTTGGAATCTCTAACTCATACTGCCCACCAGTGCCATCTGGGTCAGATACATTGTTCTTGCTAATGTTGTATATACGCCCCGCAGGATCGCTTATACTGCTCTCTAACGCAATGATAGGGGTATGATTAGTGTTACCCGTCGTATCGTCCCTGTACTCCCATTCTCGCTGGTCAAAGTACGTTTCATTAAACACTCCACTAATACTCAATGTGAGACTAGTGCTAGGAGTTGCATCAGGAGTATATGTTAGATTACCTATAGGCAGACCTGGATCCAGTCCTGGTTGAAAATTAGTAACCAACGTTGGAGTTACTGAGGTTAGTGCTACGTTTACAAGGGTTTCCAAAGTAGCACCATTACACGGTTCCATCACAAGTAGGATAGAATCGCTAAATGGTACACCTATAGTAGCATCATTGAACGGTCTGGATAAACTTGCCATAACTTAGAGACTACGCGGGGGTTACGCGATTTTTTTACCCTCCAAGAGTATTTAATCGATCTTCATGGTCACAAACAATATCTACCAGTTTCTCATACTCATTTGAACCAGGACGCTTCATCATCATCTTAGATTCGTTCACACGCTTCTCTAAGGCATTCACACG
>Ga0213858_10000286_pt1 | contig 24650 bp, 32 predicted proteins | sample PICome_FD_160122 | JGI IMG/M metagenome (GOLD analysis project Ga0213858, IMG submission 160122) | Coastal seawater microbial communities near Pivers Island, North Carolina, United States - PICO245 | ecosystem: Environmental > Aquatic > Marine > Coastal | place: USA: North Carolina | collected... | reverse complement strand
CTGAATGATTGCTACAACAGCATTAAAGAATTACAAGCAAGAAACGAATCATTGGAGAAACAACTGAATGAGCTTACTGGAATTAAATACGACCTATAAACCGTTTAAGTATCCGTGGGCAGTTACGTATGCCACGGAGCACGAAAGGATACACTGGATTGAAGATGAACTGGATTTGCAGACCGATGTTAATCATTGGAAGTCGGGAAAACTATCGGAGCAAGAAAAGCACCATATCACCCAGATCTTGCGGCTTTTTACGCAAACAGACGTTGCGGTTGGAACAAACTACTTGGAGTATTATATACCCAAGTTTAAGAACAATGAAATCAGGGCTATGCTCACAGCCTTTGCAAGTCGAGAGTTCATCCACCAAAGAGCCTACGCTCTCTTGAATGATACCTTAGGGTTGCCTGAGGAAGAGTTCACCGCATTTTTAGAATATCAACAGATGGCAGACAAAGTAGAATTTATGGGGGACATAGATGTACATTCCTTGTCAGGAACAGGTCTGGCTATTGCACGATCTGTACTTAATGAAGGGATGTCATTGTTCAGTGCATTCGCCATGTTACTCAACTACCAACGATTCGGCAAGATGCCGGGAATGTGTACGGTTGTGGAGTGGTCAGTCAGGGACGAAAGCCAACACGCAGAAGGTATGGCGAAACTATTTAGGGAATTTTGTGAAGAGCATCCAAGGATCGTGAACGATGACTTTAAGAAAGAAATTTACGAAATGTTTAGACAAGCTGTCAAACTGGAAGACAAGGTTATTGACCTTGCATATGAAATGGGAGCTTTGGAAGGACTCAGTGCGGGAGAAGTTAAGCAATATATACGTTACCTTGCAGACAGAAGGCTTATCCAATTGGGTCTCAAGTCAAACTGGAAAGTTAAGGACAATCCTCTCCCGTGGATGGAAGAGTTGATTGGCGGGTCTAGCATCAGTAACTTCTTTGAGAAGCGTGTGACGGATTACAATGCACAGGGCATGACAGGAACTTGGGGGTGGTAATGTTTAGAATCTATGAAGTCTATTGTGAAGATCGTTTTGTCGGTAACTTTAAAGACCTATCAGCAGACGGTGCAATCAATCAAGCATACATGAAATCAGGAAGTGCATCCAAATATACGGGAAATGCACGTCACATGTACAAAGCCAAGGAGATTTTTAGTCGTGGTCACCGCTAGATTTCACAATGTATTCGGGCTGTCTGCAGAGACAGTCCAAAGTCAGCCTGTGTTAGGTTGGAAGGACGGAGAAGACATTGAAGATGCCAATGTGTACTTCTTTGATGGTTTTGTAATCAATATCCCCCTATGCAAAATTATGATAGGGGATATCTACGACATTTTTGAGTAGGGATTGGGCATGACTCTTTGGCCCTCTTAGGAGGGCTTCTTTTTATTCAATAGTTGGGGCTAAGGGGTCTTCTTCAGTCGTGGGATCATCAACGAGTAATCCGCCTATAGCCGCTGTCGTGGCTCCAATGTTAGCACCGACATCAGCATAGTCCCTTGCTGTAGGGTTCACAGGAGTCCTGAGTTCTTCAGCAATCTCCTGCACTGCTTCAGAAGCGTCAGGCATGTCAACCACAGCGGCAGGTTGCTTCATATTGATTAGGCTCTTAGTGATTGGTGGGGTTGCTACTACAGTCTTTAATGACCCCGGAGCATCAAAACCAAAAAGATCATTAGTGTCGTGAATAATAGCACTCATCTGACCATTTGGCTTAACACGGTAGACAATACCAACACCACCTAACTCAAACGCATCACTGACTTCTGAGGTGGTGATGAAGATGTCTCGCTCATTCTCAGGTAAGTCTTTCTGAGTTGAGTTAGTAATGATACGCATATCATCACGATTACCAATCTTAGCCTCTAATGCCTTGCGTAACTCAGCGTTAGATTTGAAACCTGTCTGCTTAGAGTTAAATGTCACATCGTTGACAATACGATTGACAGGGAACTTTTGACCTTTTGGTAAGCTGTTTGCGAGAGCCACCTTTAGTTGCTCAGGGTCAGTAATCGTTGAAAGCTCAGGATTGTTCTTAAATGCCTGTGTAATTGCATTTGATTGCTCTACAGACAAAGCCTTGTTTGGTCGAGCCCTAGAAGCTACTTTGTGTGCACGTAGAAACGTCTCCGCTGTGTGAGGCTTTGCTAACGGGAAAATCGTAGGCAATGCCTTAGGTACTTTACCCGCTGATCCTGCTAGTTGGCGTAACTGACCTGATTTTGACGTTTGTGTTGGCTGTCTAGCAACAAGGATTGTCCGTTGCGGGTTAGACACACCCTGAGATGCCATAATTGTTCGATAGAATGCCTCTGCATCTTTATCGTCTACACCTTTAGCAAACTTCTTAAACTGATCTACTGAAGCAATCCCTGTGTGCGTAAAGTATTCATTATCGAGCTTTTTCAAGATCGGTTTCAGGTTCTGGAATCCTTTACCTACTAGAGCTTCATAAGCAAACTGACCAAATAACTCCGCAGGACTTGCATTAGGATTGTTGGCTAGATTAATTGCAGTCTGACTTACACCCCTTTGGTTAAACTCAGCCATCTGTTGAGGACTAAACGACTGCTTGATGAAATTACCAATTCCTTCTGACAGTCCACTTTGGGTTGCTTTGATACGGGAGACTGTCTGTACGCGCTGAATTGCATTGTCTAATGCAGTACCCTTAAGGTCAGGATTTTTTCTCTTAGCAATTTCTTCAGCTTTAGAACGGTTCAAGTAGAACTGTGTTTCAGGACTACGTTGTAAGTTATTCACTAAGTTCTGAGATAGACGCTGTAGCCCTTGGATACCTCCAACGGCTCCACGTAAGAACGGGATAGAACCACCTGCTTCTTCAATACCTCTAAAGAGTCTAGGGTTTTCTTGTGCTAACTCACCGATAGCTTGGGGAATACCTGTGGATTCAAAGGCCCGTCCTGCAGGTTCTGCAATAAAGTCAGGAACACCGGGTGTCACGGCACTAAAGAGTGTACCTAAGGGCTTACCAATCAGAGCATTGCCGACACCTAAGGCCACTTCCAGTGGGTTTCTACGCACACGGGGATCACTTGATCCATATTGAGACCCAATGCGGTATAAATCTGATGGAATATTAGTAAATGCGCTTAGGATTCCTGACCCCATCTCCCGTGTATTACGGCTTATAAAGTTATCACCAAAAACTTTATCAGTTACCTGCTCTGGGAATAGCGTAGGGTTACTTGCAATCCTGTCTAATGCATTCGCCATTACTATTGTTGCTCCTCAATCAACTCAGGAACCATTTTTCCTGCTTCAAAGGCAGTTCCTCGTGTACCTTGGGTAAGTGCCTCTCCTGCAAGAGCACGACCACCGGGCTGTGCAAGTCCATAGAGTCCTAAGCCGATTCCCGCAGTTGTTGCCGCAGTTGGTGAGATGTTACTAAGCATACCACCGCCAGAGACTGCACTACCTGTCAAAATTGGGTGACGTTCAACAAAGTTAAGCACCTTAGCAATACCTTTTGGCTTTGTATCCTGAATACCAAACTGTTTAGCATTGAGCTTACCTTCGATAGCATAGTGCTGACGACGTAGAGTATCTCTTACGCCCGGAACCATCGCGTCAAGTTGTTCGTTTAGCGTGTTACGGACAACCCTTACGACATCTAGGCCCAACTTAGAGCCTTCAAATAAGTTCTTGTCAAATACATTCTCAGCAATCTTATCCATGCTCTGTCGTAGACGATAGAGTCCCTCAGGTGTCCCATCGAACGTTTTGTTTGCTGTAGCGAACACTTCTTCTGCTTTTGAGACAATGTTACTCAGTTCTGCAAAGTCCTCAAACTCTGCATTTTTTTTGACGAACTGCCGTAGTGCGTCTTCTACCTTGGTTGCAATCTGACCTTTACTCATTCTCATGCCTTTGTTTTTGGCCTTCTTGAGTTGTCCAGTGATCTTGGTAGTTAGTTTGTTGACTTCCCTTTGGAACACAGGAATCATTGTAGCAGGATTATCACTTGCTTTGATACCTAGGCTAATAGCTGTGTTAAGGATACCGTTATCATAGGGTGATAGTTTTTCACCAAAGCGAGCCGCACGGTCTGCCGCCTTGTGGCTTAAAATCATCTCTGCCAGACCTTTTTTCTCGCCTGCTACAGCAGTCTGAGGGCCTAGGGCATCTGGGAACTTCTTAGAACCCTTCAGAGGAAGCCCTACAACGTTTGCTAAAGGCCCTGCCAATGTCAAGTCTAACGTACTTAGCATGAAGTCTTTTTGGTTTGGTGATAAGTTCTCATACCACTCCAAGGCTTCCTTTGCTTCTTCAGACTTCAAAAGCTCAGACCCACCCGCCGCTACAATCTCTTTCAAATACGACTTAGCATCATCAGGAGTCATCTGGCTTAACACAGTGAAGATAGTTTCGCCTGTGAGTTCCGCAAGTGCTCCAATGGCCGCACCCATTTGAGTAATAAACATTTGACCGTAGCCAATGTCACCGGACTGAGCCGCTTGATAAGCACGTTCCATACGTTGCTCACGGCTTTCCATGATGTTACCCATACGATCAAGATAGTCTGGGTCTTGTGCTCGTGTAGGAACTTCCTGAGGCATTGCTTCAAAGCCAGAGGGAACGTTACCAGAAGCAACCTGAGGGGCAACCTGAGGGCCCATAGAGGGCATGGGAAGTTGTTGTGCTTGCTGAGGTGTCTGAGGTGCCACTGGAGGCGTAGGGCCTGCCTGTGGCATTTTGACAAATCCGGGAGGTAATTGTGCCATTGGGTCTCCTATTGAACAGGTGTTCCGTCTGCTCTTACATACATTCCACGATAAGGATCAAGATAGATAATTTCATTTGTCTGAGGGTTTTGTGCTCGTTCAAACCCTAGGCGATCATAAGGAACCTCAACTTTTCGTAAGTTAATTTGCTCATCAGGGAATGACAACTTAATATCATCGACAAGCATATTGTGAAAGATCATTGATGCACCAGTGACCTGACGGTTGATGCGGTTGATACGACGAATTGCATTTTCGTCCAATGATAGTTCGTTACCTGCAACCTGACGCATAAACTCTTTATCGGCCTCAGTAATCGAGTTACCTGTACCAAGAGCACCTGTCTGCAGAAGCTGAAGTGTCTGACCTGCACTGGCGGAAAAGAATTCTTCTGTTGCCGCAGGACGATCACTGTCAGTAAATCCTAGCTTGTTAAGCACCTTGGTTGCATTCTTGATAAACTCAGCACCAGAACCTGTAATCACCTGTCCAGTGTCCAAGAGTTTGTCCATACGATCAATTGTCGCAAGGGACTTCATGGCAGTACGAGTGCCCTGAAGTGAGGCTGTGTAGCCCTCTGAAAGACCACCACCAAGTTTTTCAAGGAACTTTTGTGTTGGTTTGTCAATCGTAACGTCTACCTTAGTACCCTCAGGCTTGTAGCGAGGCCCACGAGCAACCTCAGTCCGTGTACCGTCAGCATCAACACGATAGGTAACAATCTCGTCACCTTCTTTGATCTCTTGGTACTTAGGAGCCGCACCACGGCGTGACTTCTCAATGTCTGCAAGGGTCTTTTGTAGGCTGAAGACACCTAAGCGAGCTTCTGTAGCTTTATTACGCGCCATATTAGCTTGTTCTTCAAAACCCGGTACGCTTTCTAAACGAGTTGCTATTGCATCAAATTGTTGTGCTCTACTATCAAGGTCACGCATCATAACTTCTTCTCGACTAGGAGCAGGTTGTTGGATCTCTGGGAGCGCACCACGTCCTGTTGTTTCAGACAACATTGCACCCTCAAGACCACCTAAGCGTTCATCTAACACGGCTTGTTTTTGAGCTTGTGCCTGAGCTTGTGCTTGTCTTGCGTCAGCAAGCCCTTGTTGAATTAGTGATTGCCTTTGACGTGCTTGTTTAACCCTAGGGTCTTCTCCGCCAAACGCTCGCCCTATTGCACGTCCAAGGCCAAATCCGACTTTAGCCTCAGGGCTACGCATTTGAGCCATTCGGACTTGTTCTTCTTCACGCATCTGTTGAAGAATCTGAGCAGGACTTGCACCGAATAATGATAATACTTGATCTCTTCTAGCCATTGTAATTTCCGTTAACCAAAAAGTTTTAAAGGTTCGCTCGGCCCTTGGGGGCCTCTGCCAGAGCCGTATGGGTTATTTGTAGTAGTAGGCCGTCCAGCCCCTTCAGGACCAAAGCCCCCTAAACCCTCAAAAAGGTTACTGAAAAAGTCCCCTTGTCCTCGACTACGGGCTTGAGATGAACTAAACAAATACTCATAAGGACTCATTTGAACCCTAGCCGCACCAAACTCTGCGGCAGACCTTGCAGTTTCTGCGTCAACACCCAGTGAAATTAATTGACGTTCCATCTCAGAAATCGACATACCAGACTGTAGCATTCCCTGAGCAAGCTGACCAAGCTGTTGGGCTTCTCCTAGGGCTTGCTCACGAGATCCTGCGGCAAGTTTAGCAAGTGTCTGTTGCTGTGCTGTTCCCAAGCCAAATACATCAGGCTGAACCATACCAGAGTCTACACCGGCACCCACGCCTTCACCTGCAAGCTGTAGACCTAAGCGTCCAGTACCAAACATACCTTGGCGTAGACGTTCTTCTTGTCTTTCAAACTCAGGCTGAAGTAGACTGACTTGTTCTTCAAAAATTTCTCTTTCACGCTGTCTGGGATCAAAAGCGGCTAGTTGTTGAAAAAGTCCTCCTGCGCCGCCTAAGGCAGACCCTAGAATATTCTGGTATGCAGGCGCAAGAGCAACACCGTACTCACCTGCCTGAGGGTCTAAAGCGGCTACACCAGATGTTGTACCGACCGTAACAGGTCTAAACCGTATATCCCCTGATAATTCAGCGGCTTTATCAATCGCTTCTCTTGCTGAACCTGACCCGTAATCCCCAAAGAGACCACCATCAAGCAATTGACCACCTAAAGCCGCCCCTAATTGAGGTTGACCAAAGCTAGTTCCAATGGCTCCTCCAATGATACTCCCGATTGCCATTTGATTACCTCTTACTGTTTAATAATGTAATTCAGCACTAACGTGGGCTGAATAATGTTGTGTGCGGATGATGCGTCTGCGGCGGCTACAGCGTCTATTGTGATGCCTGTACTAGCTGTGCTAGTTGATTTTGTAGCGGTACCCTGCCCTTCAGTCGTGCTTCTAATTCTATTGAATGGTCCGTCTGAGGCTGACTGCGGAGAAGTAGTCATGGGGTGACTATGAGGCGTTTCATTTAAAGTATGGTTGTGGCCCGGTTCACCAGACTCAGCACTTGTTAATAAATGAGTACTTTCACCACCGGCAGAACCAAGAATAGCCCCATCAAATGCAAATGTCAGTGCAGTGTCATCTGTAATAGTAACTGCGGAGGACAACACAATGTCTGTCTGACTGTTAATCTTAACGACTGTAACTTCACTAGAAATTCCTGTGCCAGTTACTTTCATGCCAAGGACAATTGTACCGCTATTACCATCTACAAGAATGTTTGTAGCACTCGTAAATGATCCATTGGAATCTGCAGTTGCTGTAGAGGCTCCATTGTCACCTGTTAGACGCGAAGCCGCAGAGCCTCCCATGTCGTCAACACCGGCAATGGTGCGTCCACGGAGATCAGGAAGGTTAAAGGTAGTTGATCCATCACCAGTACCGTAAGTAGTTCCAATGGCTGTAAACAGTGCCGCATACGTTGTACGACTGACTGCCTGACCATAACACAAGAACCACCCTGTGGGTGCTGTATGGCTTCCGTCTGAAGGCCCTGCATAAGGTGCAATCATTCCTGATGGAATAGTTACCAATGCCCCTACAGCAGTCTGTACAAACGCTGTGGTTGCTAGTTTAGTTGAATCATCAGATGAAGATTGTGTGGGTGCCGCAGGATCTCCTGTAAATGTAGGTGATTCAATATCAGCTTTACTGTTGACTGCTGTTTCAATTGCGACAAATTCAGCATTGATTTCTGCACCCTTGATAATCTTATTGGCGTTTCCACTGGCAAGATTATCTTTAGTTGCAAAATTGGTTAGTTGCGTATAGTTACTCATTAAAGAATCCTACCTTGTTTTACGTATACATCCAATTTTTGAATTGATATTTCTGCACCATCGAGGTTAGCTTCAAAACCAACCTGAAGGATACTACCTGATCCTGACCCCGGAAGTCTTACAATATCTGAAATAGTTCCACTTGTGTACTCTGCAGGAGTGGGATCATCTGGCGTGGTTGCTCCATTTGCCCCAAACTCAGCAATTCCGTATTCTGCAATAGCTAGATCTTCTAGCACTGCAGGGTATGATGTATAGTCATCAGAGTAATCAAAAGCAGATTTAAAAATAAATGACTCACCTACCCCGCCGATAACTGTAGTAGCAATGCGTTTTAGAATTTTAGTTGTTGACGAGTTGCCAAAGTCAAAGTAATTCGTAAAGTACTGAAAGGTATATCTTGCAGAATTGTCTGTATAGCCAAAGTACTCCGCAAGCCCATCAGTTTGAGTAAAGTAAACAGAGTTTGCTAAAGATAACATATTGGTTTGATTTTGAGTATCCCAAATAGTAACCCTAAGGGAACCATCTTGCAACGGAGCACGAGTATCAAAACAATATACTTGAGTAACACTTGGGAACAACAAAAGATAAAATGCGTTATCTTCAGAATATACAGATTTTATGTCTGCTGTAGTTTCTGATGCAGTAAGATCTACAATATCATCTCTAACGTTTTTAGACAAATCACGCATTGGCAGTGACTTTTCTTGGATAACACGTCCAAGGCTTCTTAGGCCATCTTCAGACAAGAAGAAGATATCAATACCTGTGTTTTGTATACTGTCTCTAGCAACACAACCAACACGACTAATGACTTCTACAAGTCTTAATGTAGCAGGATCAAAAGATGCGTCAGCAGAACCGTCAGCAAATACGACAATGTTACGTTTACAGAATACAATAAACTGCCCATTCTGAGCACCAAAGCCTACAATCTCGTCTGTGCCGTTTACAAGTATCGCTGAAAGGTCTATTGAACCTGCAGAACCTGTGTTCCAATCTGCACCATCTAACAGATCAGACCAGTAAACAGTCATTTTATTATAGTATGAACTATCGCTAGGGTCTTGAATGTCTGCAGTCCACAAGCGTCCATAGGCAGACATAACAGTATTACCCGGGGGTGCCTGAGTAGTTCCATTGATACTACGGCCACTGTAGGAGCTTTCGTCTTCTACGTCAGTAATAGTTCCTGCAACCGGATCATAAACCATTGGCTTATAGCCACGTTGGAAATAATACGCTTTATCGTTAAGTGTTACACACTGCCAGTTGCCTTCAGTAAACGTATTATCAGATGTAGGAGTAATCTCAGTAAGAGTTGTAGTGCCTTTGTAAAACTTCGTCGCAGACCACGATAAAATGGTTTCAGTGCCTTCAATATCAATAAACCGATGGGCACCTAATAGATTGACTCCAGAGCCGCCCGTGGACGTTACATAACGCCAACCCTTACGAGCACCTAAGCGTCCATACTTGTCAATAATGCAGTTATTAGCAGTCAGTGCAAAACCACTTTCAAGGGTAATACCGGATTCTTGGGTGTTTAAACCAAAAAACCCCGGTGCGGCAATACTGAGTGCTTGTAACGGTCTAGCCATCTATACAACCCATTCTAGTTCTTCAGTGTGCCTTTGGGCATCTTGAGCAATTGCATCGTTTAACACACGAGTGGCAGTAGCGTAAGCTGATGTACTAGCAACTCCACCGTCTTCGCCACGCTCTTCAATTGCTTTAGCATATGCAAGTAACGAAACAGGCAAAGATGGGACAGTCAGTTTATCTGTACCTGCAGATAGATCACCAGTACGTTGAATAATGTTAAAGTAAATTGTGTAGATTGTATCAGGTTTGGGATATACATCAACTAATGTGTCTCCGTCAGCAGAAACACCATTAAAATTGTAGTATCTTGGGTTGCCGCTAGCAGGAGTTTGATTGAGATAAAACTGGTTAAAATCGTGTTGAGTACGGTATTCCATAAAAAAATCACCGGAATCGTTAACAACATCCATGACGCTAAAGTTATTACCAGTTCCGTTAAGTTCGTAGTTGAACACACCAGAAGTTGTCGTTAGCGTTAATGTTTGACGTAACGCAGACCAGTTCCAAGCGTTTTCTACTTCGGTTTTAGCGTCATTGATTAAAACACCAATTAACGTAGAGTACGTAGTTTCATCTATCGTTGCTACGGTACGCTCTCGTAAGCGTTTCAAAACATTATTGACAAGTTCTAAATATGTCATGAGAATACCTTAAAGTACATATGTACTATTATAGCACATTTTTGGTCAAATGTCAAGTCTACCATTTTTTGCATGACCAATAACGGGCTGTGAGTTTACTTGGAGGGTTTGTGTCGCACTTATGACGTGCTCTAAAAGACTTCCTACGCTTGGGTTGATCTTTTTTAATGGTCATGTTAGGATCACCAAAGCGTATGGTCTTAATCTTGTCACCTTCTTTAGCAACCACTACGAATTTCTTAGAGCCTCCCGGAGTGCGCTTAGGTTTGTTGTAGCCTGAGACACCGGCTCGTGCAAGTCTAGGGTCTTTCTTTTTTGCCACATTAGCCTCCTTGGATAATATCGTTTTCTTCAATAATTGACAGTATCAAGGTCATTGATCCTGTAGCTGATGCAGTAATTTTATCACCGCTGTGTATAATTAAAAATTTGTTATCATTCCCAAAGAGTTCAAAAGTGTCTTTAGATTGCAAAGAATAGCCATCTAAGATAGCAAATGTAGTTGTTTCAGAGCTATCATAATAATCTAGTTCGGCCGTTGCTGTTGACCCGCTTTCGTTCTTAAGATATATAAAAGTTACCTGAGTTTTTTTATTAACAGGAACTTCATATATATCAGCAGTTGAACTTGTCAGTGTTTTAACAACAGATTTTTTAATCATTTCCTACGCCTACCTGACGCTGTTACTTTGTGTTTGATTCGGGCAGGGCCTGTCTTCCTGCGTGTGCTTGAGGCTTTCTCTGCTTTGGTCATCTTGGCGGCGACCGCTTTGGGTCTGCAAGAAGGATAAGGCCTCTTCGATCCCCCTTTGGCACTCTTTCGACCACACGGCTTTCCGGTCTTTAAGTCTACCCATTCTTCTTTAAACCACTTTTTAAGGGCCGCACCTTTCTTACTTTTTCTTACGGCCACTTTTGTTTCCCCAGTTCTTTGCGCCAACCTTTCTGCACTTTGCTACAGCACCTGAAGCGTATGCTGAAGGCCAAACCTTGTAACGGGCTTTGACCTTACGAGCACAAGCATCATTTGCTTTCTTTCGTTTCTTTGCGGCCATTATGCTTTAGCTCTTTTCTTTGCAGTTTTCGATAGCTCACTCATATGGTACAGATACTTACTATTTTTTGTATGACGAGCACCAGACATTGGCCGCCCTTTAGCATCTTTGTGCATAGCTCCTTTATGCTCTGTACCGTCCCTAAAGTAATGCTTCACACCTTTAGCCATATTTACCTCGTCCGTTTTGTTGGCTTAGTCATGCGAGGATACTTTGTCCCCGGCGTACCTGTTTTCTTTTTAGTGGTAGACTTTTTTTTCATTTTGTATCCCATTCCATATCCCGGCATTATTTTTTCCCCATCATATCCATAACTCCTTTACCGGCTTTAACACCAAAGGAGGCTAGTACAATTACCATGAGTATCTCATGATACCAAATCGGCAAAGTTGCCAATGCTGTAAATCCCGCTTGAATATGTTCTACCATGCTTGGTATAAAGACTAAAATCAGCGGGATGCTGAATACTATTGTGAGCCACTCGTCCTTCCAACTTGTCTTGGATGACTCTGCCATGATGCGTTCCCAATCCGCTGTGGACTGTGCCGCTGTTTTCAGTGCGGTGGCTTTGGCCTCTGCGGTGGCCTTGGTTGATTCCGCCTTGGCACTGACCCATGTACCTGCCAAGTTCGTAATAGCTGTGACTAGGCCAATCATAAATCATACTCCTGTTTTTCTATCGTCTGGTATAGGCACACAAGCCATTCCTCTAGGGTCTTCTGCATCCTGCATGAGTACCATTGCTTCCTTAAAGCAGTCTTGAGGATTCTCAAATTCTTTCCGGTCTATAATCTGTAACACACCGGGTTGCATAGCTATTGTAATAATTCCGTATACTGTCCACATAGGATTACCTTTGTTGTGCAATCCAATAAAAGATGTAAGCTACCAAGCCAATGGCTGAGAGAATGCAAGCACCCAAACCAATCCCAAGGCATACATTAATAATTTGCTCTCTACGTTTAGCTTTTTCGGCCTTCTGTTTTTTGGCTTCCGCTTCACGGCTTTCCCTCATCTTTTGTTGAAATGCTAACCAATCTTGCCAAAGACCTCCTCGTCCCTGCCAGATCATCATTTGTTTCAGACTAGCTTCATATTCCTTTAGCTGTTCTGCGGCCATGAAGGCCTGTAAATCTGACTTATAGCCATGTTCGTGAGCCTTCTTTTGTATCTGTGCTTTGAGTCCGAAATAATCTGCCAGAGCTTCTCCTGCTTCGTAGATTTCTTTCCCATTAGCAATGGTCTCCTTAATAACCGCAAAAGCGGCATTAGCGGCGGCTAGTTCAGCTATCATCTGGGCGTTTCCTGCCCAACATCTTTTGTACGGTTTTAGTCTCGTAGATTCGGATTGCTGTCCATATCAATGTAAACAGAGCCGCCATTGGTGGCAACACCTCACCCAGAGTTCCTACGACTGTAACGACACTAACTGCATCAACGACTTGTTTAGTGCTTTCTGTTGCCATACTGTTCATTTCCATCGTGGCCCTTCTACCCACGTTACTAAAGAATGCCTTGTACCTTTAGTCACAGGGGTTACTTGATGCTCCAAATAAGAAGGGAACACCATAACGGCTCCCTTGGTCCTTAACCCATCCGGTGACTTAATATTTTGAAATTGAAAATCTCCACCTTCATATAGGTCAGAGTCTGTTAACTGAACGATAACACTTAACTTTCGGTCAAACCCTGCGTCTGATGTCCAGTTAATATCGTGATGCCATTTGTAATATTGTTCCTCTGTGGCATCGTACTCAGTAAACTGCACTTCAAAAATGTTGCTGATATCTACGTTGAAAGCGCACCTGTTTGCTTCCCACACAAAAGGCCAGATCAACTCGTAAATTCCATTGATGTTTTGAACCCATCGTATGGTTGAGTTTCTATGGAAGTTTTCCTCAGAAATATTTTGACCGTTAAATGTGGTCCCCTTTGTTGCCTCGACTGTTTTGCATTGTTCAATTAAACTATCGCATTTTTCAGTGGGTATACCTGATTGCCAAAACCAATACTGGTTACGCATAAGATCCAATCTTTGAAATAGCCATTATGCTTCAAACTCCATTGCACAAATATAAGATGTCCCTCGCTCGTAAGAACTAGTATCTGTATTGCTTACATTTCGATTCAAATACCAAGTTTCCGCCAGCCGTGGTTGAAAAGCGACGGTGTAGGTAATTTGTGATGTAGTATTCGGAGTGTCAAAATAAGCGTAGTTGACCATTTCAGCAGTACTGTGTGCATTAGTAGCTTCATAACTAAGGTTAGTAGCTATTGCAATACCGACCTGACGATTACCGGCGGCGGGCGCAGATAATTTTGTCCCATTTCTGTCGAAATACCAAACACCGTTAAAATTGTTTGAAGACACACCATGCTCGCCACAGACCATTGCGTCAATTCTAATAATGCTAGAGGAGGAGGTTGGGGTAATACTCACCGCTAACTCAGATATTGTGCCTCCCGTCTCCGCGCTAAAACCCTTAGTACTTGTACCAGTAAACTGAGTAAACTTAATTTGTTTTACTGAACCAGAAGAAGTAAAGCTCGAAATATTGCTAGAGGTGACTAGAGTACCTGCGGTAGAGGGAACAGACAGGCCACCAGAACCGCCTGACGTTTTAATTGTATCTACTAAAATTTCGCTCATGGCTTGGGATACCTCGCCTTAATCGGATTAATGATATCGCTTTTCCAAGCATCAACACCGTTGTGGTAAATGTAATCAAGTTGCTCACCAATAGGCGGATATTCGGACTCTCGATCTACCTTGTACTGAATCGCGGCAAGTTGCGATGCAAGCTCTGCCTCTGCCGCTGAGATGTCAACATCAATAGGGTTATCATTCTGGTCAAGAACCTGAGTAGGCTCATTCGCATTTGAATGATTAACAATTACAAAATCTGAATGGCCAAGAGTCTCTGAAATAACTTTAGCTAAAGTAGTCATCATACTACCTCAATAATTAAAATGTTTGTTGCCGACGTGGTAACAGTTAGATTAGCGTAATCGCGATGCCCCCTTACTGTTAAATGAAGAGTTCCCGTGTCTGATCTCAATGCGCTCTGGGTCAAGTAGGCTATGGCGTTAAACTGTGCGTAGTGATAGCTAGTAGTGCTTCGTCGCTCATACCCCACAGTACCTATCAACGGATTTGTCGCCTCATTAATTGTTTGGTAATTTGTACCGTCATAGTAAGTCAAGTTAAAACTAGCCCTTGTGTTACCGCCTCCTGTCGAATCAACCACAGTCATTGTGAAATCGGTGGAGCTATACACAATAAAGCTACTTTGATTGCTGACAGGCGTGTAATTAGTGTTTGTGCTTAAATTCACATCTGATGAGCTTGTTGTTGAGAAGTTAACATCATCTGCCAGTGAAGAAATCCCTAATATGTCTGTTGTCGCAAAACCCGCATTTAAAGATATGGTTCCGTCTTGATCGGGTAATGTTAGTGTACGACTTGTATTGCTATTCGGAGATGCAATTGTAAACGTGCCAGTGCCAGATGAATTTGGCGATAATGCTATTTTGCTCATTATGGTTTCTCCGGCCAGACTACATTATCCAAAGAGGAGTAAGTATTCGTTATATCGCGTAATGCTTGTCGATAATCTAGCTGTGCTTGTGTGGATGTATTGTCTGGCAGAACCCACCAGTCTGTTTCTGCAAGCATTTGATTGCGAACCTCCCGAAGTAGGCGCATTGGTTCTGCGGCCCCAAGCTCTGCAATTTTGCTTACGATCTCAGCTTCGGTTGGCTCAGTTTGCTCTGTGTCCCGCCATTCTAATTCGTTATTGCGTAGTACAAATTGTGCATTGGGGCGTAACGCAAGTAGAGCATCAAATCTTTCTATGGTCATCCTGATATCTCCATTGCTATTGTAACCGCAGTAGCTTCTCCACTAAACACCGCCGCATCAGAACTATTATGAATAAGGCTTGCACTGTTTTCGCAATGAATGAAAGGAGTGTAAGTAATTTCTGATGTAGTGCTAGGAGAATCCAAGTAATGTACATGAAAAGGACACGGTGCCCAAATACTGCCGTTTTGAAACCCGTATCGACCAGCGGCCCAAACCACTGTTGAACCTCTTTTTATTGCAAATCCAATAGAGTTTGGAGCAGAGTTGCCACGACCGCCCGCTGAGTGCATTATCAAAATATTGCTACTTGTAGAGGAAGGCGTAATTGAAACAGCGGGTTCTACCGCAGATTCTCCCGATGATATTGACGTTTGAGTAGAAGAAGTTGCCTGCACAACCTGCAAAATTTTACCACCAACACCTGAAGCAAGTTTTGTCGCAGTAATCGTGCCGTCCTGTACGAGGCTAATTCCTGTTGTTCCGTTGATTGTTACCGCCATCTTAAACCACCACGTACCTTGAGCCACTAGGAACCGTAACAGTTACACCACTGTTAATAGTAATTGTTCCTGCGCTCATTGCATTTTTGTTTGTTGTAATAGTGTAATTCGTTGTTACGGTTTGCTCGTTTTCGTAAAACACTTCATCTGAACCGCCTCCTACTGCTCCACCATCGGCTCCTGCAGGTCCAGTAGGCCCAGTGGGTCCCGTAGGTCCCGTTGGTCCTGTAGGGCCAGCAGATCCTGTAGAACCAGTGGGACCCGGAGGCCCAGCAGGGCCCGTAGGTCCAGTAGGACCAGCTACAGTTGAATCAGCGCCAGCAGGACCGGTAGGCCCAGTCGGACCCGTAGGTCCAGTCGGGCCTGTTGCGCCATCTGAACCATCTGCCCCAGCGGGACCAGTTGGACCGGCAGGACCGGTGGGACCGGTTGCGCCCCTTAAATCTCCTGTTGAAAACCCTAACCCATCATCAGAAGTGAATGTGACAACGCCAGTTGGGGCGGCGTAGCTTCCACCGGTAAATCCATCACCCGTAGGGCCGGTTGGTCCCGTAGGACCAGTTGGACCGGCAGGCCCAGTTGCACCGGCAGGCCCAGTTGCTCCGTCACTACCGTCTGCACCACTGGGACCAGTGAGACCGGTAGGGCCAGTGGGTCCCGCAGGTCCTGTGGGTCCCGTAGCGCCGTCGTCACCACTAGGTCCAGTAGGACCAGTAGGACCTGTAGGGCCAGTTGCACCACGGAGATCTGCTGTTGCAAAGCCCAGGCCATCGTCTGACGTAAAAGTTACAATACCGGTTGACGGAGCATAGCTACCTCCTGTAAACCCATCACCCGTAGCACCAGTGGGGCCAGTGGGACCTATCGGGCCAGTTGGTCCTGCAACTGTAGAATCTGCACCAGTAGGTCCAGTCGGCCCTGTTGGGCCCGTTGGACCAGTTGGCCCTGTTGGACCTTGTACGCCATCATGACCAAACCAACCCGCTACGACAGTAGTAGAGGACGATGAACCTGATGTACATCTAAAGGTTACTGTATCCCCTGCGCTTAGTGAAAGTGGCGATGCTGTAAAATCTGCCGTAGCAGATGAAGCACTTGAAACAGAAACAGACCTACTTGAATCACTACCGTTTACATATAGAGAAACGGTCATTGTTTGCGCCGAATCACAAGATAGCGTCAAATATTGCAGGGAAGTTGCAACGGGAATTTTTTGTCCCTTTTGTGGTTGCGCTCCATTACCAACAGCAAAATATTGGTTCAGAGAAACGCTATTATTTCTTTCCCCCTCAATGGAGAATAGCCCACCACCATCGCCATCAGCACCCGCATTGCCTGTAGGACCTGTAGGCCCTGTTGCACCATCACTACCGTCACTTCCTGCAGGTCCAGTAGGTCCAGTAGGTCCTGTAGGTCCTGTAGGTCCTGTAGGTCCTGTGGTTCCTTGGGGTCCAGTAGGACCATCTGCTCCGGTAAGACCAGTAGGACCAGTAGGACCAGTGGGTCCTGTAGGCCCTGTTAATCCTTGAGGTCCTGTAGGGCCAGTAGGTCCTTGGATTGATCCACCGCTTACCCATGCACTACCGTCCCAAATGTGAAGACTATCATCCGCTTGGACAATATAAGCATCGCCTTGAGTATTGCCGGTACTGGGAAGGTTAGCTGTTGTTGCAACTGAACCTTGCATTGTTACACCACTGCCTGCAACACCTTGAGGTCCCGTGGGTCCAGTGGGTCCAGTAGGTCCGGTGGGACCATCAGGTCCTATTGCTCCAGTAGGTCCTGTAGGTCCGTCAGGCCCAGTAGGTCCTGTAGGTCCTATTAAACCTTGAGGTCCTGTAGGTCCATCAGGTCCAGTAGGTCCTGTAGGTCCTGTAGGTCCTGTTGGGCCTGTTGGGCCTGTTGGGCCTGTAGGTCCAGTATCGCCTTGAGGAATAGTAAAGGCTATTGTATTTGACGATGAAGTATATGTTGCGCTAGAGTTTGAACCTTCGGGTCCCGTTGATGCAGACGTTGTTAAAGCATCAAATTTATCTTGAACTGCACTAGAAGCGTTAGTTGCGGAAGTAGCCGCATTGGTTTCGGACGTGGCGGCATTAGTCGCAGAGGTAGCGGCATTAGTTGCTGATGTAGCGGATTGTGACGCGCTTGAGGCCGCCGCAGTGGCGCTAGAGGCCGCATTAGATTCTGAGGTAGCCGCATTAGTCGCACTGGTGGATGCTTCAGATGCTTTAGTAGTAGCTGTTGTAGCTGATGTAGCCGCATTTGTTTCTGAGGTACCTGCCGCAGTGGCTGAGGTAGCGGCATTGGTTGCACTGGTAGAAGAACTAGTAGCACTAGAGGCCGCATTAGTCTCCGCAGTTTCTGCGGCAACTTGAGCAGTTTCTGCGGCAGTCTCAGCGGTTTCAGCGGCGGCCTGTGCAGTCTCAGCGGCATCTTTAGCTGTCTCTGCATCAGTAACATGAGACCCGGCTGTATTGGCTGATGTAGCGGCTTGTGATGCGCTTGAGGCCGCATTGGTGGCTGATGTACCTGCTGAGGTAGCACTGTTGGCCGCATTGGTGGCTGATGTAGCCGCTTCAGTTGCCTTGGTAGTTGCCGTGGTAGCTGATGCACTGGCAGAGTCTACAGCGTCTTGAACGTCTTGAGCGTCACCAAAGATTGCTAGGGTGTTTGCCTCTGCAGTCTCTGCATTAGTCTCTGCTGTTTCAGCGGCAGTCTGTGCGGCTTCTGCGGCTGTTTGTGCAGTCTGTGCCGCAGTAGCTGATGTAGCGGCATTAGTGGCAGATGTGGATGCCTCAGATGCTTTGGTAGTTGCTGTTGTTGCTGAGGTAGAAGCTGACGTAGCTGAAGTAGCCGAATTAGTTGCAGAAGTAGCGGAATTGTTAGCTGATGTAGCCGCATTGGTTTCACTGGTGGCGGCATTGGTTTCTGAAGTGGATGCAGAGGATGCGCTATTGGCCGCTGAGGTTGCGCTATTAGCGGCTGAAGTGGCTGAAGATGCGGCTTCTGCGGCTTTTTCGGTTACAGTTGTAACGGTAGTATCTGTAGTTGAATCACCTGTACCGCCTGTTCCACGAAAGATACCCATTCACATCTCCAGTTTATTGAATTAGGAAGAGGCCCCGAATGGGGCCCCTAGAGCTTACTTAGGAATTAAATACCAAAGTAAGGGCTGACTCAGGACGTAAAACCTTTACGCCATACAGAGTGTCTGCAGTGAACAAGTCACCAAGATACTCTTGCTTGTATTGAGTCTGGGTACGGACACCCATTTGCTCTGCAAATACCATAGCGTCACGATGACCTAAGATACCTGCTTTCAACTCTCCACCGTTAGTAGCGGCGTTTTGTGCGGCTGTTTCTACAACAGGGCAGTTAGTTGAAACGTAGATGTCAATACCATAGAGGCTACCAACATTTCCGTTGACAACAGTTTGTCCTGATACAAAATCAGAAGAAACATAACGCTCAATACCACGGATGGTTTGGATAACTGAAGGAGGTACAACAAGGAAACGCTGATCCATTGGAACATCGTTATCGTCAAGCTCTTTAATAGCTTCACGGAAACCAACGTCTGTAAACAGGTCAGCAGGAACAACAGTATCAGCCGCATAAGCAGTCAAATTTGTTGATGTATCCATGTAGAACGAGTTGCTGTGAATAAAGTCAGCACCATCTGAGTCACCGAATGACTTAGCAAGGGCAAACAGATCAGTATCGACCTGCTTTGCAAGTGCATAACCTGCATCAGAAGTGTAGAACTGACGGAGTGAAGCAAGAGCTTGCACGTCAGTAATGTCTTCGATCAAACGAGAATACTCGTAGTGCTGATCGATTGCTACTTGAACTTCTGACTCAGTAGCCGCAATCAGTGTGACCTGAGTTGAAGCCGCTTTAGCAGATGCATCGCCACGAGTAGGCTTAGGGACGTGAAGAACATCACCCTTCTTGCCTGTCATTGGCATACGATTTACAAGATTGGCAAGAACGAGAGACTTCTCGTATGCCGCTATGATTTCGTCAGACCAAATTTCGGGGATAAAAGTAGCCGCCGTAGTATTGGTGACGTGGTTAGTACCAAGTGCCATGATTTAGCTCCTTAACGCTATTTGACACGACCCTCTGCGTAAGCCGCCATAATCTCTGGCTGTAGCTGTGTGTAACGCTTTGGGTCAGTTTGCATAAGTTTAATAATATCAGCACGACGATAGATTTTACGACTTGGTGCTTCAGTAGAACCTGATGCAGACCCTGTAGATGCCGCTTTAAGTTGACGCTTACGATCTTCCTTTTGAACCTTGGCAGTCTCTGAAACCATATTCTGACGTTCTTTCCACGTCGAAATTAGTTCATTAGCACTGTCAAAGTCAAACTGTTGATCTGCACGTTGGTACAACTCAAGACGCACTTTGGAGCCCTGTACCCACTCTTGGAAACCTGTGTCTTGAATAATTTCAAGAAAGTCCGGGTGAGTGTTCTGCAGTTGAGCCAGAGTCTGCTGTTGCATCATTGCCTTTGAGGTTTGTTCTGCCGCCTTAAGTGACGGGTGTTTTTCAATGGCTTTTGCAATAGCTTTCTCTGGGTCTGAGAAAAAGTCTATTTCTTCGTCAGTTTCTTGTTGTGGGCTTGAGGCCGATTGAATCTGAGACTTAACAAAGTCATCAACAATCTTCCGTAGTTCACCGACTTCTGAACTTTGTCTGCCTAGAAGTTTTTCAGCTTCCTGATGCATCTGAACGATATCTTTGATATCCTTTCCACGATACTTATCAGGTATGTCGTCTTCTTCGGTTTCTTCAGGTTCCTCAAGGGTTGGCTCAACGGCTTCCTCTTGGATTTCCTCTTGTTCTTCTAAAGTAGCAAACTCTTCGGTTTCTTGTTGGTCTTCGGGTTTCGTATCAATTAACTGTGCCATATTGTTAAACTCCGTGCCGTAGCATTATGGATTTGTTCTTTTAGCGGCTCTTTCGTGATCTCTAGCCCACGCATCATCGGCATCGGGCCAACCCGTGCCTTTGAAATGTGAAGATACACTTGAGATTATCCGCTGTGCGGTGTCACCACATTCAAGGCAAGTTGCGAATAGATCACTTGAATCTACCCACTGCTCTTCTATGTGGTCACATTGAATGCATTTGAAATCATAGCGTCTAAGCATCCTCAGACTCCATGTCAATTGCATTTCTTATGCCTGTCTCAAAACGAGTGATATTCAAAAGTGAATTTCTCTGTCCTTTGACAAAGGCTAAATCTATTTCATCCTTGATGTCTTCGATCTCAAAAGCATCTAAGAGATCTTGTGCTTCTTCTACGAATTGTTTCCAACCTTCATGAAGAAATAAATCAAGGTAGTTTTCGTAATACTTTTCGTTTTCAGGACTCAATAGAGTTTCTCCTGTATTAAATATATACTTATATTATACCATAAAATACTTGACTTGTCAAGAGGCTTGTGCTAATGGAGCCTTTTTTTGTGTTGTTCTAGGTTTATTTGATTGCTCTTCTAAAGTCTTAAGACGTTCGTCATATTGCTTAAGAATGGCATTCACTTGTGTTAGAATGTTATCCAGTTCTTGCTTCGTTACCATTTTGGCCTCTCATTTGCATTTCTACAATATCTTCTTTAGTTTCAATCTCACGTTCTTTGAGTGCCAGTTCGGCAATCTTAGCACGTTGATTAAATTCTTCAGTCGTTGGGTCTGTTCCCATACCTTTCATAACAGCGGCATAGCGTTTGGTTTCACTGTCAACAGGAAGCAATTCAGTTTCAACTTGATTCTGTTGAATTCGTGAGACAACCTCTTGAGTTTGAGCTTGAATATTTTCAACAGTAGCTTGTTTCTGAGCCATTTCCATTTGAATTGCTTGTGCTTGCGCTTGTTGTGCTTCGGGATTTGGTTGCATTGCTTGCTGTAGGCTTGCAATGATTTCCTCACGGTTGCTTAAGTTCATGTTGTCAACGATTGCCTGAATGAGCAATGGATACATTGGTGAATCCTGACCCATTGTCTGTAGCAACTGAACAAGCTGTGTAACTTCATACTCACGAGCAATGATACCAAGAGAGCTACTAGCGACAAACTTAAAATCCTGTGCAGGGTACCGATCTGGATCAAACTGCATGTACCGATAGGCAACCTTTTGTACTAATGGAATCAAAAATGCTTCTTGGAAGTTAATCAATGTACGCTTGTGACGCTTGATGATGGCTCCCAGTGACATTGAGATACCTGCGGCTGTGGCATCCCCATTGATACTTCCCGGTATACCTGCCGCATCAATAGCCCCAGTTGCCATTTGAACCATTTGTTGGAGACTGGCCGCTTGGTTAAATGTATTTGCGTCCAGATTTCCGAATCTAAACGGCTGTAAAACTTCTGCGGGATTGCCGTTCGTAAGGATGGCCTTGCCGGGTCTAACTTCCAACTTGCTTCCGCGAGGAAGGCGTGAAGCATCAACAGCAAGCATAGGATGTACAGTAAGCGCAAGTGCGTCAATTCGTGCTCTCAATTCAGTGTCAAGGGCTTTCTGTGCATTGTATCCTTTTTCACAGATACCACGTCCCCAGAATTTGCCCGGTACGACATCCCAAGGGAAAGCTACTACAGGACGATCCTTCATCATGTACGGGTTGGTCTCAGCTTTGAGTAGAATGCCACCGTTAGCAATAACAATAATGGCTTCTACATATTCTGATTCTTTTTCTTTCTCTTCGCCTTCGTCTGCGTTTTCATTAAACAACTCGCTAGGGACAAGACCATAGTATTTTGTTAGACGTACTTTGTCGTCTGTGTAAAGCGTTAGGTCTTGAGTAGGCTCAAGGTCAACATCAATAGCGGCTTCGGTAACCTCTGCGTCTTTACGATAGATACCGGCTTCTTGTGCCATGTGGATCTGATGAAGCGGCACATACTCGTCAATAGCAACACCTAGGGCTTCTTGGATGTTTGTAGCTACAGGGTCAATTAGGAAGTTCTGCGGCATTACCGGACGTAATTTGAATACCGTTCGGGTACGCTCCATAACACCGATAGCTTGCATGGCTCCTTCCATAATTGGTTGCGATGCGGGAGTCATTTGAATTTCTTCATCAGCAACAATTTCAGCCATGCCTGTGCCAAATACAGCGGCATTAATAATACACTCAGCAATTGCTTTACGCGCAGAGACAAACTTAAAGTCTTCGTCCAGAGTGTTCCTAAGAACCATAATATCCGCTGATTGATTGTCTTGAACATCGTCTTGAATGTCAAACCACTTCCCACGTCCAAAGGTTGCTTCTTCAACCTCTGCTACGGCTGACTCAACAGCTTGCTGAAGAGCAGGGGAAATAATACGAGAACGCTCTGAGTTTCTCATGGAGTCTTCAGCGGCCCATTGACCCCTCCAGAGACGGTAGTATTCGTCAAACTTTTCTTTGTAGTTTCCTTCGTAATGATCTCGCCACTGATCGCATTTGTTCATTACCCAAGATTCTAAGGACGTTGGATCAATCGTTTGGTTTTCATATTCCATGTTAATAACCTGCTACAGGGTCTAAGATTTCAAAATCGTCTTCTTCGTAATCGTAGTAGTACGACACCTTTGCTAGTTGGTCGATGTAGGCTAATGCGTCAACCAAATCATCATGCACTAAGGCATTTGGAAACTGAAAGAGTTCATCAAGAAACTGTGGGTTCCAATCGCCCTCATTCAGTGTAATCTGTCCGTGCTCAAAACGTCCTTGTAACGCCCAGACAACACGATCAGTTTTCTTTTTGTTCCCATGAGTCAACTCTTCGACTCTGAAAAAACGCTGTTGGGACTTCATCAGATCCGTAAGGTACGGCAGTACCGCATTCTTTAAGGCTCCTTTTTCGATACCAACCGCTACAGGTTGATAGGCATTGACAGCCTCGAAAATCTTCCTTGCGGTCTTTTTGATATCCCATCGTCCATGTACAATATCCGCTACCCACCATCCGTCCTCATTTGCCTTAACTACAGCAATCGCCGTTTGGTCGAGTTTCTTGTTCTTAGACTTTGTTGCGCTTTGCACATCAGCAAAACCCGCAAGGTCAACTGCAATGTAATAATCGCCAACGTCAGGCTCATCAGAAGAAAACTTAACCCAGTCTTCTTTGAATATTTCAGAACCCATTGCTTCAAAGGAAGCCATAAATTCCTGTCGGAAGGCGTAGGACGACATTGACTTCTTTGCGACATCAATTTCGTCTGGGTCGAGTAGTGGATTGTCATAAGACGTAAAATGCCACGCCTTATAAGTCTCATCGCCTGACATTTCCGCATATTGAAACAACTCATAAAAGTGGTTACGTCCCATAGGTGTCCCTATGAATAACGCATGGCCCTTCTGGTCGGCCAAGGCAGGACGTAAGATGGTTTCCCATACTGAGGGCTTCATATCCGCATATTCGTCCATTACAAGGAACTTAAGGGATACACCACGCATTGTTTCTGGACGGTCAGCACCTTTGAGACTAATGGTAGCACCGTTGACCAGTTTGATTGTCAGATTGTTAATGTGGCTACCTGTGATGACAGGATTACCTAACTCCATCAAGGTGTTCCACATGATGTCTCTTGCTTGCCCTTGGGTAGGGGCTACGTAGAAGACATGGCCACGTTCAGTCTGTAGGGCGTTGATAATGAGAAGCCACGCCGCTAGACGGGACTTACCAGTACGACGACCTGCGGCAACAACTTTAAATCGGCTAAGGTCACCAAAGACCTCCTGTTGCCACGGAAGAAGTTCTACGTTGAGTTCTGTGCTCAATCAGCACCTTCCGGGAAAGATCGTTTAGCATCCTTCATCATATCGACAAGCTCTGCGCTACGACGACCTACCTGACCATACCACTTACTGTTAATCATTTCATTGGCGGCCATTAGGTAGTTACCTTCATTGACGTACTTGAGC